>Ga0209310_1000557_pt1 | contig 39885 bp, 23 predicted proteins | sample AD_UKC030_MetaG_FD_184415 | JGI IMG/M metagenome (GOLD analysis project Ga0209310, IMG submission 184415) | Active sludge microbial communities of municipal wastewater-treating anaerobic digesters from USA - AD_UKC030_MetaG (SPAdes) (version 2) | ecosystem: Engineered > Bioreactor > Anaerobic >...
GCAACTGGGTCCAGGAGAGGGTGTAGCCGATCCATCCGGTAAATGCACCAAATTTTCGCTGCAGGAGAAATTCGGCACCATAGGACCAGCCCTGCCCCTGGGTAACATTATCTTCCCACTTCACCTCCTCGGTCGACTCAGGATCCTCAAACATCAGGAATGAAGCCCCTTCTGAATACCCCAAAACATTTTTTGAATACTTGTAATACCCTTCCAGGGATACATTCAATCCCAGAGGAATCAGATCTTTGGCAAGGCCGGCGGCTACCTGCTGCGATTGCTGGGGGGCGATGTTCTCGGTGGTCGGTACCCATAAATCGGTGGGCAGCGACAGCCCTGAATTGGATATCAGGTGCACATACTGGGTCATGTGGGCATACGATAACTTGGCTGAAAAGTCATCGGCAAGCATCCAGGAAGCCATCAGGCGGGGTTCAGGATTGAAATATTGTTTGTCCCTGGTGGTAAAATGGCTGAGCCTGATACCCACATTGGCTTTAAACCTGTCGCCCAGCCTCAGCTCATCCTCCACATACAATCCGTTTTCGAATGAAAAGAGTCTTCTTACTTTGAAGGTATATTCGTCAATATCCATGGCTTTCAACACCACCGCGCTGGGCCTGAAGGTATGATAGGTAACCAGCAGTCCGGCCCTGATCAGGTGGTTGGGCGTAGGACTGTATTCCCAGTCGGACTTAATGCTTACATCCTCAATATCAGAAATATAATCCAGATCGAGCATGAGCTTCTCCTTTTCAAATTGCGAAAAGAAGACATTAAATCTGTAGGTGCTGTAAATCAGGGAGGTGTTCGTGAACAAACGGGGATTGAAAATGTGGTTCCACCTGCCTGTGGTAGTGGCATTCTGCCAGAACATCCCTGCCTGAAATTCGTCCCAGTCTGTTTCTTCTCCCACGTTAAATTTATCTCTGCCGAAATAGCCGCTTACATAGACCCGGTCGCGGGGACTGATCTCGTAATTCAGTTTGGCGTTGAGGTCATAAAAATAGTATCCGGCCGATATACCATCAGGGATAAAGGGCTTTGCCAGCACATCAAGATAGGTTCTTCTGCCGGAAACAATAAAGGAGGCTTTGTCTTTGATGATGGGGCCTTCAAGCATCAACCTACTCGATATCAGTCCAATACCAGCTTCGCCATGGTACCCTTTGCGGCTGCCGTCCTTCATTTGCATCTCAACCACCGACGACAATCTGCCGCCGAACCGTGCGGGAAATCCCCCTTTTGAAAGCTCCACACTTTTCAGGGCATCCCCGTTGAAGAGGCTGAAAAAGCCGAACAGGTGAAAGGCGTTGTACACCAGTGCATCATCCAGAATGATCAGGTTCTGGTCAGGGCCGCCGCCGCGCACATACAGCCCGCTGGTTCCTTCACCTCCCGACTGCACCCCCGGCATGAGCTGCAATACCTTGAAAACATCCTTCTCGCCCAGCAGGGCAGGGATCTCCTGAATCTGCCGTATGGGAACACTCACCACACTCATCCGGTTCTCGGTGCTGATAGGGGTGTTGGTTTCTGCGGTCACCACAAAGGTCTCTAGCCTGATCGGGTTTAAGGTGATGTCGATCACCGTATCCCGGTGCAGAAAAAAACGGATGTTCTGAGGGGCATAGCCGATAAATGAATACACGATTTCAACGGTATCCTTCATCGGGCTGATGGAATAAAACCCGTAATTGTTGGAGATGGTACCTGTGCTGGTCCCTTTAAGAAAGATGTTTACACCGGGTATGGTCTCCTTTCCTTCCGATTCCACCATATGGCCGCTGATGGTGAAGCGTTGGGAACGGGCCGGATTGTTCAGCGAAGATGCAAGGGAAACGAACAGAATAACACCTAAATAAAGGGCGTAACGGCTATAGGGCATGTAATGTGATTTTAAGGATAATCTTACAATGACGGATGCCTGGTGATTTTTGTTGCGAAGGAAGAAAAAAATAATAAAGTATGTACACGATTAATCATTTCTTTGTAATTTTGGTCTAATTGGCAAATTTTTTCTTTTTAGAAACCCTCAAACTGAAACTATATGAAACGACATGCAGCAGTGTTGACCTGTTGGTGCTTTCTTCTGATCTTCACCTCACCCGTGGTTTCGGGCCAGTCTGGTCAAAAAGCTACTTCCTCCCAGTCCGGAGATCTCATCATGCCATACCTTAAAAGCTGCAAGGATGCCTCATCCGATGCCGAGCGGTATCAGTGCACCCTTGATGAGCTGGTGACAGTTCTGAAGAGGAATTTCGTATGCCCATGGCGCGACCTGGAAGGGGAGTACGCAAGAATCATCCTCCGTTTTATGGTGAACAACGAAGGAAACCTTGAGAAGTTCCTCACACTCTACAGCGACAATGTGGCCAACCGTCCGTCAGACAATTTCAACGCAGCAATGATCCGCGCTGTAAACAGCACCTCAGGCCAGTGGGTGCCTGTAAAGGAATCGGGGAAGGCGATGCCGCGTGAATTTGTACTTCCGGTCGAGTGTAATTGTACTGATGATAAGGCACCAGATATCCGGTTGCTGGATACCGTTCCGGCCTATTATGCGGATGGCCATTTCCAGCTGGAGGGCTTTATTGAACGAAATATTGTCTTCCCTGACGGATTTCTGAGCAAGTCGGGCCGCCAGACAACAGCCTTGCTGAAAGCCAATATCAGTCCGGAAGGCAAGCTCGATACCACCACCATCCGTGTCCTTAACCTGAACAGCATCGACTACCGGCTTTCTGAAAATGCGATTCACATTCTGCTCAATCTGGCAAGAAGGCCGTGGAAACCTGCGACGGTACGAGGGGGTGGCCCCATCAGCTATGAGATGTATTTTAAAGTAACCTACGTGGATGACAAAAACCCCCGCAAGGGTTCCGTACCGATGGAGTGGGATATCACAGTTGGTAACAACCAATTTTATAACAATGGGGCGATGGAATTTACAGGGAAAAACTACATCACTGCCATTGAAATGTTCAAAAAAGCGGTGTACCTCGATCCGGATGATCGTGAGTCATGGCTGATGCTGGGGCAGTCGTACATCGGCGCAGGGCAGAACTCCAATGCCCGTGTGGCTTTGCAGCGGGCCATCAACCTGGGCTCCAAGGAAGCGGAGACATGGATGAAGGATGCCCAGAAACCTGATGTGGAAGCTCCTGCACCACTGCCGGAGAAAGAAGTAAAAAAACGACCGATAAAGACCGAAAAAGTGAAACCGGTGGGATACGGTGGAGCCGAACAGGCAAAACAGCCCGAGCAACCCCAGCAGCCTGAGCAGCAGCCTGAACAGGTGCCTCAAACCAACCAGAAACCGGCTGCAAAAACCCAGACCAAATCCAAATAATTCTCCATCAGCAAATCAAACCACTGACCATTAACCATTAACCATTAACCAATACCTTAAGATTATGAGAAGAACATTTACTCTGTTAGCTGCGCTGTGCCTATTGGTCCCCATGTATATTCAGGCTCAGACAACCCTCTATCAGGAGAATTTCGACAGTTACACAGCGGGTAACAAACTCGGAGCCTCCAATCCTACCTGGTGGGTACCCTGGAGTGGTACCGCCGGTGGAACCGATGATGCCCTCATTAGCAACGAAAAGTCGAGCTCACCTCCGAATTCTGTCAAATTCAATGCTGCTGCTGCACAGGGCGATTTTGACATGGTGCTGAAACTGGGCGACAAAACCTCAGGAAAATTTGAGGTGACCTTTAACATCTATGTGGGGGACCAACCCACGGACGGCGCGTATTTCAACATGCTGCACATCCTGCCGGCAAGTGCAGAATGGGCCTTTTCGGTGGTGTTTGATCCCAATACCGACATCACCATGACCCACAATAATACCCCGACCGACATCGGAACGTATACCAAAGGCGCATGGACCGAAGTGAAGATTTCGGTGGACCTCGACAAGGACTCTGCTGAGATGAAGGTGAACAACAACAAGCTGGCTGAATGGCAGTTCAGCATCAAGGAAGATGGAGGAGCGGGCCTGAAACAGCTTGCCGGGATGAATTTTTTCACCTATGCAGGTGGCGGCACCGGAAGCACCGTGATGTATTATATTGATGACCTTGAGTTTGAACAATATGGCGGTGTGGGCATCCAAACCCCGGTTCCCTTCGAGTGGGCCTTTATTTCCCCCAATCCAACCAAAGGTATGGTGCGGTTCAGTCAGCCCGGGGTAACCGAACTGAAGGTGTTCGACCTGGCAGGAAGCCTTGCAGGTGTGTACCCTGTAGCCGGAGGTTCAGCCGACCTCTCTGTGTTACCTGCCGGACTCTATATCGGTGAGTTTACCTCAGGCGGTATCATCCACAGAACCCGCATCGTGCGGAACTAAAGCGTCATTTTCTGACTTCCCACCATCCCTTCATCCGCTCGGCAATTTTGATTTCCGAAGGATTTTGTCCGGGATGATACAGTTTCTTCCCTTTTACTTTGTCAGGCAGGTACTCCTGCCTGACGAAGTTTCCGGGGTAGTCGTGGGCGTATTTGTACCCCAGCCCGTAGTCCATCCTCTTCATCATGCCGGTAGGTGCATTGCGCAGGTGCAGGGGTACCGGAAGATCCCCGGTCTGCTGTACCATGTCCTGCGCTTTGCCGATGGCCATGTAGGCTGAGTTGCTCTTGGGGGATGTGGCAAGGTACAGGGTGGTCTCCGACAGCACGATCCTGCATTCGGGCCAGCCGATTTTATGCACGGTATCGAAGCATGCATTGGCCAGCAACAGGGCATTGGGGTTGGCAAGCCCGATATCCTCAGCCGCCAGGATGATCAGCCTCCGCGCAATGAATTTCGGGTCTTCACCCCCCTCCACCATACGGGCAAGCCAGTACACAGCCCCGTCAGGATCACTTCCGCGTACCGATTTTATAAAAGCCGAGATCACATCGTAATGCAGTTCTCCCTGTTTGTCGTACATGGCAAGGTTTTCCTGTACGAGACTTAGTACCATTGCATTGGTGATTTTTACCTCACCTCCGCTACCTCCCGCTGTAACTACAAGCTGCAGCGCGTTATAGAGCTTTCTCGCATCTCCGCCACTGAACCTGTACAGGGCCTCCTCCTCCTCAACCACGATCACGACACCCTGCTGCCGGTACCACTCTATGGCCTTCTCCAGCAGCGTTTTCAGATCACTCACTTCCAGTGGTTTCAAAACATATACCTGACATCGCGAGAGGAGGGGAGGGATCACTTCGAACGATGGATTTTCGGTTGTGGCACCGATCAGGGTTACGATACCGCGCTCCACCGCACCCAGCAGGGAGTCCTGCTGCGATTTGCTGAACCGGTGGATCTCATCGATGAACAGGATCGCCCTGCCCTGCATGGGAACCGCCTGGTCTATGACCGACCGCACCTCCTTAACGCCCGACGAGATGGCGCTTAGTGTAAAGAAATGCATATCGAGTGAACGGGCAACGATATGGGCCAGGGTGGTTTTACCGACCCCGGGAGGGCCCCAGAAGATCATAGAGGGGATGGTGCCGGTGGCAATCGCTTTCTGCAGCACTGCACCCTCGCCCGTTAAATGCTGCTGCCCTGCATAATCCGATAAGGTTTCAGGCCTGAGGATCTCCGCCAGCGGAGCTGATAACACATCCATGATCCGGTGATATTTTCAGCAAAACTAAGATAAATGACCCTACCTCTTGATTTCCCTGTCAAATATTCCTATTTTTACGGGTACAACCCCCTTTGAACATTAACAAACAAGAGTTGTTACTTCTGAAACTCCGGAGTACCGGATAACCGATGCCTGTACGTACCTGAGTTACTCCTGAGGCCATTAATACAATTTTAAAATGTAGCTAAGTGAAGGCGGGTATGAATGTGATGAAGGACGAAATTTTGATGGAAATTACCAAAGGTTAGCGGGTAGTTGGTCGAATGGGTGAAATTTCATGGTACCTTTACACCTCTTTTGCAGAAAACCCATAACCTTTTTCCTATGCTGAAAGAAAACTTCACCCGGTACATCCTGCAAAGCATCGCAGAAAACCGGGAAAAAAAGGCTCTTACCGATTACGAAGGTGAGACATTTACGTATGGCGATGTGGAGTTGTATATCTCCCGTATGCATAAATTTTTCAGGGCTTTTGGCCTGCAGGAGGGGGATAAGGTGGCTCTGGTGGGTAAAAATTCGTCGCGGTGGGGCATTGTTTATCTGGCTGTTGTAACCTATGGAGCCGTAATTGTGCCGGTATTGCCCGATTTCAGGGAAGATGACCTCCATGAAATTATCGCCCATTCGGATGCCATCCTGCTCTTTGCCGGAGAGTCATTCCTTGACAAGGTCGATTACAACCGCCTTGCAGCCATCAGGGCAACCATTGCCATCGAAAGCTTTTCACGTGTGTGGGCACGGACACCGGAGGATACCGCTGCACCTGACGCCGGCTCCGAAAGGACCGGAGAGCATTTTCATGTGGCAGAAGTTCCCAACGACAGGCTGGCTGTGATCAGTTACACCAGTGGCACCACCGGTAATACCAAAGGGGTGATGATCACCCACAATGCCCTGGCGGCCAACGTGCGGTATGCCCGGAACAATATGCCCCTGAAATCCGGCGACCCGATAGTCTCATTCCTTCCCCTGGCCCATACCTTTGGATGCGCCTTTGAGTTCCTGTTCCCGTTTTCCCTCGGATGCCATATCACCATCCTTACCAAAACCCCGTCGCCCCAGATCATCATCCGTGCTTTTCAGGAGATCAGACCGGCCCTGGTCCTTACGGTACCGCTGGTCATCGAAAAGATATTCGTAAAGCAGATCCTGCCTGTGATCTCAAAACCGGCGATGAAGACCCTGCTGGCAATCCCGGTACTCAACCTTCTGATCAGAAATAAGATAAAGAAAAAACTGGTACAGGTGTTCGGCGGACGTTTCCTTGAGATCGTGATCGGGGGTGCGCCTTTGAACCATCAGGCAGAGCGTTTCTTCAAAAAGATCGGGTTCCCCTTTACCGTGGGCTACGGGATGACGGAGTGCGGCCCGCTGATCAGCTACGCACCCTGGACCGAGAACCCGCTCCGGGCATCGGGCAGGGCAATAGACACCCTTGATATCAGGATCGATTCAAATGACCCTGTCAGGGAGGTGGGAGAGATCATGGTGAAAGGTGAAAATGTACTTCCGGGATACTACAAAAACGAAAAAGCCACGAAAGAGATCCTGGACGAAGAGGGGTGGCTCCACACCGGTGACCTGGGCCTGCTCGATAAAAAGGGCTTCGTCTACATCAAAGGGCGGAATAAAAGTATGTTTCTGGGTGCCAACGGAAGAAATATCTATCCCGAAAACATCGAATCGATCTTCGATACCAAACCAGGCATCGCCGAAACACTGGTGGTACAGCGGGGCGAAAAACTGGTGGCGCTGATGTATCCCGACAAAGAGTACCAGCAGAAGGAAAAACTCACCGACGAACAGCTCAGGGAGCTGCTTGAACAGAATCTGAAAGCGGTAAACAACCACCTCCCGTCGTATATCCATATTGCTGAGCTGGAAATCAGGGATACCGAGTTCCAGAAAACCCCGAAGCGGAACATCCGCAGGTTTTTATACCACTGATTTACTCGGCGGGTTTGGTCTGATTGAGGGTAAACGTGATTTTCTCCTCTGCCGGATTGTACCCCACCACAATGACATCGTGCTCTTTGAGGTCGGTGCGGATGATCTCTTCTGCCAGCTCGTCTTCGATGTACTTCTGGATGGCACGCTTCAGCGGGCGTGCACCATAGTTCGGGTCCCATCCCTTTTCCACGATGAAATCCTTGGCTTCAGGAGTAATTTCGAGGCTGAACCCGAGGTCTTCCACCCGATTGTAAAGCTGCTTCAGCTCGATGTCGATGATCTTATGGATGTCGTCCCTCTCGAGGTTGTTGAATACCACCACATCATCGATACGGTTCAGGAACTCAGGGGCAAAAGCCTTTTTGAGAGCATTTTCGATGATGCTCCTGTCCAGCTCATTGCGGTTTTCTGAACGGGCATTGGTGGCAAAGCCTACACCGGCTCCGAAGTCCTTCAGCTGCCGCGATCCGATGTTCGAAGTCATGATCACAATGGTGTTCTTGAAGTCGATCTTCCTGCCGTATGAATCGGTAAGGAGGCCATCGTCGAGCACCTGCAGCATGATGTGGAACACGTCGGGGTGGGCCTTTTCGATTTCGTCGAGGAGCACTACGGAGTAAGGTTTGCGGCGCACTTTTTCCGAGAGCTGCCCCCCTTCTTCATACCCCACATACCCCGGAGGTGCACCCACAAGGCGCGATACTGCGAATTTTTCCATGTACTCGCTCATATCAATCCGTATCAGGGCATCGTCAGAATCGAAGAGGTACCGGCTCAGCACCTTTGCCAGGTGGGTTTTTCCCACGCCGGTAGGGCCCAGGAAGATGAAGGTGCCGATGGGTTTGCCCGGATCCTTGAGCCCTGCGCGGTTCCGGCGTATCGCCTTCACCACTTTCTTAATGGCCTCCTCCTGTCCGATAACACTCCCTTCTAGCTCATCTTCCATCCTGATCAGCCTTTCGCTCTCATTGCGGGCAATCCGCTGCACCGGCACGCCGGTCATCATCGCCACCACTTCGGCCACATCCTGCTCCTCTACCTTTTCGCGGTGCCTGCGGGCATCGGTTTCCCAGTTCTTCTTCTCCTGCTCCAGCTTCTCCAGCAGGATCCGCTCCTCATCGCGGCACCGGGCTGCGTCCTCAAACTTCTGGTTCCGCACCGCCAGGTTCTTCCGGGATTTCACAGCCTCAAGGTCCTGTTCAATGGTGAGGATTTCCACGGGCACATTCAGGTGGGTAAGATGCACCCTCGACCCGGCTTCATCCAGGGCATCAATGGCCTTGTCTGGGAGGCAACGGTCGCTGATGTAACGTGATGTTAATGACACACAGGCTTTTATGGCCTCAGGGGTGTATTCCACCAGGTGGTGATCTTCGTATTTCTCCTTGATGTTGTGCAGAATCTCAATGGTCTCCTCGGGAGAGGTGGGATCCACCATAATCTTCTGAAAACGGCGTTCCAGCGCCCCGTCCTTCTCGATGTGCTGGCGGTATTCATCCAGGGTGGTGGCCCCGATGCATTGCAGGTCACCGCGGGCCAGCGCCGGCTTGAACATGTTGGAGGCATCCAGCGAACCACTGGCACCACCGGCCCCAACAATCGTATGTATCTCATCGATGAACAGGATCACATCGGTGTTCTTTTCCAGCTCGTTCAGCACCGCCTTCATGCGCTCCTCAAACTGCCCGCGGTACTTGGTGCCTGCCACCAGCGAGGCCAGATCCAGGGTTACAATGCGCTTGTTGAACAGCGCCCTGGATACCCTGCGCTGAATAATCCTGAGTGCCAGCCCTTCGGCAATAGCCGATTTGCCCACTCCGGGCTCGCCAATCAGGATCGGGTTGTTCTTCTTCCTCCTGCTCAGTATCTGTGCGATACGCTCCAGCTCACGCTCACGCCCCACCACCGGGTCGAGCTTGTTCTCCTCGGCAGCCTTCGTCAGATCGCGGCCAAAGTTGTCGAGTACCGGAGTCTTGCTCTTGGTTTCTGCCCCTTTTCTCGATCCCGGCATGCCCCCCCCCGACGACCTTTGCCCTTCCGGCTCCTCCATGTCATCATCAGCACCACCCTCCGGATAATCGGAGGTGGGGGAGGAGGTCGATTCAGAATCATCAAAATCGCTGAACTTCGATACCTCGGCTTTCACCCGCTCATAGGTAACCCCCTCCACGGAGAGCAGTTTGGAAATGAAATTGTCCTGATCCTTTAAGATGGCCAGCAGAAGATGCTCTGTGCCAATCATTTCACTGCGGAACAAACGGGCTTCCAGGTAGGTGATCTTAAGCGCTTTCTCTGCCTGCCGCACCAGCGGCAGATTGGTTCCGTCCTTTACCACCACATCCTGCCTGCGAACAGTCTTCTCAATACGCTTCTTCAGGGCGGCTATGTCCACATTCTGATAGGCAAGAATTTGCATCGCCTTCCCTTCACCTTCGCGGATCAGCCCCAGGAACAGATGCTCCAGCCCGATGTAGTCGTTCCCCAACCGGACCGCCTCCTCGCGACTGTATGAAATTACATCCTTCACCCTCTTGGAAAATTTGGCTTCCATATCGTTTATTTGCTTCGTTTACAATGATTTAAATATAATTACATGCCGGCATATCAATAAACAAACCAGCAGCGGTTTTGTTACCCGTCAAAAGTACTATCAAAAGCTCCAGCAAGGTCTGAATATCTTCCCTTTTTTTAACAGATTTATGTTTGTAATATCCTGCAATATCCTGCGTGTTCTGTCGTCTGTTATTGGTTAAAAATGCTTACCTTCGTGAACGGAAAAAATCGGATCAATACTAATCTTTAGATATTGATTTTCAAGTAATTAAATAAGATGCAGGAGAAAGACAGGATTGTGCGGGTTGATATTGGCAACCAGATGAAAACGGCCTACATCGATTATTCGATGTCGGTAATTGTATCCAGGGCACTGCCCGACGTGCGCGACGGGATGAAGCCGGTACACCGGCGGGTGCTCTTTGGCATGCGTGAGCTTGCGCTTTGGGCTTCAAAACCTTATAAGAAATCGGCCAGGATCGTGGGGGAGGTGCTCGGTAAGTACCACCCGCACGGCGATACATCGGTGTACGATGCCATGGTACGTATGGCCCAGGAGTGGTCGTTGCGCTATCCGATGGTGGATGGGCAGGGTAATTTCGGCTCGGTCGACGGCGACAGCCCTGCCGCCATGAGGTATACCGAAGCACGGCTCCAGAAGATTGCTGAAGAGATGCTGGGGGATATCGACAAGGATACGGTGGATTTTCAGAACAATTTCGACGATACCCTGGAGGAGCCTACGGTGCTGCCATCGGCTATTCCCAACCTGCTGGTGAACGGTGCCAGCGGCATCGCCGTGGGGATGGCCACCAACATGCCGCCCCACAACCTCAACGAAATTATCGACGGCATCATCGCCTACATCGATAACCGGGAGATCACCATCCCGGAACTGATGAAGCACATCAAAGGCCCCGATTTCCCGACCGGCGGACTGATCTACGGCTACGACGGTGTTAAGGAAGCCTATGAAACCGGCCGCGGACGTATAGTAGTCCGCGGTGTGGCCGAGGTGGAGATGGCCGAAAATGGTGGCCGCGACCGGATTATCGTCTCCAGCATCCCGTACCAGGTGAACAAGGCGGAGATGATCAAGAAAACCGCCGACCTGGTCAACGATAAGAAACTGGAAGGGATTGCAGATATCCGCGATGAGTCCGACAGAAACGGGATGCGCATTGTGTATGAACTGAAGAAGGATGCCATTCCGAATGTAGTGCTTAACAAGCTCTACCAGATGACGATGCTGCAGTCGTCGTTCAACGTAAACAACATCGCCCTGGTGAAGGGGCGCCCCATGTTGCTGAACCTCAAGCAGCTGATCCATTACTTTGTGGAGCACCGGCACGAGGTGCTGCTCCGCAAAACCCGCTTCGAGCTGAAAGAAGCCGAAGACAAGGCGCATGTGCTTGAGGGACTGCTCATTGCCCTCGACCATCTGGATGAGGTGATTGCCCTGATCCGCGCTTCAAGCACCCCGGAAGATGCCAGGAACGGGCTGATGGAAAAGTTCGGGCTATCGGAAATACAGGCACGCGCTATCCTGGATATGAGGCTTCAGCGCCTTACCGGCCTCGAGCGACAAAAGGTGAAGGATGAGTACGATGCCCTGCTGAAGCAGATCGAATACCTGAAACAGATCCTCGAAGACGAAACCCTGCAGTTCACCCTCATCAAAAAAGATCTCTCCGACATCAAAGATAAATACGGCGACCCGACCCGCACCGAAATCGAGTATGCTGCCGAAGACTTTAAAATTGAAGATACGATCCCCGATGAAGATGTGCTGGTAACGATCAGCCATCTGGGCTATATCAAAAGAACCAATATGGCGGAATACCGTACCCAGAACCGGGGCGGGGTAGGAGCCAAAGGATCGGATATACGCTCCGACGACTTCGTGGAACACATGTTTGTGGCATCCAACCACAACTACCTGTTGCTCTTCACCGAAAAGGGCAGGTGTTTCTGGCTGCGGGTGTTCGAAATTCCCGAAGGATCGAAAGCATCCAAGGGAAGAGCCATTCAGAACATGATCAATATTGAGCCAGACGACAAGATCAAGGCATACATCAATATTAAAAACCTGAAGGATGAAGCGTATGTGCAGAGCAACTACATCATCCTGGCCACCGAAAAGGGGGTCATCAAGAAAACCTCCCTCGAAGCCTACAGCCGCCCCCGTGTGAACGGGATCAATGCGGTAAACATCAAGGACGATGACCACCTGCTCGAAGCCCGCCTCACCAACGGCACCTCCGAGGTGATTCTGGCCCTGCGGTCAGGCCGTGCACTCCGCTTCAACGAAAAGCATGTAAGGCCCATGGGCCGCAATGCCACAGGTGTAAAAGGGATTACCCTGCAATCGGCTGAAGACAAGGTGATTGGCATGATCTGCATGGAGAACAATCAGTATGATGTGCTGGTAGTATCCGAAAACGGCTTCGGCAAGCGCTCTAGCCTCGAAGACTACCGTATCACCAGCAGGGGTGGTAAAGGGGTGAAGACCCTCAGCATCACCGAAAAAACCGGAAAGCTGGTGGCCATCCTCAATGTGAATGACCTCGACGATCTGATGATCATCAACAAATCGGGCATTGCCATCAGGCTCGCCGTGGGTAGCCTCAGGGTACAGGGAAGAGCTACCCAGGGGGTGAAACTGATCAACCTGAGAAACCAGGATTCCATTGCTGCTGTGTCTAAAGTAGCCCATGAAGAGGAAGAGTCAGAACCAGAGACTGCCCCGCAGGAACCTTTAACTGATGCATAAACCGCAAACCACCCGTTTGGCACCATATTTATCAGAAAAATAAAAACATCAACCCAAACCTTTATATCAGATGAAAAAGAGTCTTTTGGTATTTGTATTAGCGATAATCTGCACGGCAGGGCTGCAGGCCCAGAATCCGGTGCTGAACCTGTCGAACTACCTCCGGAACGGGATGCTCGACAAAGCCTATGAAAACCTGAACCTGGCCATGGCCGAGGAGCGGTACACCTCCGATGCCAAAACCTGGCTGCTCAGGGGCAATCTCTACTATGCCACTTTCCGTTGCTATGATTTCGTAAACGGGATTTATATCGGCATGCCCGAGAGCGAACTCCGCACCCTGAAGGGGGATCCGCTCACCGATTTCAAAAAGCAAAAGACTCCGCAGGGTAAAGCCAGTAAGTTCGAATGGGACCTCGGGTTTACTGTACTGCTGATCGACCAGAAGGTGATCAGTTTCACCGAGCCGGTAGATGGCAGCTACAAAATCATTGCCCCCACAGCCGAGGATGCCCTCCGCCTGGCGCAGGAATCCTACCTGAAGACCATCGAGCTCGATCCCAGGTTTATGGGCGAACAGACTTTTCCCACCAACGCCTATCAGGGGCTGGCCATTATTGCTGAGGGGTACTTCAACCTGGGGGTTCAGCATTACAATGCCAACGATTTTAAATATGCCTACGGAAGCTTCAGGGCATCGCACGAACTGAAGAAACAGATGGGTTTCAGGGAAGCACGCGACACCCTGCCCGGTCATTATGCCGTAAAAGCAGCCTCGTACTATATCCGTCAGCTTTCCGACAGCAGCCGCTACGACGATGCAGTGGCCCTTGCCACCGAGGCCCGTGCCATCAATCCCGATGACGTGGATCTTTCCCTCAGCGAGGCCGATGCCTACCTGAAGAAGAAGGATTACCTGAAAACCAAAGCCCTGCTTGAAGAAGTGATTCAGAAACAGCCCAACAATGCCAACCTGTACTTCGTAATCGGAAATATTTACGATCAGCTGGCAAAAGAGGGAAACCTCACCGAAGCGCAAAACCAGGAGAATTTCGACCTGTGTGTGAGCTACTACAAGAAAGCCATCGAGGTGAAGCCCGATTATTTCGAGGCATTGTTCAACCTGGGTACGATGTATAATAACAAAGCCGTTGATTTGCTTGCCATTGCCCAGAAACTGCCGTTCGGAGACCCCAGCTACGAAGGGAGAATCAAAGAGGTGGACGAACTGTTCAACACCGCATTGCCCCACCTCGAAAAGGCCCATACCGTAAATCCCACCGATATCGACCCGATGCGTATGTTGTATTCGATTTACCTGCGGCAGAAAAAGAACGACATCGCCGCCGAAATGAAGAAAAAAATCGACGCAGCCACGAAAAAGGAATAACATTCGGTAATATTTGAAATTTACCCGTAGGGTCAACGCACGCGTTGACCCGTTTTTGTTTTTAGCATTATCACCCCGTAGGGTCAACGCACGCGTTGACCCGTTTTTGTTTTTAGCATTATCACCCCGTAGGGTCAACGCACGCGTTGACCCGGATGCAGTGACCATTGGGAAATCTATGGTTTCACGAAACCCTCTGCTGGTCACGGAATCCGGGGTTGATGGCGCCCGCGTGCCCCCCAAAAACCCCGTAGGCGGTGCCCTGAGCCTGCCGAAGGGGGTCGAATATTTGTAGCCCCGGATGCAGTGACCACAGGAATACCCATGGTTTCCGGATTCCCTTTGATGGTCGCGGAATCCGGGGTTGTTGGCGCCCGCGTGCCCCACGACCTCGGAGGGGTCGAATATTTGTAGCCCCGGATGCAGTGACCATTGGGAAATCTATGGTTTCACGAAACCCTGTGCTGGTCACGGAATCCGGGGGTTGATAGCGCCAGCGTGCCCCCCAACGACCCCGGAGGCGGTGCCCTGAGCCTGCCGAAGGGGTCGAACAGGTTTTGGCTGTCTGGTAGGAGAGGGGCTCGCCGGAATTGTCGGTATAAGGGCAAAGTCTGCAAATGAGTTATGATTTATATGTTATTAGTGATGAAGTTTGGCAATGCCCGAGTGACATTAAGCATTAGGCATTGAGACCACTCTGAAAAGAAAGGCCCGCTGATTCCTCTAACATGGAACCTGGAACATGTGGAACATGGAACCATTTTTTGTTATCGCTGCTTCGCAGCTTTAAAATTCTGGTGAGGCACCGAATTTCTACCGAATTAATCGCTGCTTCGCAGCTTTAAACATATAAACATTTGAACATTTAAACATTTAAACACTTGAATATTTGAACATTGATCCTTGATCCTTGAACATAATGAGTAGGGGGTATGTGAAATAATATAGTTAACATAATATAAATTATAGGACAAACGGATGTGTTGAAAAAATCCCGAAATATTCCGGAGTACGCTGCGTTATAGCTATGGCAAGTCTTTCTACCTTGCAGCCCATTTTATACAGCGATCGATATGCAAAGTTTATTGGCACGTGTTTGGTTACTACTTCTGTGTGTTTTCTGTTTATCCAATTCCTTTTCCCAGAATGTTCCGCAGGATCCGCCCATCCAAACCGATGATCAGGGACTCCTGTGGAAAATCGAAGGAAAAAACCTTTCAGCTCCATGCTATCTCTATGGCACCCTGGAGACCTCCAGCAAACTCGCCTACCATCTCAGCGATTCGTTCTTCGTTGCCTTCCGCAATGCCAAACGGGTTATCATTACCCTTCACCCCGATTCTGTTGAAAATGCCCAACACTACCCGGCCCTGATGCGACGCTATTATCAAAACAATGATATCGACCTATCTTACTCACCTGCATACAATTACTACAGCCAGCTTACCCCGCAGAAAACCGATGAGGGTTTCTGGGAATATGTGGTTTCGGGACTGGCTGTGAATCCGTGGATGCTCTATACAGCCAGCGACGACAGCGAAGAGGAAAAATCGCTGTCGGAATTTATGTACCTCTCGGCCCTGAAGCTGAAAAAGCCTGTGCTGGGGCTGATTTCCATGGAAGAAGAGCTTTCGTATCGGGAGAAACAGACGAAGTATTTTCAGGATAAAAAGGAAAATACCGACAATGAGCGGGAAGATTATGGTGAATCGGAACTGGTGGTGGAACGCGCCCTGGCGGCTTACCGTCGTGGCGACCTGGCCTCATTCGATTCGCTGTACCGCAAATATGTGAACGATACCAGTTATTTCCGGCAGGTGCTCGAGCCCCGGTACCGTTTTCTGGCCGCAAAACTGGCGGAAAGGCTGCAGGATAACAAGCCTTTTCTGGCGGTGGTTGAAGTGTTTGCCCTGCCCGGCGACAGCGGTATAATCGCTGCACTCCGTGCCGGCGGATATCATGTTACAGCTGTAAAACATCAGATCATTACCAAACCAAACCCGGAGGTCAGGAAGCTTGAAAACCTCACTTCACCGGCCTCCTTTGTCCCCTACACCTCCCGCTCAGGCCTGTGGAGCGTTATGATTCCGGAAAATTCGCAGAGCGCCCATGCCGAAGAGGGACTTACCGCAGGGTTTACCGACAGGGTTAACGATGTAACATTCTATGTGTGGCGAATTCCGAACCACAGCCAGGTGGAAGGAAAAACCCCTGCATGGTTGTTCGCGCAGATGGACTCTGTGTTCTTTGAATTTGTACCCGGAAAGGTGGTGCGCCGAAGGGAGCACACCCTGGCAGGTTATCCCGCAGTGGATGTCACCTCCAGAATCTCGCGCGACCGGCAGGAGATGTTCAGGCTGGTCATCACCCCTATCGAAGTGATCCTGGTCAGGGTCTCGGGACCCCGCAAATACCTCCGGAAGAACAAGGCCGGGGAAAAATTCATCCGCAGTGCAAAAATCCATCCCCCTGCCGGAGACAGCCTCATAACCTGCAGTCCGGAACATGGGGAGTTTGCGGTATCCCTGCCCGCTTACCATTTTGCCGACAGCACCCTGAGCCACGGGATCTTTCCGGCTCCCGACCTGGAATACCAGGCCTGGGATCCCGTTTCCGGATCGTGGTACCTTCTTAAGCGAAAAGTGCATTTCGACCTGGAGACCCTCGAAGAGGATACGTTTGATCTCCATTTCATGGCCGAATCCATCGCCAAAACGCAAAAAAAAGAGCTCGTTACCGGCGAAACCGCTGCCCTGCAGGGGTATCCTTCGTACACCTTCAGCCTCTGGTCGGCCGATGCCCCGGATACCCTTTACCACAAGATCATCAAGGCCGGCAAACGGCTCTATCTGCTGGCCGTCAGGACTTCTGACCCACTGCGGGCGAACCGGTACTTCGAAAGCTTCACGCTGAAACCGGTGGTTTATGCCCTCCGTACCGACACCCTTACCGATACGGTACTCGCCTGCAGGGTGGTGTCGGGGGTGCCCAAACAGGAGTGGGATCTCACGGGCAGCAACGAAAACGAATACGCAGACTGGAACGACAGTGATTACGAACAGAAAAAGCGGGAGTATTCCCATCTTCCCCAGCGCCGGCAGGCTACATGGTACTTCCCCGACGGTGATGAGTATATCGTGGCAGAGCGGCTGAAACTGCATGACTACACGCAGTTTTCATCCTTCGGGGAGTTCCGGGAGGTGGTTACACGCAACGCCACTCGCAAAAACGATCTGCAGGTCATCCGTTCCGGGGCCGATTCTGCCTGCGCCTTTCCATGGATCGATCTGGTGCTTGGAGATACCGGAACCATCGCCCTGATCCACAAACGGTTTATCCTCCATCACGGAGCGCTGTTTACCCTCACCACCATGTCGGATACCATTACCGGTGAACCACCCTACACCCGCCTGTTTTTCAGATCTTTCACCCCCATAGCCGATACCCTTGCCGGAATTTCTCCCTTTGCCGACAAAGGATCGATGTTCCTGCGCAACTACCTGTCGAACGATACCATCGCGGTAAAACAGGCCATCTCCTCGGTGGATAAGGTACAATTCGGGGTCCAACATTATGATTCACTGCTTCTTATACTGAAAGACAAAGCCCTGATGCAGCGAAATCTGGAGCTGACCACCCACCTCATTGAAGCCTTCGGTCGGATGGATGCACCCCGAACCCCCGCAGACCTTCAGCAACTCTACCATTTCTACCAGGGACAACCGGCACTTCAGGTAGCCGTTTTCAAAGCATTGATAATGAATGGAAGACATCATTCTGCCCCAATGGTGATGGAGATCCTTACCAGCGACCCTCCCCTACCCGACGATGAAGCGGAACTCCATACTTTAATTAAACCATTCCAAAAAACATCAGATCAATATGTTAAAATTCTGAAAGACCTGATCGGAATGGAACGTTATCCTGAATACAGAAAACTGGTGTATGGCGTGGTACTGGGCATGATCGAGGATAAAAAGCTTTCGAAGGAGCAGTCTGCCGGTTTATATCCTGCCCTCAGATCCAGCCTTTCCGAAGAGGTGAAGCGGAACCGCATTTATCTGCAATCCGATCCGGCAGATACAGAGAAGCCCGGGGAAAAGACCAGGTACCTTGCAGAGGAGGAAGATGGGTACGACTGGGAGGAAGAATTCGTGGAGGAGGATGACCCTGTGGCAGATGATCGTTCGGAGGATTTGAAGGATACCCTGCTGAACGACCCCTACGCCAATGTCTCTGACCTGATGATGCTGTACAGGATGGTATATCCGTTAACCCCGAAGCAGGATTCGGCATGGCTGGAATCGGTAACTTCTGAGATTTTACGAGGGAAAATCCGCAACGATGCCCTGAGCGTCACCCTCTACCTCGCCAAAAAGGGGCGCCAGCCTGCTGATTCCCTGCATCTTGAATTCATCCGGGACCCGCGAATCCGCCTGGATTATTACCGTATGCGGAAAGAATCGGGGCTTGATTTTCAGGATTCAACGAAGCAGTTTACACAGCAAAGCATTGCCGAAAGCATGCTGTACCGCGAGGTTGATGCGGAGGAGAGTGACAGCATCACCTATGTGGGAAAGCGTTTTATCCACACCCCCCGCAGGGAGGGTTATGTCTGTTTTTTCAAATACAGGTCGGGGTACGGAAGCGATAAAGACTGGTATCTGGGAGCTGTGGGGATACAGCCTGCCGATACCCTGGAGATCAGCGTTAAACCCGATTTTCTGCTCACCGAGGCAGAGCGGATTTTTCCGGGGGACGACCTTGAGAAGCTGATGGACAAAATGGTGACCACCCAGTTCAGAAAACTGTACCGGAAACGTTTTTCCGATCCATCATCCTATGAAACCTACTATGAGGAAGAAGAAGCTTATGAAGAATAAAAACAAGGGCATTTCAACGCCCCGCTTTCACGTATTTCTTGCCGGCCGGCTCCGGATATGGCTTTACCTTGTGTGTTGTTTTCCGGTGATATCCGCAACCGCACAGGTGGTGCAGGATTCTGTTTCCGTGCCTGCCGTAGCAGAAACCCAGGCAAAACCGGAGGCAAAGTACCCCTCTCTGTTGTGGGAAATCACCGGTCCGGGGATGGAGCAGCCTTCGTGGCTGTATGGAACCATGCATGTGAGCCGCAGGCTGGCGTTCCACCTGGGCGACACCTTTTTTATGGCCATCCGTGCCGTGGATGTGGTGGCCCTTGAGTCGAACCCCGGTGAGTGGATGGAAAACTACACCACCTCCCCCTTCTACCGGAACAAGGTGCTGAGCAGCTCCAGCCACCTGAGTACCTATCAGTACCGCAACTTTTACCGGAACCTGTTTTTCCCCGAGCTCCCGGAAGTAAAGAAATTCTCAGGCCTGTTGTCGAAGAAATACGACATCATGAACCACATGCTTTACCGGAAAAACGATGCCCTGTCGGATTTCCAGGAGAAGACCTACCTCGATCTGTTCATTTATCAGGCCGGTGCCAAGGGGGGTAAGAAGATCATCGGGCTCGAGGACTTTGAGGTATCGAGGGAGATGGTACGGAATGCAGAGACCCCGCCCGACAAAAAGGAGCGGAAGAAGGAGGAGATTACGCGTGACCAGTCAAAATTGCGCTCCAGGGCCGGAGAGATGATCGAAGATGCCTACCGCAGGGGTGACCTGGACATGCTCGACAGCCTTTCGCGCCTGATGGACCCCTATCCGAAGTACCACACCTGGATGATCGTAAAGCGCAACGAAGTGATGGTGCAAACAATCGACTCGGTGATCCGCTCGGGCGGGTCGATTTTTGCCGCTGCAGGTGCCGCACACCTCCCCGGCGACAGCGGTATCATCGAGATGCTGATCCGCCGGGGGTACACCCTGCGGCCGGTGGCACGTTCCATCAACAAAACGCAGAACAAGGGCAAGGACAAAATCGATGCGAAAACGGTAGCCCTGCCGCTTGCTGCCTGGGCCACCCCCGACGGCGATATCCGCCTGGAGACACCAGGAACCCTATACAACAGCATGCTCTTCTCGGAACAGGGCGAATACCTCTTCCCCGATATGACCAACGGCAGCTTTTTCGTGCTGAAACGTTTCCCGACCTATGCCCCGTTCAGAGGGCATACCCCCGACGATGTCAAGGCACGCTTCGACAGCCTGATCTACGAGTTTATCCCCGGCAAAATCAACCATTTCAAAGATATTACCCTGTCGGGCTACCCGGCCTATGACATCGGTGCTACCCTGAATTCGGGCGACAGGCAGCGGTACCGCATCCTGTTCACCCCGCTCGAGGTGATCGTGCTGAAGGTGAGTGGCCCCGCCAACTACATGAAAAAGGAGAAAGCACCTGAGAAATTCCTCAGCTCCTTCAGTTTCAGGAACAGCAAACCGGATGCATGGAGCACCTGGGAGGCCGGAAACGGGCATTTTTCTGTGAAGCTCCCCTCCTACCGTCTGGCGGATACTACAGCGATGTTCTTCACCTCACTCAAAGACCTCATCGTCCAGGCTTATGAGCCGGAAGACAGCAGCTACTACCTGCTTACAAAAGGCTCCTATTTCGACCTGAATTACATTGAATCCGACACCTTCGAGCTCAACATCCTCGCAGAGCAGTTCGCTGAACAGTTCGACCTGAAGATGTATGACACCAGGCATACGCAGGCAGTCGGTTATCCATCGCTGGTGTGCACCATGGCCGGTGCCGACTCCCTGAGGTTCTACCGCACACAGTTCGTAATTGCAGGGCCGGCTTACTATATGCTCCTTACCACCAGCAGGGATCCGGAAAAACAGAACCGGTTCCTGGCGTCGTTTACCCCTGCACCACCTGCCTGGTCAGAGGGGGATTTTTTCACCCATACCGACACCACCATGCATTTCACCGTTGAAACGGTATGCCGACCCCCGGTGGAGGAACCGGGTGGGTACTACTCCTATTATTATGGTAATGAAAAAGAGGAGGACAACTCCCACCGTGCGGAATCTTCCGATACCTATTTCTTTGATTATAAAACCGTTGAGTTGATCAGGGTTGAATTCGAAAAGTTCCACAAATACCGGTCTTTTGCCAATACAGATTCTCTCTGGAAAAGAGAAATCAGGTTTCTCAACGATGACTCATCGATGGTGCTGCGCAAAATGAACCCGGACCAGTTTACCTCCCCTTCGGGCCAGGTTGTAAACACCTGCTATATTGAATTTTGCGATACGGCATCTTCCCGGATGATCCTCCACAAGCTGATCCGGAAACATGGCGCCCTGTACACCCTCTCCACCGTTTCCGATACCGTAAACGGCCCTTCTGCCTTTATCACCCGCTTTTTTGCATCCTTTACCCCTTCGGACGACACGCTGATCGGCTGGAATGTTTTTGACGACAAGGGCACCCTGTGGCTGAATGATCTGGTATCAGCAGATTCCACCACCCGTGCCCAGGCCCGTAACTCGCTGAGTGTGGTTGATTTCAGTGACCATCATGCCCCGTTGCTGATGGAAAGGATTGCAAACCCCCTCTGGAAGGAGCACACCTTTTCCTTCAGAAAATCCCTGATACAATCGCTGCAAACGCTTAAAAATCCTGATATCCCGGCATTTCTGGAGCAGCAGTACGGCAGGGCAGGCGATACGGTAACCCTGCAGCTGGCCATTCTGGAAGCCCTGGCCGGCCAAAAAAACGAAGCTTCGGTGCGTGCATTTCTCAGTTGCCTCCGTACAGATTTGCCCCTTACCCAAAACAGCGGCGATATCGATGACCTGTTTTACAGCTTCAGAGACAGCCTGCAGATGGCCCGTTTGTTATTTCCTGAAATACTGAACTATACCCGTTACCGGGAATATGAGGACAACATCTATCAGACGCTGGTAGTGCTGCTCGACAGCGGATTTATCCAGGCCAAGGATTTCAGGTCGGAATACGACATCATCGTCAGGAATGCCAGGGATGCATGGAAGCGGCATCTGGCCCGGGAAGAGGCCGATAACGACAAAAAGAGCGAATACTATGGATCCGGTTCAGGGGGTTCCACATGGTCGGCCTACGGAGGAAGCTACCATTACCGTCTGCTCACCGGTCTCAAGCTCCTGCTTGCCTTTGGAAATGATGACCCTAATGCAGTGAAGCTGATCAGCCAGATGATGTCGACCCGCACCATGAACCTCCGGATTGACCTCACTGTGCTGCTCCTCTCGAAAGGGTATCCGGTCCCGGATTCACTCGTCAGCGCTTTGAGCTGTGACCCCTGGTCGATGGCAACCTTCTATCAGCGGCTCGATAAAGCAAAGATCCTGAAGTATTTCGATTCCACTGCCATCCACCAGCAGTTGTTTGCACAAAGCCTGCTGCAGAAGGAGGTGAATCTGCAGGTGCGTGACAGCATTGAATATCTCGATCGCAGGTATACCAACGGGCTCAGGGGGGAAGGATATGTGTATTTCTTCAGGATCAGGAAGCAGGGCGACAATTACTGGAAGCTCTACTGGACCGGCATTCAGCCGGCCGACTCATCAAATGTGGCGTTTAAAGACCTGATCTGTGATTCACGAGGACAGAGGATCTACGTGAACGACAAAATGGAAGAGCTGATGGAAAAGGAGATCAAGAAAATCAGGCTGATGGGGCGAAAGCGGGCTGAGAACATGAGCTTCGAGAAGGAGAAGTTGTCGTATCTCATCTTTTAGTTCAGGAGTCAGGCAGTCTGCGGTTCAGGGTTCAGCGGCTTTTCGGCACGGATCTTCCGGAGGGCATTGAGGCGCGCCAGCAGCGGCGGATGGCTGAAATGGACAAACACGTAAGCTTTATGGGGCTTGAGGTTGGTAAGATGGTTTACCGAGAGCTTTTTCAGCGCACTGATCAGGTGGTCAGGATCGTATTGTTCGCCTGCAAAACGGTCGGCCTGGAACTCGTTTGACCTTGAGATGGTATTCATCACAATCCCCAGGATCGTGGAGATGGGGCTGTACAGGATGCCGAAGGCAAGCAGGGAGAGGTGGAAGCTCTGGGTTTGGGCACCAAAAGCATAGGATAATTCGGGTGATTCGACAATAAGGGAAAACAGGAATAGCAGCATTCCGGTTTCGAGGGTGCTGATGAAAAGAGATCTCAGGATGTGTTTTCGTTTGAGATGTCCGATCTCGTGTGCCAGGATGGCCACCAGTTCTTCGGTAGTGTGGTCCTTGATCAGGGTATCATACAGCACGATCCGTTTTTTGGGGCCCAGCCCGCTGAAGTAGGCATTGGCCCTGTTGGAACGTTTTGAGCCATCCATCACATAGATATCGGAGATCCTGAATCCGGTGCGGGAGGCAAATGCCTCGATGGCATTGCGCAGTTCACCCGACTCAAGTGGGGTAAGCTTGTTGAACAAGGGCACAAACAAACTGGAATAGAACATGGTGGCAAAGATGGAGAAGAGGGTGATGGCGATCCATGCCAGAATCCAGAATTGTTGTCCGGTTTCCTGATACAGGATAACGATAAGGGTAAGGATACCGCCTCCCAGCAGGCCTGATATCATCCATGATTTGAAACGGTCGAGAATAAAAGTCCCGATGGTCGTGCGGTTAAAACCAAACTGCTCTTCGATCACAAAGGTGGACCATGCGGCAAAGGGGATTCCGAGCAGGTCGTTGGCCATTCCCAGCACCCCGAAAAAGAAAAGGGTAATCAGCACCGGGTGCGAGGTGAAGCTCCTGATCTGCAGATCGAGCCAGGCAAACATATTGAAAAAGAGCATGATCAGCAGGGCCGCAAAAAAGATCACACTCACCAGCGATGAGAAGCGGTGCCGCACCTTGTTGTAGCGCTGCGACTTCCTGTATTTCTGCTCGTCGTAAATTCCTTTCACCTCTTCGGGCATCTCTTCCGACCAGTTGCGGGTGTTCAGATAATCGAGGATCCTCTCCATGAGGAATTCCGCGGAAAGGAAGATGATGATGAGGATAAATACAAATTGTGCTGTCATAGCGGATTCTGTTTAGTAGGTTCCGGCCCATTTCCTCAGAAACCATTCGGTACCCAGCAGCAGGATGAGGGTCATGAGCAGCCAGAACACTGCGGTAAGGTCGACGAATTTTTCCCTCAGATGGCTTATGGGTTTGATATCGTCGCGGTTTCGGATATGGTCGGTGATGGTCTTCCAGTCGGCTGCCGGTGCTGAAACAGCCACTGATTGTGCGCTCAGGGCTTTCAGCAGGTTATGGTCGGCCCTGGTGATGGTGGATTCAATCTGCACCGGTGCCACAATGAATTTTCCGGAGGCGCTGAAGCGTTCGGAACCAAGGGTTGTGGATGATTTATAGGTATACTCCCCTACCGGCATGCGTCCCAGTTCGAGGTGGTAGAGGTTGTCGCGCCGCGAAAAGGTGTAATCATATTTTTTTCCGTTGGAAGCGGTCACCTCCAGGGTAACTTCAGGATCGGTAACCGGTACAAAAGCGGCGTTATAGAGCTCAGCAGTAAATACAACCGATTCGTTTTCAGGTAAATAATTACGGGTACTTACTTTAAACCTCGACCGTTCCTCATTCACGGTAAGGTATTGTACCAGTTGCTGAAAGAAGCCGTCGAACGCTTTATGGCTTTTGGTATTTCTGAATGAGAACATTCTCCATTTCCAGATTCCCTCTCCTGCAATAAAGCCGGTGCGGTGGCCCGGAAGCTGGTAAAAGGAGATCAGGGGATAGGAAGTTATCACCTTTCCGATTTTCTGATACAGCAGGATCTGTTCTCCAGGTTTGGGTTCATATTTCCCGAAAGGCACAAACAGCGGGGGTAACCCCTGTAGCTGACCGGTAAAGTCCTGGTTTGGGTTGAACAGGGTAAAGGCGGGGTTTACCGTGGCAATCACCTCATTGTGTTCTCCCTGTGCTTTTCCGGCTACAATGGCGGGGCCTGCCCCTGCCCTGCTGATGAACTCCTGGCGTGTTTTTCCGCCGCCGATGATCAGCAAAGGGATCCGTTCTGCGGCGCATTTGTTCAGAAGGTCGGTGCTGCGCTGATCGGTCGGCAGCTGGTGCAGAATCACCAGGTCGTACGAAGCAAGAGGTGCATTAAAGGCATTGAGCATCACCACTTCCGATTCTATGCGGTCGTTTTGCTCCAGCGCACTCTGCATGGCCCCCAGGTCGGGATGGGGAGCTGCAGCCAGCAGCAGCACCTTTTTCCGGCTGTTGAGCACCTCGATAAAGGCCCTCATCCGGTTGTTTACAAGTGTCACCTCTCCGTTTACCGGTTCAAGGGAGATATCGAGGTCGATAAATCCCTCCTTTTCAGCGGTGAGGTTGAGCTGAATGATTTTAGTAAACATCTCCCCGCTAATCTGCAGAGGTTGGTTTACCAGGGTTTTCTCACGATTCCGCACGACGAGCCGGGTGTTCATCCCGTTGCAACGTACCCCCCTCACGGCAATCTCCAGCGGGAAATCATTCCCCAGGTAGGCGATGCGGTTGTAGTTCACTTCGGCAAGCACCAGATCCCTTCTGATGGCCGTATCGCCCCAGGTTGCGGTGTACACGGGGACCGGAAGCCTGCTGAGCAGCGAGGTCGGGTTGAGCCCCTTGTTGTAAATCCCGTCGCTGAGGATGATGACGGCACCCCGGTTACGTCCGGCATGACGGGTTTCCACCATCGAGAGCACCGAGGCCATGTCGGTTTCTTTCTCCCCGAAGGTGACCGGAACCGTATCCCTGACCGTTTCCCCGAAAGTGACCTTCTCAACCGTGTACCGATCCTCCAGGGCACCGGAGATGTTATCGGTCACCTGCTTCAGAAATGCTGCATCAGCAGCCGAATCGCGGCTGTTGATGAGCATCGAGCTGCTGTTGTCGACAGCCAGCACAACCAACGGTGGTTCACGGTCTCTTACGAAATTCTTCACCAGCGGTGTGAGCAGCAGGAAGGCCATAACGGAATAGGCGAAAAACCGGATGATTCCCAGCAGGATGCGCAGCTTTCGGTCAAGCGCCTGATCCGGATTGCGGAAATAGAGCAGCAGTGATACCACTGCGCCAGCAAGCACGCACAACAATACAAACCAGATGGGGGCTTCCGTTATCAGGGTTAAGGCCGGGATCATACGTAGGTAAAATTTTTGCGAAAATAGGGAAAAAAGTCTGTTACCTTTGCAGCAGAAGCAAGGTAAGTGTGCTGTGATGCAATATCGGGCAGGATTATCTGTTTTAAAACCAACCACCATTCACACTGTTTGATGAGAAGGATGTATTCTGATAAAACCCTGTACAGTATTTTAATCATTTTGCTGTTCCTTTGCAGCATGCCGGTTTACGGCAATTCGCCCGACGACTCCACAAGGCTGGGCTGGCAGGTAGGACTTTCTACCGGTTTTTTCATCCCTTCGCCCCACTCTGCCTCATTTTACAACGGCAAGGAGGGTAACGAAAACACCATCGGGTATATTCTGAAAAACAAATATTACTACGAAGAGGTGTTTTCCCTGCTCGAAGCCTCCGATACCTTCCTGCTGCAGAACCTACCTTCCGATATGCGGTACAACAATTCGATGATGGTGGGATTTACCTTCAGAAACAAATACAGGAAAGATTTCTCGTGGTACTTCAGCATACGTCAGGTACGCCTGAAAGCGGCCGATTTTTACACCCTGGAGGTGGATCCGCTGAAGCACATTGCCACTGAACCCGACATCAGGAGATTCATGATCTGGGGCGAAGAGGACAGGCACCACTTCGATTTCGGCGTTACCTGGGAATTCGACTCGAAGCTCACCGGGTTCTATCCCTCATTCGATCTTGGGGTTACGGTCACCAATGCAAAGGTGAAAACACACAAAATCTTTGTGAATGAGAGGGAGTTTTCTCTTATCAATGTATACGGGAATCAGCCCTATGTGCCCGGTTCAGGCCAGCAAACCTTTATGGTGGAACAGGGCGGAATAGGATTTGGCGGCTTTGTGACTGCCGGGGGCCGGTATTACATCAATTCCAGTTTTTCGCTCGATCCATCCGTGCAGCTGTATGTGAATACTATTCATCTGAAACCCTACCAGCAACCCAGGCTTCATATCCTCTTCAACCTTACCTTTTCGGTGAACAACCTGCTGATGCTTCGCAACGAACCGGTAGAGCCTTAACCTCCTATGAAGACCCTCTCTGTTATCATTGTAAACTACAATGTGGTGCACTTTCTGGAGCAGTGCCTCATTTCGGTGCAGAGTGCATGCAGGGACCTTGATACCGAGGTGATTGTGGTGGATAACAATTCGGTGGACGGCAGCATTGCCATGGTAAGGGAGAAGTTCCCCGATGTCACCCTGATAGCCAACCGGGAAAATGTGGGGTTCAGCCGGGCCAACAACCAGGGCATTCTTGCCTCCGAAGGGAAATATGTGCTGCTGCTCAATCCCGATACCGTGGTTGAGCCCGATACGTTCCGCAAATGTGTGGCATTCATGGAGGGTCAGCCCGACGGTGGGGCGCTGGGGGTCTATATGGTGAACGGAAAAGGGGAATACCTTCCCGAATCGAAACGTTCGCTGCCTACCCCGGCAGTAGCCTTTTACAAGATTTTTGGATTGTCGTCCCTGTTTCCACGCTCGCACCGGTTTGGCAGGTATCATTTAGGTTTTCTGGATAAAAACCAAACCCACGAAGTGGAGGTGCTCTCAGGGGCATTTATGCTGCTGAGGCGCGAGGCACTGGACAAAACCGGCCTGCTGGATGAGACCTTCTTTATGTATGGCGAAGATATTGACCTCTCGTACCGTATTACCAAAGCAGGGTATAAAAACTACTATTATCCGGGTACACGGATCATCCACTTCAAAGGGGAAAGTACCAAAAAGAGCAGCCTCAACTATGTGTTTGTATTTTACCAGGCCATGGCTATTTTTGCCCGCAAGCACTTTTCGGGCAGCAATGCACGGCTGTTCTCCTTTCTGATCCATGTGGCCATTTACTTCAGGGCATCTGTGGCGATTGCCCGCAGGACCCTCTCAAGGCTCCTGTTTCCGGTGGCTGATGCGGCCCTCATCTGGGCCGGTTTCTGGTTCCTGAAACAATACTGGGCCGAGAAGGTGACTTTTGGTTCCGGCAGCGATTACCCTGTTGAATTCATGAGGTTTGTGGTTCCGGCCTATATTGCTGTGTGGCTGGTTTCGATGTTTTTTAGCGGGGCATACGACAGGCCTGTGAACCTGGCGCGGGTGCTGAGGGGAATGGGGATTGGCACCCTGGTGATCCTGGTAGTGTATGCCCTCCTTCCGGAGTCGCTCCGGTACAGCCGCGCTTTGATTTTGCTCGGATTTATGGCAGGATCAGCCGCTTTGACAGCCTACCGGTATATCCTCGGGCTTACCCGTATCCCGGCATTTGATACCGGAAAGGCAAAACTGATGAGGCTTGCAGTGATCGGGAACCGTGAAGAAGCAGAACGTGTGGTTGCCCTTATCCGGAAAACTGATCCGGCGGCCGGGGTAGCCGGTGTCATCACGCCTGAACCGGAAGAGGATTTTCCGGGCCTTATTGGCCACCTCGGACAAATGCGGGAAATCACCAGCATTTATCAGATCAATGAACTGATATTCTGCCAGAAAGACCTGTCAGCCAAAGCCATCATCGACCTGATGACCGGTGCAGCGCCCGGCATTACCCGGTACCGTATCGCTCCTCCCGAAACACTCTACCTGGTGGGGTCAGGTTCCATCCACTCCTCCAGCGACCTATACCTGTTCAGCCTCAACGCCATCACCTCCCCTGCCAACCGGCGCAACAAACGACTGCTCGACCTGCTTGCTTCGGTGCTCCTGCTGGCCTTATGGCCGCTGATGGTGCTGATCCAGAAATCACCGGGAGGTTTCTTCATCAACTGCTTCAGGGTCATTGCAGGGAAGCGCAGCTGGGTGGGATACCATGCCGAACAGGACACTGCCCAGCACCCTGCGCTGCCAGCGATCCGTCCGGGCATCTTTCACCCGGCCGACGGCATCCGGATCCCCATCACCGATGCCGAGATGATCCAACGGCTCAACCTCCTATATGCCAGGGATTACCGCATCCATACAGATCTGTTAATCCTCTGGAAAAATATCCGGAAGATTGGTACATGCGGGTGATGGTGTAACGTTAGAAATAATTGTCTCAATTCTGCTTTTTTTATCGGTTCGAATTCAGAATTCTCATATCATTGTTTCGGTTCTGATGATATTTATTGAAGGATGGGTTCAACAAAACCACCTGCTGCTTGTTAGAATGCCATAACGACGATTTTTAATAAGATATGTACCAGATAGTAATGCCCAAACTGGGCGAAAGCATCATTGAGGCCACGATAACCCGTTGGCTGAAGGGGGTTGGTGAAACGATCGGTGAAGACGATCCTGTTGCAGAGATTGCCACCGACAAGGTGGATTCGGAAATCCCTTCACCGGTGGAGGGCACGGTGGCAGAGTTGCTGTTTAAAGAGGGTGATGTGGTACCGGTGGGTACTGTGATTGCACGGATTCAGCTGCAGAAGGAAAGTGTTGCTGGCGTTCCGTCTGCCCCGGTCCAACCCGTTGCAGAAGAGCCCATTCAGTTGGGTTCAGAGAAACCCATGGTGGTAAACCCTGTCGGCACCCCTGATCTTGAGCCGGCCACCCCCGGGAGATTTCTATCCCCGCTGGTGAAAACCATCGCCCGTTCCGAAGGGGTAGGTGCAGAAGAACTTGCCACCATTCCCGGGTCAGGGAAAGAGGGCAGGCTCACCAAAGAGGACCTGCTCAGTTACCTGGCCTCAAGAAAATCGGGTGCACCAGCTGCTCAGCCGGAGGTTTCCCAAACGCAGGCAGCAACAGCCTCTGCAAGCCCTGTGTTGCACACACCCCCGGCGGTGCAGATGTATCCCGGAGATCAGATTGTGGAGATGGACCGTATGCGGCGGTTGATTGCCGACCATATGGTGATGTCGAAACAGGTTTCCCCACATGTAACCAGTTTTATCGAGGCTGACCTTACTGCCCTCGTGAAGTGGCGGGAAGCCCAGAAAGCCACTTTCGAGAAGCAGGAAGGTGAAAAGCTCACCTACACGCCCATCCTTTTCGAGATGGCTGTAAAAGCGCTGAAAGAGTTTCCGGGGATCAACGCCTCGGTAAACGGGAACCAGATCATTTTACGCAAGAACATCAATCTGGGGATGGCTACCGTGTTGCCAAACGGTAACCTGATCGTACCCGTGATCAAGGATGCCGATCAGAAGAACCTGGCAGGGATGGCACGTGCGGTCAACGACCTCGCACGCCGCGCCCGGGGCGGGCAGCTGTTGCCCGATGAGATCCAGGGGGGCACCTTTACAATCACCAACCTCGGTTCGTTCGGAAGCCTTACGGGAACTCCCATCATCAACCAGCCCCAGGTTGCCATCCTGGCCCTGGGTGCCATCAGAAAGGTGCCTGCCGTAATCGAAACCGAACATGGCGATGCCATAGCCATCCGGCATAAAATGATCCTTGCCCTTACCTACGACCACCGTGTGGTTGACGGAGGGCTCGGAGGGATGTATCTACAAAAGCTTGCGAACTACCTGGAGCATTTCTGATAAAAATTTCTTACGTTTGCCCTCTTTTTCGGCAAACAGCAATGATTGAACTGGGAAGACTGATCCGAGACCTCATCATACGATTCCTCGACTGGCTCTATATCCCTTTTGCGGGATGGATCCCAAGGGAGACCTTCCGGTATGGTGCTACCGGGGGAGCCAATACTGTTCTGGATATTTTCCTCTATTTCCTGTTTTACAATTTTGTGCTGGGAAAAAATATCGTCCATTTTGGCCGCATTGCCATCAGTCCGCACATTGCCGCATTCCTCATCGTTTTTCCCATCACCTTTACCACCGGGTTTATCCTGGCAAAATATGTAACATTCACCAATTCAGCTTTCAGAGGGCGAAAACAGCTTATACGCTACGGCTTTGTGGTCGCAGGGGCAATCCTTATCAACTATCTGTTGCTGAAGCTCTTTGTAGACATCTGGGGCCTCTACCCTACCCCTTCAAAACTGATTATTACCCTGTTTGTGGTGGTTTACAGCTACCTGATGCAGCGCTATTATTCATTTCAGACTGCAGCGATCTCCATTATCAGAAAGCGGGGTTCTGTTAAATCATAACAACAGGGGGATATTCTTCAGGCAATATCCATGATAAGGTTCTGCACCGTGCCGATTTCCACGTAATAAGCCTGATGACATCCATCCCTGCTTCGTATAACTGCCTGAGAAACTCTGTGGAACAGTTTTTATCTGAAACAGTGGCAACTATTTTTGTTTTCTTCTCTTCGGGCAACGATTTAATCATATAATATTTCAATTAATGATGGGCAAAATTCATAAAAAATATTGGCATGCAAGGCATTAAATTCTTAAATTATCAAAAAAATAAAATAATATAATAAATTTTACAATTAAATGAATTAATTTTGATGCCTCAAATAAAAATTACGTTTCAATATTTATAACTAATACCTTTAATATCATGGAAAACAATGAATTGCAGGAGAATATTCCTGTTATTGAGCCTGAGAAAAAACGCAGGACCATTATTCAGCTTTCTGAAGAGGAAATGATTGGGAAAATCAATGAATTCAAGGCGAGCGGCCTTACTCCCAAGGAGTATTGCAAGCTGAATGACTATTCAATGTCGAATTTCTATTATTGGAGAAAAAAATATCTTGAAAAATTTCCGGAACCGCAGGAAAAACCGAAACGGGGACGGAAACCCAGGCAAGTGGTTGAAGGTGAAGCACCTGTAAAAGCGAAAAAAGAACGCAAAGCGAAAAAAGGGCGTAAAACCGCTGCAAAAAAGGCAAAGAAACCTGTAGTGAAAAAACAACCTGTTGAAGCCCCTGAAGGTGGCGAAACTCCTATGTTAAAGAGGCGTGGCAGACCCAAGAGTGCTGCACGGATTGCAGCCGAAGAAGCTGCTTCCAGAGGAGAAGCACCCGTAAAAGTTATTCGTAAACCCCGCGTAAAGAAAGAGAAAGCTGTACTTCCGGTAGTGGCAGGAGTGAAAGCTGAAAAGGCTGTCAAGGCTGAGAAACCTTCCGGTAGAGGCAGAAGGATCAGGGCAGAAAAACCTGAGAAGTCACCTAAAATTATGGCCGGCGCTTCCATCATTATCAGGTACCCTAATGGTACAAAGATCTCTGTTGATGCCAATATCGACCTCAAAAAACTGAAACAGCTGATCAACCTGTAAACCTTTCGTAAGATCAATTGTTTGAATGCAGGGTGATCTATCGCACACCCTGCATTTTTTATGTAAATTCCGGAATCCATGATCAATGAATTATCCACACGGCAGAAGGCGCTGCAAATAAACCTTGATCCGGTTAACTATGGCTCCTTTGCGGAAATTGGTGGCGGACAGGAGGTTTCACGCATCTTTTTTACTGCGGGCGGTGCTTCAGGAACCATCGCAAAAACCATTTCAGCCTATGACATGGCCTTCAGTGATCATATTTACGGAAAATCGGGGCGTTATGTAAGTCGTGAACGCCTGCAGAAGATGCTGAAAACGGAGTACACCCAGCTGGTAGAGCTCCTTTCGTCGAAAAGGGAACCCGAAACAAGGTTTTTTTCCTTTGCCAATACCGTTACCACCATCAACTACCAAAAGACCAATACGGGCAACGGATGGCTCGGGATCCGGTTCCAGCTGGTGCCGGGGGATGCACCCAACCAGGTGATCATGCATGTAAGACTGCTCGAAAACGATGCCCTGTTGCAACAACAGACGCTGGGAATTCTGGGTACAAACCTCATTTTTGCAGCGTTCTATTACCACGATAAACCCAACACTTTCCTCCGTTCACTGCTCGATGACCTTGGCCCTGACCGGGTGGAGATTACCATGGTGGAGATGACCGGTCCGCAGCTTTCCTACGTCGATAACCGCCTGCTGAGCCTCCAGCTTGTAAAAAACCACATGACCAGCGCGGTGATGTTCGACCGGTATGGGGTGGTCCAGCAACCTGCAGATCTTCTTCACCGGAAAAACCTGATGATCCTGAGAGGAAGCTTCAGGCCGGTGACCTATGTGGAATTTGATATGCTGAAAACCGGATACTCTATGTTGAAAGAGGAAACGGAATGTGACAAATCGAACCTGCTGGTGCTGTGCGAGATGACCCTGGATAACCTGCTGGCTACCGGAGATCTCGATGAACGTGACTTTCTGGCCAGAGTGGATATCCTGAACGGAATGGGACAAAATGTGCTGGTTTCAACCTTCAGGGAGTTTTACCGCCTGACCGATTATCTGGGCCGTTTTCAGCTCAGTAAGATCAGAATTGTGATTGGAATTGACAATTTTGCCAATATCCTGGAGGAAAAATATTACGCCGACCTGCCCGGAGGGTTGCTGGAAGCTTTTGGAAAACTCTTCAGGAAGAATACCCGGTTATATATTTACCCTACCCTCCATCCCGGCAACCAAACCCTCATCACCCTGCAGGAGATCCGTGTTCCTGAATCGTTGCAGGAGTTATACAAATTTCTGTACACCAATCAGTATATCAGGGATATCCCGAACGTGAAAAAAGACAGGCTTTATATCAGGTCGAGGGATGTGGTGCAGAAGATCTCCGCGGGTGACCCGAAATGGCTTGAATGCGTGCCGGTGTACATTTCTGAAGCCATCATCCGCAAGCGGCTGTTCGGCTATGTGGAGGTAAAAAAAGAGGATACCGGAAAAGAACATCTTTGCCACTGATGTGTATCTTTGTGCTATCAAGAACCCTTGTGCATGAAGCTTACAGAAGTAACCACACCGGCTTTAATCAGAGAGTTCCATCGCATTCAGGTTCAGATCAATAAAAATGATCCTGCCTGGATTCAGCCCCTATTTGCAGAGGTGGAGAAGGTATTCAGTCCCAAAGAGAACAAGAGCTTCAGGAATGGTGAAGCCATCCGTTGGATCCTGCAGGATGATGACGGAAATACCATTGGCCGGGTTGCTGCTTTCATCGACCGGAAAATCAGCAGTAAAAACGAGCAGCCTACGGGTGGCATGGGCTTCTTTGAGTGTATCAACAACCTGGATGCGGCCTTCATGCTGTTTGATGCTGCCCGCCGGTGGCTGGCGGAACGTGGCATGGAGGCGATGGACGGGCCGGTAAACTTTGGCGACCGAGACCGCTGGTGGGGGTTGCTGGTGGAGGGTTTTCATGAACCCAACTTCTGCATGCCCTATAACCCTCCTTACTACCGCGGGCTGTTCGAGGGTTACGGATTTCAGGATTACTTCAGGCAATATACCTATCACCGGCATGTGTACGACGGGGATCTGGATATCCATCTGAAGGAAACTGCAGACAGGATTGCCGCCAACCCCAGGTACCGGATCTGCCACATCAACAGGGGAAACCTGCGGAAATACGCGGAAGAGTTTGCCTGGATTTATAACCACGCCTGGACACGCCATGGCGGAGTGAAGGAATTTTCCACAGCGCATGCCATGGCCCTGCTGAAAAGCCTGAAGCCCATCCTGGATGAACGGCTGATCTGGTTCGCTTACTACGATGATGAACCGGTGGGTTTCCTGATTATGATACCGGAAATGAACCAGATCTTCAGATATGTAAACGGGAAGATGGACCTGTTGGGAAAACTGAAGTTCCTGTGGTATTTCAAATGGCTGAAAAGGTGCAGCAAAGCCCTCGGGCTTATTTTCGGATTCGTGGAGCAACACCAGCGCAAAGGGCTCGAAGGGGCCATGGTGTATGCCTTCAGGAGCGTAGCACTGGCAGAGGGATTTCCGTATCGTGAGATCGAGCTGAACTGGATCGGGGACTTCAACCCCACGATGATACGCATCGTGGAGATGGTGGGATTTAAAGTGCGAAAGACCCACATCACCTACCGGTATCTTTTCGACCGCACAAAACCCTTTACCCGCGCAAAAAAGGTAAGCTGACCCACAATGAAAAAACGTGTCATCATCACAGGGATTACAGGCCTGGTTGGGAAAGCACTGGCAAAGGCCTGTCTGCAGGCCGGATACGAAGTGTCCGGAACAGCAAGGGATCCTGGCCGGGCAAAGGCCCTCCTGCCCCCCGAAGTACATTTGCTCCCCTGGAATGAGGTGGTTAATGGCAGGTGCCAGGATGAACTGGAAGATGCCTTCGCTGTCATTAATCTGGTGGGTGAAAACATCGGATCTTCGCGATGGACAAGAAAACGCAGGCAGCAGATCCTGGAAAGCCGTATCAGGGCAGTTGAGCAGCTTGGTGCTGTGATCAGCAGATTGAAATCGAAACCCAACCGCTTTCTGCAGGCCTCAGCTGTAGGATTTTATGGGTATGAACTTGCTGACCCTGTGGATGAAACCGGTGCCCAGGGGAGCGGCTTTCTGGCAGAGGTATGCACGAAACTGGAAGCAGCTGCCGGTTCCATGCATCATACCCGGTTGGTGGTCATGCGGTTCGGGGTGGTGCTCGATACCCGTGAAGGGGCTCTGGCAAAGATCCTGATGCCGGTACGAAGGTTCCGGATAGGTACATTTCCTGTACCTGCCGCAAATATTCTTTCATGGATTCATATCGAAGACCTCACGGGGGCAATACTCCACATTCTCTCGAAGGAAGATCCATCCCGGGTGTATAACATGTCTGCTCCTCAGTATGTTGCATACCGTGATCTGTATAGCTATGTCGTAAAAATGCAACGGATTCTTATTACCCTTCCCGTTCCGTTCTTCTTGCTGAAAATCCCTTTCGGTGCATCCATGGTGCGGGAAACACTGCAGGCCAGCCAGTCAGTAATTCCTGCGAGGCTGAAAGCCGAAGGTTTTACCTTTGCTTTTCCCGGATTGGGTGATGCCCTGAAACAGCTGCTTACCTGAATTTGTATCGCCCCATACCATGCAGGTCGAGGCGGGTGGTACCCTGTACGGCCTCTTCGGGCATAAGCCTTTCACCGGCAGGTTCTATCAGTTCCTTTCCCCGGGCTTTTGGATTTTTAATCAGGTTGCTGATGGGATAGCCGTTCATCTTTTCGGCAGGATAAGGCTGCAGCATCCAGGTGATGTCATCCAGATGGGTGCCCCGTAACCAGCCTGCCTCCATCTCCTTTTCCAGGATTACAGGAGAACGGTGGTGAGGGAGCATCGCCAGCAGCGGATTTGCCACCGTGGTGATAATGGCAAACGATTTCAGAATTTCACCGGTCTCACGGTTTATCCATTCGTCCCAGATGCCGGCAAACGCAAAGGGTTTACGGCCCCTGAGATAGATCAGGAAAGGTTTTGCCAGCTTCTCAGCCGTGGTGCCTTCAATAAAGGCATCTGCCGGCACCAGGCATCTCTGGCTGCGGATGGGCTTCCGGAACGCCGGCTTGGTGATGATCCCTTTCGCCCCGGAATAGGTGGTGAGATTATCAGGATTATGATCCCCCTCAGCCCGGGCATTGATCAGATACATGGGCTTTTGTGCCCAGGACGGGGTGAGCCCGAAGACCATCAGCTGGGCTTCACGCGGCTGGTCGGAAGTGACCACCAGCGCCCTGTTACCCGGGCTTATATTATATGATGGTTGATAATCAATATGTTGAGGAATAGTGATCTGAAAAGTTTTTTCAATCACCTCCGCTTTCTGTACCAATATATATCTGCCACACATCGCGAAAAAAAAATTCATGGTTTTATGCAAAGATAATACAGATCCTTCCGGAAATTGCCTATCTTAGTTGCGTGATGAAAGATGCGTATCTCAGTATCGCCGGAGAAGCCAGGGCAGTCTACAGGGACCGTGGAAGCAGGTTTATCGGTATCGTAATTCCGGTGGGCTCGGAAGAGGAGATCAGGGAAAATCTCGAACGGTTCAGGAAAGAGTTCCACGATGCCCGTCACCATTGCTATGCCTATCGCCTGGGACCCGACGGGCTCCAATGGAGGGTGAATGACGACGGGGAACCCGCAGGGTCGGCCGGAAAGCCAATCCTGGGACAACTTCTGTCGGCCGGGGTGAGCGACGTTCTGGCATTGGTGGTGCGGTATTTCGGAGGTACCAAACTGGGCGTTCCCGGCTTGATTCAGGCCTATAAAACTTCGGTCAGAGAAGCTTTGTCGGATGCGGGAATGGCCACAAAGGTACTCATGACCCGGCTGAGGGTGGAATTTGGCTTTGAACAGATGAACCCTGTGATGAAGTGCCTGAAGGAAATCAGTCCTGAAATTATTAAAAATCAATATGATACCCAATGCATGATGGAAATCAGAGTGCGGGCTTCCCTGGCCGAAAGCTGTATGGACCGGTTGAACTCCCTGGAAGGAGTAAAATGCCGGAATATGGATGAGGCCCTTGCTTTGACAAAGTTTTCCGATAATTGATAATGAGTTTATTTGCTGACTTTTATACTGTATTATCAGAAGAGAATTAGGTTTAATATACTGAATATCAATGCAATAAAATATATTAACATATATGCAACATCCTGTTGTCGAGAAACGGTCTGTTCCACCATCCGGTTATGTTAATATAAAAAGAGAATCTGATTTTAAGTAACCGTTATAATCAATACACAATGAAGATTTTACTTTTTGATCTTCCCTTTTCCATGGATTTGACCTATACAACATTTTTTATATAAAGTCAAGTATTTTTTAAAGTTTCAATCGCTATTTTTTGAACCAACTTTGCAACCTGTCAACCTAACCATAACCCGAAAATCTGATTAGTAACGTATGCCTGTCACCCACCAAGAAGTTTGGCAAAACTGTTTATCAGTGATCCGGGACAACCTGAGCCATCAGAGTTTTACCACATGGTTTCAGCCGATTGTTCCTGTTAAGCTTCAGGATTCTGTCCTTACCATACAGGTTCCCAGTCAGTTCTTTTACGAATGGCTGGAGGAGCATTACATCACACTGCTGCGGAAAACGATCCGCAAGGAGCTTGGTCCCGAGGGCAGGCTGGAGTACAGCATCATTATGGACAACAAGGTGCAACAGGGCAATGGTGAACCCTATACCATAAAGTTACCCACCGCCAACAAGCGGGCTACCCAGAATGATTTTGTACCGATGCCTATTGACCTGAACCGTGACAATGCCAAAGAGATCCCCAATCCCTTCATTATTCCCGGGCTTAAGAAGATCAAAATCAACTCACAACTCAAGGAGAACTACTCCTTCGAGAATTTTGTGGAAGGGGAATGCAACCGGTTGGCGCGGAGTGCCGGTTTTGCCGTGTCGAAGGCCCCCGGGGGTACTGCTTTTAATCCACTCCTGATATACAGCAATGTGGGGTTGGGAAAGACCCACCTGGTACATGCCATCGGGCTGGAAGTGAAGAACAATTTCCCCGAGAAGACCGTGCTGTATGTTACAGTGGATCAGTTTACCAATCAGTTTATTGATGCGGTAAAGAACAACTCCCAGAACGACTTTGTCCATTTTTACCAGATGATCGATGTGCTGATTATTGATGATATCCAGTTCCTCAGCGGAAAAGAGCGCACCCAGGACATCTTCTTTAACATTTTCAACCATCTGCACCAGAACAACAAGCAGATTGTGCTCACCTCCGATAAACCACCGGTGGAGATGCAGGGGATCAAACCAAGGCTCCTGTCCAGGTTTAAATGGGGATTATCAGCCGATCTGCAGGTGCCTGATCTGGAAACCCGTATTGCCATCGTGGAAAAAAAGCTCTATCAGGATGGCATTGAGATCCCGCAGGAAGTGGTCGAATACCTGGCGTACAGCATTTCCACCAACGTCAGGGAGCTGGAAGGTGCGCTTATCTCCATTATTGCCCAGCTGTCGCTGAACCGGAAAACCATCACCCTGGACCTGGCCCGGCAGATGATCGACAAGTTTGTGAAGAACACCACCCGTGAGATCTCCATCGATTATATCCAGAAAGTGATCTGCGACTATTTCAACCTGCCTGTGGAGCTGATGGTTTCCAAAACCCGGAAACGGGAGATTGTGCAGGCACGGCAGCTGGCCATGTATTTCAGCAAGAAACTCACCAAGGCTTCTCTGGCCACCATCGGACTCCATTGCGGCAACAAGGATCACGCAACGGTGCTGCATGCCTGTCGCACCGTCAACAACCTGCAGGATACCGACAAACAGTTCAAGACCTATATCGACGAGCTGGAAAAGAAGATTAAGCTTTGATGCAGGGTGTTACACCAATCCCCTTTCTGATGCTCCCATGAAAAGAATCCTGATGGTATGTCTGGGGAATATCTGCCGTTCACCCATGGCAGAGGGGATCCTGAAAAAGCGGATTGCAGCATCGGGCATTCAGGCGTTAGTGGATTCAGCCGGAACCTCGGCATGGCACCAGGGTGAAGCTCCGGATGAGCGGGCCATTGAAATCTGCCTGAAATACGGCACCGACATCCGGAAGCAACGCTCCCGCCCTTTCACCCGCGACGATTTCAGCCGGTTCGACATGATCCTTGCCATGGACCGTGAAAACCGTCGGAATGTGCTGGCGCTGGCACGAACCCCTGAGGAGCGCAGCAAGGTATCGCTGATTATGGAGCTGGTGCACCCGGGAAGGGAGGTTGAGGTGCCGGATCCCTGGTACGGCAATGGCGACGGTTTCGAACGGGTGTACCGGATGCT
>Ga0209310_1000566_pt1 | contig 39389 bp, 42 predicted proteins | sample AD_UKC030_MetaG_FD_184415 | JGI IMG/M metagenome (GOLD analysis project Ga0209310, IMG submission 184415) | Active sludge microbial communities of municipal wastewater-treating anaerobic digesters from USA - AD_UKC030_MetaG (SPAdes) (version 2) | ecosystem: Engineered > Bioreactor > Anaerobic >...
AGTCCGGTAGCTGAACATCGCGGCTTGGGTGACGTCGGCGCCTCGCATGGCATGCCTATTTCGTTGAATCCAAAACACAGATTATACCATTCGCATGGATTTGGCGGGGTTTTTCAACATCCTGCTAACGATCTTTATGGCGACTGCTCGATCTAGCTCATCTGTTGCACGCCAGACATCCGCAAACGCACCATCCCCAATTTGCTTTTCAAGTAGTATTTTCATTGTTGAAGGTTGATATAAAAAAATTGGTGAACAATGCCGCACCGCTTGAGCAACAAGGGAAGCCATGGACACATGAATGACATACAAGAATACGTGCTTCGTGTTATTGACTCAAGGTTGCAGGCATGATTGCATGCATAGTGCTTGTATGTGTGGCCTGGTCATACGAGTTGTCGCTGTTTCGAGATTTTGGAATGGTGCCATAGCAGTACCCAACCACCAACATCCGGATCATCAATTCTGGGTCAATTGAGGGGCGTCCCGTGTGGCTGTAATACCCAGCCAGGTACTGACGCAGATCGGCTAGGTCAAGGCAGCAGTCAATGCCACGGAGTAGATGTTTTTGGGGAATGACAGACTCAAGGTCAAAGGAGTAGAACAGATGCTCTTGCCCGCCTGACAGACGCCCCATCATCTTGATCACCCCGGAAAAACAATGCAATGCGCATATTTTACCGTAGGGGGTTTTTCAACACCATCGGTCGATTCCAGCCGGTCAAGTTGATGCGACTCAGTGGTCAACCTCGATGAGAATGCATGGTCTGGTCAGTGCGATTCTGCAATTGATCACCATTTTCCGACGAGTTCCAGCTTTTCGAGCTTCATTACCCTTTGTGTGCCGTCGTTACTTGCCAGGCCAAGCTCAGACAGGATTGGCTTTGGGGTTGGCTTGAACCACTGCCGGCAGACCTCCGCCAGGTCACCATTTTCTGCTCGGCTCATGAATAACTTGATCAACTCATTGGTCAGCGCCGGATTCACTTGAAGATAGAAGTCGCCTTCGCGTACCAGTTCGAAGGGAGAGTTGGCTAATTCTGTTTTGGGCCTCTGGAACATCTTCCGTGGCAGGCGCAGTTTCGAGTCCGGAATCTTCTTCAGAAGGTTCTCTCGAAAGATCGGGGCCATGAGATCAATTACAACGCCATTGCATTCGATCCACGCGTGAAAAGCTTCGTTGTGGCTGGCGACTTCGCCCTGTTCGAAAGCTTCCATGTCTGTAAAAGCCATCACAAAGTCAGTTGCATCATCGACACGGAAAAAGGCTGAGCCACAGACGGGTTGAGTTTTAAGCCTGAATGCCTTGTCGAGAATATAGCTACCAACCATCGTGAAAAACACGCAACCGTTGGCGGTATGGGCATCCACGCTATTGAGCACGGTCACTAGGACACGGTGCAGCCGTTCGTAGTCTGCGAAGGAGATTGGTAGCTTGGCTGGTTTCATGGTTTGAGGCGGGAAAATTGAATCGTGTGTATCAATCGAATATTGATGAATTAACGTGGCGAAACCTTGCCACCAGAGATCATCCACTGGCCGCCCGTGGAACCTTGCTTTGCTTTGATTTTCTTCAGCTTGGCAACAGCAGCACTGTTGTCTGCCATCTGTAGCCCGATCTTCAGCTTGAAACTTTTTTGAGATGCCAGGACGCCTTCGGCACGGGTCATGTGCGGGTTGTCCTTCAGGATTCGTTCAATGCTTTTCTCTCTGCGGCTCATCGCGTGGCTCAATGGGACTGAATGAAGGTAAGAAAAGTCTTGCCATATTCAGTGAGTTCCAACGGGCGCACCTCAGAAGATTCGAGCGCAATATACCCAGCCGTCGAATGGTATTCGGGATAATCCTCAAGGTCTCCAATCCGGACTAGAAAGCGAGAGTCGAGATCCTGGAGAAAAGCGCGGAAGGGCAGACGTTCAATACTTTTCGGGAGTGATGGCTGGACGCAGGCATAAATGAGATCCAATGTCTTGCAATCAGCTAACTGTTCAATGTTGTTCGAAATGGCCGCAAGGATTGCCAAGTGAGAACAGGTCAACTCATCAATGTACCGCAATAATTGAAAGCTGACATCTTCTGAATATTGATCAGTAGCAATCGAAGTGCTGAGGGCGTTTCGAAGAGCGGACAGTTTTTCCTGCTGATGGCTTTTGATGGCGATCAGTGTCGCTTGGTACAGAAACGAAATAAATTGCTCGTTCTCTTCCAGATCCTTGGGGAGCAACTTAAATTGCGACTGGATGTTATTGATGGCTTCAGACACCTCAACCATCCAGCGTTGCTTCCTTTTTTCAAGCGGGTTTAGGTAGAGGTTGGTCAATTCTGAAATTGCACCACCTGCTATGGGTATTGCCGAGACAATACCCTTGAGAAGAGCCGCAGCCGCTTCAGTCTTTGGTGCAATTGGAGTTTGAATATCGGTCATAAAGTTCTCGGTTTTTCGAGGGTTTCAACCAGCACAGAGCAGCGGCCAGCCGTTCATTTCCCGCCAGATTTGCTCACCTAGAAGTAGGTGAACCCCGTGATTATTGCTCGTAGGATGGTATTCATCGAATCGGCGATAGTTGAAAACCCAGTCGTATTCGTAAAGATCTGGGTAGTAGGCAAGTGCAAGCCCTGCTGTCCCCGGATCGGGGAATGTGTGTTCCCTGGCACGAGCTTGAAGGCTTTTGCCAATCCCGGAGTAGACCCTGGTCGTGTTCCAGAAGCGAGCAAACTCCTCCGTGAATCGCAAACTACGTTTGGCTATGTCGTAGTTGCGGACTTTGGCAGTTTCACCGTCCGCCCTCGTGTATTCGGTTTGCCAGAGCGTTTGACGCTGCAACACAGACAACGGGGCGGTCGTGGTGATGTAGTACCAGCCCGGCTTTGAGGGGATATCTGCTTCAGTGTGCCAGTTGGGATTTTCCAAGTCGATTTGGACAGGCTTGAACTCGCCGGAAAGGAACTCTTTAAACGCATCCATCAAAGCGACCTGCGGTATTGGAATCCTGAGAGGATAGAGCAAACCCGCCCATTTGGCATGATGGATACAACCAACTGAATTTGTATTCAACCTGCTTTTGCTTGCCTCAACGAGGAGAAGCTAAGCACAATCTGCCATGACATTGAATTTGACCTTCTACCGATGAAAACATTCGACACCAGCACGTTCGAGCGATACGCCGAGTTCCTGAAGGAGCGTCTCGCATCGAAGCAGCACCTAACCGAGGACAGCGTTCGCTACTCGTTTTTCTTCGCAGCGCTTGAGACAACCGATATCAAGCAGCATGAGATCATCCTGGAGTTGCCGCATCCGGCATTCGAAAAGAAGGAAATCGACACCTACGTTCTGCCAGCCGAGGGTAGGGCTGCGCACTTCATCGAATTCAAGTTCCACCGGGTCTCGAATAGTTCTTCACCAAAGCCACAGAAGGCTGGATCGCTGTTCAAGGACTTTGGACGGCTTTCCACCGTCAAGAGCGAAAACACCCGTTGCTTGGTTGTTTACCTGACCGATGGTGAGATGGCCAGGTACTTTGAAAAGCATGCTCAGGCCTATTCCGATTTCTGGACCATGCCCAACGGCAGCTCCTTCACTTACGACGACACTTTCCTGGCCAAGACCAGAAATACGGTTAGGAATGTCTGTGGAGATGTCCATCTGGCAAGAGTGACAGTGGCCTACAGCAACAGGCTTCCTAACGACTTTCACCTGAGGGTGTTCGAGATGGATGCACACCCTGGCTTGCCTTCAATAAGGGAAGAAGCTCTGGAAGCAGCCTTGGTATAGAGATTTACATGGGGTGACGTTAATAACCAGCGATTTCCAAATTCGCATCGCCCCAGTAGTTACAAAAGCAAACACAGGGAGAAGAAATGGGAGGGCCACTTCCGTCAGTAAATGCTGTTAGCGCCGCAATTCGAGGCGTGGAGGACGCTCAGCATACTTATGAAAGCTGGGCTGGCGAATGGTTGTGGAATGCCCCTGAGTACATGACAACAGTCTATGTGGCCAAGGCGCTCGCTGAGGCAGTTGGGCCAAAGTTCGTTACCCTTGAGACCAATACAAAGTCAGCCCTGGAGGATGCCGGGGCCAAAGGTCGGGGTAGGCTTCACTGGCATATTAGGCAAGACGGGCGTTTTGATATTTTGCTCTGGTGGGCAAATGGCACGCCTCGCCGGCACCAATCGAGGTAAAGGTCCAGGTGACCAATGCCAATAGAATCTTGGCCGATGTGCGTCGAATTGAAAAAGTGGTATTGCGCAAACGTTCGAATTCAACGATCGACTTCGGCTTGGTTGTCTATTACATCTCTCTGAAAGACGCCGAATCCGGTTCGCCGAGTGCCAAGCAAAAGATCGAAAAGCGCATCAAGAACATCTTTGACGACGTGTTCACTGAGTTGAATGGAAAGTGCCGTCTTGCCCAAGAGACATCCAAAATCCACATCGATCAAGATAGTGCCTGGGCAGCCGTTGTCCTAATTATCAGGCCACCGAGAGAAGTTCAGGCCTTGAGTGATGAATAGGAAATAAAAGGGCGATGTTACTCAAGGTAGCGAGGAGGTCGAAAGTGATAACGGCAGAGAGCGCCTTGTTTGCAGAGCTGATTTCGATGCTCTTGCTATCGCGCTTAATGCCCTTGATGAACTCCCAGGAGAGCAACCAGGGTGTGCCATGGATGGTCCTGCAAAAGCCGAATGGGCGCTTCGAGAGTTGCTGCGCGGTTAAGAATGGCGTTCGTCGCTCAAGGCCGATCTGGATAAACGCAGGTCGGCCTTGTCGTTTTTATTTTTGGCCGCTACTCAATGCGGCCTGACGGTCACTTGGCTGACGCGGACGAAAGGATTGAACAGAGAAGTAAATCGCCCCGAGTTTCGTAGTCGCTGTGATGTCAGCTCAGCCACTCAAACGTGCCGTTCATGTCAGCGAGACCGAACGGCTGTTTTGGCCGAGGTGCCGTCGCCAGACCCGCCTTGTCAAAGGTCCTCTCGGTGATGGACAGCTGTCAATCAGATCCTATATGTCATGCAACGAGGAATGTTTCTAGCGGCCTATTTCCTGATAGCGAAATCCCCCTCTCAAGTCCGCCATTCCCACGAGACACCACAACCTCGGCGACCTATCCTCCAGTCATGTGCTCGTAAGAGCAATACGCCGCCACAGAACTGGGGAAAGCCGCATGATCACCGCCACATCAGCGACACGTCAGTATCACCTCTCACCTCCCTCGGATGAGAATAAAGCTCACGATGTCATCGAGACTCGCTTGTGGCTCGAGGAGCACGACTGGCTCTATCGCCTGCTACGCAGCGAAGACAATGTGTCGCCGACCTTCCGCTTTCCCGATCTCATCAGCGCCAGCGTCTCGCTGGTCTTCACGCATCAGGATGCCCCCTGTCGCATCTTCCGGTTTCTCGGGACCGAGCTTGTTCTCCGGCCGTCCGAGACACCGCGCCGCCGCGAATCCATGTGGCGACGCCAATACCAGCTACTGTTGGACCTACAACGTTCACCCGCTAACCGGCACCCCAACCCCAAGTTCCAACTCGACCAATTGACCACGGCCTGCGTCGCCCTGTGCCGGGCAGAGGATGGCTCAGGCGCCGGCATCCTGCGGCAGGCACGCCGCAATATGGCCGAACGTTCCCATCGCGGGCGGAATGCGCCGCCCGACTGAGGCCGGCGACGTCTCAACTGGTACCCCTAATTGGCATCCACCCGCTCCTGACCCGCTTGCTCACCGTCACCTTGCCCGGCTAGACGCCGGACCCACCCGAACCCGACCCTGACCGTCCGCGCACCGCCGACGGCCCAGACCCTCGCTGCCCGCCTACCCGGCGGGGCGTTCCGGTTTCGTTGGAGAGGTGACTCATGCGTCTGCCGCTGAACTTTGCTGATCTTGCTGCACTGGCCGTCCTGGCGACCGCGCCCACCTGGGCGCGGGCCTGCTGGGAGGAAGCTGCCCAGCGCTACGGCATTTCGGCCGACCTGCTCTATGCCGTTGCCCGGGTCGAGTCGAACCTGAACCCCCAGGCCGTCAACCGCTCGCACCTCCAGCGTACCGGCTCCTACGACATCGGCCTCATGCAGATCAACAGCGGCCATCTTTCAGCCCTATCACGCCACGGCATTCGGGAAATCGATCTCTTCGAGCCATGCACCAATATCCAGGTCGGCGCCTGGCTGCTGTCCGACCTATTCTCCCGGCAGGGCGCGACGTGGGATACGGTCGGTACCTACAATGCCGCCTGCTCGCAGCTCAAGGGTGAAGCCTGCTCCAAAGCCCGCGCCCAATACGCTTGGCGGGTGTATCGCCAGTTGCCCGCGCTACATAGCAACCAACTTGCCGGTGTAACAAAGAAGGGCAAACAGACACCCCAAGGCGAAACATTGCCCCCCATATCGGTAAGGGTAGCGCCATGACGGCCACCCTTCTGAACTACCGTAGTCTCGGCCTCATTGGCTGTTTCACCTTCGTCGCTACATCGTGCAGCCTGTTCCATAACTCTTCGCCACAGGATCATCCAAAGAATACGGGTGACGCTGCCCCCGGGCAACTGGCCCAACTCGATTTCGGCCGCCAAGCAGCTTTCGGACACTGCGTACCGCCGGCATGCCCGACCCGCACACCCAAAACCCTCGCAACGGATTCCTCAGTTCGGACGGTCGACCGCGCCGCACCATCCTTACCGGCCCAGTCCATCCCCCCTGAACCTGCCACCCCGCCTTCAACACCAAAGATCGACACTTCACGGACGATCATTGTCCAATTCGGCCTCGGCAGCGCAATGCTAAGCCCAGCTGCCCGTTCCAGCCTGAATGAGGTGATGAGTGCCCTGCTCTCGGCGCGCCAGATCACGATCATCGGCCGCACCGACAACACCGGGCCGCTGGCCTTCAATGAATCACTGGCCCTCGCCCGCGCTCTGGCAGTTCGCGACCACCTGCTCAGCACCCACCCGAGGCTCACACCCACGCTGAGCGTCAAGGCTCGCGGCGCCTGCTGTTTCATCGCCGCGAACGACACCCTGGCCGGCCGTACGCAGAACCGGCGGGTCGAGTTGGTCTTTGATCTGCGTGACAAGGCGCAGCCATGACCTCGCAGCTTCCGCTTGTTGAAATTCAAATCCATCACCCGCCGAGCGAAAGCGCTCTCACCCACCGGCATGTTTATGTGCCCACCCGCCTAATACCCCCCTCATTACCCAATTTTCTGTTCGGAGGTTTTCATGAACGCTACAGCCCCTGTTTTTTTCCCTCACCTTGCCGCTCGCAAGCCGATGAACGTTACCGTGCTGCTGGCGATGATCGCCCTCGGTCTCGGCATCGCCTTTCCCGGTTACGCCCTGGATCTGGTGGCGTTCACCGGCATCACCGGGCCGCTCACGTCGGCCCTTACCCAGATCGCCGCACTTGGCCCGGGGATCAAGGCCCTGGTCGGCTTCGTCGGCTTTGTCGTCGCCCTCATCTCGCTGTCCGCACTGCGTAACTTCGGCCCTGTCCTCTTCTACATTGGGCTGGCCATCTTCGCCGCCGTGGGTCTGGTGATCGCCGGCGCGATCATGGGCGCGGTGATCTGAAACGCTGGCATCGACCCCCAGGAGTCCGACATGCAAGCAGACACCTATATCCCGCGGCGTCTCGATGACCAATGGAAGATCGGCTTCTGGGATGTCGATGTCGCCGCGCCGATCCTGTTCATGTTTTTCGTCGGCTATATGTCCGGCGGCAAGACTTCGTTCGCCGTCTGCATGGCGGCGGGCATGTTCGTCTCGCGCTGGATATCTCGCATTAAGGCGGACAAGCACCCGGCCTTCGCCATCCACTGGCTGTACTGGCACCTGCCGGCCAGTCCGCTGACCGCGATGCGCGCCACGCCACCGTCGCATATCCGCCGCATGGTCGGCTAAGCCAAGGAGAAAACCCATGGACTTCGAACGACTCAACGGTGACATCAAGGAAATGCGCCGCCGCAACCGCGGGCTCGGTCTGGCCGTCGGTGTCCTGGCCGCCGGCCAGATCCTCGCCCTGGTGGTCATCCTTAACCTGCTCGGCACGGTACGTACCGTCGTCGTGCCGCCCTCGATCGACAAGACCTTCTGGGTCACCCGCGACAAGGCGAGCAACGAATACCTCGAGCAGATGGGCAGTTTCATCGCCTGGCTGGTGCTCGACGTGACGCCGGCCTCGATCGACTGGAAGAAGGAAATTCTACTCGGCTACGTCGAACCAGAGCAGTTCGGCCCGCTGAAGACCCGACAGGAAGTGGAAGCCGAACGCCTGAAGCGCATCAACGCCGCCACCGTCTTCGCACCCCAGCAACTGGTTCCCAGTGAAGAAGGCCAGAGCGTCGTCATTCGCGGCCGCCTGCGCACCCTGGTCAACGGGTTCGAGACGGCCAACGACCTCAAGGCCTATCGGGTCGAGTTCAGCTACGCCGGCGCGCGCATGCATCTGAAGAGTTTCAAGGAGGTAGCCAATGTTGGCAACTGATACGCACCAAGATATATCCCGCCCAGTTCTCAAGCCGGCGCCACGGCGCGGCTGGACGATGAGCGCTGTTCAAGTCATCGCCTGTATCGCCGCCATCACGTCCCTGCCCGCCCAGGCACTACAACTCGTTGAGGCCAGTGACGGCGCGGCGGTCGAAGCCATCCTGTCAATCCGGGAACCAACCCGCATCCGCATCGAAGGGGCAGCGATCACCGATGTCTTTGGCAATATCCATTCGAGCCAATGCGGCATGGCGGCGGCGCTTCCCGCCAGCCCGGGCATGACGCCAGCCGGTACGGGTTCATCACCGATCAATCCAGCCGGCGAGATTGCCCTGACCTGCGACCGCGACAAGGGCGAAATCTATGTCCGTCCAGTTGGTGATTCCACCAAACCGATCAATCTCTTCGTCGCATCGGCCAACGCCACCTATACCTTGCTGCTGCGCCGTTCGGATACCCCGGCCGACACGATCGTCATCCGCGACAGGACGCCGAAGGCATTGAAGCATGCGACATCGGCTCAGGCGCTGGCCGGCCCGTCACCCAACCAGGTACGAGCGATGAAGGCGCTGTTGGTGGCCATGGCTTCAGATCGGGTGCCGCCGGATATCCGGGTCGAAGAGACCCACGGCACGCTCCCGTTGTGGAACGAGGCACGATTTTCTCGGGTACGCCAGTACGAGGGGCGCGGCCTAGTCGGCGAGAAATACCTGCTGCAGAACATCAGCGATGCTCCCATGGTGCTGGCCGAACCGGAATTCGACCGCGAACGGGGCAGCGTCACCGGTATCGCCGTCGAGCACCACAACCTGCGCCCCGGCGAAAGCACCAGCGTCTACGTGATCCGCCGCGGAGAGACACCATGACGACGCCGCGTCAGTGGATGCAGACGCTGCGGGGCTTACCGCAGCAATTGATGCAGCACTTATCCCCTCGGCAACGTCAGTACGCCATGCTAGGCGCCCTGCTGGCCGGAGGCGTCGGACTGCTCTGGTCGATTTTCGCATTCACGGCGAGCAGTCCTCCGGCGAGCACTGCGCAACCCGCCACCGGGCCAGCCAGTTCGGTCACCAACATCGGCGTGATGTCACCCGGCGCCCAGGTCAATCCGGTCGATCAGTGGGTCGGCACGGCCGGGCGCAAGCTCGCCCAGTACGAGAACGAACGCGAAGAACAGGGACGACTGAACAAGGATCGCCAGACCTTCGAAGCGAAAACGATGCAGCGCTTTGCCGAACTGGAACAGCGGCTGACTTCGACCCAGCAGGCAACTGCAACACCCCTGCCACCCACGCCACTCCCGACCATGCCACCGGCGGCGAGCTTGCCCCCAGCGCCGCCACCTTCCAAGGGCCTGTCCACTGGAACAATGCCGAGTGGCACGCCCGGCGATCTGCTGGCGCCGAGCCCACCAATGGCGCCAACGCCAGCGATTACCCGGATTACGGTGGCCGAGCGCGCCCTCCTTGCCAACCCCGGCGAGAAAACTGAGCGCGCATCAGGAACTGGATCGCCAGCATCCACCCGAACCGTATCCACCTTCCTGCCCGTCAGTTTTACCCGCGGCACGCTGCTGGGCGGCCTGGATGCACCGACCGGCGGGCAATCACAATCCAACCCGCACCCGGTCCTGATCCGCCTCTCAGACAACTCCTTCCTGCCCAACCGCTTCCGCGCCGAATACCGAGAGTGCTTTGTGGTGGCCGCCGGCTATGGCGACATCAGTTCCGAGCGGGCCTACCTGCGGACAGAGAGTCTGTCTTGTGTGCGGACTGACGGCGCAACGCTGGAAGTCAAGATTCAAGGCTCGATCTACGGCGAGGATGGCAAGGTCGGTATGCGCGGGCGACTGGTCACCAAGCAGGGCCAGATGCTCGCCAACGCCCTACTGGCCGGTGTAGTCAGCGGCATCGGCCAAGGCCTGGCCACCTCGTCGACGGAATACAGCACCTCGGCCCTCGGCACGGTCGCCAGTGCCAGCGGATCCGATGCCTACCGCGCCGGCCTCGGCTCTGGGGTCGGCAAGGCCCTCGACCGGCTGGCCCAGTACTACATCAAGCTCGCCGAGAACACCTTCCCGGTCATCGAGGTGGATGCCGGCCGCGAAGTCGATGTGGTGATCACCAAGGGCGTGCGCATCGATGTGCCGATGACAAGCGGCGAGCCCGCTTCATCCCGCTTCGCCAATTCCCCTGAAACCCGTTATCTGGAGACCTCGGACGATGGCAATTACTAAAACCATGCGCCGACGAGCACTCGTCGCGGCCTTGAGCACGATCCTTGTTGGCACCTGCTTCGCCGCCAATGCGGCCACACCCGACGAGACGCAGTTGCTGACGGCGTTGCAGAAAGCCCATCCCGGGACGCAGTTTTCCAGCATCGCCCGCACGCCCATCGCCGGCCTCTATGAGGTCTGGATGAATGGCAACGTGGCCTACGTGTTGGCCAGGCAGCCGCGCTACTTTCTCTTCGGCCACTTGTTTGACACCAAGCGCATGAACGACCTGACCGGCCCGAAACTGGCGCAGGCCAGCAAGGCGAAAAGCCTCGATGAAGCGCCCCAGAAATACCAGCCAACCACAGCATCACCGATCGGCTTCGAACAGTTGCCTCTGAGCGACGCGATCAAGACCGTGCACGGTACCGGTCAGCGCCGGGTGGCCGTTTTCAGCGACCCCAACTGCGCTTACTGCAAACAGCTGGAAGCGGAACTGGCCAGCCTCGACAACATCACCATCTACACCTTCCTGCTGCCTTTCCTGGGTGAGACCAAACCGATAGCCGTCTGGTGTGCGGCGGATCGTGCGATGGCCTGGCGGCGCCTGATGCTCGACGGCGACGGCAGCTTGCTCGATACTGGCGCCGCCTGCGACCACCCGATCGGTCGCAACCAGGCACTGGCCCGCCAACTCAGTGTGCAAGGCACGCCCACACTGATCTGGGCGGATGGCACCCGTAGCGAAGGGTTCGTCGGGCGGGCCGTGATCGAATCACGGCTCGCCCCGGCCGCCTCTCAAGTTGTACCGAGGAAGCAGCCATGAAGACGCTGATCTTGCGACTCGGTGCCGTCTGCCTGCTTCTCCCCTTGGCCGCCTGCATGAACATGTCCGGCTTAGGCGGCGAATCGAAGTACGCCTGCAAGGCACCTGATGGCGTTGCCTGCGACTCGGTATCGGGCACCTACGCCAACGCCCTCCACAACAACCTGCCCAGCCAGTTGGCCCAACGCTCGGCTCGCCGGCAGAAAGAGACAGCCGAAGAGAACGCCTCACCCACGCTTGGACGTCCTATTTCCTCGGCAACAGGCAACGTTTCCGGGATGGCCGTGACGCCCAGTCCCTTGCGGACCCAGGCCCGCATCCTGCGGCTGTGGATCAAGCCCTGGGAAGACGCCGACGGCGATCTCTACGATCAGGGCTACGTCTATGTCCAGGTGGACAACGGCCAGTGGCAGATCGACCACGTGCAACGCCAGATCCGTGATCGCTATGCACCGCTGAAGCTGCCACCCAAGCCAGCCGCTGAGACTAACTCCGAGCCCGGAACCAGCACACAGTCGCCCCTACCGATGCTGCAACGCCCGCCGCTGTCCGGGGCCGGCGCCAACCCTGCGCAGTGAGGTCAAGATGAACACCGCCACCAGCGATCCCCATTTCGCCCACCCGCGTGAGCACGCCCATGCGCCGCGCTTTCCCTTCGGCGAGCCGGCGGACACACCGGCCGAGCAGTTCGCCAACTGGCTGCCCTACTCTGGCTATCTCGCCGCTGAGAAAATTTTCGTGAACCGCGACAGCATGGGCGTCATGCTCGAACTGATGCCGCAGTCGGGGGCCGACGAGCGAATGGCGGAAGTATTGATCTCGCTCTACGCCAATTGCCCGCCCGGCACCGGTATCCAGTTCCATCTCTTCGCCTCGCCGCAAGTACGCAGCCAGTTGCGCCAGTACGCCAATCTGCGGGTCGAGGATGAGGACCAGGCCGAGCAGGCCAAACAGTGGGGCCGTCCGGCGCGCAACGGAAATCTGTTCCGCAAGCTGGCCCGCCAGCGTGTCGAGCACCTGCTGCAGGGCGCACAGAAGTCGCTGACCGCCGGCTTCCATTACACGATCCGGGATTTCCGCCTGATGCTGAGCGTCGCTTTTCCGGGTGATCCCGAAGACCTCAACAAGCGCGACGAACTACTTGCCCTGCGCGATTCGATGTCGTCCAGCCTGCGCTCGGCCTCGCTACCCAATCGCATCTGCGATGCCGCCGACCTGATCAACTGGTGTGCGCTGTTCACCAATCCCGACCGCATCTCGCAGACCGATGCGCCGGACCTCAATTACGACGACGGTCGCGAACTGCGCGACCAGATCGTCGATTTCGATACCATCCAGGACCCGCATCCGAGCGGCCTGACCTTGTGGAAGGAAGCCAGTCCCGATGTGCTGGAGGCGCGCTTCTACTCGATCAAGAGTTTTCCGGAACGCTTTGCCCTGTGGCAAATGGGATCGCTGATCGGCGATCTGATGCAGCCGGCCTTGCAGTACAGCGCACCGTTTCTGCTCACCCTCGGCGTCCAGGTCCTCGACCCCAACCTGACCAAGTCGGTGGTCACCGCCAACCATGTACGGGCGACGCAGAACGCCAAATCGAAGATGGCCGACGTCATGCCGGACGTCAACAAGAAGCTGCAGGACTGGACGGCTGCAGCCGATGCCATCGATACCGGCGGCAACCTGGTCAGTCTGTACCACCAACTGGCGATATTCACGGCGCCCAACAAATCGGTCGCCGCCCACGAAGCCGCCAATGCGATCTGGCGCGGCCGCGGCTTCCAGCTCAATGCCGATGCCTACATGCATCGGCAGGCCTTGCTCGCCAGCCTGCCGATGACGCTGACCGAGAAATTCCACAAGGACTTGGTCAAGATGCGCCGCGTCACGCGCAAGACCATGGCCAATGCCATCCACATGGCGCCGCTGATTGCCGAGTGGCGCGGCACGCGCACCCCGGCCTTGGTCTTCGGTGGTCGGCGCGGCCAGTTGATGACGCTCGATATCTTCGACAACGATCTCGGCAACTACAACTTCGCCATCATCGGTGCCCCCGGCTCGGGCAAGTCGGTATTGATGAACGAAATGGCCTGGTCCTACCGCGCCATCGGTGCCAAGGTCTGGATGCTCGATCTTGGCCGCAGTTTCGAGAAGCTGTGCCGCAAGGCCAAGGGCACCTATATCGAGTTTCGGCCCGACGTAAATATCTGCCTGGACCCGTTCACCCACATCGTCGATATCAATGAAGACATCGACATGCTGGTGCCCGGCATCGCCAAGATGTGCTCGATGCAGCACACCCTGGAAGAGGTCCAGTACAAGGCCATCTCGGCCATGGTCCTCAAGCTCTGGCGGGAATACGGCAATGAGCTGCGCATCACCGGCCTGCGCGATGCCTTCAAGAGCGGAAGCATCGAAGAACTGGGCATCGTCGGCGACCAGCGCATCAAGGACCTCGCCATCATGCTCAACCCGTACTCCCGCGGCGGGCAATACGAGCGCTTCTTTGAAGGCCGCAACAACATCGATTTTTCCAATGACTTCATCGTCATTGAGAACGAGGAACTGAAACGCCGGCCCGACTTGCATGCGGTGGTGAACATCCTGCTGCTGCACCGGATCACCGGTGAGATGTACCTCACCCGCAACCGGCGCAAGGTGCTCTTCGTCGACGAGCTGAAACAGCAACTGGGCGACATCGGCGCCGACGATCCGGTCAAGGCGGCCGTCATCGAAGAAGCCGCCCGGCGCGCCCGCAAGTACGGCGGTGCCCTCGGCACCGCGACCCAGAGTGCCGACGATTTCTACGGCTCGACCCAGATGGAAGCGGCCTTCAACTGCTCGGACTGGGTTTTCCTGCTCCGTCAAAAGCCCGAGTCCATCGAAATGCTCGACCGCAAGGGCCGGCTGACCATGGACGAACCGAAGAAGCGGCTGCTCAATTCCCTGCGCACCGAGGCCGGCGTCTTCTCCGAGTTGTACATCTCGTCGCCGGTCGGCGAGGGCGTCGCCCGCAACATCCTCGATCCGGCCACTCACCTGTTGTTCTCCAACAAGTTGGAAGACAACGCCCCGATCGACGAGTTGCGCGCCCAGGGCCTGTCCATTGATGAGGCGATCAGCGAGTTGCTGCGCCATCGGGGGCATACGGTATGAAACCGAATACCGCCCAGTTATTGCGCCAGGGCTTGTTGACGCTACTCGTGATGAGCGCCACCCTGACCGCCTACGACCGTCTCGTCCTGCGCCCCGCGCTGGTGATTGGCGTGGTCGATGTGGCCGAGGTGTACCGCGCCAAGGAAGCCGAATTCACCCAGATTCTGACCAAGGCCAGTTCCGAGGATGACCGGCAAAAAGCCCTGTTCATGGCACGAAGCTTTGCCCAGCGCCTGCCGCTCGCCCTTGAGGAACTGCCACGCGAATGCAACTGCCTTGTCGTCCTCAAGGCGGCCGTGGCCGGAGCGACCCCGAATACCGTCGATCTGACGGCCGCACTGCGCAGAAAGGTGAGCGCGCCATGAACAGTGATCCTCTTCAACGGGCGGTTACCCATCCCGCAGCGAGCCCCGGCCGCGGGCGACGCATCCTCGGGTGGGTGGGCGACTTCCTGCGCCATGCCCGCCAGCGCTGGTACCTCTACCTGCCGATCATCGCCATCTGGAGTCTGGCCTATGTCCGCCTCTTCATCGATGCGACACCGCGAGTGCCTATCCTTTTCAACTGGACGCCGAGCCTGCCCTATCGCGTTGCCTGGCTGCAGCATGGTCCTCATCAGCTGCAGCGCGGCGACTTCATCATTTTCTCGTTTTCCGGTGAGGCGCAGCGCCGTTATCCGGGGCTACACGGCCAGCCCTTCTTCAAAATCGTGCGCGGTTTACCGGGCGATACCGTCACGGTCGCGGGCCGCCAGGTAGCCATCAATGGCGAGGACGTCGGTGTGGCCAAAACAAAGGCCTATGACCGCAGGTCACTGGCGCCAATTACACCGACCATCATCCCGCCAAGCTACTACTACGTCCAGGGCACCAGCCCCGACTCCTTCGACTCGCGCTATCAGGAAAGTGGCCTGGTCCGGGCGGAGCAGGTAATCGGCGTCGTGGTCCCTCTGTTGTGAGACGCCAGCCATGCCCCGCACCCTCCTTACCCTCACCCTGTTCGGTCTTCTGGCATCCTCCACGACATGGGCCCAGAGCCCTTTGGTCGGCGCTCCAACGCAAGGAGCTCAGCCCTCCGACAACGTGCCACTGGCCGACTACCTCGCCCTGCTCCAACAAATCGCCCCTGCTGCCGAGGCTGGAGCCCGAGATTACCTCGCCGCTTTCGCGCGGCGCTGCGGCCGCCCTCTTACGCCAGCCGAATTGCGTCGGGCCATGGCCAACGGTGACGGCGATCCGGCACTGATGGGGCTGATCCGTGCCAATCACCTGGGCGATACCGCCGGGCGCGAACAACTCGCCGGACAGATCCACTGTCCGGGCAAGGTGGCGCGATGAAACGCCGGATCGCCACCCCGCCCCTGCTCTTTGCCCTGCTGCTTGCCGCAGCTGGTGCGTCGGCCCTTGATCTGGGCATCATCGGGCCGAGCTATGAGATCAGCGAACCGCATCTGCTGCGAATGATCGAACAACGATTGCGCGACAAGGAACGCAGTGGCGAACTCAAGCGTTTGGAAGAGCAGGCCCGGGAACGGGGCATCGCAACCGTCAGAAATCCGCCGCCGATCGCCGGCCTGCACTCGACCGAGACAGCCCGGACCTTCTACTTCGACCCGAGTTTCATCCTCGATCGCAACATCCTCGGCCCTCGGGGCGAGTTGCTGTTTGCCGCCGGCACCCGCAAGAACCCGCTGGAGGTGGTGTCGCTGTCCCGGCATCTGCTCTTTTTCGATGGCCGCGACGCACGCCAGGTCGGTCGTGCCCGGCAGTTGATCGCCTTCTACCAGGGGCGGGTCAAGCCGATCCTGGTCGGCGGCTCCTACCTCGACCTGATGAAGACATGGCGCATGCCGGTCTACTTCGATCAACAAGGTCTGCTCACCCGCCGCTTCGGCATCACTCAGGTGCCTGCCCTCGTATCGCAGGATGGATTGCGCCTGCGCATCGACGAACTGGAGATCGCGCCATGAGCCAACGCTGCTTCCTAAACAGCCTCCCTATCCTTCTTCTGGCACTGCTCCTCGGTTTCTCCACCCTGCCGGCCCTGGCCGCCGGTACGGCCACCTGCACCGGCAGGTTTCCGAATCCGATCACCGATATCTGCTGGTCCTGCATCCTGCCGATCAGCGTTGGCAGTGCGCGCATCGCCAACTTCGGCGACCAGGAGGATACCGACAATCCACCCAATCCCGTCTGCAGTTGTCTGGTCAATCCGATCGTCGGTCTGTCCATCGGCTTCTGGGAGCCGGCACGACATGTCGAAGTGGTGCGCAAGCCCTTCTGCCTCGTCTCCCTCGGCGGCGTCGACCTTGATCCGGGCATCCCGGCCCCCGAGGCGGCCCGCTTTACCCGCCCGGAGGGCGATGGCGACGGTGGCGGTTTCTATCAGGCGCATTACTACCTGAACCCGGTGATGTACTGGCTGGAAGTGGTCACCGACTTTCCCTGCCTGGAGAAGAGTTCCTTCGATCTGGCCTACATGACCGAGGTCGATCCCTTGTGGGCGGACGACGAACTCACCCTGATCCTCAATCCCGATGCCGTGCTGTTCGCCAATCCGGTTGCCATTGCCGCTTGCGCCGCCGATTGCGTGGCGGCCTCGGTCGGCTTCGGCATACGCGAGATGTTCTGGTGTGCCGGTTGTCAGGGCGGCGTCTATCCGCTTAACGGGCATGTCCCCTACCACTTGGGTGGCGTGCGGACGGCTGCGCTGATGGCCCAGCGCTTGAGCGCCAAGATGCACCGCGAGTTGGTGGCCTGGGGTTGGCATGGCAAAGACGGACTGTGCGGGCCGTACTTCGAGCCGGTGATGGACAAGACCGCCTACAAAACCCAACTCACCTATCCCATTCCCAACACCGACAAGGAAGGCGGCCGCTGCTGCCAGCCCTTCGGGCGGACCACCGTGCTCTGGGGGGCCGGCAAGGAATACCCGGTTCGCGGCGAGGACTTCGCCTTCATGTTGTTTCGCAAAAGGAATTGCTGTGTCGGCTACTGACTTCCCTCGAATCATTGCCCACTTGCTCCTCGGCCTCAGCGCCGCGCTCGCTGCCGGCAGCCCGGCCCACGCCCAGATTTCGCCGGTCGTCACGGAGGCGGACATTGAACGGGCTCGGCGTGAGACCCCCAGCGTCACCGAGCAAGACGTCGAGTTGGCGCGGCAGAAATACGCCTTGCCGAGCGAGACCGGACACCGATTCGCGCCGCCGAACAGCCCGAACCTGGAGGCGCTACCCCAACCGGCGACGTCCGTGCCGGTCGACCTGGAAGCGCTGGCCCGCGGCTATGCCGGGCAATCTGATGCGATGACGCGGGCGCAGGGACTCGCTACGGGTCCAGGCCTTTTCATATTCGTCAGCCTGACCATGCCCCGCGCCACGCTGCAAGGTCTGGTCGACCAGGCGGCTCGCGCCAACGCCTCCATCGTCATCCGCGGCTTTGCCAACGGCTCGCTGCGCGCCACCGTTGCTCAGGTCCAGGGCTTGATCGGCAAACAGCAGGTGGCAATCCAGATCGATCCGCTGGCCTTCGACCGTTTCGCCATCAGCAAGGTACCCAGCTTCGTCTTGGTGCGCGACGGCACACGTCCCGTCGCCTGCGCCAGCGGCAGTTGCGCCCCTTCCGACAGTTTCCTGCGGTCGACCGGTGACGTCAGCCTGGATTACGCGCTGGAACACATGCAGCGCTCGGCGCCTGGCTTTGCTCCAGCCGCCGAACTCTTCCTGAAGCGCATCAGAGGATAGGTGATCCCCATGCGCCGCCTGATCATCTGGATCACGCTGTTCTGCTTCGTCACGACGCAGAGCACTGCCATCGCCGGACCCTTCGAAGAGGGCACCGCCGCCGGCCAGGTGGCCAACCCGCTCATTCGCGGCACGGTTAACATGCCCAGCGCCTCGAGCGCCGTCCCGGAGTACACAACGACTCCCCCCGAAACGGCGTATTACGGCCAGCCCAACCTGTCGGGTGCAGCCAATGTCCGCCTGAGCACCTGCGCGGCCAGCGCCAATGATCCAGTCTGCCAGGCCCAGTATGGCGCGCTGAGTTCGGCCAATACGCCTCGCCCGGCGATCTCCGCCTACGATCAGGCGGTTACCGCAGCCCGCGACATCGCCCGCAATCCGTCGAGTGCCTTGGGTAGCCTGGCCAACTATTACTCCGGCTGCACCACCGCCGAGGTCAGTACCGCGGCAAGCTCCACGACCAAGGTCTGCAACCGTTACAGTGGTGTCGGAAACTACACGACGCGGCGCGATCTGACGGTCGAAATCGACCTCCAGCCCAGTTGCGTTGAAGGCACCTGGGTCGCCCACGGCCAGGTCAACCGCAACGGCGCTGACACCATGGTGGCGGAAGCGCAATGCCAACTGCGCAATGACGGGCTGCAGCGTTTTCGTTTCTATGCAGCGGGCGGCCAAGGGGCCTGCATCGGCTGGCAAACCGTCGACCTGCCGACCGCACCGGCCAGCCAGGCCACCTATGTCACCAACCTCTCCCCCCATTGGGAGGGCCATTGCTGGAGCCCGTTCTCGGTCACCATGATGCCGGGCTCCGGCTGCACGGGCGGGACCTGCAATTACACCTTCCAGTTTGGCTCGACGTGGAGCCTACCGCTATCGTTTGTTCAGCCGGCCATGGTGCAACACGAAACCGATGTCTGGGTCGACAAGAGCGCCGTGCTGAACACGGGTGGGCGGTGCACCGTCACTACCGCCGACACCTGTGTCGACGGCCCGGCAACCAAGGTCATCGAAGGCCGCGCCGTGAGCCGTGCCTGCTGGTCCTATGAGCACACCCTGACCTGCACCTCGGGCACCCCTGTGGACGAGTGTGCACCGCTGGCCGGCAGCGGCTGTACGCCGGCCAGCAGCACCTGCAAGCAAATGAATGTCGGCAGCGGGCTGTGCGAGATCACCCAGGACACCTATACCTGCCCGGTCGCCGCGCAAACCACGACCACCGCCTCGAACTGCCCGGCCAACGTTTATTGCCTGGGCACAAATTGCTTCAACACCAGCTACAACAACGATGCCGACTTCGCCCGTTCGATGTCGCTGATGGAAGCCGGACGCGAAGCTGGCGTGTATCTCGACACCACCAAGATGCAGGTCTTCAAGGGCGAAGGCAACCGCTGCCGCGACCGCCTGCTAAAGAACTGCTGCAGTTCCGACTCGGCTGGCGCCGGCATGACCAATCAAAGCTTGTTCGGCACCGGCTCGAGCCTGGTCTACGACGTCCTGATGAATTCCCAGAACCGCGAGTTTCTCTACCAGGGCATGCAGGCCTTGCTGCTCGGCGGCGGTTTCAGCGGCAGTTTCACCACCTATGGCATCACCGTCGCGGTCAACGGCACGGCACTGCCGGCCAGCTCGGCCGTCCTCTATTCCGGTGAAAGCCTGGTCGTCGCCTTCGACCCCTGGTCGCTGGTCATCGCGGTGGTGATCTACATCATCATGTCGATGTCGTCCTGCAACGAGGAAGAAGGCAAGCTCGCCATGAAGGAAGGCGCCGGCTTGTGCCATACCGTCGGCACCTGGTGCTCCTCCTGCATCCGCATTTTCGGCAAGTGCGTCTCCTGTATCGAACACAGCACCGGCAAGTGCTGCTTCAACAGCAAACTCGCCCGCATCGTCAATGAGCAGGGCCGCGTGCAGGTCGGCAAGGACTGGGGCTCTGGCGAAAGCCCCGACTGCTCGGGGTTCACCATCGCCCAACTCCAAAGCCTCAACTTTGCGGCCATGGACCTCACAGAGTTTTACGCCTCCATCGTTCCGACACTGCCCAATACCGGCGCGCTGCAAGGCAGCAACGCCGCACGCCTGACAACCTGCTACTACGGACAGGGGAAGTGCCAATGAAGATCGCCTACGCCGCTGGATTGCTCGCCGGACTCGTATCGCTCGTCCTTGCCGACGAAATGCCCAGAGCCCCGGTATCGGATCCGCGGCCGGTCATGTTGGCCGCCCTCCAATCAGTCAATGGCGAGGCCCACGGCATCCTCAGCGGAGAAATTGCCGATGCGCTCACCCAGCGCTTTGCTGCCACCTCGCCGATCTATATCGATGTCACGACCGAGAAGCGCTACGCCCAGGCCGGTTGTGCCCGCTTGAATGTCAGGTTCTGGCAGGACGGGGTTCTACTGCCCGGCACATCGAGCCCGCGCCGCCAGACCATGGATTTCGGCATCAACTACTGCCTTGATGGCCAGCCGCCGCATTCCCTGAAGTAGGGCTACGCATGAACAGTCGTAACCACCCCGCCCTCCCGCTGCTGCTGACCTTCGCTGTGCTGCTCGGCAGTCATAGCACAGCAGCCCAGGATGCTGCTTCCCGCTACTGGGCCGACAGTTGGCGCGGCTGGCATTTCTACGAAGCGCCGGCGCCCGAGGAACGTGAACATACATTACCGCCAGACAAGTCCACAACAATTGCACCACCGACTCAACCGTCGCGTGCACCGGAGCTGGTCGAATTCGAACGCCTCCAGAAAACCTTGGAAGAGACGCGCAACATCGCCATCATGCGACCGAGCGAAGCCAATGTCCGGCGCTACATGGAACTGGAGTCCCAGGTCGTCGCCCGCGCATCCTACTTCGCGGATGTCGCGCAGCGCGTTGCCTGGGCCACGCCGCAACTTGACCCGACCTTGCAGGGACGCCCAGTCAATGCCAAGGCCCTGGAGGTCTTCGACCAAGCCGAGTTGGTCGATCGCTCGCGCGCCATCGCAGACCTCGGCAAGGATCACGTGCTGTTCTTCTTCTACCGCTCGGACTGCCCGTATTGCCATGCCTTCGCGCCGACATTGGCCGCCTTCCAGGCCCGTCACGGCATCCAGGTCGTCGCCATCAGCGTGGACGGTGGTCCGCTGCCGAGTTTCCCCAATGCCCGCCCGGACAACGGCATTGCGACCACGCTGAAGGTCAGCCAGGTACCAGCCGTCTATCTGGCCCAGCCTTTCACCGGAAAGATCAGCCCCATCGGCTTCGGTGTGCTCTCGGAATCCCAGTTGCTTGAGCGCATTGCCGTCGTCTTCGCTCCGCAGGCCGAGGCGATGCTGCCCCCAACCACGCAAGGTCTCGCCCTACCTCAGGAGGCGCCATGAAACATTACGACCATCCTCATCTGCGGCGTAGCGCTGCCGCCTTCTTGGCGCTGCTGCTGGCGACCCCGTCCGTGCAATTGCAGGCCGGCGACCTCAACAGCGAGGTGAACAACATGTTCAACAATCTGGGTGCCATCGGCAACTACACCGCCCCCGGCGCCTTCCGCGGCCAGACCTTCAATACCTACACCGGCGGCAACTTGATGATGCGTTCGCCGAACAAGGTTTATCAACTGGTCGCCATCCAGTTCCCCAGCGCCAAGGCCGGCTGCGGCGGCATCGACGTCTTTGGTGGTTCCTTCTCGCACATTTCGGCGACCGAGTTCAAGAACATGCTGAAGAACATCACGGCTGCCCTGCCGGGGATCGCTTTCCAACTCGCCCTGGAGGCGGTCTCGCCCCTGCTCGGCGGACTGACCAAATGGGCCAAGGGGCTGGAAACCTGGATCAACAACGCCCGCATCAATTCCTGCGAAACTGCCAAGGCCATTGTCAGCACGGCGGCAGAGTCGATTGGCTACAGTTCCCAAGAAACCTGCGCCGATCTGGCCATCGAGATGGGCATGGAAAGCGACCGCGATGCGGCGCGGCGGCGTTGCGCAACGGATCGGCCCAGCATTCTGTCCTCGGCACGTTCCTCGGGCGACCCGAAGGTAAAAAACAAGGCGCCCTTCGTCGGCAACCTGACCTGGAAAGCCTTGCAGTACACCGGCACCTATCTTGACGACCCGGAGCGCGAACTGATCATGAGCCTGGTCGGCACCATCATCTATTACCCGGAAGAATCGGCCCGCGACCCCGAGCCGATCGCCCCGACACTGACCTCGATCAGCCAGTTGCTCTACGGCCAGGGTGCAGCCGCCGGTACGGATGTCGTGCAGCATGTTTTGAAGTGCAACGACTACACCAATTGCGACGTCGTCACCTTGAACACCGCGTACACCCACACGCCCTTTACCGCCAAGGTCGAGGCGATCATGCGCTCCATTGCCGAGAAGATCACGACGCGCACCGCCATCCCCAATAACTCGGCCGAGGTCGGTTTCGTGAACCAGACCACTGAACCGGTCTACAAGATGTTGTCCATCGGTACCAGCATCCCGGGATCGGGCTTGGCCGACAGCCTGATCGCCCAATACCGCGACGTGATTGCCGCTGACTACGCCTATGTCTTCCTCGAACGCAATCTGCGGCTGGGCATGGCCGCGCTAGACAAGAACTACACCCTGCAGCAGTCGCAACGGGAGCAAGCCAACCAGGTCCGTCAGCGGGCGCAAGCCATGCTGATGCAACTCTCCCAGGAAAAGAACCTGCTCTACCAGAAGGTCGGCTCCTTTCGGGCGGTATCGAACCACCTGGAGCAACTCGAACGCCAACTACGCTCCAGCATGCCGCAACACGTGATGGACATGCTCGGCCAGCAGGCCGCTTACCTGTCGCAATAGAGACGAAACAGTAGCGCGACAGGAGAAAGCGCCATGTGGGAAATCTACGCTTACCAGAACGCCGACAGCCTGTTCGGCGTCTTCAATGCCGCTGCGGCGATCCACGCCTCGGGCGACTACGCCGCTGCCCTGGCGGCCGTGTCCTTCTGCGGCTTTGTGGCTGCCCTGATTGCCTATGCTTTCGCCCCCGAAAAGTTGCAGGGCTGGAAGTGGCTGGGCACCGTCGTACTGGTCTTTTCGGTGCTGATCGTTCCCAAGGTCACGGTGGGCATCGTGGACAAGACCGGCGGCTCTGCCGTCAAGATCGTCGGCAACGTGCCGTTCGGGGTGGCCGCGCTGGGCGGCATCACCAGCACCATCGGCAATACGCTGACCAGTCTGTTCGAAACGGCCTTCCAGGTTATCCCGGGAGCCGGGGCCCTGCCGGTCGAACTGAGCTACCAGCAGAACGGACTGATGTTCGGCAACCGGCTGATCCGTGAAACCGGCAATGTAGTGTTCCAGGATCCGGCCTTCCGCACCGACCTGATCAATTTCATCCACAACTGCACAACCTACGACCTGATCGACGGCACGCTCGATCCGGCAGTTTTTTCTGCATCGGATGATCTCTGGCCGCTGATGGCCTCACCCAATCCGGCGCGCTTTTCCACGCTGACCGGCGCGGGCGGCAGTGTCGGTGTCGACACCTGCCCCAATGTCTATCTGAGCCTCAATGGCCGCTTGCCGGCCCAGATCAGCCGCATCCAGGGGCGTCTGGCTTTTCAGCTCAACCCGACCTTGCCCGGCGCTGCCGCTGCAGCGGCCATCGCCGGACAAATCCAGCAGGCCTATCTCAAGAACAGCATCGCCAGCGCGGCGGCAACGGCGGCCGATCTCATCCGGCAGAACGCCATGCTCAACGCAATCGAGGACACCAGCAAGATCGTTGGCCAGAAGGTCAATGATCCGGCGGCGATGGTGTTGGCGGTCGGCCGCGCTCAGGCGGTGGCCCAGCAGAACGCCTCCTGGCTCAATTACGGAAAGGTGGCCGAGCAGGCACTGCCTGTTTTTAGAAACGTAGTCGAGGCGGTCACCTACGCGATGTTCCCTCTCATGGTCCTGCTGCTCCTGCTTACCAGCGGTCGCGAAACGATGTTGGCCTTCAAAGGCTATGCAGCGGTGCTGATCTGGATTCAGTTGTGGCCGCCGCTCTACGCCATCCTGAACTACATGGCTTCGATCTATGCGGCATACGACCTTGCCGCTGCGGCCGACCTCGGAACGGGAGGCAAATCGCTGGCATTGCAGACTGCTTCAACGATCTATTCTCGGGCGATCTCGGGTGAGGCCGTCGTCGGTTACCTCGCCATCAGCATTCCATTCATTGCCTGGGCCGCCCTGAAGCGTATGGAGAACTTCGGGACCGCACTGGTCGGTGGCTTGTCGGGGCTACAGGGGATGATCTCGGGCGGCACCTCGGCCGCCACCGTCGGTAACATATCGATGGGGAATGTCGGTATGGACCAGATGCAACTGGCGCCCAACCGTACATCGGCGTTCATGGGCAGTTGGCAAAACGACATCTCCGGAAACACTTTCTCGTCGAATGAATTGACCGGGCGTACGGCCGTCAGCCTGCTTCGCAATCAGGGGTTTGCTTCCCGGATGGTTTCGATGCGGGTATCGGAGCAAGACGTCGCCCAAGCCAGCAAGCAGGTCGATGCAGCTCAAAACGAGAGTACCGCAGCCAACACCGAACGCTCAGCCATCTTGTCAGAGGCATTCTCTCGAGGATTGAGCAAATTGCACTCATCGCGTAGTAGCAGCGGCTCCACGTCCAGCAGCTTCGAGCAAATGGGAGAAACGTTGAACGAGATGAATCAAATTACCAAGAGCGTCGCGGAAAATACAGGACTGAGCCAAGCGCAGGTCGCACGCATCGCTTTCGGTGCAGCCGGGCATGTCGGCATCAACACAGGTTTCGCTGGGGGCCAGTTGAGGGCAAGTGCCGAGAAATCCTATCTGTCGAGTCTATCGCTACAGGAGCAGAAAGCGCTGGCCAGCATGAGTGGAGAGCAGTTGGTAGCGTTCAAGCAATTTGGCGACCGCGTATCCCGGGATAGCAGTTTCTTGAACGCAGTCTCCAGCGACTCCCGCGATGCCCATGAAATGTCGTCCCGGCTCGGTTCAACTGTCGCGCGCTCCGAACGAGCCGAAGCGAGCCTTGCCGAGCGCACCAGCTTTGCCGAGCGCGTATCGTCGGCCTACGAAAAAGGAGAGTCCATTTCCATCGACATTGCACAGGACCCTCATAATCTTGAGATGTTCATGCGCTACGCCGAGGAATACGGTGGCGACAGTGCGGCGGCTCATGCCTTGATGGAATCGGAATTGGCACGGCAATCCCTGCGCCCGAACCGGGTGTTTTCCGACGGGACGGCACTACCTGCTTCCTTTGGGAATATTCGGGATCAACATGTACAGCAGCGGGGCAATACTGCTCTAACACCCGACATCATCGGTCAGCATCAATCCAATCGGGATCAAATCTCACACTTTGAAAATGCCGCCCCATCCCGAGAGCGCGCACCGGCGGTATCACCAATCCGAGAGGAAGTTCATGCCCGCGGCAATCGAATTCGCTCAGATGCTGCATCACGCCGCGCTGACTTCGACGCCAAGGCTGAGATCATCAAGACGGATGACGGAACGCTCGCATCGAAAAAGTCGCTGCTGGTGCAATCTGGCAAACAGGTGGGCAGAGATGCAGGAGCGACATTCGACAATGCCAAAGAGGCGACGAACGACTTGCTCAAGAAAAAGTAAGTCGTCAGCCGGCAGAGCCTTGATCTGTAGAAGTTCAGACTTGATCTGACAGCAGGGCCTTGCCAAGGGGTGGGGTTACCCGTTTTGATAGAGGTGCGAATCTTTATCTAAACGGCGCGCAAGCGCCAAGGAGTAACCCCATGAGTAGTCTTAACCAGAATGTCATTCGTCACAAGATCGGCCTGCTGAATCTGGCCACCGAGTTGGGCAACGTCTCGAAGGCGTGCAAGGTGATGGGCCTGTCCCGCGACACCTTCTACCGCTACCAGAATGCGGTCGCCGAAGGTGGCGTCGAATCCCTGTTTGATGCCAATCGGCGCAAGCCAAATCCCAAGAACAGAGTTGAGGAAGCCACGGAAACGGCAGTTCTTTCCTACGCTACCGAGCAGCCCGCGCATGGGCAAGTGAGAACCAGCAACGAACTGCGTCAACGAGGCATCTTCGTTTCACCGTCCGGCGTCCGCTCGATCTGGCTACGCAATGATCTCGCCTCGTTCAAGCAGCGCCTGGCCGCACTGGAGAAACAGGTCGCAGAGCAAGGTATCCTGCTGACCGATGCCCAGGTGGTGGCGCTGGAGCGCAAGCAGGACGATGACCTGGCCCACGGCGAGATCGAAACCGCCCATCCTGGCTATCTCGGGTCGCAGGACACCTTCTACGTCGGCACGATCAAGGGCGTTGGCCGGATCTACCAGCAGACCTTCGTCGATACCTACAGCAAGGTTGCCATGGCCAAGCTCTATACGACCAAGACGCCGATCACTGCGGCCGACCTGCTCAATGACCGTGTCTTGCCCTTCTTCGAGGAGCACGGCATGGGCGTCATCCGCATGCTGACGGATCGCGGCACGGAGTATTGCGGCAAGCCGGAAACCCACGACTACCAGCTCTACCTGGCCCTGAACGACATCGAGCATACCAAGACCAAGGCGCGACATCCGCAGACCAACGGTATCTGCGAGCGTTTCCACAAAACCATCTTGCAGGAGTTTTATCAGGTGGCATTCCGCCGCAAGCTCTATCTGTCACTGGCGGAGCTACAGACCGATCTCGATGTCTGGCTGGCCTACTACAACAACGAGCGAACCCATCAGGGTAAGATGTGTTGCGGACGCACGCCTCTACAAACCCTGGTCGCAGGAAAGGAGGCGTGGAACGAGAAAGTCACCAACCTGAATTTGATCTGACAATCAGGCACCGTCAAAACGGGGAAACTGTCAGATCGGGTCGCGACTTCTACACTTGATCCCAGCGATGCATTTCGCCCCCGTTGTCCCCTGGTTTCGCAAACGGTGGATGCCCATCATCACGCCAGTAGTTTGCCGCAATGTCTTTCGATGAAGTGCCATCACTTGGTAATTTGCTTTCGCCCCACCCAAGGGATCGCCCCGTTTTTCCAATGCCGGCCAGAGCCCCGCCAATGGGCGCCGCGAAAAGTACGCCAACGCCCATCATCACAAGGCGGGTTCCCCAATCGCTATCCATAACGGAGAGCCAACCGATCAGGGCGCCCACTGTAATGAATCCCACGAAGATGAGTTTTCTCATTTCGACCTCCTGGATTCAGCCTACATCGAGCGGATCAAGCTGCAAGGCAGTTTCCAATCAGTCAAATATCATTTCCACCACCAAGCCCTGCTGCCTCAGAGCCTGTTCACGATCTTCTGAGCAAAAGCGAGAGGAAGGCGAGGTGAATGAACTGTAGGCTGGTATTGAGCTTGCGCTCGCAAGTTTTGGCGGCATTTCTCGATCCAGGCGAATGATCGCTCAACCACCCAGCGCTGGGGCATGACGGCAAAGGTATGTAGCTCACTGCGCTTGGCGATTTGAACCTCAGCGCCGAGCAGCTCTTCAACGGCATGGGCAAATGGCTGACCGACATATCCACCATCGGCCAAAATGCGCTGCACGGCTTGTAAATCAGCCGCGCAACGACCGAGAGCCAGCAAGGCCCCCTTGCGGTCTGTCACATCGGCCGTCGTGACGGCGATGGCGTGGGGCAAGCCTTGGGTATCGACGGCAATGTGGCGCTTGATCCCCGATACCTTCTTGCCGGCGTCGTAGCCTTTCTCGCCCGCGCTATCGGTATTCTTGACGCTCTGCGCGTCGACGATCAAAAAGCTCGTCGAGGATTTGCGCCCCTGTCTTGTACGAGCCTCGCCAACCACATTTTTTTAAAGCTCGCTCCAAAACGCTGAAACCGTCTGGACCAGGCTCGCTCCATTTGGCGAAGTAGGCATTCACCGTTCGCCATTTGGGATATTCACTCGGCAACATCCGCCACTGGCAGCCGCTTTTCAGCAAATACAGTACGCCGCAGAACACCTCATATAAATCAACCGTCCGCGGCTTGGTCTGCTTGCGCACGCTTTCCAGCAAGGGCCTGATCTCCTCAAAGGCTTCCTTGCTGATGTCACTGGGGTAGCTCTTTCTCATACCCCAGTTTACGACAGGCAAATGATTGTGAACAGCCTCTAAGCGTGCCCTCAACCCCGAGCGATCGGCGGGCATTCCTCAACTTTCGGCAGGACGTACGCTGGGTTCCCCCCCTGCGTAAGCATCGCCGCAGATGAAGTGGCTCCCTGCCAGTGAATCGCCTCGGCTTTTTTTCGACACTTTGTAGCCAGGTGAGGATCTGGCTATCTGACTCTGGAAACACCAATGGCCGGTCTTAAATTGCGGAACCGGCCATTCCCCTCTGGGTAGGTCTCCGGTAGCCTTGGCCGAGGTATTGTCTGTTGTCGTTGGCATGAAACCGAATTTCGGCCTTATGGAAAGCTTTGCAAAAGGCCGAAACTGAGACACCCAATTACGAAACCATCCAACAGCTTACGCTTCAAAACGTTGCCACCGGGAATCCCGGCTGACGTTTGACATCATTCGAGCAGGGCTCCCTATGAAGCCCGCTGTAGCTTCTCCGTATGCCGGCATTCCGGAAATGCCGAACACCCTAAAAACCAGCCGAACTTCCCGTGCTTCTCGCGCAACACCCCGCCCCCACACTTCGGACACGCTTTCGCCGCAGCATGGCCGGCCGTCCCATAGCGCACCTTCCCGCGAAACTCGGCAAGCAGAAGTTCCGGAATAAACCGTGAAATCCTCTCCCGCCGAGTAAAGAGGATGACCTTATGCCGGGCACGCGTCAGGGCCACATAGAACAATCGGCGCTCCTCAGCATACGGGAACGACTCCCGCACCGGCATCACCATGTCGAGCAAGGGATCATCCTCGATCTGACTGGGGAACGAGAACGAACCGGAATTCATGCCGAGCACGATCACGTAGTCCGCTTCAAGTCCTTTCGAGCGATGCGCCGACTTGAACTCGATATTCAGCTTGCCTTGGTAACGGGCCTGCAACAGCTTCAAGTTGCCCGGCTTCAGGTAGTTGTAGCGGGCCAGAATGAACACCGTGGCTGATTTATCCTTGGCCGCGGCGATTGCCGCCAACTCATCCAGTTGCTGATTCAAGAGTCCGTCGACGTCGTCATCCCGGCTGTACTCAACGATCTGGATGACGTCCTCGCTGTTCTTGTCGGTCGCGCGAACCTCCTTGCGATACTGCAGCGGGTTGGCCTGAACGAAGGTGGCAGCGACATCAGAGATCCCCTGGTTGGAGCGAAAGGTTCGGGTCAGATAGTTGATTGCCGCTGTGCCGAAATTACCGGCGAAGTTCGCCATGATGTCGATGTCGGCACCGGCGAAACGATTGATCGACTGCCAGTCATCACCGACCGCGAACAGCTTGCAGCGGGGATTCTGGGCCAGCATCGCCTTGATCAGCGCAGCCCCCGCCTGGGAGATGTCCTGAAACTCGTCGACCAGGATCAACTGGTAGGGATGACGATAGTGTCCGGATGCCACGTAGTCGGCCGCCCGCCGCACCATGTCCTCATAGTCGATGAAGCCCGCGGCGATCAGTGCTTCCTGATAGCGTTGCCAGACGGGCTCGAAGACCTTCAGAAACACCGACGCTCGCCAGTGATCGCGCTGCTCGCTGGCCTTGGCCCGCAGGTGATCGAGGGAGAAACCATTCGATTTCAGATGCGTGATGAAGGTTCGCAGGAATGGGGCGTACTTGGTCTGCTTCTGATTGAGGCGATCCAGAATTTCCTTCACCGGCCGTGGCTGGAAGACGATGCCTCGGCTCTCCAGCTCACTTTTCAGGTGAGTGAATAGCTCTCCTTGCCGATACATGGCGCTGGTGGTCTCGATCAGCGCGGTACCCTTGTCTGTATGCAGCGCCCGCTTCCAGATCACCCCCTGTTCGTAGTCCCCCTTGAACAGCGGCGGCGGCTTGCCATTGTCGTCCAGTGCGAAGTGCTCGTGATAGAGCTCGATGTCGGGATAGTAAAAATCGGGGAAGTATTGCCGGTGCTGCCGGTCGGCGGTCTCGTACTCGTAGGCTCGCTCGTACTGGTAGTTCACCCCGTTCAAGTAAAGCCAGTTGGCAATCGCCACCTCTTCCATCGAGCGAACCAGATCGCCATTCAGCGTCAGGATGCCGCGATGGCCATCGCGCTCTTCGCCGACCTCGCGCAGATAGCGGTCATAGTCCCGCTGATCCTTGAATTGGGCCAGTTCCCGGTTGGGCCGGAAGCAGACGGTACGGAAGAGCAGCCAGTGGTTTAAAAACTCTGGGTCGTCGAGCAGCCCTTCGACCAGGCGCTCGATGAAGGCGGCACTGGTCTGGGGACTGTCTTCCCAGGGCGCCGGGGTCGGTTGCTTGCCTTCGACTTCGGCAATGATGTCCTTGCCCAGCTTGTGGAAGGTGCAGGCGGCCACCTGGCTGCCATGTTCGGGCAGGCGTTTGGCGAGTCGGGCTTCGAGTTCCTCGCGGGCGTTGCGGTTGAATACCACCGCCAGGATCTCATTGGGCTGGCAGAGTCCGGTCTTGATGGCGTAGCCAATCTTGGCCACGACGGTCGAACTCTTGCCGGAACCCGCCGCGGCAATCAGCAGGTTGCGGTCTTCCATGATCACGGCTGCTTTGCGCTGCTCGTCGGTCAGCGGCTTGCTCTCGACGGAGTCGAAGAAGTCAATGTGGGCCAGCAACTCGCGTTTGACGAAGTTGGCATTGCGTTCAACCAATCCCTGACGCGGGCCAACCAGGATGTCCTGCAGTTTCCGGTAGGCTGGCGCCAGATCGGCGGGGATTGACGCAGTATCAAGGTAGGGATGGTTCAGCAGCGTGCGAAGCCTGAGAAGCTCCGGTTGTGGCAGCGCCTGTACGGCATTGAGCCAGTTCTGCAGATCGCTCTGTGCCAGATACTTCGGCGAGGTGAGGAAGGTATCGAGATGGCGGAACAGGCGGCGCGCCGATTCCTGGAACTTCATAACCTCGCTGGTGACCGAGGTCGTGATCCGTGGCGTGATTTTCGCGATCAGATTGCGGGCATCGACCTTGGGGGCGCCGGGCAGGAATATGTCGCCCTCCGCGGTCCGTAAGCGCAGGGTCGACCACAGCCAGCCCGTCGTTTCGTCGAGGTCGGTGATGGCGGCATAGGGCAGTTCCACCGGGGTGCCATTGAGCCTGGCGACGACGCCGTCTTTCCGGGTAGTTAGCTCCCAGGGAAGTGTCTTCTTTAGTAGAACAGCGAGGCGGCTTGGCTTCAGGTGGGCCATCGGGCGACGATGGAAGTTCGTGGAAGGTGGCGCCTAGTCTACACTTATGCCTTTGTATTCGGGTTGGGTGTAGTGACATGGCCAGGCAGCGCAGTTCGACATTCGAGGACATTGCCGTCGTTGTTTCGCGGTTGCCGTGGTGGGTCGGGGTTGCCTTGGCGATCGTGCTCTACCTTTGGCTGCATCATGTCGCCACTCAACCACCGCCAGCGATCACGGCTGACCCGAAACATATGGGTGATGCGGTGGCTTCCCAGCTCTGGCGTACCTTCGCGCTGTTTCTCCAGTACATCCTGCCGATCTGTTGCTTGATCGGTGCCGGTATATCGGGGTACCGGCAGTTCGGGCCGAACCGACTGCCAAATATATCCACCGCAGCCAAGCACAGCGCATCCGTCCGGAATGCAGGAGGACCGGAAATACATTCCCGGTTGGATGCGCGGTCGACGCCAGATTGCCCGACATGTGGCGCATCGATGGTGCGGCGGGTGGCAAAGAAAGGGAGCAATGCCGGTGAAGCCTTCTGGGGGTGCACGCGCTTCCCGCAATGCCGGGGAACCCGAACGGGCGGATAACTGAGTCGGATCTAAAACCGGCACAGCTCAACCACCTTCGGGTTATGCAAGCCGAATTGAATCCATTAGACTTCGGCCATTGAACAAACAGTGACACCCCCACATGACCTTCGGCGAATCGATCAAGACCTGCTTTTCCAAATACGCTGACTTTACCGGACGCGCTTCCCGTTCCGAATACTGGTGGTGGTTTCTCTTTCTGGTGTTGGGGAACATTGCAGCCAGTCTGATCAGTGAGACCGTGAATGGGCTGTTTTCCCTGGTGACCATTCTCCCGACCGTGGCCGTTGGCTGCCGCCGGCTCCACGACATCGACAAGAGCGGCTGGTGGCAGCTGCTCAACTTCCTGCCGATCATCGGCTGGATTGTGCTGCTCTACTGGGCAGTGCAGGAAGCTCGGGAGCCAAACCGATTTTGAGACGCTTTCTCTTGCTCTTTCTGCTGGCATTTGCGGCTCACGCCGAAACGCTTACCGGCTACGTCACCGAGATTACCGATGGCGACACTATTGTTGTCCTCGATGCCGACCATAGGCAGCACAGAATTCGCCTCGCCGGCATTGATGCACCAGAGCGGCACCAAGCGTTCGGCAGCCGCTCAACCGAAAGCATAGCCAGGCTGACATTCAACAAGAACGTGACCGTCGTCTGGAAAAAGGAAGATCGCGGGCGCCCGATCGGCAAAGTGATGGTGAATGGTGTCGACGTCAGCCTGGAGCAGGTCAAGGCGGGTATGGCCTGGTGGTATCGGAAATATACCAAGGAACAGTCTCCGACAGATCGGCGGCTTTACGAGCAGGCTGAGCAGCAGGCTCAAGCGCAGCGGTTAGGCCTGTGGGCCGACAAGAACCCGGCGCCGCCCTGGGATTTCAGGCATGCCAGAGCTGGGGTGGATACGGATCAGCAGTGTCCATGTACGGGCACTTTACGCTGTACCGGCCCGAAGGGCGGACGCTATTGCCTGACTGACAGCGGTGCCAAGAAATACCAATAGCCGCAGATTGAATGGCGGCATGAGTCTTTCCCATCTTGCATGAAATGCAAGCTGGATTTTCCAGCGCTATCGCTCAGCCCGTCCCCGATGTAGAGTCATTGCCATGTGTGGCCGCTATGACCTGAACGAATCCCCGCAGATGCTGATGCTGTGCTTCATGCTGGACATGATTGCAGCGCCCTACAGCAACGCCGACGTACGCCCGACGAATACTGCGCCGATCATCCGTATCCAAGAAGGCCAGCGTCTGGCGCTACCGGCACGCTGGGGGCTGATCCCCTCCGGGTCAAAGGACGCCAAGATCGCGCAGCACACCTTCAACGCCCGAGGTGAATCGGTCGCCGAAAAGCCGAGCTTTCGGGCCGCCTTCAAGCGGCGACGTTGCCTCGTGCCGGTGTCGGCCTTCTTCGAGTGGCGGGCAATCCCCGGGGACAAGAAGAAGCAGAAACTGCGCTTCGCCAGCCCCGAGCAGCATCCACTGGCGCTGGCCGGGTTATGGGAGAACTGGCAGCGACCAGAAACCGGCGAGTCCGTCGAAACCTATACGATCATCACCACCGCCGCCAATGACTTCATGGCCCCGATTCATGACCGGATGCCGGTGATTCTGGGGCAAGGCGACTGGGCCGCCTGGCTCGATCCGGAGACAGGCAACCCGCTGCTGCTGCAATCCATGCTGGCACCCTGCCCGGATGACTGGCTGGAATGTGTGCCGGCCTGACGGGCGCCGAGTCGCGCTGAGAGGAACGAAGGCGCCTGCGCGATTCACCGCCAGTCGCCGAAAGTGATAGCTGTGACCATCAAATCGCCTCAAGTGATAGCTCCGCCTGTACGGCCGTCTGATCTGCCGTCGCGTTACCCAGCGGCACCAATCCGCCAGCCCGCACCCCAAGCAGACGGATTCTCTGTTCCAGCGGTACGCGTTTCAGACACTCCCCGGCTGCCTTGCGTATCGCTGCCCCATCACAGATGCCGGTCGGTAAGGTGATGTCCCGTGTCACCGCATGGAAGTCGGCATAGCGCAGCTTGATCCCGATGGTCCGGCTGGCGTAGCCCTTTCGTTTCAGGTCGTCGGCCACCCGCAGGCAGAGCGAGGTAAAGATGTCCGATAGTTCCTCACGATCCTGCCTGGCGTGCAGGTCGCGTTCAAAGGTACTTTCCCGACTGATCGACTTGGGTTCGGACTCGGTGATGACCGGTCGGTCATCGATGCCGCGGGCAACCCGATGGAGCCAGGTGCCCGTGCTGCGACCGAACTTGCTGACGAGCGAATCGATTGGTTCGGCGGCCAGGTCGCCGATGGTGTGGATGCCATATTGGCGCAGTCGTTCCGAAGCCTTGGGACCGATGCCGTTGATCTTCTTCGCCGGCAAGGGCCAGATTCGCTCGGGAATCTCCTCCAGACCGAGGATGGTGATGCCGTCCGGTTTGTTCAGGTCCGAGCAGATCTTCGAGAGTAGCTTGTTGGGGGTAACGCCGATCGAACAGCTCAGGCCGGTAGCTGCAAAGACCGCCTGCTTGATGCGTTGCGCGAGGGGAAAGGTATCTTCCGGGAAATCGCTGAGATCAATGTAGATTTCATCGATGCCCCGATCCTCGATTTTTGGTGCGATGCTTGCCACAGCAGCCTTGAACAGGCGGGAATAATGGCGATAGGCATCGAAATTGGCGGGGAGCAGGATGGCGTCGGGTGCGAGCTGCGCCGACTTCATCAGACCCATGCCGGAGAAGACGCCCAGAGCACGCGCCTCGTAGGTGGAGGTCGTGATGACGCCGCGCCCGACGTAATCACGCAGGCAGGCGAAGCGCCGGCTGCCATCGATCTGGTCTACGGGCCGATGCACGTTCCGGCCGCCGACTACCACCGGCAGACCCCGCAATTCCGGGTAGTGCAGCAATTCGACCGAGGCGAAGAACGCATCCATGTCGAGATGCGCTATCCGTCGCTGGGGTCGCGCGTCCTTCACTGAGAATCCCTGGCGAGTTCGGCCATCTCCGGGCAGTGCTTCTGCGTGGCATGGCATTTGGCTTCAAAGGTCTCGCTCACCAGGACCGCCGCGCAGTCCGGACACAACAAGCACGGCTGGTCGTTGATGTCTGCCTGTTCCAGCTCATAGGGGCTGAGCGAGACATGGCAGTGGGGGCAGAGGATGCGGATCATGGCGAGACTCCCGGAATGCTATTGACTGTATTTTTGTACAGTTATTGGCAAAGGGCAATACTGTATGTGCTCGGCATTGGCCACAACCTGAAGCAGTAGTTCTGGAAAATCGAATTGTGCGAACGGCAGTTATCTATTCAGATATCGACCGCTCACCTTTGCAGATGGTAGGCGCGCTTCTCGGCCTTATGTGAAGCTTTCCATAAGGCCGATTATGCATAGCCACCGATTATGGAAAGCAGTCTGGACATGCGGCAACTCAAGGCAGGCGAGGCATGGGTTTGCGGCAACAGGCTTGCCTGCTAACTCGACATAATCCTGAGGGTGATCTGAAGTAACGGCTCCACACAGGAGACCGTTATGACCATTTCAACGACCAACGGGGATGCGCCAAATTCCCCGGAAACATCGACCTACTCGGCATTTATTAAAGAAGAACTGCGCCGTTACGATGAGTATCTTCTGGATGTTCGCGGGCTGTCGGCCGGTACGCGCAAAGATCGGCTGCGCATCATTGGCTTGCTGCTAGAAGGCAAGTTCAAACATCGCAAAGTCGTGTTTGCCCGGATGCAGCCTGACGATGTTCGGCAGTTCCTCGCTGCGCGACTGGCACAGCGCCAGACGTCCTCCAATGCATCACAACATGCAGCAGCCCTACGGAGTTACCTGCGTTACCGCGCCACCTGCGGTGACTCTGTAGCCAAGCTTGCCGCCGTTATCCAGAACCCCGTTCACTGGAGGCTGGCAACGCTGCCACGCGCGCTTACGCCTGACGAGATTGGGCGCCTGCTGGAATCGTTCTCTACCCGACACCGCTGGCCAAAGCGGAGTTACGCCATCATCCGTTGCGCATTGGACCTGGGGCTGCGGTCGGGCGAAATCGCCAACCTGAAGATCAGCGACATTGATTGGCGTGCCGGCACGGTGACGCTGAAAGGCACCAAGACGCTACGGCAGGACATTCTGCCGCTGCCGATGGAAACCGGGGAGGCACTGGCTGACTACCTTCAGCATGAGCGGCCACGCAGCACCAGCCATTCGATCTTCGTAATGCATCGCGGCGATCATGATCGAGAAATGACCGCGGGGGATATCCGAGGCGTGATCAGGTGGGCATACCGGCGTATCGGCCTGAAACATACCCGCTCACATGCCTTGCGCCACGCATTTGCCTGCCATCTCGTCGAACGTGGCAGCTCCCTCAAAGAAGTTGCCGACCTGCTGCGCCAGCGTTCGCTGAACAGCACCCTGATCTACGCCAAGCTCGACACGCCGAAGTTGGCAGCCGTCGCGTTGCCTTGGCCGGGGAGTGCAGCATGAATGCGCGCGTCAGCTTGCAGCAGCGGATCGACGACTATCTTGCCGAACGGCGACGTCTCGGTTTCGAACTGCGTTCGTGGGATACGTTCCTGGCCGGCTTTGCCCGCTACGTTGCCGATCATAAGCACCGCGTGCCCCTGACGGCCGACCTCATGATCGAATGGGCCCGGCAGGACAAATGGCAACGCGGCACACCACCGACCTGGTCGGTACGTCTCGCGAAGATTCGCCTGTTTGCGCGCTACCTCAAGCAATTCGAGCCGAAGACAGAAGTACCGGAGGAACTGAGCTTTGGTCCGGAGCGGGGCCGCCTTGCGCCACACATCTTCCATGACCAGGAAGTCATTGACCTGCTGGCGGCGGCCCGGCAGATCGGACCGCCCGGCAGCATCCGACCGGCCACCTATGAAACCCTGTTCGGCCTGATGGCCGCGGCCGGCTTGCGCATCTCCGAGGCATTGCATCTGCGTGACGCAGACGTCGATCTGAAACGAGGGCTCCTGACTATCCGGCAAACCAAGTTCGCCAAATCGCGGTTGCTGCCAGTCCATCCGACCACGGTCGCCGCATTGGCGAAATACCGCAAGGCACGCGCACTGTACGTGGCCACGACTCCGGACATGCCGTTCCTGATCAGCAGCCGTGGCCGGTTGCTGGGGCGACCTCTCCCCGATAGGCAGGCCCACCGCGTCTTCAACATGCTGCGCGACCATCTTGGATGGGTGAATCGTGGCGGACATGTCGCCATCCGCCTTCATGACCTGCGTCACACCTTCGTGGTGCGTCGCCTGATGCGCTGGCATGCCGATGGTACCGACATCGACCAGATGATGCTCGCCCTGTCGACCTACATGGGCCACACCGAGATCTTCTACACCTATTGGTATCTCACCGCCGTTCCGGAACTGATGGCCCTGGCTGGTGGCAAGTTTGAGCGCTTTGCCGATCTCGCGGGAGACTGCGATGAGTAAGCGGATCAAGTTGCCACCGTCGTTTCCTGCCTTGGTGCAAGCCTACTTCGGCGAGTACCTGACCCAGCAGCGCGCGCTCAGTCCGCAGACCATTGCCGCCTATCGTGACGGATTCGTACTGTTCCTTGCATTTGCCGAGGAACGATTGGGCAAGGCGCCGTCCGCGATGTCGCTGGCCGACGTTACGCCGGAATTGATCATGGCCTTCCTCGATTATCTTGAACGGCAGCGTCATAATTCCGTGCGCAGTCGCAATGCCCGCCTGGCGGCGCTGCGGTCGTTTCTCAAGTTTGCCGGTCATCGGGATGTGGCATCGCTCCAGGTGATCGAGCGGGCCTTGGGGGTTCCGGTCAAGCGTTTCGAGCGTCCGATGTTCGGCTACCTGACCCGCGAGGAGATACTGGCGGTGATCGGGGAATCGGGTGACTCGTGGCTGAGCCAGCGCGATCATGCATTGTTCCTGCTGATGTACAACACCGGTGCGCGCGTATCGGAGATCATCGGGGTCAAGGTCGGTGATGTGGTGCTCGACGCCAGTGCCGCTTGCGTCCATCTGCACGGCAAGGGTCGCAAGCAGCGTAGCGTGCCGTTGTGGCGGTCCACCGTGAAGGCGCTGCGCGCCTGGTTGCATGTGAATCCGCAGTTCGAGAGCGCGTCGCCATTACTGCCGAATCGGAGTGGGCGCGAAATGACCCGTGCCAATGTCACGCTCAGGTTGGCATTGGCGGTCCAGCGCGCAACGGAATCTCAGCTTGCACTGGCCAAGCGGAAAGTCTCGCCACACACGATCCGCCATACGACAGCCATGCATCTGTTGCAATCGGGCGTCGACATTAGCGTCATCGCGCTTTGGCTCGGACATGAGAGTCCGGTGACCACGCACCATTACGTCGAGGCAGACCTCGCAATGAAGGAGCGTGCCTTGGCCAGGCTTCACGACCCCGGCGCAAAAGTTCTGCGCTATCGTGCGCCTGACTCGTTGCTCTACTTCCTGCAAACACTGTGATTATGAGAAGTGTCGGATGCACGCCGACACCAGACAGCAAACATCGGCGTGCGTCCGTGCCCACCACTTTCCATAATCGGTGGCTATGCATAATCGGCCTTATGTGAAGCTTTCCATAAGGCCGAGGAGCGGGCCGACCTACTATCGGGCTGAGCGGCCGCCATCTAATGAGTTACAAGCCATTCGAACTGCTCATCTTTTAGGGCATCCCCCACCGTCGCTGGGCGAGAGGGTGAACTCATCAGGCAGAGGTATATCCGTGACAGAGGTATATTCGTGATGCACGCGCCACAGTCCTACCGTACAACCTTGGGGACGCGCTGCATATAATCCGCCTGCACTATGCATGTAGCCCCTTATTGATTCCCCCAACTGTCAAGGCGCCTAACGGCAGCCGGTTCCTAGACATACTCAGAATCGGCAGCTTCGATCTGCTCCTAGAAATTCGAACACTCGACAGGAGCCACGAAATTAGTCCCATAACAGCCCACGAATCTGTGGGGGGAAATGTGGGGGGAATTCTCAAAAATTGGCACCTTGAAAGCACTTAGGCCAATCCGAAGATTGGCCTAAGTTATTGATTCTATTGGTCGGGGCGGCGGGATTCGAACTCGCGACCCCTTGCACCCCATGCAAGTGCGCTACCAGGCTGCGCTACGCCCCGACAAGCCAAGAATTATACCCGAAATACCCGGGAATCAAAGGCGCAACA
>Ga0209310_1000569_pt1 | contig 39261 bp, 29 predicted proteins | sample AD_UKC030_MetaG_FD_184415 | JGI IMG/M metagenome (GOLD analysis project Ga0209310, IMG submission 184415) | Active sludge microbial communities of municipal wastewater-treating anaerobic digesters from USA - AD_UKC030_MetaG (SPAdes) (version 2) | ecosystem: Engineered > Bioreactor > Anaerobic >...
AAATCGAAGAAATAAACTGCATGCGCCACCGGTGCAGCCGAAAACCGCCCCTTGTGCGGGTATGCCCTCCGCGCCACATCGCCAGAACGCCCGCCCAGCAGGCGCAATCGCACATCGCAACCGGCTCCTGGGTGGGAGTGGACCACTGGACGCGATAGGGGGAGAGTACGTACAATGAACGTGGCTTTGCGGGTCGGCGCCGGACGGCATCTCGCGACACCTCACATTCAAGGGGCTGTCCCACGCCACATCTCAGAGACATAGGCAAGAGGGGCACCCTCTATGGCATTCTGCACCTGGGCGGCGATTTCTACTCGCGATCTCGGCCACCTGCGGTGTCGCTTGCGAGCCGCAGTCCTGGGGACCTGGATAGCGTTCGCCATGGCCGTGGCCTCCCCGGCACAGGGTGACCCGGTGGAGCTGGCCGACGCGTCCATCCTGCTGAGCAATTCGAACTGCAATTATCTTTCGTTGGGCCCACAGGGGCCCTCGAGTCCGGACGTCAACGTGAGCATGTTCGCTATCGTGCGGCGGTTCACCAACAGCGGCAGTGGAAGCTATGTGCTGTCCACCGGCGGTCCCGGCTGCTATCGATATGCGATGGGCCAATCCAGTTCCACGCGCCAACTGACTTTCTGGCTCGACTCGGTCACCGCGCTCGATTCGGGCATCGCGGTCGAGGACAACGCTTGGATCGCGGTCGCAATTGCCTACGATGCGACGGCCCACCGGGCAACGTTCTTCTGTCAACGGCTCACCGGGCCGGACGGTGTCACCTATCAACCAAGCAGCTACCCTCTCCAGACCCAGACCGTCACAACCGCGTCGAGTCCGGTGACCGGCGGTGACGAAGCCAGGATCGGGCATGGTTCCAGCGCGGCCAGCACCTACATGTGGGATGGCGGGATCGCGGCACCGTGCCTGTGGCACAACTACCTCGTGACCGCCGCCGACTTCCAGGGACTACTGCCCGGCATGTCAGACGTTGGCAGGATACCCCCCGAGTTGGGTCTTCCGGGCGATCTGCAGTTCTGGTTCGCCTTCAGCGGGCGATCAGTCAATGAATGGGCAGACAACGCGGTGGCAATCACTGACGCTTCCGGCCGGCTGCTGACCGCGACTGCGTGTAGGTCTTCTACCGGCCGGTATCCGTTCTTCGATCTGCCGCCGTGGCTGCCGATATCGTTCTCGGCGCCGCGAACCAGCGCGTCCAGGCCTGTTCCACGCTCCTGGCCGTTTCCTTATTCCGCGGCCTTCGCCATCGCTCACGACAACCATAGCCTGGTGAACCGCGAAGAGTACATCCGTTTGCTGCGATGGTTCAACACCGACCAGACCGATCCAGTCCATGGAGCAGGGCTGGATATGGAAACAACATTTAGCATCTGGGCGTTTGTGTGCAAGGGCTATCGTTCCAGCTGGGGACAAGAGAATGCCTTCTCATACTACAAACCACTGGATCGTTTCTCGCCCGTGCTAGAGGAGAAGACGCCGGACGCAGCCATCATTCGCCAGTTGATCTACGACGGCCTCATTGACAGTCTGCATGGATACGGCGATTTCGGGAGTACTTCGGACTATCGCCCCGCGTTTCGGCCGGAGTACGCCTCCGCGTTCATCGCGGACCTGGCCCGGCACGGTCTGAGTCTGCCCCCGGTGTGGATGAATCATGGCGACGGAGAGAACACCCACAACGTTGGACCCGCGACGATTCAGGCGGGCGACAACGGAGGGACGACACCCGCACCGGAGTATCATTGGCACCTTACCAGGCAGGCTGGAAGCGGGATCTGGAGCTGGTTCGCCGGCAACCCCAGCGGACTCAACCCCGCCTATCTTTTCGCTGTGCCAGACTGGTCCGAGAGCCGCAACCCGCCGTGCAAACCTTACACCTATGACGACGGGCAACGAGGTTACGTCTTCCCTCGATTCGCCGCACGGATTCTGTACAGGGTCGCGGACGACGGCTTGGCGGCCGTTATGCCCGGCACCTACGCCACACTGACGGTGTCCGATGCCGCGATGCCCGGCTATGCCTGGTCAGGCGCCGACAGCGTACTGATCTGGTCCAGCAGCACAAATGAGGTCGGCCATGCCTGCCTGGCCGATGCCAAGCACGCTGGCGGTGTCTGGACGCTGACACTGGGGCCTCAGAATCAGTTCCGAATTACTCAGAGCGCCCAGAACGTTCGTTTTTACGTGATTCGGTGCGGTTACAATTCCGCCTCTTGTTTCTGGGACATGGCCGACTACTTCGACGAGCGAATCCTCGACAACCTGGAAGCGCGGGGGGCACTGGCCATCGCCTATGCGCACCTCGAGTACTATACCTACGACCCGAGCATGGAGAGCTACATTGGCTTCACGCCCGCTCGGCTGGCGGCTTCCTATGCAGGATTCCGCCGCCTGGCCGATCGCCACCACTCCGGGCACATCTTCGTGGCCGGGCTTTCGCGGATGCTGCGTTACAGCCTGGTCCGGAACCAGGTGACATACCGCCTCACCCAGCCCCGACCCAACATCTACCGCGTCACCATCGATCCGACCTTCAAGGACAGCGTTTTGGGAGTGGTGTCACTGACTTCGGAAGCGTGCATGGGCTTGACCTTCTACAGGCCGACGGGGCTCGGATTGGAGGTATACCTTGGCGATCAGCCGCTCAATATCACCCAGAACCCCCCGGACGCGACCGGAGCAGCCTCCTGCACTGTGAAGTGGGTCCGACTGCATTCCAGTCTGCTGGAGGAGGATGAGTGCCCGGATGATCCCGATAAGACCGAGCCGGGGGTTTGCGGGTGTGGCGTGTCCGACGCCGACACGGATGGCGACGGGACGCCCGACTGCGTCGACGAGTGTCCTGCCGATCCGGCCAAGGTTGCATCCGGCCAATGCGGCTGCGGCGTGTCCGAGGTCGACACGGATGGCGACGGGACGCCCGACTGCGTCGACGAGTGTCCTGCCGATCCGGCCAAGGTTGCACCCGGCCGATGCGGCTGCGACGTGTCGGAGGTCGACACGGACGGCGATGGGACGCCCGACTGCGTCGACGAGTGTCCCGCCGATCCGGCCAAGGTTGCACCCGGCCGATGCGGCTGCGACGTGTCCGACCTCGACACGGATGGCGACGGGACGCCTGACTGTGCGGACGAGTGTCCCGCCGATCCGGCCAAGGTTGCACCCGGCCGATGCGGCTGCGACGTGTCCGACCTCGACACGGATGGCGACGGGACGCCCGACTGTGTGGACGAGTGTCCTGCCGATCCGGCCAAGGTTGCACCCGGCCAATGCGGCTGCGGCGTTTCCGAGGTCGACACCGACGGCGATGGGGCGCCCGACTGCGTCGACGAGTGTCCTGCCGATCCGGCCAAGGTTGCACCCGGTCAATGCGGTTGCGGCGTGCCCGACGTCGACACCGACGGCGATGGGACGCCCGACTGTGTGGACGAGTGTCCTGCCGATCCGGCCAAGGTTGCACCCGGCCAATGCGGCTGCGGTGTGCCCGACGTCGACACCGACGGCGATGGGACGCCCGACTGCGGCGTGTCCGAGGTCGACACGGATGGCGACGGGACGCCCGACTGTGCGGACGAGTGTCCCGCCGATCCGGCCAAGGTTGCACCCGGTCTATGCGGCTGCGGCGTTTCCGAGGTCGACACCGACGGCGACGCGACGCCTGACTGTGCGGACGAGTGTCCCGCCGATCCGGCCAAGGTTGCACCCGGTCTATGCGGCTGCGGTGTATCCGACGTCGACACCGACGGCGACGCGACGCCCGACTGTGCGGACGAGTGTCCCGCCGATCCGGCCAAGGTTGCACCCGGCCTATGCGGCTGCGGTGTATCCGACGTCGACACGGATGGCGACGGGACGCCCGACTGTGCGGACGAGTGTCCCGCCGATCCGGCCAAGGTTGCACCCGGTCTATGCGGCTGCGGTGTATCCGACGTCGACACGGATGGCGACGGGACGCCCGACTGTGCGGACGAGTGTCCCGCCGATCCGGCCAAGGTGGCACCCGGTCTATGCGGCTGCGGTGTATCCGACGTCGACACGGATGGCGACGGGACGCCCGACTGTGCGGACGAGTGTCCTGCCGATCCGGCCAAGGTTGCATCCGGCCAATGTGGCTGCGGTGTATCCGACGTCGACACCGACGGCGACGGGACGCCCGACTGTGTGGACGAGTGTCCTGCCGATCCGGCCAAGGTTGCATCCGGCCAATGCGGCTGCGGTGTATCCGAGGTCGACACGGACGGCGACGGGACGCCCGACTGTGCGGACGAGTGTCCCGCCGATCCGGCCAAGGTTGCACCCGGTCAATGCGGCTGCGACGTGTCCGAGGCCGACACGGACGGCGACGGGACGCCCGACTGTGTGGACGAGTGTCCTGCCGATCCGGCCAAGGTCGCACCCGGTCAATGCGGCTGCGACGTATCAGACGAGGACGAAGACACTGATGGTGTGCCCGACTGCCTTGATGCGTGCCCGAACACGTATCCCTGGGTGAGCGTTGACGCCAAAGGCTGTCCTCCGAGCGGGATCCAGGATTTTGAACTCTTCGTGAACTGCTTCTCAGGGCCTGCTATTCCATACGGTGAAGGATGCGCCGGTTGGGATTTGGATGTTGACGGCGACGTGGACCAATCCGACTTCGGCATTCTCCAGCTACGGTTTGTACCGCGGCGCCCTCCAGGTGTTCTGTCGGTGGCCGAGCCTGATGGATTCGTTGGTGTGGGCGATCAAGGTGGCCCGTTCGCACCGGCCAGTAAGACCTATACCCTTTCCAATATCGGCGGCCGACCCATTACCTGGACCGCGGAGAAGACTCAGGCATGGGTCACCCTCTCGAGAGCCAGCGGCAAGCTTGCCGCCGGGGCCTCAGACATCCTGGAGATCCGGGTCAACGCCGAGGCGAGCCGGTTGGCTGCGGGCAGCTACAGCGACACCTTGACTATGGCCAACACCACGAACGCCCGCGGAAGCACGACACGGGCCGTGAATTTGACTGTGAATGTCCGCGTCATTCCACCAGGCATGGTGCTGGTCCCAGCCGGCGAGTTCACTTACCAGAACGGACCGCCGATCTACCTTGCGACGTTCTTCATCGATCAACACGAGGTCACCAACGCCTCGTACTGCGAGTTCCTGAACGACATCGACAAGATGGGGGTCCACTACTACCCCGGTATGAAGATCGACCAGACCGGCCCGAAGGGCAGTTACTCCTATACGGTCAAGGCCGGCAAGGCCAACTACCCGATCCAATGGGTGACCTACGATGATGCCACCGCCTTCGCCGCGTGGCGGAGTCAGGCTGAGGGTCGTACCTACCGACTGCCGACTGAGCAGGAATGGGAGAAGGCTGCGGGTTGGGATCCGGAGGAGCAGAAGCTCTACATGTACGGCTTCCACCAGGACGTGATCAACTGTCTCTGGTGCAACTACCACCCTGAGGGCGCCGGTGCCTGTGTGGGCGGACCCACTCCCGTGGGCTACTACAACGGAACGAGCGGCCGGAATGATGCCAAGAGCTACTATGGCTGCTACGACATGAGCGGAAACGTTCTGGAATGGACCGACAGTTGGTACACGGTAGATCAGCTTCGCGTGATCCGCGGCGGCTCTTGGGAATACGCCGCCATGTTCTGCACGGTGGCGGATCGTAACAACACCTCGCCGGCCTGGCGGAGTATTACCTCTGGTTTCCGACTAGTTTTGCCCGCTGAATGACGCCCGGCTCGGCTTTGTCGGCAGACCAGGTGCTTGATGGCATGGCCATCGTGGGTGTCCTTGGTGTAGATGAAAACCACCTTCGAGTGCAAAACCGGACCCTGACGGGACTTCCGGCAGGGTCGTTGGATTCAACGCTCCCCGATCTGGGCTCCGACGCCGCCTGGACGGCCAGGGTCTCTGTTCGCCGGAACACTCTCTATCGTCTTTCCGCCTGCCGTCCTGCGTGGTCCCGACCGGTTGTGTATGCGCCAGAGCGGTCTTATATTGGGGATTACAAGAAGCTGGTCAGCGCCACATCAACTCGCATCGAGGAAGACAGCATGAAGCTGGTTGATCAAATCAGACGGATCACGAATGCCCGGCTGCGCGGCCGGTCGGGTCTGTTTCACATCGACATCGACGCGAACGGCGAGATTGCAGGTGCAACCGAATCGCCCGGCGGCAGATTCGCGTTCGCCGCGGACCAGATCGCTGCCGCTGGTGGGCTGGTGGTGCCAAGTTCCATTGACGCGCATCTCCACCTGGAGCTGGCCTATTCCCTCGACCGGGTGCCCGAGAACAAGAGCGGCACGTTGCTGGAGGCCATCCGACTGCGGAGCGAAGCCAAGCAGACGATGACGCCTGAGAGTGTGTGCGAGCGCGCCCTGCGGGGCATCGGCGACGAAATCGCTTTCGGCACGGGCGCCATCCGCAACCACGTGGACGTAGGCTCGACGGCCGGGCTGCGGCTGTGCGAGGACGTACTGGCCGCCCGCGAGCGGACGCGCGACCGCATGGACATCGAGCTGGTGGCCTTTCCGCAGGACGGCATTTTGCGTGGCCCGGGAGCGATCGATCGCATGCGGGCTGCGCTGAGGATGGGGGTGGACCTGGTCGGCGGCATCGCGCATCACGAGCCCACGCCCACCGACAGTCAGCGGCATATGGAGCTGATCTTCGACCTAGCCGAGGAATCCGGACGCTCACAGAATGCGCCGAACAGATAGGAGTTCACATGTACAAGAAGGCCGTGTTTCCTGGAAAGTACATCCAAGGGGTCGGCGCGATAAGCGAACTGCCCGCGCTGATCGGCCTGCTGGGGAAGCAGGGGCTGATCGTGGCCTCCCCATCGGTGAGCGAGAGGATCCTGCCCGCATGCGGCATCGACTTCCTTGCGCAGGGCGTCCCGGTGGAGTCATTCCGCGGCGAATGCTGCGAGAAGGAGTTGACTCGGCTGTCCGGTGTTGTTTCGCAAAGGCACGTGGATGTCCTGGTCGGCATGGGCGGAGGAAAGACCATCGACACCGCTAAAATTGTCGCCGACCGGGCCGGCATCCCCGTGATCGTTGTACCCACCATCGCTTCGACTGATGCACCGTGCAGCGGGTGCGCGGTGATCTACTCGCAGGACGGGGTTTTCGAGGCCGTCTGCTACCAGAAGACGAACCCGGCGGCGGTTCTGGTTGATGTGGGGATCATCGCTGCGGCGCCGACGCGTTTTCTGGTAGCGGGCATGGGGGACGCGCTGTCCACCTGGTTTGAAGCCAGGTCCTGCAGCCGAACGCAGTCGGCGAACGAGTGCGGCGGACACAGCTTGGAGGCGGGACTGCACATTGCCAAACTCTGTTATGAAACACTGCTTGCTTATGGTGTGGTGGCCAAACTCGCCAGTGAACGGCATATCGTTACACCGGCTTTGGAGCACGTAGTCGAAGCCAACATCCTGTTAAGCGGGATCGGTTTTGAAAGCGCCGGATTGGCTGCCGCGCATTCCATTCACAACGGCCTGACTGCATTGGCGGAGACCCACTCGTTTTACCACGGCGAGAAGGTCGCCTTCGGCGTCCTAGCCGGCCTTCAGCTCGCAGATGCATCTGCGCAGGAATCGGAAACCGTTTTCTCGTTCTGCGAGGATGTCGGTCTGCCGACGACGCTTGAGGACATCGGCCTGGGAAAGGCCAGCCGGGAGAAGCTGATGGCCGCGGCTCAAAACACCTGTGCTCCCGGGCAGTCCGTCCATCATGAGGCCGGCGTCATCACTCCGGACAGAGTGCTCGATGCCATGCTGGCGGTGGACGCCATTGGCCGGGCGAGAAAGACTGTCGGGGGAATGACCGGGCGTGAGAGGTGTAAACGGCCATGAGTCATGATGTGTCAGGTGCCTCGGCCCACAGCATCCCAGGTGACCACCCGGCACCCACAGGCAATCGCCGCCATGAACTGGACGATTTGCTTGACCGTGGGAAGATGCAGACACTGCTCGAGCATTTCTGCGATGTCGTCGGCATCGCAACCTCCATCGTGGACATGAGAGGGAACGTGTTTGTCGGTGCCCGATGGGAACGGATATGCACGCAGTTTCATCGGGTCCATCCGCAAACACTCGCCCGTTGCATCGAGAGTGATACGGTGTTGGCCACGCGCCTTGAGGCCGGCAAACGCTTCTCCCTGTACACATGCCCGCAAGGCTTGACCAACGCAGCCTCACCTGTCCTGATCCACGGACGGCACGTGGCCAATGTTTTCGTCGGCCAGTTCCTCTTGAAGCCGCCGGACGAGGTGGCCTTCGGCAGGCAATCGGAAGCATACGGGTTCGACACGGAAGAGTACCTGCAGGCGCTCCGGGAAGTCCCGATCGTGCACGAGGACCGCCTCCCGGCCATCCTGGGATTCCTGGCCGGTTTTGCCGAACTGGTGGCGACCGTCGGCAAAGAGCGGGTGGCTGCGCAGGAGCAGCAGACCCGCCGGATTCTCGATGCTGCCGCCGAGGGCATCTTCGGCGTCGATACCGAGGACCGCATTACCTTCGTGAACCCCTCGGCCTGCCGCCTGCTGGGGTACACCATGGAGGAACTCATCGGCCGGCCCACACACAGTCTCATTCACCATCACCGCCCTGACGGCAGCCCTTACCCGGCGGAAGAGTGTCCCATGCTTGCGGTCTGCAGACACGGCGAGGCCTGTCGGGTGGAGGACGAGCATCTCTGGCGCAAGGACGGTACGGATTTCCCGGTCGAGTACAGCGCCATGCCGATGATGGAGGACGGACGGATCACGGGCGCGGTGATTACTTTCACGGACATCACTGAGCGAGTCCGCCGTGAGCGGATGTTCCGGGCCGTATTCAACGCACCCCAGGATGCGGTTTTCTTCTTCGACGAGACGGGCATCCGGGACGTGAACGAGGCGGCCTTCCGAATGTTGGGCTATGAGAGTCCCTCCGATCTCGTCGGCCGCTGGCCACACGAGTTCTCGCCCGAACTCCAGGCCGATGGCCTGTCCTCCCGTCAGAAGCAGGAGCAGATCGTCCAGGAGCTCCGGCAGATGGGATCTCTGCGCTTCGAATGGTTCCACCAGAAGCGTACAGGCGAAGTCTTTCCGACGGAGGTCTCTCTCAGCCTGACCTCGCTGGGTGGGAAACCTGCAGCCGTGGCCATCCTGCGCGACCTGACGGAGCGGAAAAGGGCGGAGGACGCCTTGGCCGCTAGCGAACGCAAGATCCACCGTATTCTGGAGACGTCGAAAGAAGGCTTCTGGCTGATCGATAACGATTCGGTCACCCTCGACGTCAACCCCGCCATGTGCCAGATCTTGGGACGCCCGCGCGAGGGGATCGTTGGGCACCGCATTTTCGAATTCACCGACGAGGAGAACACCCGGGTTTTCAGGGAAGAGACCGCGCGCCGCGCACGCGGCGAAGCCGACACCTACGACATCGAACTCACCCGCCCTGACGGGACCCATGTTCCGTGCCAGGTGAGCGCAACGCCTCTCTTCGACGACCGCGGCGTCAAGATCGGCGCTTTCGCCATGTTCACCGACATCACCGACCGCAAGCGGGTGGAGGATGCCCTCCGGGAATCCGAGCGGCGATTGGCTTCGATCATTGACCTGATGCCGGATGCCCTCATCATTATTGACCGCCACCGCCGGGTGGTGGCATGGAACAAAGCCACCGAGGCGCTGACCGGTGTCCCGGCAGCAAGCATACTCGGCAAGGGCGATTACGAATATGCCCTTCCCTTCTACGGAAAGCGAAGACCGATTCTCATCGATCTGGTACAGTTATCCCAAGAGGATCTGGAGAAGGAATATGCCAGCATCAAGCGCGATGGTCCGGTGCTGATCGGTGAGGCCTACCTGCCGCTGGGCGGCGGGGGCGCTTACCTGCAAGGCCGTGCACGCATCTTGAATGACGAAAACGGCGCGTATGCCGGGGCGATCGAGATTCTGCACGACTTCACCGAACGTAAAATCGCGGAGGACGGCTTGCAGGACCGCCTGATGTTCCAGCAGGCGCTGCTGGACAGCATCCCTTACCCCATATTCGTCAAGGATGCCGGGGCGCGCTTTCTGGGCTGCAACACCGCCTACGAGAAGGCCTTCGGGATACTGAGCGACAGCCTGCGAGGCAAGACGGTGCTCGACCTGGAGTACATTCCTGAGGACGAACGACGACGATTTCACGCGGAGGATACTGCGGTCATCCGCGACGCGAGCCGCCTGAGCTACGAACTGCCGATCACCTACGCAGACGGGCAGACACACGTGACTCTGTACTCCGTGGACGGTTTCCATCTTGCGGACGGCCGGCCGGGCGGTCTCATCGGACTGCTCGTGGATATTACCGAGCGCAAGGACCTTGAGGAGGAGCTGCGGATTGCCAAGCGGAGGGCGGAAGAGGCCACCGAGATGAAGTCCATGTTCCTGGCGAACATGAGCCATGAGATCCGCACACCGATGAATGCCGTCATCAACATGACCGGCCTGACACTCGATACGGAACTCACCCCCAGGCAGCGGCAATACCTCAGTGTCGTGCATGGGTCGGCCAGGAGTCTGCTTGCCCTGATCAACGACATTCTCGATTTCTCGAAGATCGAGGCCGACCGACTTGAACTGGAAGAATCGCCATTCAGCCTGCGTGATGAATTGGAGCAGATCACCGAGACCTTCCGCGCGAAAGTGATCGAGAAGCACGTGGAACTCATTGTGCATGTCCCGGCCAGCGTCCCGGACCATCTCATCGGCGATGCACTGCGGTTCCGGCAGGTTGTGACGAACCTGCTCAGCAACGCCTTCAAGTTCACCAACCAGGGCGAGGTCATGGTCGAAGTCGCGACCGCGACGACTTTCCCGGCCGGCGATGTCGCACTGCCGGGCAAGGTCGACCTGCTCGTCAGCGTGCGAGACACCGGGATCGGGATGACCGATGAACAACAAGCACGGCTCTTCGAAGCCTTCAGCCAGGCTGATACCTCGACAACACGGAAGTATGGCGGGACCGGCCTGGGGCTAGCCATCAGCCGACGTCTGGCGCGCATGATGGGCGGCGACATCACCGTCGAGAGCAAGTCTGGACTCGGCACCACTTTCTTCTTTACCGCTCGCGTCGGATGCGAAGAGACACGCGATGCACCGTTGCGTACGCCACCTCCGGGCATTGGAGAACGGCCTATCCTGGTCGTGGATGACAGCGAAACCAGCCGCGGGCTGCTGAAGACGCTGCTAACCGGCTGGTCGATTCCCGTCGTGGCTGTCGGAACGGCGGAAGAGGCACTCACACTTCTGGAACAGCGCAACCGCAAGGACGCTGAGAATCCCTTCGGCCTGGTGATCATGGATTGGATGCTGCCGGGCATGGACGGCATCGAGGCCGCGGCCCGCATCCGAGGGCGGCCAGAGACGCGGTCGCTGCCTATCGTGGTGATCAGTGCGTATGCTGGAAAGGAAGAGGAAGCCCGTTGTGCGGATATCGGCGTCAACATGTTTCTCTCAAAGCCGATCACGGCATCATTGTTGTTCAACTCGCTCGCTGAGGTGGAGGGTGCTAAGGTTCACGCCGTCCGCCGGGCGCCCGACGTGCCGCTGGAACGCGAATTCGAGGGTGTGCGGGCGCTGCTCGCCGAGGACAACGAGGCGAACCAGATGGTGGCCCTCGAACTGCTCTCCCGATTGGGCATTGAGCTGGAGGTGGCTGCCAATGGCCGGGAGGCTGTCGAAATGGCGCGTCGACAACCGGATCGGTACGAGGCCATTCTGATGGACGTGCAGATGCCGGAAATGGATGGGCTGGAAGCGACTCGGGTGCTGCGGGCCGATCCCGTCTTCCACCGTGTCCCGATTATCGCGATGACCGCGAATGCCATGAAACGGGACCTCGACGCGTGCCTAGCCGTCGGCATGAACGACCACATCACCAAACCCATCGATCGGCGGGCCTTGCTGGCGACATTGCGGCGGTGGCTGCCGCGCATGACAACGAACGTCGGCTCGACAGCCGTTCCCCCCCAGCCGGTCTCCACGCCGGCCGAAGATGTCCCCCCTGCCCTCGAAGGCGTCAATGTGGCGGACACGCTCACTCGCCTGGGCCTGGGTTTTGAGAGCCTCCGCAAGATGCTCATCCGCTTCGCCGATGGGCAGAGCGGCACCCTGGGGCAATTGCGCGCCGCCGTTCTCGCGGGTGACGGGGCCGCCGCCGCTCAACATGCACACGCCATCGCCGGCGCGGCCGGAAACCTCGGTGCAGACGACTTGCGCGCAGCGGCGAAAGCGCTCGAGCAAGCCGGCCGCGAAGGCCGACGTGACCTGGAGGATCTGCTGCGCGCCGTGGACGAACGCGCGAATACGGTCTTTCGCTCCGTCGACTCGCTGCGCGAACGGCCCGAGAGTGGTCCGGCAGGGGCGCCTTCGCCGTTCGACCCGGTGAGACTTCGAGTGACTCTGGAACAACTGGCGGTGGCGCTAGGCAACTGCGACCCGTCGGCCTCGAGCGACGCCCTCACGCAATTGGCTTCTCTCGGCATGCCGGCGGATATGGCCGGCGATCTGGCGCGGGTGCGAGAACTGGCGGACGGATACGAATACGATGCGGCGGCTACTATCGTCGCACAGCTCCTGCCCCTAGTGGAGACCCGAAGTGAAGGACCTCTCTGACTGTCGTGTGCTCATCGTCGATGACGTCAAGGCCAACGTCGATGTGCTGGTCCAGGCGCTTCGTGAGGACCACAAGCTCAGCGTGGCCCTCGACGGCCAGGCGGCGCTGCGCAGCGTCGAGAAAAACCCGCCCGACCTCGTGCTGCTGGACATCGTCATGCCCGGGCTCGACGGCTACGAAGTATGTCGTCGGCTTCGCGCGATGCCCACCACTCAGGACATTCCGGTCATGTTTCTCAGCTCCCTCGAGGAGGTGAAAAACAAGACGCTCGGCTTCGAGGTTGGCGGCAATGACTACCTGACCAAACCCTTCGAGATTCTGGAGGTGAAGGCCCGCGTGCGCTCGCTCCTCAAGGCAAAAGCCTACTCTGACGCCGAGAAGGAGAAGATCGCCGCGGAACTGGCCATTGCCCGTGATATCCAGCTCGGTATCCTGCCCTCGAACATCGCGGCGAGCGTGGCGGACACGAACCTGGAAGTATGTGCCATCCTGGAGCCGGCTCGCGAGGTGGGCGGCGATCTCTACGAGGTCTTGCGCCTCGACGACGGCCGCGTGCTCGTCGCCGTCGGCGACGTCTCCGGCAAGGGTGTTCCCGCGGCCTTGTTCATGGCAGTCACGACGACGTTGCTCCGGACGATGGTGCGCCACCACCGCGAGCCTGGGGAGATCTTGCGTGCAGTGAACGACGCCTTGGCCGTACAGAACCCCCGCAACATGTTCGTTACGCTGCTATGCCTGATTGTCGAGCCTGTAACCGGCACTTTGACGTGTGCCAATGCCGGTCACCCGCCACCGGTGCTTGTTCGACCGGGTGCCGCACCCTGCGTGACTCTGACAACGACCGGGATGGTGTCCGGCCTCGTGTCGGGTGTCGAGATCGGTACTACAAGGATGAAGCTCCGGCCAGGTGACACGCTGGTACTCTATACGGACGGAGTCACTGAGGCCTTCAACGCGGAGAGCAGCATGTTCGAGGAAGCACGGCTTCTCGAATGCCTCGGCAAAGTAGCCGGCCAATCTGCCGACAGAACCGCCTCGGCTGTTCTCGATGCGGTCCGTCGTCACGCTGCCGACTGCCCTCAGTCAGACGACCTCACCGTTGTTGCGATCCGAAGAGCAGAATGAGGTATACTTCCCGAAGGCGATTGCGGTGGTTGGGTACCGGAACGTCACCGGCGGCCTCGACATGACTGTCGACTGGAACGTGGTCCATCGAGAGGTCATCCGCCGCGGCCACGCTTACGTCGCGGTATCCGCCCAGAAGGTCGGGATCGAAGGCGGCCCGGGGCCCGCCGATCCCCGGATCGCTCCCTTGAAGAAGGCGGACCCGCAGCGGTACGGCCGCCTGAATCATCCGGGTGACGCCTACTCGTTCGAGATCGTCTCTCAAGCCGGCAAGGTGGTTACCTGTGAAGAGTTCCGCGAGTTCACCGGGGATGCCGTCAAATTTGAGCTCCGTTGGGCATGCGGGGCCTATGTACCGAAAAGCGATCCTTCCGGAACTCGAATCCGGTTTGTGTTGAAGAATGCCGACCTGTTTGCGGTCGGGCTGGTGGAGTAAACCATCCACGGAGCTTCGGATGATGAATCGCACACTCTGGACCGGTGTCGTGCTGATCTCTGGTTGCCTGCGTGCCGCCCCTGGCGAGCAGACCGCGTCGGCGACGGGGCCGTGGACCGGGCAAGCACGGATCGCGTGGTTCGAGCGGTGCCTGGTCGGCATGGAGGTCGGCCCGACCGGGGCCCAGTCCGGCAGCGATCCGTCGGACGTGGGCTACGCGTCCCGCTTCGACGGCCGCGAGGTCGTCCGCAATGCCGCCGCGGCTCATGCGGAATACCTCGTGATCTGGGCTCGCGACGGCGAGTACGCGTACTACGATTCCAGGGTGCAGCCGAAGTGCCCTGGCCTGGGCTCGCGCGACGTGCTCCGCGAGACGATCGAGGAAGCGCGACAACGCCGCCTGCCGGTGATCGCCTACTGCGTCCTGCAGTACCCCACGCAGACGCTTCGCGAGCACCCCGATTGGACGATGCTCGACGCCGAGGGAAAGCGGATGCACCCCCGTGTATGTTTCAACTCGCCCTACGCCGCGTACGTCGAGAAGATGCTGGCCGAGATGCTCGGCTACGGAATCGACGGATTCCACCTCGACATGGTGGATCAGGGTTTCGGCCCGCCATACGGCTGCTGGTGCGACAACTGTCGCCGGCTGTTCGAGAAGGAATACGGCCGGCCGATGCCCAAAGGTGTTTCGTGGGATGAGGACTGGGACCGGATGCTTGAGCTGCGGTACGACAGCAGTGCCGGGTTCGAGAAGCGCCTTCGCGAGTACGTCCGGTCGGTCAACCCCTCAGCCACGGTGGACTTCAATTACCACGGATCGCCCCCGTTCTCCTGGGAGACGGGCCAGCGTCCAGTCCAGCACGCGCATATCGGAGACTTCGTAACGGGCGAGACCGGCGTCTGGGGCTTCAGCGCACTGGGCGTCGGCCTCAGCGCCGAGTTCCTGGCGGCGACGAAGCCGGGGGCGATCTTTCAGGTCGCCATGCAGCGCGGCGTGCGCATGTACCACGACCAGACCACCCGCCCGCTGAACGACATCCGCTGGGAGCTGCTGACGCTCCTGGCTCACGGCGCGCGGGTTACGATGGTGGACAAGACCGGCTACGACGGGTGGCTCGATCCGGTCGCCTACGAGCGGATCGGGGCGGCATTCGAGGAGGCCCTCGCCAAGCGCGGCCATTTCGGCCAAAAGCCCGTGCAGGAGGTCGGCATCTATTATTCCAGCCGGACCCGCGACTGGTACGGACGCGAGAAACCGGCGGATTATCAGCAATCGTTCAACGGCATGCACAAGGCGCTGACGTATGAGCACATTCCTTGCGGTGTGATCCTCGACGAGAACGCCACAGTTGAACGCCTGCGGCGGTTCCCCGTGGTCTGCCTGGCCAACACAGGGATCGTCTCACTGGTGGAGGCGGATCTGTTCCGCCGCTACCTGGAGGACGGCGGCAACCTGCTCATTACCGGATTGACCGGCTCGCTGGATCGCTTCGGCCGACCGCTCAAGGAATCCAGCTTCGCCGACCTGATCGGCGCGACGCCGGTTGGCAAGCTCGATTCGCTCGACAACCACGTTCGCTTGCCCGCAGGCGGCGACGAAGACGCTGGACGCCTTCGGGGCGGGATTCCCGCCGGCTGGCCCTTGCTGGTGAAGGGACCGGCGCTGATCTACAAGCCGACAACGGCCGCCGCCGTCGGCGAATTGATGCGCCCGCACAGAACCGTCCGGCAGAAGCAGGGCAAGGAAGGTACCGAATGGCCGATGAGCGCCGACGCGCCGGTCGGCCCGGCCGTACTGGTCAACCGCTTCGGGAAAGGCCGGGTTGTCACGTTCGCCTGCTCGCCGGACTTCGCCACCGCAAGCGAGCATCACATCGTCGAGGCCCGCAAGCTGCTGGGCCACGCCGTCCGTCTGCTGAATCCTGCGCCCGTCGTCGAAGTGACGGCGCCGACCCACGTCGAGGCCGTGGTCACGGAAGACGCCGCGGGTCGCACCCTGCGCGTCCACCTGCTGGGCTACCTCTCGCCGCCAGCCTGCACGCCGGCCAAGGACCGGCCCTATGTGCTGGCGAGCATGATCGAGGACGCGCCGCTCTACCGCGCAAGCATACGGGTCCGCCGTCCGCTCAGGCAGGTACGCGCCTGGAACCCCACAACCAATATCAAGCGTCAGGATGAGGTTGTGGTCGCAACGGTCAATGACATTCATGAAATCCTGGTGATTGAGTATTGAACATCTCATGCCAAGCCGTCCGCAGAGCACAATACATCCATGTCGTCTCAGCCGGCGGGAGTTCCTCACCGCTTTGGCGGCGGCGATCGCCTGCTCCCGGAAGGCGACATCCGGGCCAGCGACGTTGACGGCTGTTTCTGTCCCGGGTCCGGTCGCGCAGGTCAGACGGATCGGCGGCGTGCCCACGTTCGTGCTGGACGGCAAGCCGCTGCTGGTTCCCGGGTTCGAGACTTACGCGCCGAAGGAGCAGTATTTCAGGCAGTTCGCCGACGCGGGCGCAAGCTTCTTCATGTTCAACACCAACGCCGCCGCTTGCGACTACGGCCATTCTGCTGCTGAGCTGGCATGACCGTTTCCGGGCAGATACGCTATGGGGCCGCTCGCTGGGGAACCGGCCGGAATGACGATTCCGACGCCCCAGCCAGCTTGAAGTAGAAAGCTGAACCGTGCCGTTCCCGGCCGGCGACCTGGCGACTGACCAGGAGGAACGAGATGACCGTGGCTGATGATATTTCGAGTTCGCCAGATGCTTTGGGACCGCGGGACCTCCGGGACCAGGAGCGCCCGATTCGGGAGCGAATTCGCGGGCTGCTCGTCGAACAGCCCTACGCTGTCCTTTGCACGCAGAGCCAGTCGCAACCGTATGGCTCGCTGGTGGCCTTTGCGGCCAGCGAGGATCTCAAGACGCTTATCTTCTCGACCCCGGTGACGACGCGGAAATACCGTCTTCTCACTGAGTGCGAGCACGTAGCGCTCCTGATCGACAGCCGTTCGGGTTCGTCCGAAGACATGATGCGGATTGAAGCTGTGACGGCCACCGGACACGCGCAGGTCGTCGCACCGGGAACGGAGTTCGACCGTTGGGCCGGCCTGCTGACCGCCCGCCATCCGCATCTTGCGCCGTTCGTCAAGGCAGAATCCTCAGCCCTGATCCGCGTCGATGTCGTCCGGTACTCTCACGTCTGCCGTTTCCAGGAGGTCCGCCAGTGGGTGCCGGGCAGCGATTCGTGATTCCCCTGGCCGAGGTGACGAATGGGGACGAGCCGCTGGTCGGCGGGAAGGCGGCCCGCCTGGCAGCGCTGTTTGCGGAACACATCGACGTCGCATGCGGCGCGGAGCGCCTTTCCGATCGGCCCGAACTTACTCTGCACGGTATCCTCGAACTGGCCGGGCTGGCCGCAGCGGAATCACGACAGACCACGGTCTCGGCAAAAGCGTCCCCATCCGCGGAAACACCTCGCCAGCTCGTCGGCCAGCCGGCTGCCCCGGGTCTGCAGACCGGCCGGGTGCGGCGGGTTCGCACGGCCGAGGGTCTGGGGCAGTTTCAGGCGGGCGAAGTCCTGGTCTGCGACGCCATCCAACCCATGATGACCCACCTCGTTCCGCTCGCCTGCGCGGTTGTTGAGCAACGCGGGGGGATGCTGATTCATGGAGCCATCATCGCCCGCGAACTCGGTATCCCTTGCGTCAACGGGGTGGCCGGCGTCATCGAGATGCTACGCGACGGCGAGATCGTCACCGTGGACGGTTATCTGGGAATCGTCACGGTGGGCACGCCCGACTTCGATCTGGGACTGGCAGATGCAGTTGTGGGCGCCGTCGCACGGCCGCCCGAGGGCCGCACATGAGAATCATCCTGTATCAAGGCGCTGTTCTTGTACTGTGCGTCGTGGTGTGCTTCGCCGCCGCGGCGATCGGCGCGGCGGTCACAGGCCCGAGCGTTCCCGGCTGGTACGCGAGCCTCAACAAGCCTTCGTGGACCCCACCGAGCTGGGTATTTGGGCCGGTCTGGTCGCTTCTGTATCTGCTGATGGGCATCAGCGCTTGGCAGGTGTGGCGCAGGACCGGGCTCCGCGCGGCCACTGTGCCGCTGGCCCTGTTCGGCATTCAGCTTCTTCTCAACGCAGCCTGGTCGGGGCTGTTCTTTGGATTGCGAAGTCCCGGGGCCGCGCTGCTTGACATCGTTCTGTTGTGGTGCGCGATCCTGGGGACGGTGATCGCGTTCTGGCGGCGCTCCGCGCCGGCGGGATGGCTGATGCTTCCGTACCTGGCATGGGTGAGCTTTGCCGTGGCGCTCAATCTGGCGATCTGGAATCTGAATTGATGATGTTCGACCGGCGTACTCCCCATGGAGCTGGGACCTCGGCTTTCTTGCAGCTCGATGCGCCGCCGGGGCGGATCCTCGTTCAGGAGGCCGGGCGAGCGAAACTGCTCCCTACCTGCTGTGGCACCTACGCATTCTACGAAGGCGAGGGGAGACTGCTCTATATCGGAAAGGCGAAGAACGTTCGCGCCCGCGTCCTCGGTCACTTCCGCGAGCCGGACGATTCCACCTTGTTGCTCCGGCCTTGGACGCGTCAGATTGCCTGAATCGAGGTCCGACCTGCGCAAGGCGAGATGGAGGCGCTGCTGGTCGAAGCCGATCATGGAACCCGGCAGCGCCCGGAATCACAAGCGCCGGACCGTCCGGTCAGACGAAAGCGGTTTCGGGTGAGCCATGCCGCCAGAAAAACGCCAGATTTGAGGCGGAGTGAGATAGGGCGATGGCCGAAAGGGGGGACACTCGAGCCGGTGAGGCTCTTGAGGCATCCACGCAGTCTTCACCGCCGTTCACAACCCATCGACCCAGTCCTGCACATCCTCTTCCGCCGTTACGGGAGGGCATTCGGACTGATCCGTGATACACATGTCATCATAGGCGAAACTGAATTCTCTGGCGGCTTCTCGAAAAGCAGCGTCCACTTCGGGTGGCATTGCGGCGTTGGACGGTTCGGGTATGCGGGTCATGACATTCACCCCGGCGTACTCGCCAATAGGAGTTGAGCCGCAATAGGTGTACATGATCCAATCCGGATCAGGCCTGGAAAGGATGTACCAGCGTTCATGCTGAGGTTGAAGGGGTGGGTTGGCGTAGAAGACTTCCAGTAAGCCCGGTTCCTGGTCGCTTATTGTGAACTCCGCGATCAAATAGACAGCACCATTTGCGTTGCATCTTCTGTTCTCCGTGGGAGCGCAGAAGGACGTATAATACCACCAGTGCTGCGCAGTATAGACCCAGGAATCAGATCTACATGGAAGGGAATCGTAGCCGCCTTCCCAGTTCGACCCGGGGATACCACAGTTCAGGCCCCGTGTCTCCCGCCATGTTCCCTCGATCTCGTCGAGACCCTTGAGAACATGTACTCTGTGGATGTTCTCGCTGGTAACCAGGCATTGGCCATCCGTGCCCTCGGGCAAGGATGGCAAACAACCGTTGTCGGCGAAGCATTGAACCAAATGAGCGTATATCTCGCTCTCTTGTCCTTGAGCGAGTTGACAGGCCAGGTGGCAGGCTTGTTGATCGCTCCGCGCTCCTGCGGAACCGCATTCCGCGTTACATGCGAGTGTTTCACGACAAGCTGGTTCCAGCACACAGAGGATCATTGGTAACGTGCATCTCGTCAGGCCACACGTGAGCAGTTCGATGTCCGGGTTTTCGGCATTGTCGGTGTTGGGCAAGGGGACGCAGCCTTGACTCAAAGCCAGAATGAGAAGAACGAAAGCGGCAAGATATGTTTTGTTCACCTCTGCACCACACGTCTGTTAGAATTCGGGCTCATGAGGAAACAGTGAATCACGATTGGCCATGAGATCTTCACAGGTGTCGAGGTCGGCGGGAACGGGAACGAGGATGATCGGATTCAGGCCGGGATCGCGCCGCTGGGGCGGGTTGTTGGGCGTGTCCAGAATCGCGAGTGATGCCCCAATCACGAGCTGCTCCGAGTCGTCGATGACGCTGCCCCGCAGGCTACCATCGGAGTAGAGTGTCAAGTGGTTCTGGAATATCTCGCGCCGGGCGATATAGATCTCGCCCTCAATCAAGCCGAACAACTTCACGAACACGGTCACGCCCGGCTTCCCGTCGTTGTCGTCATCACTTATCAAGGGATCATTGCGGTCCATCGAAAGCGGCACGCTCGGGTCACCCTCAATACCGTTAAGTGTCGGCGTCGCGGGACGGTAGAGTTTCCATATGCCATTCTCCTCATACACGTCGACGATTGCGCCAGGAGGCTGAATGGCCTGTGTGGCTGCATCCGAGAAGACCGTGTCGAAGGGCTGGTTGGCGATATAGTCGGCATGGCAGAAGCGGTCGTACGCGACAAGCTCTCGGTCTTCGATGACCAGGTCCGTGAAGCCGTACGAGACGATAAACGCGGATAGCGGGCCATTGGGCGTCTCGCCCTCGTAGGCGACGATGTCGTAGTGGGCATAGTGTCCCGCCATGGCCGCCATGGCCTCTTCCTTGCTAGCGGGCGCGACCCAATTCGGATCGTTGGTGGGCGTTTCATACAGCGGACTTTCCGGCCAGGGCAGCGGACTGGAACATCCAACCGGATTCGAACACCCAACAAAGAGAAGGCAGCTGGCAATCACTACGGCACGTGTTAATACTGGACGAATCGACCTCAACATCTGTCACTCCTTGATGGGCAATACCCCGCTCACGAACTTGAACCGATTATAGCGTGGTCGGGAGTCTGTCCACAAATGAGCATCTCATCGGGACGAATGCCGCGAGCTGGGAGACACTCACCATCGATCAGGACCTTGAACGGCCATCCTGCATGCTAATCTGCCCGATTCTGCCGCAAACCTCGTCGAGGCCGAACCAACGGCTTATAGCCGGCAACGATGCGGAAGCCCTTCCGCGACAGGTGGTCCAGACCGCAGCCAGGGGGTTCGTCCAGCCTTGATCACGGGCCTACAATCCGCATAGTGATATCCCAAAACCGGAGCCCAGGAGGGCTGACCGCCAGGCGCCGCCGTGAAGCGCAAACGCGACATCCGAAGTTACCAGGCCGTGGCGAGCCTCGTTTTAGCGCTCATGGGGGGATGCGGCTCGCGCGATGCTCGCTCGTCTGGAAAGGAGAGTGGCACTATGCCTTCGACTTCGTCTGCACCGGCACTGCCGGAGCGAAGTGGCCTGATTCCCGTGGGCGAGGTGGCTCCAGACTTCGGGGCGACGGACCATCAAGGCCGGAACCTGCGTTTCGGCGAACTCCTGAAGGGCGGCCGCGTGGTGCTGGTGTTCTACCCCAGGGACAACACCCCGGTCTGCACCCGGCAGCTCTGTGCTCTGCGAGACGACTGGTCGAAGTTCCAGGAACGCAAGGTCGTCGTGCTGGGGATCAACCCGGCGAGCAAGGATTCCCACGCCGCCTTCGCCTCGAAACACGGTTTTCCGTTCCCCGTGTTGGTCGATCAGGACTCGCGGATCGCCGCGGCCTATGGCGCAGGCGGCATGCTGTTCACGAAGCGTACCGTGTATGTAATCGATCGTGACGGCAGGGTGTTGCTTGCTGAACGTGGGGTCGTACCGCATGACCGGATCTTCGCCGTTCTCGATCATCGGTAGCCATGCTCCTCCCGCCAACATGAGGCCGCGTCGTCGCATTCGTCGAAGAATGTGCGGAGCGGGCACTGCAATCACAGCAACAGCAGACTTACGGCCATGACGACCATGCCCGCCATGACTCCATAGATCACCTGGTGCGGCTTGCCGTATTCCCGGGCCGTTGGAAGCAGCTCATCCAAAGAAATGAAGACCATGATGCCGGCCACCCCCGCGAACAGGAAGCCCATCACACGAGGGCTCATGAAGGCTATCACGAGCAAATAGCCAAGCACTGCCCCAGCCGGCTCCGCCAGGCCGGACAGGAGTGAGTAGCCGAACGCCCGCCGACGGCTGCCCGTGGCATAGAAGATGGGCACGGACACCGCGATTCCCTCGGGGATGTTGTGAATCGCGATCGCCAACGTGATCGACAGGGCCAGCCGTGGCTCCTGCAAAGCAGCCATGAAGGTAGCAAGTCCTTCGGGGAAGTTGTGGATCGCGATTGCCGCCGCAGACAGCAAACCCATCCGCATCAGTTTCCGCTGCTTCATGTCTTGGGACATTTCTTCGACACGACGAGCTTCGTGGGGGTTCTCAAACGAAGGCACCAGCCGGTCAATCCCCGCAATCAGGAGCATGCCGGCGAAGAAGCCCGCGCCCGTAGCCCAACCTGCGACGCCGTCGCCAAAATCGGCGGTCAAGGCCTCGCGTGCCTTGCTCAGAATTTCAACGAAGGACACATAGACCATGACTCCGCCGGAAAAGCCCAACGCCCAGGACAAGAAGCTGCCGTGGCTCCGCTGGGTAAAGAACGCCAGGGCACTTCCGACGCCCGTCGACAGACCAGCCAATGCGGTTAGACCGAAGGCAAGCAGAAGCCGACTCGTTTCGTAAGTCATCGCTGTCGCACCTCCGGAGTGACTTGTCGCGGAGTGAAGTCAGCTCCGCTGTCGGCCGCTCAGACTCCGCAGCCACCGATTCGGTGTTCCGCCAAGCCCAACCAGTATTCGCTTCATCATCAGGTCTGTCTTCCCAGGCGCACAACAAGCCACTTCTCAATACCGACCGCGGTATAGATCACAAGCCCAACTCCCAAGATCCGAAGCCAGGCCCCCATTCCTATCGGCGATGAGGCGAAAAGCACATTCATCGTCGGGACATAGGTGAACGCAAGCTGCAAGAGCGTCATGGCCGCGATGCCGAACCAAATCCAAGGATTCGAGAAGAGGCCCAGAAAGAATGCGGATCGAGTCAGCGAGCGGGAATTGAGAAGATAGAATGCCTCTCCAACGACAAACACGGCAGTGACGACGGTCCACGCCTGTTCCTTTTGGGCTCCGTTGGCGAGTTCAAACTCGAACAGTCCAAAGGCGCCGCCGCAGAGAAGCGCGGAAACGAGGACAATCCGCCGGAGAAGGCTGCCGGTAAGGAGCGAGACCGTGGGATCGCGCGGCGGACGCAGCATGATCCCCGGCTCGGGGCGCTCGAAAGCGAGCATCAGTCCGAGGAAGACCGCGGTGGTCATGTTGATCCACAGCAACTGGACCGGCTGCAGTGGCAAGGCGGTGTTCAGGAATACCGCCAACAGCAGGACCAAAGCCTCTCCGCCGTTGGTGGGGAGGGTCCACACAATGAACTTCAGGAGGGTATCGAAGATCCCCCGGCCCTCCTCGACCGCCGACTCGATCGAGGCGAAGTTATCGTCGGTCAGAATCATGTCCGCCGCTTCCCTGGCCACCTCGGTGCCCCCGAGGGCCATGGCCACCCCGATATCGGCACGGCGCAGCGCCGGAGCGTCGTTGACTCCGTCACCGGTCATTGCAACGACGTCGCCCCGGGCCTGCAACGCCTGGACGAGCCGCAGCTTGTGCTCCGGGCTGACCCGCGCAAAAACCGCCGTTCGCGGGACCAGGTCAGTCAACTGGTCGTCGGAGAGGGCAGCCAACTGCTGGCCGGTGACGATATTCTCCGATCCGTCGGTCCCATCCACGCCTGCGATGCTCAGACTCCGTGCGACGGCCCCTGCGGTCTTGGCGTGGTCTCCGGTGATCATCTTCACGCAGATTCCGGCCCTCTGGCAAGTGGCAACCGCCTCGGCGGCTTCGGGGCGTGGCGGGTCGATCATCCCCTGGAGGCCCAGGAACACAAGACCTTCGGCGACATCGTCGTGCCCGATGGACTTGGCATCCGGCGCAAGCGTCTTTCTCGCCAAAGCCAACACGCGTAGGCCTTTGGCGGCCAGCGCATCCGTCTCGCGCCGGATTTCCGCAGGCTCGATCGATCCCTCGTCGCCTTCCGGCAACAGCCTGGTTTGGCATTTCGGCAGGATGGATTCCACGGAGCCCTTCAAGTACGCCAGCGACGCTTTTCCGGACCCTGCATCGTGGAGCGTGGCCATGTACTGGTGCTGGGACTCGAAGGGAATGGCGTCGATTCGAGGAAACGCGGCTTGTTCGGCTTCCTGCTTCAATCCACCCTTGAGGGCGGCAACGAGAAGCGCGCCTTCAGTCGGGTCGCCTTGAATCTGCCAGAGCCCCTCCTTGTGAACCAAGGCGGCGTCGTTGCAGAGAAGCCCTGCCCGCAAGCATTCGCGCAAGGTGGATGCCCCATCGAGTTCTCCGGGGGCGCTCAGGCGGATTCGCCCGTCGGGATCGTAGCCGGTACCATCCACTTCGTAGTGCAGGCCGCCTGACACGATCTCCTGCACGGTCATCTGGTTCTTGGTGAGGGTGCCTGTCTTGTCGGAACAGATGACCGTGACACTGCCGAGCGTTTCCACTGCGGGTAGTCGGCGGATGATGGCATTCCGCCGGGCCATGCGCGACACGCCGATCGCCAGCATGATGGTCATTGCGGCAGGCAAGCCCTCGGGAATCGCCCCGACGGCCAGGGCCACCGCGACCTTGAAGGTGAACAGCCAATCCTTGCCTCGCAGGATTTCGATGAAGAAAGTGGCCGCCGTCAAAGCGAGAATCACCACCAACAAATAGTGACTGAACTGCTTGATTTTCTGCACCAGCGGCGTATCGAGAACTTCGGTCGAGGAGATCATGTCGGAGATCTGCCCGATCTCGGTGCGGTCGCCGGTCGCCACCACGACGCCTGTTCCGGTTCCAAACGTCACGAGGGTTGAACAGTAGGCCATGTTCCTGCGATCCGCCAGGCCGGTATCCTTCGGCAATAGCCCGTGGCTCTTTTGTGCAGGAACCGATTCTCCCGTCAGCGCGGATTCGTCGATCTGAAGGTCGCGCGTGCGCGTGAGGCGCAGGTCGGCCGGCGCCTTGTCGCCCGATTGCAGCAGCACGATGTCACCGGGCACCAACGAGGCGGCGGGCACACGGATCTTCTGTCCGCTTCGCACCACCGTGGCCTCACTGGCAATCGACTTGGCCAGCGCAGCTATGGCTCCCAACGCCTTCGCTTCCTGTATGAAACCGACGATGGCATTGATGACGACGACCCCGAGAATCACAAGCGCGTCGACCCATTCCTTGAATACGCCGGTCACCACGGCGGCCAGGAGAAGGATGTAGATGAGCGGCTGATGGAATTGGAGCAAGAAGCGGCGCAGCGGGCCCTCTCGGGGCTTCTCCGAAATGACATTTGGCCCGAAGTGCGCCTGCCGTGTCTCGACCGCGAAGCGGTCCAGCCCGCTGGCCTCATCAGTTTTTAGTAGTTCAAGGACTTCCTCAATTGGAAGGTGATGCCAATGGTGGCCGAGTAGCGTCTGCATGCTTGTTCCCTCAGTCTGCGATTCTCCGGGCGAATGGCACCCTTCACCGGAGCCCCGTTCGCCCCACCGATCCCATGACGATCAGATCAGCGTGGACATCGGTGGCCGCAGCCAGGATCTTCTTAACAAGCTTCATATTCGTGGCTGCTTACTGAGATTCCTGCTGCGAACCGAGAACAAGCCGGTTCGCAGGGTCCACGTCGGTTCACGCTTAGTGCCGACCGTATATGTACTCGGTGAGGTAGTGCACCATTTGCTTGTTCTTCGAGGCGTCGTGTGCCATCACATCGCCGATCGAGAGCAGGCCGAGCGGCTCCTTGTCGCCGGCGACCGGCAGGTGGCGGATGCGATTCTGCTTCATGATCGCCTCGATCTCCGCGATGGGGCGGTCGGGCTCGACAACGATCACCTCGCGCGTCATGAGCTCACCGACCTTGGTGTCCGATGCGTCCTTGTCCTCGGCAACCAGTCGGTTGACTACGTCGCGCTCGGTGAAGATGCCCTCGATCATCTGGTCTCCGCGGGTAACCACCAGACACCCGATGCGATGGGTGCGCATGAGCTTACAGGCATCCTGCACGCTCATGTCGGCGCTCACGGTGATGACCTCCTTTGCCTTCTTTTCGGACAGGAGTTCTTTCGCGGTCGGCATGGCGGAAAACCCTCTAAGGTCGGTCGCAGCCGCACAGTGAGGCTGCTTGCCGCTGAAACACTCGCAGCCTCCGGACGACGCGCAAAGATCCTACCCTTCGAGTCCCGGCAAGACAATTGGAGAGGGGATACGCCCCCGGGGCCTTCGCCGGACTCGCCGAACGAACAGCCGCTCCCGTGGGCAACATTGCTGGGCGAACTCGCTGTTTCAAGCCGTCCGGCGGCCCGCAGCCCCCCACGCCCGCCTGTAGTCCTGGAGGGGAGGCGAGGACGCTGAACCGCGCCCGTCGTGCGGCTTCCTTTCATAATCCCGCGTCGCCGGAGCCGGCGCCCGACTGCGACCGCGATTGGGCCGGGGTGGACGCCGGCGTGACGAGGCGTGGTCGGCAAGCATGCTTGCGAATCACTACCTACATCGCCGCCTTGACGGCGGCCAGAGCCGCGTCGTAGTTTGGCTCCTGGGTAACTTCGGGCACATATTCCGCATAGACCACCTTGCCCTTGCGGTCAAGCACGAACACGGCTCGGGCCAACAGGCCCAACTCCCTGATCAGCACGCCGAACGCCTGGCCGAAGGCGTGGTGCTTGTAGTCGCTCGCCGTAATGACGCGATCGATCCCCTCGGAGCCGCAGAACCGCCTCTGTGCAAACGGCAGATCCATGCTTACCGTGAGGACAATCACGTCCTTGGCGAGTTGCGTGGCCCGCTGGTTGAACGTCCGTGTCTGCGTCGCGCAGACCGGTGTGTCCAGGCTTGGGACCACGCTGAGTACCAGGATCTTGCCGTGGTACGCATCACACCGCAGGTCCGACAAGTCATTGGCCGTCAGCGTGAAGTGCGGGGCCTCGCTGCCCACCTTGAGCGCCGATCCGATGAGCGTCAAAGGCTTGCCCTGGAACGTAATCTCGCCGCTTCGCTCGGTCATTGCCATTCTCCTTTGGCCGGCGTCATCCGGCCCACCATGGCCGGCGGTACGCTGGCCGATCCATGGACAGATACTGTTGAGTGCGCTATCATCCGCCCCTTCGCAGCATGAGGTTGTAGCCGCGCGTCGTTGCCTGTTCACACTTTCTGCTCAATTGCGGTCCCGGGACCATTTCCGGCGGCTCCTACTACGCGCGCCGCCTCGCTCAGGGAGATCGTCCCATCGGCAGCCCGCTGCAGGACTTCGCTGTTTAGCGACTGAGTACCTTCCTGGACGAGCCGCTCCCGCACCTCGTGTTCGGGCGGGCCATCGGCCAACCACGCACCGTGGGACTCGTCGAACACGGCAACTTGGAATACGCCCGTCCGGCCCTTGAAGCCGGTCTGGCCGCAAGGTGAACAGCCTTTCGCCACGCGGACCGTATCAGGCACCGGCAGCCGGGCCTGTTCAAACAGCTTTCGTTCCGCGTTGCGGGTCGAGTATGCCGCCGTGCACTCGCCGCAAAGTTTCCTCACCAGGGTCTGGGCGATCACCATCCGCAACGAGGAGGCCAGCACATACGGCGGAACACCCAGGTGGCGCATGGTCGAGATGACGCTGGCTGCGTCGCGAGCGTGAATCGTGGCGAGCACCAGCCGGCCGGCCAGGGCCGCTTGTGCAGCGACAATGGCCGATTCGCCGTCTCGGATCTCTCCGACCATCAGCAGGTCGGCGTCCATACGTAGCAGGGTGCGCAGACCTTCCCTCATGGTGATGCCGTGTCTCTTGTCCACCTCCAACTGTCGGACGTACGGCAAGTCGAACTCGATCGGATCCTCGATCGACGCGGCGATGAGGTGACGCAGGTCCTCAAGCTCAGTCAAAGCGTAAAGCGTGGTCGTCTTGCCCGAGCCCGTCGGTCCTGCAACCAGAACCAGGCCGTGCGGCCGCTGCATCACGCCACGCACGGTCGCGAGTTGTTCCGGACGCATGCCCAGCTGCTCCATGTGGCGCCAGTCTTCGGGCCGGGTGAGCAAGCGCAGGTGCGCCGCCTCGTTGCGCGGCGCTTCGGGAATGATCGTGACCCGAATGTCGCGCACCTGCTCTCCCTGCTGCCAGCGGAACTGGCCCTCCAGCGGCTGGAGTGTAGCCTCGATGTTCAGCTTGGCGCTCACCTTCACCTGATTGATCAGCCGGCGCGCTTGATCCAGATCAAGAGGATCGAGTTCGCGGGCCACGCCATCGATTCGGTATCGCGCGACGGCGTGATTGCCCCAGGTGTCCACGTGAATGTCGGTCGCGCCTTGATCGACGGCTTCGCGCAGAATCCGGGCCAACGGCTCGGGTGGAAGAGGAATGTCCGGGTTGGTTAGATCGTGAGAATCGAGATTCCGAAGCGATTGCGCCATGATCTCTGACTCCTGTCACCTCATCGAGCTGCCACGGAGCAGCCGCCGGACAAGTTAGCTATTCCCCGAGCGTGTGTCCAATCGATGCAGGTCCCGGCGGCCAGTATCGCCTTGGTCCTGTTCAACATGATCCCGGCTTTCCCGCTGGACGGCGGCCCTTTGATGACCTTTGCGCCGAGCCAGTACTGATAGTACGCAAGCCATTCGCTGGCGTACGCGGCGTTCAGCAGCTTCAACAGCTTGTCCACGTCCATCCCGATGATCTCTCGTGCACGGGTTCCCATTGTTCATCTCCTGTTACACATGTCCTCGGCTGTGCCTCTTGCTCACAACAGGGCCACGGGGCTTCCGCATGATCAACTCATCTATTGTGGCCATCCGAATGACTGCCGGCAATACGGTCGCATGCTTGACCCCAGCTTCTTGCGAAGACCAGTTCTTGCAGCGGCCTTCGCTGACGCGGGGCGGAATCGCGTTGCCTGCATTCGGCGGGCAGCCCCGATGGTGTACCCGGATACCCGATCGCTAGAGCCGTCGCGACCTCGAAGTCGTCCGGTATCCTGTAGGCCGCGCGGGCCTTTTCCGGATGAATGCCACCCATCTGGTGGACCATCAATCCGCGGGCCCCGGCCTCGAAGGTCAGACTCGCTGACGCCGCCCCCAGGTCGTGCAGGGCGACCCGGTTCGGGGCCCCGTTGCGCGCGAACGTTCGCTTGGCGATTCCCAGGACGAGCACCGGTGAGAAGCGAGCCCAAGCCTGGTTGGCCTCGACCAGGCAGGACAGCAGCTGGTCGAAAGCCTCGGGATCATCACGGGTCGCCACGATGTAGCGCCAAGGTTGCTCGTTGTACGATGATGCGGTCCAGCGGGCGGCTTCAAACAGCGACTTCAAATCCTCTGGCGGCACGGGGGTTTCTGCGAAACCGCAGGGGCTCCAGCGTTGTGCGAGTATCTCGTGGATCGGGTGGTCGGTTCTTGCGCGCCTGCTCACAGCTTGATCTCCCTGACTGAGTATACCTTCTGGCCACACCGGCTCATTTGCTTCTTGCCGGCGTCCGCTGCCTCAAGTTCTTGAAAGCGTCCAGGACTCTTGACCGGGGCGATCTTCCTGAACGAGTTCTCCAATTTGACCATCCCGCAGACGATGGAGTGCTATCTGACCGATGCCGCCTGGCAATGTATCTTGAACGTCGGTCCGATGGAAGCGAGCTTGTCGCACGCGACCGTGGAGAGGTACCTGAAGCTGTTCGCCAAGGACGACCGGGCCGGCGAGGTTTTGCATCAGGTCACGTCGGTGTTGATCGAGGCCCTGGACCTGGACGTGTTGCGTCAACGGCTGGCTTCACATGTTCTTGTAGCGTGGGCCGCCGCCGCCCTCGGGCGCGGTCCAGTGGATGTTGTCCAGGGGGCACTTGCGCTGGCAGGTCTTGCAGTGCAGGCAGTTCGAGGCATTGACGGGCGAGAGGTGGCCGTGGATGCACTCGTAGACGCCGGCCGGGCAGAAGGTGACGCAGGGCTGGCCGAACTCGGGGCGGCAGCGGTTCTCGCAGAGCGAGGCGTCGCGGATCTGGAGGTGGCAGGGCTGGTCCTCGCGGTGGCGGGTGTGCGCCAGCGCGATGAAGGTCATCTTGTCGAATTCCTTGTTGCCCTTGTAGCGGTAGTGCTTACTGGTCATGGTCTGGCTGTCGCGTTCGATCTGGTACTCGGGCAGCTTGCTCGAGAAGACGGACAGGGGCAGGCCCAGGGTGTTGCCGAAGCGGGAGATGGTGTGGCGGAAGTTACGGGCCAACTTCATCTCGCGGAAGACGGGCGACTCGCCGACCATCTCGGTGTACTTCTGGGCGGTCTTGTCGGGGGTTGTGAGCGACTGGGCGGCGGCCTGGCCGGCGAGGATGCCGGTGTCGATGGCGTTGTGCAGGCCCTTGATCTTGAGCATGTTGACGAAGCCGGCGGAGTCGCCCACGACGAGCACGTTCGACTTCCCGATGGAGCCCGTGGCCGGATCGTGCGGGATGGCGCGGTCGCCGCCCTCGGGGATCATCTTGGCGCCGGCCTCGATGACCTTGCCGCCCTCGATGTACTTGCGGATGGCGGGGTGGTTCTTGAAGTGGGTCAGGGCGTCCTGGGGGTTGAAGTCCTTTTCGCGCCAGTCGAGACCGACGATCATGCCCACGGCGATGGAGTTGTCGCCGAAGGAGTAGGCGATGCCGCCGCCGAACATGCTGGGCCCGACCAAGGGTGTCCAGAGGGGGTAGCCCATGGCGTGGATGACGCGGTGATCGCCGAAGCGGGCGTACTGATCGGGCGAAACGCGGATGAGCTCCTTGACGCCGACGGAGTAGAGGGGCACGCCGGTGCGCTGGAGGCCGGCGATCTGGACGAACTGCTCGGTGAGGAGTCCATCGCAGCCCTCGGCCAGGATGATGACGTCGGCCTCGACCGTTTCCTCGGGGAGGTAGTTGGGTTGGGGGCGTCCCTCGCGGTCAAGGCCCTGGGCGATGAGGCGGACGCCGGTTGCGCGAGCCTTCGCGGCATCCCAATCGATACCGACGGCGGCGAAGCCGTTGTAAACCTCGATGCCAAGCTCGCGGGCGATGCGCCCCAGCCAGCGCGTCAGCTTGGAGACGGAGATGATGTAGTCGCCCTGGTGGGACATCTGGGCCAGGCTCAGGTTGAGCGCCTTGGCCAGCCGGATGAAGGCGGTGATGGGCAGGGTCAGGTGCCGGCCGTTGAGGAACAGGATCTGGTCGTGATCGATGCGGTGGGCCAGGAGTTGGTCGGCCTCGGGCATTTCCTTCCAGTTGAGGCCGGTCATGTTGAGCAGGCGGTGGAGGGCCTCGGCCTCGAGGACGGCGCCGGAAAGGTTGTGGTTGCCCAGCTCGGCGGCCTTGTCGATGACACAGACGTCGGTCTGGGGCCGGGCCTTCTTGAGGGCGATGGCGGCGGCGAGGCCAGCGGGGCCGGCGCCCACGATCAGCACCGGGGTCTTGTGGAAGCCGTTGTTGCCGCTCATTTCGAGGTCCCTTCCAGTGCCGAGACGAGATCGGGAACCACGTGTTCGACGTTGCCAATGACGTAGTAATCGCACTGCTTGAGGATCGGTGCGTTGGGATCGTTGTTGACGGCGATGATCGTCTCGGTGTTGGCGACGCCGATCATGTGCTGGATGGCGCCGCTGATACCCAGGGCGATGTAGAGGCGGGGGCTGACGGCGGTGCCGGTCTGGCCGACCTGGCGGCCGCGTTCGGCGAAGCCGCGCTCGACGGCGGAGCGGGTGGCGCCCTCCTCGACGCGGATGCCGAGCCGAGTTGCCAGGGCATCGCGGAGCGAGTCCAGGAGCTGGTGGTAGTTATCGCGGTTCTGGAGGCCGTGGCCGCCGCTGACGATGACGTCGACGCCCAGGTCGACGCTCTCGGACGCGTACTCGGTGCTGAGGACGTCCATGCCGATATCCTCGGGGACGATCTCGACGTCTTCCCGGACGACCTCGCCCGTGCGGGTGGGATCGCGGGGAAGCTGCATGGCGACGCCCGGGCGCATGGTGGCCATCTGGACGCGGGAGTCCTTGGTGCAGATGGTGGCCATGACGTTGCCGCCCAGGGCGGGCCGCGTCTGGAGCAGGATGGCGATCTCGCCCTTGCGGGTGCGATCGCGGATATCGAGCGAGGTGCAGTCGGCCGTCAGGCCACAGCCCAGGCGGTACGAGACCATGGGTGCCAGGACGCGGCCGGCCGGGGTCGCCGCGAACAGCACGATCTGGGGCCAGTGCCGCTCGACGAGTGCCGAGACCGCCTTGCGGTAAGCCAGGGGGTCGAACTGTTCGAGCAGGTCGTGCTCGGCCAGGTAGACGCGGTCGGCCCCGGCTTCGAACAGCTCCTTCGTGAGCGGAGCGACGTTCTTGCCCACCAGGGCCACGCCGACCTTCTGTTCGAGTGATTCGGCGAGGTCGCGGGCCTTGCCCACGAGCTCGAAGGCGGCGGGCAGGAGCTTGCCCTGGCTGTGCTCGGCGACCACCCAGACCTCGCCCTGGTAGCTGGGCTGGAAGTTCCTCATGCCCTCGATCATCTCGTCCATCGACTTGCCGGGCAGCCGGTCGGAAAGGTCGGAGGCGATCTTCTCGCGGGTCTCGTCGTCCATGTCGTAGAGGTCCTTGATGCCGCGGGTCTCGATCGCATTGGAGAGCAGGCGGAAGCTCTCGACGTCGGCGGCAACGGCCTCGTAGGAACGGTCGAACGGCGAGGGCCGCCGGCCGGGCAGCACGTAGTGCCGGGCGCTGGAGCGCTGGGCGCCGCCGTGGCCATCGCCCTGGCCCATGGACTCGACGATTACGCGGGCGAGGTCGCGGACCTCGGTCAGATGCTGGCACTTGCGGCTGGTCTTGCCCGGCGGGAACACCCGGGTGACCTGGGTCTTGGATCCCTTGCCGCCGATGAGGCTGGCCTTGACGTCGCTGGCGCCCCAGCGGATGACCGGGACGCGACTGGCCCCCCGCGTGGCCGCGAAGCCCGCGTACAGCGTATGCTCGTACTTTGCCACGGTGAGCACGATGGGCAGCCCCCGGGCGGTGACCACTTGGTTGCCGCCGCTGAGGATCCGGGTGAAGTGGAACCGGCCGTCCCCGTACTCGGCGTGGGTAAGGTAGGGGATGCAGCCGATGCCGAGTTCCTCGGCGATCTGGGCCGGCACCTGTGCCGTGTCGCCGTCGACGGACTGCATTCCGGCCACGATGAAGTAGTCGCGGCTGCCCTGGAGGACCTCCGATTCGATCCGGCGGATGGCGAAGGCGAGGGGGTTGGCCGTCGCGACGGTATCGGCACCGCTCAGGGCGCGGTCGGTGAGCAGGATTGCCGAGTCCGCGCGACGGCTCAGGGCATACCTGAGGATTTCCTCGGCCATCGGTGGCCCCATGGTGAGCACGATGACGCGGCCCTTCTCGTCGTTGCTCATTCGCTTCATGTGTGCGGCGAAGGCCAGCGCCTGAGCGTCGAGCTCGTTGATGACGTTCTCAAGACGGCTGCGCACCAGGGTGCCTGTCTCCGGGTTGAACGCGTTGTCGGTGATCTGGGAGATGTCCGGAACCTGCTTGATGAGGACGATGTAATCACTCATGGGGCTGGCCCAGTTCTCGGGACGTGATCCGAGCGCAGACTGAGCAACGCTCGCTGAATTCCGAGCACACGTCGCTCGGTATCGTGGTGCCTCTCACGGCACACCCTGGGGAACAGAGGGGCGGGGTCATGAACCACGGTGCTCTTCGCGCACCCCTTAACCTAGTATTGAAACGGAGCGGCCGACCGAGGTTGACTGATAGACTCATAGGAGATTTGATTCCGCGAGGGGCGGCGGCGTAGCCACGGGGGTGGGGGTTGGGGCGCGGGGGTCGTTGGGGGACCCCTGCTGGCCCGCCAGGGTGTCCATTCCCACCGGTGATCAGGCGCCTTTGGCCCATTTTGCGGAGTCATCCCGCCGTTCCGAACGTCAGTGGACCGTCCACTGGCCACACGAGCGCTGCATGAATCCTGGTTTCGGCCTTCTCAAGGCCGGATTCGAGAGTTTTCCGCGCGCTAGCGGCGTTGAAACGACCGGGAATCGCGGGTCTCGGGCGTTTTTCGGCGCTTGGGCGTTCATTCGGACGCTCGCACACCGGCTGAGGCGCCGGATCCAAGCTTTCCGCGCCTTCCGACCGCTTCCGGGTCACAATCGCCCATGCTCGCCGCAGCATGAGGATCGCCTTGTGAGGGGCGCGTCACCATTGACTTGCGCCTCCTTCACGAGCTAAGAGATACTAAAGTCGAGAGGTTCTCAGGTCAAGGGACAGTAAGGGGGAGCGCCGTCGCGCCGTCGCCGCCCCCAGGTCGTGCAGGGCGACCCGGTTCGGGGCCCCGTTGCGCGCGAACGTTCGCTTGGCGATTCCCACTGCGAGCACTGGCGCGAAGCGAGCCCAAGCCTGGTTGGCCTCAACCGGGTAGGACAGCAGCTGGTCGAACACCTCGGGATCGTCACGGGTCGCCACGATGTGGCGCCAAGGTTGCTCGTTGTACGATGATGCGGCCCAGCGGGCGGCCCTGAACAGCGACTTCAGGTGTTCCGGCAACACGGGCGTCTCTGCGAAACCGCAGGGGCTCCAGCGTTGTGCGAGTATCTCGTGGATCGGGTGGTCGGTTGGTGCGCGCCTGCTTACAGCTTGATCTCCCTGACTGAGTATGCCTTCTGGCCACACCGGCTCATTTGCTTCTTGCCGACGTCCGCTGCCTCAAGTTCTTGAAAGCGTCCAGGACTCTTGACCGGCATGCCGCACGGTCGAGACTCAGGCCCGAGTACTTGGAACCAAGTGACTTGATGCCTTCGGCGTCATGCAAGGCGCCGGTGGGTGCATCCACCAGTTCCGGCACGAACCGTCGGATGTACTCGCCGTCGGAATCGTATCGCTTGCTCTGGTTGAACGGGTTGAAGATGCGGAAATACGGGGCCGCGTCCGTGCCCGTCGAGGCGGACCACTGCCAGCCGCCGTTGTGGCTCGCGAAGTCCCCGTCCACCAGGTGCTACATGAAGTACCGCTCGCCCCAACGCCAATCGATCAGAAGATCCTTGGTCAGGAACATCGCCACGATCCTCCGCACGCGGTTGTGCGTCCAGCCGGTTTGCGCAAGCTGGCGCATGCCGGCATCGACGATCGGCACGCCCGTGCGCCCCTCGCAAAAGGCGCGGAACTGAATCTCAGCCTTGGTCGGACCACTGCCCGGGGCACAGGGCGAAGACCGCGATGACCCCCTCGTCGGCGGACCTGCACGCATGATGAAGCGCCGTGTTATCGCTGATTCGCAGGTCGGATCGAAACCACATGAGCGCTCGCATGTCATCACCTGCTGCTGGGGGAAAGGACACCTCGGATTCCGAACTCCCGGCGACGTCGATTCGCCCAGGCGGAAACGGCCGCACATTCCTCTTCCGTCATGCGATCGACATTTCGCAGCATCATACTCATTCGGCGGTGGCTGCGGAATCGCCGACGGTTTCGAATCAGGAAGTCCCAGTAGAAGGTGCTGAAGGGGCATGCCGCAGTCCCGACGCGTTTTGCCGGATCGAAGGAGCAGTTGCGGCAGTAGTTGCTCATCCGTTCGATGTACTTGCCGCTCGCGGCGTAGGGTTTCGTTCCGACCACGCCGCCGTCGGCGTGCATGACCATGCCGAGCGTATTGGGCAGGGTCACCCATTCCACGGCGTCGGCGTACATCGCCAGGTACCAGTCGCTGATCAGACGGGGATCCACGCCGGCAATGAGGGCGAAGTTGCCGGTCACCATCAACCGCTGGATGTGATGGCCGTAGCCGCAGGCCAGGACTTGGCCGATGGCCTGCCTCATGCAGACCATGTCCGTCCGTCCCGTCCAGTAGAACTCCGGCAGCGTTCCGTGCTGGTCCAACTCGTTTCGCGAGCCATAGTGTGGGCCCTCATGCCAGTAGATTCCGCGGATGAACTCGCGCCAGCCGATGATCTGTCGAGTAAATCCCTCGACGGAGTTCAGCGGAGCCTGGCCGCTTTCGCAAGCTGTCAACGCCTTGGCGATGCACTCGCGGGGGTCAAGTAACTTCAGGTTGAGCGAGGCGGAGAGCAGAGAGTGATACAGGAACGGTTCATCTGCCCACATCGCATCCTGGTAGGTGCCGAACTCGGCCAGCCGACTTTCCACGAAGTCATCGAGAGCCTTGAGAGCTTGCGTGCGCGTGACTGGCCATCGAAAGCTCTGGAGCGAGCCTGGGTTATCAGGGAATCGCTCCTCGACGAGCTGAATCACAGCCTTTGTGATGGCATCCGGCCGAGATGAGTACGGCTTGGGTACCTTCGGTGCCCTTCTGAAGGCCCGGCGGTTTTCTTCATCGAAGTTCCAGACTCCGCCGATCGGTCGGCTGCTCTGGTCCATCAGAACGCCGAGCCGACGACGCTGCTCCCGGTAGAAGTGCTCCATAACCGGTTGCTTGCGGCCAGCCATCCAGTGGTCGAAATGCTCCAGGTCGACCAGGAAGTGCCGGTCCGGCCGCGTCTCCAGGGGAACTTTCGCTGCCTTCGTTACCTCCTCGATCAGGTTCTTGAACCGCCACTCGCCCGGATGCGTGCAGAGGATGCGCTCCGGCTTGAGCTCATGGACGGCACGATCGATTTCGCCAGTGAACGAATGCGTGTTATCCGGGTCTTCGAGGCGAACGTAACGGACGCGATAGCCGCTTCGGGCGAGATCCTTCGCGAAATGGCGCATCGCCGAGAGGAACAGGACGGTCCGCTGCTTGTGACTCGGAACGTGCGTCGATTCCTCGCTGACCTCCATCATCAAAACCGCGTCCGGCGACTTGTCAAGCCCCTTGAGCGGGTCCGCATCTGGATCGAGCTGGTCCCCGAGAACGATCGCCAGGCGGCGGACGGGCCCGCGCACAGCGAGTTTCGGCATGCAGTCACGCAGGTGACGGGTCAATTTGAGTCTCATGGCTGTATGACCTGCAGGGACCACTCGGCATCGGTTGCGTACCTCGACGTCATCGTAACGTGGGTGACCCGTTCGGTTCCGCTGGGCGCCCGCCGGGTGCCGCTTGACCTGTCGGCGTCGCCCGGCCGATGGCCTCCGCTGCACGCCTGATGCCTTTCAGCATCCCGCTGAAAACGAAGCTGTGCAACGGCAGCACCGCATACCAATATGCGAGCCCCAACAGCCCTCTCGGCTTGAAACGGGCCGTCTGGACGACCATGCAGCGGCCATGGTCTTGCGGGTGCGGCTGGACCTCGAACTCCAGCGACGCCTCGCCGGGGAGCTTCATCTCGGCACGAAGCTCCAGACGCCGGTTGGGTTCGATTCCAGTCACGCGCCAGAAGTCAAGAGCTTCTCCGTATCCGACCTTCTCGGGGTCGCGTCGGCCGCGTCTCAGGCCGGGGCCGCCGAACAGGCGGTCTAACGCACCGCGCAAGTGCCAAAGCCAATCCGCAGCGTAGTAGCCTTGCCTGCCGCCGATGCGACAAATCGCGCGAAAGACGGTATCGGCGCCGGCACTCGCCTGGATGGTCCGGCGGTCGACGAACACCTTGCCGCCCGACCAGTCCGGGTCCCCCGGCATGGGACCTGCGTCGGACCAGGTCGTCTCAACCTCATGCGATTCCAGCTTGCCCAGGGCGGCGTCGATCGACTCGCGCACGGTCAGCAGTCTTTGCGGCATCAGTCGGTGGGCTTGGTTGTCGCGACAGACGACTCGGTTGCGAAGGCCCTCCGCCAGGGGTCGCGCAATGCGGTGGCTGAGGGGCGTCACCAGTTGAATCCAAAGGGAACTCAGCCGTGGCGTGAGCACGGGAACGGGAATGACCCATCGCCTCCGCAGGCCCAGGGCCTGGGCCATGGTCTGCATGATCTGGCGATAGGTCATGATGTCCGGACCGCCGATGTCGAGCGTCTTCCCGACAGTCGCGGGCTCGCTGAGGCAGGCGACCAGGTAGTGGAGAACGTTTCGAACGGCGATGGGCTGTGCCTCTGTTGACACCCATCGCGGGGTGATCATGATCGGCAACCGCTCCACCAGATATCGCAGGATCTCGAACGACGCGGAGCCCGACCCGATGATCATGGCCGCCCGAAGTGTCGTGAGTGGCACACACCCCGAGGCCAGGGCTGTCTCAACCTCCCGTCGTGAAGCGAGATGCTCACTCAGCTTGTCGCCAATCTCCCCCAGGCCTCCGAGATAGATGATCCTTTCAAGGCCGGCCGCCTCCGCCGCCTTCGCAAAGCCCCGGGCCAGGACACGGTCCCGTTCACGATAATCGGTACCAGCCACCATCATCGAGTGCACCAGGTAGTATGCTGCGCAGCAGCCTTTCATTGCCGCGCGGAGCCTATCGGGATCATCGATGTCACAGCGTACGATCTCGAGGTTCGGGCTATTGGCCCACGGCCGGTCGCTGAGCTTGCGCGGCTCACGCGCGAGACACCGGATTCGATAGCCTGCCTCCAGGAGACGGGGGGTCAAACGCCCGCCGATGTAGCCGGTGGCCCCCGTGACGAGCATGGGCTTGGATGTAGGTGTCTCGGGGGTCGCGTGGCTCATTGCGTCATGCCCGGTGATTCATTGTCTGTGCGAACGAAATCAGATGCCGGAGTGTGTCGCCGTGGGCCGAGTATTGGATTGCTCTGCGAATTTCTTCCGTCAGCGCCCTCCCGCCGACAACGACGGGCACGCCGCACTCGACGGCGGTGTCGTACAGCTTCGAATAGGCAGGCAGGAAGTCCGGCGTCGACGCAATCGTCGAGACGCTCAGCCAGAAGAGACGCGGTCGGACGGCGCGGATCGCCGCGCACAGCGTTGGGAACGGAAGCCCGATTCCGTAGGAGTCGGCCCGCCAGCCTGCCTCGCGCAATGCAATCTCCACCATCAGCGTGGGAATGGTATAGGGGTCGCTTTCGAGTGTGCCCCCGATGGCCTGCGGCGCCGAGTCCGAAAGCGACGGCAACAACCGTCGCAGTTGATAGAGGACACGCATGCAGACCTCACAGCCGCGTCGCTCCTCGTACACCTCGATTTCTCCGTGCTGCCATCGCGCCCCGATGTCGAGGAAAGCAGGAGCGATCACCTGATCGCAGATGTCGCTCGCGGCATGCCTGGCGAGGTACAGGTCAAAGACCATCCGCGCAACCTGTGGTTCGTCCCCGGTCTCAAGGGCGGACCGCATCTGCGACCTGGCCCGCTCGATGGTCTCCTTGCCTCGGCC
>Ga0209310_1000570_pt1 | contig 39164 bp, 34 predicted proteins | sample AD_UKC030_MetaG_FD_184415 | JGI IMG/M metagenome (GOLD analysis project Ga0209310, IMG submission 184415) | Active sludge microbial communities of municipal wastewater-treating anaerobic digesters from USA - AD_UKC030_MetaG (SPAdes) (version 2) | ecosystem: Engineered > Bioreactor > Anaerobic >...
ACCTCTTCAATGGTGGTGATGCCGGAGAGGACCTTGTCGATGCCGTCCTGCTGCAGCGTCGTCATCCCGTGTTTGACGGCCAGATCGTTGATCTGGTTGGCGTCAGAGGTTTTGAGCACCAGCTTCTTGATGTCGTCATCCACCGTCAGAATCTCAAAGATCGCCGAGCGTCCCCGAAAGCCCGTCTGCATACAGAGATTGCAGCCCTTCTTACGGTAAAAGAGATTCTTTTGCAAGACCGATTTATTCAGGCCGAGATTGGCCAGGCTCTCGTCATCCGGGGTGTAGGCCTCCTTGCAGTGGGGACACAGCACGCGCACCAGACGCTGGGCGATGATCGCCACAATGGACGAGGTGACCAGGAAGGGCTCGATGCCCATGTCAATCAATCTTGTGACGGCGCTGGCGGCGTCGTTGGTGTGGAGTGTGGAGAAGACCAGATGGCCGGTGAGCGACGACTGAATGGCGATCTCGGCGGTTTCCCGGTCGCGGATCTCCCCGATGAGAATGACATCCGGATCCTGCCGGACGATGGATCTTAATCCCGCGGCAAAGGTTAAATCGATCTTGGGATTGACCTGGATCTGACCGACGCCGTCCATCTGATACTCGATGGGATCTTCAATCGTGATGATGTTGATTTCCGGCCGGTTGATCGTGGACAGGGCGGCGTAGAGCGTGGTCGTCTTGCCGCTGCCGGTGGGGCCGGTGACCAATATGATCCCGTAGGGCGACTTGATCAGCTGGTTGAGACGCTTGATGCGCTCGCCGTGCATGCCCAGATCCGAGAGCAGCAGGATGTTGGAGGTCTTGTCCAGCAATCTCAGGACGACCCGTTCGCCGAAGGCCGTGGGGATGATCGAGACGCGGATATCCACCAGCCGGTCGGCAATCTTGATCTCGATGCGTCCGTCCTGCGGCAGACGCTTCTCGGCGATGTTGAGCTTGGCCATAATCTTGATGCGGGAAACGAGCGGCGACTCGATGCGCCGGGGCAGGCTCAGAATGTCGTAGAGAATGCCGTCGATCCGGTAGCGGATTTTCATGTTGCCGGAGTAGGGCTCGACGTGAATGTCGCTGGCGCGGTCTTTGAGCGCGCCGGATAAAATCAGGTTGACCAGCCGGATGATCGGGGCGTCGCTGGTCTCGTCGAGCAGATCGGCGGTCTCGTCAATCTTGGAGATGAGATCGTCCGTGGACGATTCGTTCATCTCCTCGAAGTAGTCCTTGGCGGTGGCGCGGCTCATGTCGTAGGCCATGTTGATGGCGGCCATAATCGCGTCCTGCGGGGCGAGCACCACCTGCAGATCGGGGGTCTGCAGAATCTGCCTTAAATCATCCACCGGCTGGAAGTTGGAGGGATCATTGACGGCAATGAGGGCCTCCTCCTCGGTGACCAGCGGGATGATTTTGTGCTTCTTTAAATATTGGATGGACACGTCCTGCGTGAAGTCGATGCGGATGCTTTCCATGGGCAACTGCGGACGGAAGGGCAGGCCGAAGTGTCCCGAGAGGATCTTCAGCAGGGTTGTCTCGCCGATGGCTCTTTTCTTGAGCAGGTAATCGAAGAAGCCGCCGTTTTTGCCTTTGAGGCTATTGGCCTCGATCAGCGTCTCATGGGGAACGCCCGCTTCGATGAGCTTCTCATCCAGCGCGGACAAAGCGGGAGGGGCGGAGGCTTCGGTTCCCCGGGCGGCAGCGGCTGATTCTTGCAGGGCGGTGTGGATCTTCGACATAAGAGGCGCAGCCTTTGCTCAGGGAGTTACCGGTTTGTTGGTTGCCGGAGGAGCGTCCGGCGCCGAGACGGGCTCACTGTGCAGACGGGGGCCGGATGTGGATGTTGTCCCAACGGGTGCGCTCTGGGAACGGATGCCGGGATTCTTCTCGTTGAGCTTGATGGTGCCTTCCATGACTTCACCGATGGTGGCGCGCTTCGCCTGATACAACGTCGCGGCGTCAGCCTGCGTGCGCACAATGTGCGGTGTCAGGAAAACATACAGGTTGGTCTTCTCCCGGGAATGGGACTTGGTCTTGAACAGCCAGCCCAGAAACGGGATGTCGCCCAGCCAGGGCAGTTTGTAGGTGCCGTCCTGGGTGGATTCGCCCACCAGGCCGCCGATGACGATGGTCTCATTGTCTTTGACCACCACGGTGGTCTTGGTCTTTCTTTTGAGGGTGGTCGGCATGGCCTTGTCGGCGCCGGACTGCACTTTGGTGACTTCCTGGGAGATTTTCAGACGGATGAAGTTCTCTTCGTTGATGTGCGGGGTGATGTTTAAAATGACGCCGACGTCCTTGTACTCGTAGCTGTTGTAGTTGATGGAGGTGGTGGAACTGGTCGTGTCCTGCCTCGTCAGGTAGGGCACGTTGGAGCCGACGTTGATCTCGGCTTCTTCGTTGTCCATGGTCATAATCTGCGGGGTGGACAGAATGGAGATCTCGGAGTCGTTCTTGTAGGCCTGGATCACCGCGCCGATGCTGGGGAACAGGACGTCGCCGATCTTGATGCCGGCGCCGATGTAGCCCATGGAGAAGCCGGGCGGAAACGCGCCGGCGACACCGGTTGTGGTGGCGGTCAGTAAACCGTCCAGAATGCTGTAGCTGCCGCCTTCCCCGGAACCACCCGAACCAAGATAGGCCGCGGAACGGGAACCGTCCATGCCGGAGATCTGGCCGGTTTCTTTCAATCCGCGCCATTCGACGCCCAGCTTGAAGTCTTTGTTGGCGTCCACTTCCATAATCAGGGCTTCGATGTAAACCATGGGACGCGGGATGTCGAGCTGTTTGATGATGCTTTCGATGACTTTATAGTCTTCCCGCTCGGCCATAATGACCAGGGTGTTGGTGAACTTGTCGGGAACGACCTGGACGTTCTTGGAAACGACCTGCGCGGCCGGGGCCCGTCCGCCGGCCTGAGCGGCCGCCTGGGTGGAGCCTTCCTTGACGATGCTGGTGAGGACTTTGGCCAGGTCTTCGGCATTGCTGTTCTGCAGGCGGTAAACCTGGATGTTGGAGGCGCCGCTGGCGATTTCCTTGTCCATAAAGTCAATCAGTTTGCGGACGTTCTGGGTCTCCGCGCCGCTGGCCATCAAAATGATGGAGTTGGTGCGTGTGTCGGCCACGGCCTTGAGTCCGGAGGTCGTCCGTCCCATGGTCTGGGTGAAGATGGTGGCCAGGGATTTGACGACTTCGGAGGCGGAGGCGTTCGAGAGTGGAATGTAGGAGAGCTGGCTGCCCGCGCCTTCCACGTCCAGCGCGGCGACGATCTCCTGGATCCGCTTGATGTTGGATAAGTAGTCGGTGATGACGAGCATACCCGCCGGCGCATAGGCCAGCACGGAGCCGGTCTTGGGAATGATCGGATCGAGGATGCGTTTGATCTCTTCGGGATTGGCGCGCTCCAGCGGGATGATCTGGGTGACCATCCGGTCTTCGGGCCCCGCGGGTTCGTTCTTGGTCCGGGTCTCCAGGCCTTTCTCTTTCGCCATGGAGGAGGGAATGATCTTGGTCAAATCGCCCACGGGAACGACGGTGAAGCCGTTGACTTCCAAAACGGACAAAAAGACTTTATAGACGTCTTCCAGGGGGATTTTCTTGGGGGACATGATGGTGACCTTGCCCTTGACTTTGTCGTCGATCAGAAAGTTCCTGCCGGTCAGTTCGCTGATGAATTTGACCAGGACGCCGATCTCGACGTTGTCAAAGTCCAGGGTGACAAATTGCCCGGAGGATTTTTTGCCGTCTTTGCCGGGTTTCCCGGCGTCTTTCCCCGATCCCGCCTTTCCGGAGGGCGCGGCAATGGATGCTTTGGCTTTGGTGTCGCCGGGGGCGGATGCTTTCCGGATCGTTTCCGGCGCTGGCCGGTTCGGCTCTTCGGGGCTCACCATCGGGCTGTCGTCTTCCACGCTCCCCGGATAGGGCTCGTCAATCTCCACAGCGCCGCTCTCTTCCATCATCTGGGAGTCGCCGCTCTCGTCCATCCCGGACACCCGCGCTGCCTCAACACGCCCCGCAAGGCTCAATATCGTCAACAGGATGATCAATGCCATCCAGCCTCTGTCCATCCCATTTACTCTCTTCATTTGGCTTCCCTATCGATTCTCCATCAGTTTTAAATAATCCGGAAGGGTCGATATACTTTCCAGGTCTCTGTCTGTTTTGACCCAGTTTTTCACTTCCGGGTTGAGTTCAGCAGCATCCTTCAGATGGCGGAGGCTGTTTCGGGTATCGTTCGTTTTCGCGTAGACGCAGGCCAGATTGTAATGCGCGTCGGCATAATCAGGCCTGATCTTCAGCGCGTCCTGGAGACGAACCGCCGCCCATTTGTAAACCCCTTGCTTCATATAAACCACGCCCAGGTTATTGAGCGCCTGAACATTTTGCGGATCCTCTTTAATCACCTTTTTATACAATTCCTTGGCTGCCCGCAGATCGCCCGCCTGATGCTTTTTCAAGGCCTCCGCGTAGAGCGGGGCAGCTTCTTTTTTGTTTTTCTCCGCTGCCTTTTTCGGTTCGTCGGACGGGGACTTTGCTGCAGCAGCCGGTTTGAGTTCCGGCGCTTCCTCTTTTTTAATGTTTTGCATTCCGGCGTTCACGGCCGGCGCGGCCTGGGGTTTTCCCACCACCTTTTCTATGTTGCTGTCTGTTATTTTTTCAGGGACGGCCGGAGACTGCGGCCGGGGTTTCGTCTCTGCCGGTTTGACTGTCGCGGGCGGCCGGCTTGCCTGAGCGACTTGAGCCGGTTCCTGCCGGACGGCAGCAGCCTGAGCGGGCAGATCCATTTTGCGGGCCGACCGGCCGGAGTCTTTCTGGCCGGATGAAAAAGACAGGAAGGTGATCAGACCCGCTGTAAAAACAAGAAACAGAACGGCGCCCGCGAGAATAAAGCGGCGGCGCGTCCGCGGCGGTTCCTGCCAGGGGGCGGAAACGATGTGGTCATAGGCCGCATAGCGCGAATCCTTGTCTTTCTGTACCTTGCGTAAGGCGTTGTTGATATAGCTCATAGGTTTCCTTAAAAAAACAATCCGACGGCGCTCAGGTCGTGAGACGCGCCAGTATTTTTTTACCGAGACTCATCGTCTTCTGAAAATAATCGGTACCGATATCGTTGGCCGCCAGCCGGATGATTTTCCGGTCTATTTTCGCCGTGTCTTTGGTGTAGGCGATCAACAGGGCCCGGTCGCACAGGGCGTTGATGCGCCGCGGGATGCCTTCCGTAAAACTGTAAATGAGGCTGAAAGCTCCCCGGGTGAACCCAAGCCGGCCGGGACCGTGAGCCACGGCCAGACGATGGCGGATATATTCCCGGACTTCCGCAGGCGACATGGGCTTCAGATGATAGCGGACGGTGATTCTTTCGTTGAGCTGCCTCAGCGCCGGAAGCAGCAGGTTGTTTTTGATTTCCGGCTGGCCGATTAAAATAATCTGCAGGAGCTTCTCCGTTTCGGTTTCCAGATTGGACAGCATGCGTATCTGCTCCAGCACTTCATGCGAAAGATTCTGCGCCTCATCAATCAGAAGCACCGCTGTTTTGCCGGCGGCAAAATTTTTCAGCAGAAAATCATTCAGGAGGTCGATGTATATTTTCTTGGTTTTCGACTCTCCGGGGGGATGAATGCCGTATTCGCCCAGAACCGTTTCCAGCAGATCCATATCCGAGACGGCGGTGTTGAAAATCAGCGCCGTCTCCACCGAATGATCCAGCGTGCTCAGCAGACTACGGCAAATGGTGGTCTTGCCCATGCCGATGTCGCCCGAGAGGAGCACAAATCCTTTTTTTTCCTTGATGCCGTAGAGAAGGCAGTTCAGCGCGTCGCGATGCTGTGCGCTGAGAAAAAGATAGCGCGCGTCGGGGGAAAGGCTGAAGGGATTTTCTTTTAAACCGAAATAAGCGGCGTACATGCGGATCTTTTCCTGACTCTATTCAAACGTGTAATGAATGGTTTCGGGTTTGCCGGCTCTTTTAATATTTAAGGAGATGTTTGAGCCGCTCTGCATCAGATTGACTCCCTGTAGCAGATCGTCAGCGCCCTGCAGCTTTTTGTTGTTGATATCGATGACGATATCGCCGTTTTTCAGTCCCATTTTTTCGTAAATGCTGTCCGGTACGATGTTGGAAATAATAAATCCTTCCTGTACGCCCTTATTCATAAAGGGGCGCACGATGGCCTGCTTGATGATGTCGCTGAGATTCGACAGGTTCCGGTTTACGCTTTCTCTACTCAATTTGACGCTGCGGCCCGCCGCGCCGGGCAGCAGGTCGCCTTCGATGGTCGCCTTGACCTTCAAGGTGGTTTGCCGACCTCCGCTCTCGATCGTGGCCGTGTTGCGGGTGATTTTGATCAGTTTCGCGGAGCCGATTTTGTCTCCCAGCTTGTATAATTTCTGCTTCTTGCTGCCGTGCTCTTCAACAAAAATGTAGCCGAATGTGTCATTGGCGGCGACGGTTCCCTTCAGATCGAAATTGGCGGTTTTCTGTTCCGCGTCAAACGGGCTTCCCTCCGTATCCTTATCCTGGACAGCCTTGAGCGTGGACTGAAAGAGATTGCGTTCGGTGATGATTTCATAGTCGGCAGCGGAAACGGGCTTTTGACGGGTGCTGGCCACGGGCGCCGCGGCAGGTCTGCTGACGGAGCCGGTTTTCCCGGTCAGAGAGAAACCGACCGCTTTGTAAAGCAGATCGACCGTTTCGTAGGACAGCAGTGTGATGGCCAGCAGAATCAACAGCGGCCGCAGGGCGGTCATATCCAGCTCGGACAGGGAACCGATATTTCTGATCCTGTCCGGAAACTCTTTAACCATTTGTATGATCTTATCCCACATGCCTTCGTCCATCTAATTGTATCGCAATTCCGGATTTTGCATCGTTCCACCGACGGTGATTTTCATTTTCGCTTTGTGCTGTCCCAGCAGCTCCAGGTCGCCTTTCAAATTTAGCATGCTGTCCTGAAAAGACTCGGCCACGGCAATATCGCCACTCATGGTACATTTGAGCTGAGGACCGGATACGGAAAGCTTTTCCAGAATCAGATTGCCGTCGGTCAGTCTGGCCTTGATTTCCGCGATGTCAAAATCAACCCGGTTCATGCCCAAAAACGGTTCCGCCAGGGGATAGGTCCCTTTGGTGAAAACAAGATTGATGATACCGGGTTTGCTTTTCTTGCCGGGGGCGGAGTAGCTCAACGAGCCTTTGGCCCTGCCTGTGATTTCTTTTCCAATGATCGTTTTCAGGAAAGTGTACTTGCCCAGATCAATGTCCTGAAGCGTTAATTCGCCTTCCTCGAAAGGATAAAATTTGGAAAAGGAGGCCACGCCGATGCTTCCTTTAAAGCTGCCGCCATAAGCCTTGCCGCTGAAACCGAACGATTTGGATTTCTGAAAAAGGCTCAGCGGATTGAACTGCACATCCAGCCGTTCCCCCTGAAAGGGAACGCTGTCCGATGCAGCGGACCGGACGCTGATCGGCTTGAACTTGATTCCCAGCGGAAGCGCGGGCTTGACCGATTCGGTTTTCAACATGAGACCGGAAGACAGAAAGGCCGCCTCCAGCCTGCTTCTGACCAGATCCGAGGGGAACAGCAGAAATAGAAATACCGCCGTGATGAAGATCCCGTAGAGAATGTATCCGAAGATGCTTTTTTTCAGTATGTTCATCTCGTTGTGTTTTCCTAACGTCCCCGGTTGAGTGTCTGAAAAGAGGAGATCTGCAACTGTGCGTCCAGGTATTCCGGGCTTTCCTTCATTTTGCTGACGGATATTTTCTTGATGGTGACCAGATCCGCCGGCGATTCGACCTGGATCAAAAAGTCGGTCAGTTGCTTGACGGTGATTTTTTCCAGCTTCATGTCAATTAAAGATTCTTCCATCGACGCGGATTGCACGCCTTTGGCGGAATTCATCTGTTTGATTCTGCCGCGGACACGGGCCTGGGTGGCTTTTTTTTCCAGGTAGGAAAACAGGGTGAAATCGGCGCCGCGTGCGGCCATAGCCTGCCTGATGCCTGCGATAGCCGCTTCCTGCGCGGTAAATTCGGCGTCCAACAGGTTCATTTCATTGAGTTTCTTCTGGCTGGTCTGGATGGATTTGGCCAGTTTGGTTCTGGCGTCCCAGAAAGGGAAGACGGCGAATTGCAGAATCAGGGCGATCAGCACGATCGCGCCCGCGCCGATGACCAGATAGCGCTGCTTTTCATCCAGCTTGTCCCACAGGTCTTTGATCATTTTGTGTTAATCCTTAAATCGAAGTTCACCTTGCCGCCGTCCTTGGCTAGGTTCGTCGGGCCCATCACCACATCCTTGAAATATCTGGATTTCATCAGTTCGTTTTTCATCGCCGAGATGTCATCCACGTTTTTGGCCTCGCCTTTCATGTTAATGACGCCGTTTTCATAGCTGAAATTATAAATCACGATATCCAGCGAGGAGGCAATCAGTCCGGACACCTCCTTTAATATATTGAGCACGGTGGTCTCGGACGTTCCCCTGTAAATGCCGAACGTCTTTTTGTTTTCCTCCAGTTTCGTCCTGAGCTGCTGCACCGGATCGACCATATTCGCCGCGTCGGGAACATCCTTTTTGAAAGTCGCCGCAATCTGCTTTTTAAGACTGTCCAGCCGCCGGGTTTTGATTTGATAGTCGAGACCCTGATTGACGGCGAACAGAAGCAGGATGATGCCGGCCATGATGGCGGCCCATTTGAATTGTCCCTCGACATGGACGCGGGCGGCTTTTCCCGCGAACTCCCCCTGCCTTAGATTAAACGATTTGCGTCCCGCGAAAGGTCTCAGCGCCGCGGCCATCGCCGTGTTCATGATCTGCGGCTGCACGCGGAGGCTTTCTTCCGTATCCAGTTGTCTGAGCCGGATAAGATCGAGGATTTCCGGCGCCTGGGCAAAAGATTTTTCCAGCTCTTTCTGCAGCGGAACAAACAGAGAACCGCCGCCGGTGAGGATAAGCCGGGTGGGATTATTATTTAAAGAACCGTTGAGTTTCATGAATTCGATGGTGTTTTGCAGTTCCGCGCAGAAACGGCGGCACAGGTCTTCCGTGTTCGGGCTGGCAGACGGATAGTCGCCGGCGAGTTTTTTCTGTTCGGCTTCGGCCGTGGAGATGGATAAATCCCTGGCCAGGGCTTCCGTGATCTGAGCGCCGCCGAACGCCAGCGATCGGATTTGCTTCATCGCGCCGTCTTCATAGATCACCGCCGCGGTGGATCGGGCGCCGATGTCCAGCAGGATTCCGCAGCCGCCTTGCGATTTCTCGGTCATGATCTGAGCGGCCAGGGCGGCAATGGAAACGTCAATGACGGAGACCTTGCCCAGCACCGCTTCCACTTTTTCTATCCATTCGGCAACGCTGCTTTTCTTCAGTACCGCCACCATCAGGTCTTCCTGAGGAAGGGTGACGTAATCGGCGATGACATCATCGATGGGCAGGGGAATCAGGGGCTCCAGCTCAAAGGCCAGCGTCTTCCGGATCCTGCTGTCATCGCGGAAGGGGAGGTGGATCTGTCTGAAGATGACGTCTGACGGGGGCAGGGCCAAGCTGCAGGACGCTTCCGCGAACTTCTTGTCTTCGGCCAGTTTTTTGAGCGCCTCGTCAATGCCGCCGCAGTCGTTTATATTCAGGACGCGGGCATCCAGGATGCGTCCGCCGGTCCCTTTTCTGGCGAACAAAACCGCCTTGAGGGTGTCAGGGCCGATATCCAGACCTAAAAATGTTTGCGGCATTAATCCTGCCTCCATCTGATTGTCTGAACCTGCGGCCCGTTTTTATTGACCACACCGCTGATGGTTCGGCTCATATTTTTCATTCTTCCCGTAGAAATAATCTTAAAATAATTGCTTCTTATGGTAATGGTTTCCTGCTTGATTTGCAGCGTTTCCAATCCCGGAACCTTTTTATACCAGTTGATGTCGGATAAATCATTCCCTTCTTTTTTTCGGTATTCATCCATGCTGCCGGCTCGGTCGGCGTCAATCTCTTCCGCCAGAGCACGAAAAACCATGGCGGGCGCCGTGTTGATATTGATCAGCCCATCGCTGTCCGCGGTAATAAAACCGGCCAGCCCCGCTTTTTCTTTTGTGCCGTAAAATAATTCCGCGGTGACACCCCTTACCATAAGCAATTCTTCAATGCAATCAATTGGAGCATTTTTGGTTTCATAAGGACGATCCAGGGAGGCGTAATAGGAATTTTCCGCTCCGCTGCCGGTCAATTGAGTGTCCGGATCAATCCAGTCTTTGATGGAATCCACAATTTCATCAATCTTTTTGTCGTCCAGGTCAAATTCCGGCTGGCGCAGCAGTCTGATCAGCATGTTCCTGATATCCTCATTGTATTCGCTGCCGTTGACCAGTTTATTGACGGGAATTTTGCCGGTTTCGTCTTCGATGACGGTAGTGAAGAAGCCGTCGGAAAAAAAGCTGACCGATTGGGCGGATAGGGTTTGCGCTTTTGCCCAGTCGTCGCGCAGGCTGGTGAAATCCGCTTTGGAATTGGCAATCAGGGCGGATGCCGCGTAAAATCCCGATTTGGCAATATAAGTTAATTTGATGCCGTCGCTTAAATTAGCCGCGTCATAAATGTCGGCGCGGGAGGACCGGTTGAGTTCGATGACCAGCGCCACCAGAATCGCCACGATCAGAATGACCGTAACCAGGGCCACACCTTTGTTATTATTCAATGCTTTTTTCATGGCGTCCGTTTTTTTGAAGGCAGAAATACCCTTGTCATAAATGTGTACGGTTTTTCCCGGTTGCCGGGATTGGTCAAGGCCAGCTCGATCTTTGCCGATCGGGGTAGTGGTTCGCCCTGGCTTGCCGTTGCGCCGGAATCCCAGACGTCGGTTTCTCTTTCCTGGGCGTCGTAAAAGGTCAGTTTGAACGCTTCGATATGCCTGCAGATGACGTATCCGTCCGCCGTTTCTTTTTTCTGAGCAGGTTTGGCGATGGCCGCGTCCGCTCTCCATAAAGAAAAGCCGCCTTCATTGCCTTCTTCCTGAACCATGTAGCGGATGACCGCGGGACTCCCCTGACCTTCGTTTTCTTCAAGAGCCAGATGCGCGGCGGACCAGAAATAAAGAGAATGAAATTCATTGTTTTTAATTTTCTCTTTTTCAGCCGTGAAATAAAAAGTGCCGCCCGACGGTTGCAGAGACGATAAATCCCGGATCAGCCTGTCCATGGTGATCCGGGCCATTTTGTAGATATTGCCCTCTTCTTCCACCTGGCGGGAGACTTTCAGCGTTCCGGTGTAGGAAACATAAACCGTGGACATCACCAGGCTCAAAATAAAAATGGCGATGAGGACTTCCAGCAGCGTGAAGCCCCCGCGACGGGAGGCCATGTCTGTCAATCGGCTTTTCACGGCTCAGGTCCCCGTTGATTTGTAAAGTACGAGCTGATAGATGCCCCGTTTGGGCAATAATTTATTGCGCACCGTGACTTCAATTTTCTTGAATTTGGCCAGCTGTGTGTCGTCGATCTGCAGATGCCAGGAATAGTCGGGATAATCCGTGCCGAAGTCGCCGTCCTTCTGGCCGGTTTCCAGAGTAGAACCGGCTTCGACTTCGGCCATTTTGCTTAGCGCCAGCAGGGCGGCCGTGGTCATAAAACGCGACTCGGTGGCCATCGAGATACTCTGCGATTGCGACTGAAAGACGCCCACCAGCGCAATGGCCATAATCGCCATGGCCAGCATCACTTCCATTAATGTGAATCCGCCGCTTTTTTTCATCATAAACGGTTTACCTGAACGCCGGAATATCCTGGTCCGTGGAAATTTTCACAATATCAATATACTTGTCGTAAACATCGGTAATGCCCAGAAAGGGACTGATGACGATGGTCATCTTGTCTTCATCGGCGCCCAGGTGAATGACGGTCGGCGAACAGACATTATTTTTACCGAATTTGATTCTGACTTCATCCGCCGATTTTTTATTGCCCTGCGCATCCACGATATCCAGAATCTTCGCGCCGGAGGGCAGTTTTTGCTTATTTTTTTTAATTTCACTTTGCTTTTCCGATGTCATGTCGGAGGCGACAACCCAGTAAGAAGAATCGGACAGATCAAAACAGAGCAGATAGTCGATTTGATCCTGAACGGCTTCGGCGCGCAATTTTCTTTCCAGACCGATGAGCTGGCGCGACGTTTTTTTAAGGGTATCCCCGGTGATCGTGTCCCGGATGGAGGGAACCGCCAGAACCAGAATAATGCCGATCAGAACAATGACCACTAGCAGTTCAAGAAGCGTAAAACCCTTATTTTTCAAAACTATTCAAGCTCCCAGTTGTTGATGTCCATATCGACACCCTCTCCCCCGGCTTCACCGTCCTTGCCCAGACATGTCAGATCGTAATCGCCATGGCTGCCGGGGCTGAGATAAACAAAATCATTGCCCCACGGATCCTTGGGTACCTTGCCTTTTTCCAGGTAACCGCCCTGCCGCCAGTTCTTGGGAAGATTGCCGGCTGTCGGAGCTTCCACCAGGGCCTTGAGCCCCTGTTCGGTTGTGGGATAGTTGCCGTTGTCCAGTTTGTAAAGTTTTAATGCCGAATCGAAGCTTTCCATCTGTATTTTGGCTTTGGCCTGCCTGGCTTCATCAGGCCGTCCCATCACCCTGGGGATAATCATGCCGGCCAGGACGCCCAGAATAATGATGACGACCATTAATTCGATTAACGTAAAACCTGCCTGACTTTTTCTTTTCTTTTTGAAAAATTGCATCGCAAACTCCTGTATTTAAAATTTATCTGACCAATTGATTCATTTCAAAGATCGGCAGCAGAATGGAAACAACAATGAAGCCGACCACCAGTCCCATAAATAGTATCATCAACGGCTCCAGAATGGAAGTCATCATCATGATATCGGCCTGGGATTCGTTTTCGTAAGCGATGGCGATGCGGTTGAGCATCTTTTCCAGCGTGCCGCTCTGCTCGCCGACGGCAATCATTTCCGTGACCAGTGGCGGGAACATCCCGCTCTGCGTCAGAGGGCCGGAAAGCCCCTTGCCTTCTTCCAGATCCTTCGCGGCCTGATGAATGGCGTCGCCGATGATCATATTGTTGACAATGTTGCGGACGATTTCCATGGCCGCCAGCAGCGGAACGCCGCTCTGCAGAAGCGTCGCGAGCGTCCGGCAGAACCGGGCAATGGCGATCTTGCGGTTGATCTGTCCGAAAACCGGCAGCTTCAGTTTGGCGCCGTCCCACATACGCTTCCCCTTCTCGGTTCCCGAGACGGCGTATTTCAAAACGACAATCCCCAGAAAAATCAGGATAAGAATCACCCACCAAAAAGACGTCAAAAAGTTGCTCACGGTGATCAAAATAATGGTGATCAGCGGCAGCGTCTGGTTCATGTCGGAGAAAATACCGGTAATCTTCGGCACGACAAACGTCATCAGCAGAAAAATGACGGCGGTTCCCATCAGGAACATGATGATCGGATAGGCCAGCGACGATCGGATCTTGGTCATCAGCGCCTGCTGGTTTTCGCTGAAATCGGCGAGCCGCTCCAGCACCAGATTGATGGTTCCGGACGCTTCCCCCGCTCTGACCATGTTCAGGTAAAAGGGAGGGAAAATGCGGGGAAAAGCCGACATGCTGTCGGTCAGGCTTTTGCCTTCATTGACCTGTTCCCGGATCTGAGCCAGTGATTTTTTTAAAAGGGGATTTTTGGCCTGCTTCATTAAAACCGTCAGCGAGGGGACCAGCGGCATGCCCGCGCCCAGCAACGTGGAGAGCTGTCGGGTAAAGACGGATACTTCTCCGGCGGATACCCTCTCCAGGATGTTGATCTGCATCGCGCCGGATAAGGGGGTTTCCTTTTTTTGATCCGTCTGATTGATTTCGGTGGGATATACATTTTCTTCGCGCAGCTTCTGGCGGGCCGCGGCAAGTCCGGGGGCGTCAATAAATCCCTTGCGCCGGCGTCCCCGCGAGTCAAACGCTACGTATTCAAAAACACTCATTATTTACCCCAAAACACCAGAATTTTTGTTCCTCTAACATAATTTTTGGATTGATTCAATAACGTTTAGGCTGTTCCCTTGGCTAACGGATGCCGTAATAAATAAGGGGCTTAAAAAAACCCCTTTTGAGAGTGGCTGACAGTGATTTTCGTAGGACTACTCTTTGGGTGTTATCGCAACTTCATTCGATTCCACGCTTTCACCGTTCTCGCTGACTGCGGTCACGACGAAATAGTATATCTTTCCAAGTGTTAGCTTGGCGGCGACAAAGCCCGCTTCTGTTCCTCCGGAGGCCAGAAGCGATTCCGTACTCTTGGCGACATTTTTAGCGGTTCCGTAATAGACATTGTAAGTAACGCCGTCTGCCTCCGTCCAGTTGAGATAGATCTGTCCGGATTCCAGCGATGGATCGGAGTTGTACGCGGTTAAATTTAAGGGCGCCGCGGGCGGCGGATTTTCAGTGGGTGTATTGCTGTAGAAAAAAGACGGACTGCTTTCACCGTGTGCGTTCACGGCCGTTAAATAGAAGTAATAAGTTCTGCCGTTCTGCAGAGGAGTTGTTTCCCCGGCGTCGGTTCCGGCCTGCCAGGTTATCGAGTTTACGACATAGGAGCGACTGGCCTGTCCGTTGATGGTAATGGGTTCTCCCATACCGAGGGTGCTGATGCCTTCCTGCCAGTAGCAATAAAGCTTGTAGGAGGTGACTGCCGGTGAAGCGGTAACCGGTGTCCATGTCATGGTAACGCTTGCGTTGCCCGCCTGAGCGCGGACACCGGCAGGCGCCGCAGGTGGCACTGTGTCTGATCCCACCGGGGTTGAATAAGCCGGTCTTCCCAGATCACTTTCAACGGCAGAAGGATTGATACCTGAGACGGAAAACCAGTATTCCTTTCCGTTCGTCAGACCGGAAACGGTGTACGGCGCGGACAACCGACCTTGTATCTTTGTGCCGGCCTGCATGGTCTTGTAATCGGGCAGGTGCAGAGAATCGTAAACATTATTTTTATCTTCTATATAATAGATGTTGTAGGTTTCAGCATCCGCATCGGCCAGCCACTCCAGCGTGACCTGTCCGTCTCCGGCATCCGCCCTCACCATAAAATCAGCGATGTAATGTTTTTGCGGTGAGGAATCGGAAGAAACACTGTCGCCGGACGAGCACGCGGATAACCATACGGCGGCCAGGCTCAACAATAAAAGGTATGAAAAATACTTTTTCATTTGAACTCCTTATCAGTGATCCGATTCAAATGTATTCGGATGCGTCGATTTTAGAGAGACAGGGTATCCGGCGATGACGTCTCGTCTTTTTCAATAATGGATTTGAATCGTTTTGATCGGATAATGAACATCAAAGACGGCGGCTGTCAAGCTAATTTTTGGGCGTCAGGCCGTTCATATAGCGGGTGCTGATGTCGTCGGCCGGTTCGATGCAAAGGCTTTTGAGGTAAGCCCGGATGAAGCCTTTGAGAAAAACCGCCGCCGGCAATTTTTCTATTTTGTCTTCTTCCAGATAAGTTAAATAATCCAGGCGGATTTTTGTTTCCTGATGGATGGCTTCCATGGTGACGCCCAGTTCGTTCCGGATCGCCTTTAAATCCTGGCCTTTGATGTTCTGCCGCGCGATGACGTCCGCGATGATGCGGCTCTGTGCAATTTTTGCTTTCAGCTCGGCGTTGTGATTTTTGCGCGCGGCAAAATTGGTCGCCTGGCGGTTCATGTCAAAAATGGCCACCGGCTTTTTGGCTGTTTCATCGGTTTCGATGATGCCGGCTATCCCCCGAGGGTTCAGTTCATGGTCGTACTGGATTCGTTGCGCTTCATTAATCAGTGTGGAATATGCCTTCTCCAGTTGGGCCAGAATTTTTTTCCTTTCTTCCCGGGAAAAAAAAGAATAGCTGACCAGCGATTCGGGCTGATACATTTGCAGGGCGGCATTGTAGGCGCTGCGGATTTCCACAGCTGTCGCACCCGGCCGGATATCCAGTATCTCGTAATAGTTCATCTGATCAAAATCTTTTTCCATCACTGGCGGCCTCAGGCTTTAAAGATAGTCCAGCGTCAACTGTTCGCCAAAAGCGTTGCTCATTTTTCTGTTCAGCACGCGCAGATCATTGGCCGCGCGTGTGTGGGGATAACGGTCGAGAAAGCAGACGCGCTGACAGATCGCGTCATGCACGTGCTCGTCATAGGCGATATTCCCGGCGAATTCCACGCCGATGCCCAGATGTTTTTTAATGATTTTGCAGATCTGTTCACCCAGAGCGGTATTGTCCTGTTTGCGTAGCTGATTGAGAATCAGTTTGAAGCGGAAAGAGCTGAAATCTTTTCTGATCAGCGCGTATTTGTCCGGAAATTCCTTCCGGATGACGGCGACGATATTTTCCGGCTTGTTGAACGAATCATCTCCCAGATGCTCTCTCACCTTTTTCTCCAGCGCCTTGAAATCGTTTGCCGAAAAATAATGGCGGATGCGGCGCAGATAAATGGCGCGCATCAGCCGGTAGACATTTTCAATGGATGTCGGTTCGGGCGTGGTAATGAAGATGCCGTTACGCGAGGCGAGAAAAAAATCGAGCGTATTGTAGGCGGTGCCGGCGCCCAGGTCCAGAACGATATAGTCGTAATCGAGTTTGGCGATAGCCCGGAGGGTTTTGATTTTCTTTTCGTAGGGAAGATTGGCAATATCCAGACTGTCATGGGCGCCGCTGATTAAAAAGAGATTGGGAAACGGCGTCGGCAGGACGGCATCATGCAGATCGGCGACTTTTCGGGCAATAAAGTCGGAAAAACATTTTTCCGGATAGGGAACGTCCACCATCGTGTGCAGATTGGCCGCGCCCAGATCCAAATCAATCAACAGTGTTTTTTTACCTGATTTTGCCAGAAGGCGTCCCATGGAACTGGCCAGAAAACTTTTGCCCGAACCCCCTTTGCCTCCTCCGATTGGCCAGATATGCGCCATAAACCGTCCAGTGATTGATTTGTCAATCTCATACACGATATAAAAATGTTATTCAAGCGGGAAAATGTTCGTGAACGATGATTTTTCGTTCATTTACCGCCTTGACTTATTGCCTGTTTATTTTTAAACAGAATCTATGATTCAAAATGAACCGGAAATCAACGTTGCCGTTTTGCAGAATTACAGCGAAGCCCTGATCACTTTGAACCGGTCATTCGCGCTGCCGGATGGCCGGGCGCTTGATGGCCGCCTGAGTGTCGATATGGAAAACGGTCTGCTCCGGCTTCAAGATGCTGCGGGAAAAGAAATCATCAGGCAAAGAGAAGTCCGGCTGGCAGCAACGCCGGGTGCAAGCTTCACTTTATCCAACGTGAAAATCGGCATTGATTTTCACTGGGAGAGAATTCAGGAACAGTCTTTTCGCGGCGATGTGCGTCTGGCGGCGGCTTCCGCATCCTCGTTTCATCTGATGAACATCATACCTCTGGAAGATTATCTGGAAAGCGTGATCTCGTCTGAAATGTCCGCCGAAGCTCCGCTGGAATTTTTAAAAGCGCAGGCCATCACTGCCCGCAGCTGGCTGGTGAGCATGCTGGCAAAAAAGAAGACCGCACGGTCTTTGACACAAATCAAAACTGAAAACGAAATCAACGTCTGGCAGGACGTCAACGACCACGAGGGATTCGATGTCTGCGCCGACGACCACTGTCAGCGCTATCAGGGCATCACCCGAATTATTTCCGAAAATGTGCGTGAAGCGATCAACCAGACCCGCGGAACATTTCTTGTTTATGATGGAAAAATCTGCGATGCGCGCTATTACAAATGTTGCGGCGGACAGACGGATATTTTTACCTCGGCATGGGAAGAAAAGAATTATGATTATCTAAGCAATGTGAGTGATGACATTGATTATCGTGCTCCGGTTCGTTCGGAAAGTGATGCAAAGCGGTGGCTGACCGGCAGGCCGCGGGCTTATTGCAACACACAGGATACGGTATTGTTGAAAACGATTTTACCGGCATTTGATCAGGAAACCTCTGATTTCTACCGTTGGCAGGTAGTTTATGAACGACGAGAACTTGAGGATATCCTTCGAAAGAAGTCGGGAATCGATTTCGGCAATCTTTTGAACATCGAAGCTTTGGAGCGTGGCCCATCCGGCAGAATCTCCCGGTTGGAAATTGAGGGCTCTAAAAGAACAGTAATGGTCGGCAAAGAACTGGAAATCCGCCGCTGGCTGTCGAACAGTCATCTTTTAAGCAGTGCTTTTGTTATTCATGCTGAGCGGGATGTGGCCGGACAGATCCGCCGTTTTGTTTTTAACGGCGGCGGCTGGGGGCATGGCGTAGGCCTTTGTCAGATTGGCGCGGCGGTCATGGCGTCCAAAGGCTTCAAGGCGGAAGAAATCCTTTCGCACTATTTCACCGGCGCCAATTTGAAAAAGTTGTATGACTAAAAATTTTTATAACATTTGTCATTCTCTGGCTTGACCAGGGAATCCAGTTATAAACTATAATAAAGGGTACAATGCAAAATACCATCAGCAAAGCCGAAAAAGATGGACGAATGAATACGAGCCGGAGTCCATGGGCATGGGTGCCGACGCTCTACCTTGCCGAAGGCATTCCCTACGTGATAGCCATGACGGTCAGCGTTGTGCTGTACAAGAATATGGGCCTTTCCAATACCGAAATCGCTTTTTACACGAGCTGGCTTTATCTTCCCTGGGTCATTAAACCGCTCTGGAGCCCGTTTGTCGATATTTTCCGCACCAAGCGTTTCTGGATCCTGACCATGCAACTGGCTATCGGCGCATCGCTCGCCTGTGTTGCCCTGACATTGCCCACGGCAAATTTTGTGCGCTACTCCCTGGCGATTTTCTGGATTATGGCCTTCAGCTCCGCCACGCATGATATCGCCGCCGACGGTTTCTATATGCTGGGACTCGATACACCGCAGCAGGCCGCGTTTGTCGGTGTACGCGTTATTTTTTACCGGATTGCCACCATTGCCGCCGAAGGGGGGTTGGTGTTTCTGGTGGGCATGCTGGAAAAATACGGCTATCCTGCGGCAAGCGCCTGGTCGCTGGCTTTTATCGGTGTGGGCGCTCTTTTCCTGGCGTTTTTCATCTATCATGTTTTCGCGCTACCGAAACCTGCCGAGGATGTGAGCGCGCCGTGGGATAAATCCAAAAATTTTATTGCGGAATATTTCCGCGTGCTGACTTTGTTTTTCCGGCGCAAAGATATTCTCGTCATCATATTCTTTTTTCTGTTCTACCGTTTTGCCGAGGCTCAACTCACCAAAATGGTCGTGCCGTTTCTGCTGGATGCACCAGGCAAAGGCGGTCTGGGTTTAACCACGGCTGATGTCGGCATCATTTACGGCACGGTGGGTGTGATCGCGCTGATGCTGGGCGGGCTTCTGGGCGGCTACGTCATTTACCGCAACGGCCTGAAGTTCTGGCTCTGGCCGATGGTGTTTATCATGCACCTGCCGGATTTGATTTTTGTCTACCTGTCTCATGCCCTGCCTCAGAATCTTTGGCTGATCGGTTCCGCCGTGGCCGTGGAAAAATTCGGTTACGGATTCGGCTTCACCGCCTACACGATTTACATGATCATGGTTTCGCAGGGAAGTTATAAGACGGTATTTTACGCCATTGGCACGGGCATCATGGCGCTGGGGATGATGATTCCCGCCATGAGCAGCGGCTGGATTCAGGACATGCTGGGCTATCAGAATTTCTTCATCTGGATTTTGATCACAACCATTCCGGGATTTATTGTCGCGGCGCTGGTGAAGATTGATCCGGAGTATGGGAAAAAACTGGGCAAAGAGCCAAGAGGCTAGGGTTATGCAGAGCAGACAAATCAACACAGCCTTTATTTTGGGGGCGGGGTTGGGGATGAGATTAAGGCCGCTGACGGAAAATATGCCCAAGCCGCTTCTGGAAATCGGCGGTTATCCGATTATTACGTATTCGATGGGGCATCTGCGGGCTGTCGGCATCAAACGGTTTATTGTTAACACGCATCACTGTGCGGAAAAATATGCTGAAGCTTTTCCTGATCACAATTATAAAGGCATTCCGATTACGTTTCGGCATGAACCGGTTCTGCTGGACACTGCGGGTGGTATTAAAAATATCGAAGACCTGATTGCCGAAGACGAACGTATCATCGTATACAACGGCGACATCGTCACCAACATGCCCATTGAACTGCTGCTCCGAAAACATTTTGAATTGAAAACCTCCGTGACGCTGGTGCTGCGTTCAACCGGGCCGTTGCTCAACGTCAATGTCGATCAGGACGGTTTCGTCTGCGACATGCGGCATATTTTGAAAAATGATGGTGTGAAAAAATGCCTGTTTGCCGGAATCTATATTGTGGAAAAATCCTTTCTAAAAAGGTTGACAGCGGGTAAAATAGAATCAATCGTTTTTCCGCTGGTGGAGATGATAAAAGAAAATCCACATTCAGTTGGTGCTGTGGTTATAGATGATGGTATTTGGTATGATGTGGGTAGCTTAGAGGAGTATGAAAAGCTAAAGTGGGAAGGCATTTATTAGTTGTCGTTCACGGAGGCGGGAATCTAGGATTTTATAATACTGGATTACCCGATCAAGTCGGGTAATGACAAAGACAGGGAGTTTATGCAAAAGGAAATTCAAAAATTCCTGACTGAACATCTGGGTCATGAAGACTTTACGCTTGAGCCGATCAAGAAGGGCGGATCCGACCGTGAATTTTTCAGGGTTTCCCTGCCGCATGAAGACAGCTTCATTTTTATGCATTATGGCGATGAAGTGGCGGAAAACGCCCACTGGTCGGGCATCAACAAGTTCATGGCGTCGATTAAAATGAATGTGCCGAGAATAATCATACAGGATGTCTCGCGTCATTTTATTCTGCTGGAAGACCTGGGTGATGTTGATTTGTGGTCGCTCAGATTCGAACCCTGGGAGGAGAGGCGAGAATTTTATTTGCAGGTCCTTACGCAAATTCGCCGGCTGCATTCCTTTGACCTGAGATTGCTTCCTGCGGATGTGCAATTATCGGAAAGCTACGGCCCTCGGCTTTACAAATGGGAGCATGATTATTTTCTTGAAAATTTCGTCTGGGAAGTCTGCAAAATAAAACTAACCTCTGCGAATGCCGCGAAATTGAATCAGGAACTGGACGCGCTTTCCGAGCGTCTGCAAAGAATAGAACCGTCCCTAATACATCGAGATTTTCAATCGCAGAATATCATGATGAAAAACGACAAACCTGTCTTGATTGATTTTCAGGGTATGCGCACAGGGTGCCTCTTTTACGATCTCGGTTCACTGATCTGCGATCCTTACGTTACGTTTACCGATGAAGAAAGAAAAGAGTTATTGAACTTTTACTATGATCTCATGAATCCATCATACAGCCGCGATGAATTTGTTCGCAATTTCTGGATGGGCTCTGTACAGCGGCTTTTGCAGGCGCTGGGTGCCTACGGTTTCCTGGGACTCAAAAAACACAAACCGGCTTTCCTTCACCACATTCCCAACGGCCTGGAGAATTTATTGATGGCGGTCGAAAACGCGGGCGGGCTGGAATCGCTCAGTGATCTGGCAACGGAATGCGAAACCATCCTCACACGGAAAAATTATTAAACTAAATATCTATCAAAGTTTAATATCTGTATAATAACAGACGCGGTCCTGCCAATCGATGGAGTACCAAAAGAGAACAATCTGTTTTGATGATATGCAGACCAGTCATTTTATTAAGTCCTGCAAGTGGACGGAAGATTATTTCAACAACTGAAAAACGGGGCTCTGCGCGAAACTCCGGCGGACGCCGGGTATCTCGGCGTCGGTAGTAATTGCCTATGACAAAAAAAAGAAAATACGAGGTTGCGGTCATCGGAAGAAACTGCATTGATTATATCTTTCCAGTAGATCATTATCCGCAAGAAAATTCCAAGAAACAGATTGTCAAGAAAATTGTCGAAGCCGGTGGCCAGGGCTCAACAGCCGCCTGCTGCATCGCCAAACTTGGCGGGAAAGTGGCTTTCTGGACGAATATGGGAAATGATGCGGAAGGATGGTTTTGCTTAAAAAGACTCAAAGATTTTAAGGTTGCGACGGATTATATAAAGATTTGTCCGAAACACAAGACACCGGCTGCTTTTATTTTTGTTAATGTCCATAACGGTTCGCGCACCATTTTTTATGAAAAACGCACCTTGCCCGCGGTGAGCATAAAGCAAATAGAGGAAGAAATAATTTCGCCGGTGAAAGTCCTGCTGCTTGATCCGGAAACAACACATCTGACCTGGAAACTGAAAAAAATCCTAAATCAGGATGCCCGGATCGTTTACGACTGTGAGCGATGGGTAAAGGGAATAGAGGATTTGTACGGCATAGTCGATTATTTTGTCCCGTCGTATGAATTTTTTGAGGACGAAAGGATATTCTCTCCTCAGGATACTTTTCTGGAGAAAGTCAGTCAATTGAAGAAAAATATCAATAATGAATTGATCATCACCCATGGTGAGCATGGCGCATATTTTATAGCAAACAAAGCTCTCTATAATGTGCCGGCGCCCGGGGTAAAAGTTGTGGATACGATTGGCGCCGGGGATAACTTTCACGCGGCTTTTTCTTTTGCCGTCAGCCGGAATTATGATCTTGGCAGTGCGGTAAAATTATCTGTGGCCGTGGCGTCGATTTCCTGCACCAAATATGGCGGAAGAAACGGCACACCAGACTTAAAAACAGCAGTCAGCCATGCCCGGAAACTCAAAACAATTCTGGTGGGACAGATATAGGTCTTGTTGAAGATGTTCTGCTCAAAAGGTCAGCATAATACGTTTATATTAAAAATAAGCGTGATGTAAGAGGCGTAAAAGAAAGCTGTACGCACGGTCATTCATTGAAACGGCTTCTGTTTTACATTTTCTCGACGTATTTATTCTTTCTTTTAGAACTAAAAACTTTCCTTACGATAAAGGCATTGCGCTCATCGTGTCGATATGTTAAGCAAATCTCCAATATTCACCTTCCGGAGAGATTTTGAAAAATGAAATACGAACCGTTAGTTATCGAAGAAAAATGGCAAAAAAAGTGGGAGGATAAAAAAGCCTTCAAGGTTGCCGTAGATCCGCAAAAGAAAAAATATTATCTATTGGAAATGTTTCCTTATCCTTCCGGCAAAATCCATATCGGCCATGTCCGTAATTACACCATCGGCGATGTCGTCGCCCGTTACAAACGCATGAAGGGTTTTAATGTTTTGCATCCGATCGGCTGGGACGCTTTCGGTATGCCCGCGGAAAACGCCGCCATCGAGCACAAAATCCATCCGTCGAAGTGGACGCATGAAAATATCGAACACATGAAAAAACAGCTCAAACGCATGGGCTTCAGCTATGACTGGGACCGGGAAGTTGCCACCTGCGAACCGGAATACTACCGCTGGGAACAGCTCTTTTTTATCTGGATGTACGAAAAGGGCCTGGCCTATAAGAAACGCTCCACGGTTAATTTCTGCACCAAGTGCGACACGGTGCTGGCCAACGAACAGGTGGAAGGCGGCCAGTGCTGGCGCTGCGGGACAGAGGTGACGGAAAAAGTCCTCGATCAGTGGTTCTTCAAAATCACCGCCTACATCGAAGAACTTCTGGAATACTGCGACAAGCTTCCCGGCTGGCCGGAACGCGTCATGACGATGCAGAAAAACTGGATCGGCAAGAGCTACGGCTGTCTCGTTGATTTCCCGATGGCCGACGGCAAGGGCGCAATTAAAGTTTTCACTACCCGGCAGGATACACTCTTCGGCGCGACCTTCATGCTGGTGGCTGCCGAACATCCGCTGGTGACGGAACTGACCAAAGGCAAGGCCATTGAGAAAGATGTTCAGGCGTTTGTCGAGAAAGTTAAAAAGCAGGACAAGCTGATGCGCACGTCCGAATATTATGAGAAGGAAGGTCTCTTCCTGGATTCCTATTGTCTCAATCCGCTTACCGGATGGAAGATGCCGATCTTCGCCGCCAATTTTGTTCTGGCCGATTACGGCACCGGCTGTGTCATGGCCGTGCCGACGCACGATCAACGCGACTTTGAATTTGCCAAAAAATTCGATCTGCCGCTGATTGTGGTTATCTCCCCCAAAGACAGAACGTTGGATCCTGCAAAGATGACCGAAGCTTATGTGGATGAAGGCGTTCTGGTGAATTCCGGCCAGTTCAACGGCATGGAAAACACCAAGGTTCTGGAAGCCATCGCCGATTTTCTGGAAAAAGAAGGGAAAGGCAAACGCACCATCCAGTACCGCCTGCGCGACTGGGGCATTTCCCGCCAGCGTTACTGGGGCGCGCCGATTCCCATGATCAACTGCGATAAATGCGGCATCGTTCCGGTGGATGAAAAGGATCTTCCGGTTATACTGCCCGAAAACGTTGTCTTTAGTCCGGAGGGCGGCTCGCCGCTGGCAGCTCTTCCCGAATTTGTCAATACGACCTGTCCGAAATGCGGCAGCAAAGCGGTGCGCGAAACGGACACGATGGATACCTTCGTGGAATCGTCATGGTACTTCGACCGGTTTTGCTGTCCGGAATGCGATACCAAGCCCGGCCTCGACCGCAAGAAACTCGATTACTGGATGCCGGTGGATCAATACATCGGCGGTATCGAACATGCTATTCTGCATCTTCTCTATTCGCGTTTTTATACAAAGGTTCTGCGTGACTTCGGCGTGATCGGCGTGGATGAACCTTTTACCAATCTGTTGACGCAGGGCATGGTCTGCAAGGAAACTATGAAGTGCAAGGAGCACGGCTTTCTTTTCCCGGAACAGGCGGCGGACGGCAAATGCCACATCTGCGGTCAGGAAGTCATCATCGGGAAGACGGAAAAAATGTCCAAGTCACTGAAAAATGTCGTTGACCCCGATTATCTGGTCAAGAGATACGGTGCGGATACCGCGCGCATCTTCTGTCTGTTTGCGGCGCCGCCGGAAAAAGATCTGGAGTGGAGTGAACAGGGCGTGGATGGATCCTTCCGTTTTCTGGGACGCCTGTGGCGCATTGTTGAAGAATACCTGGAAGACATCAAATGTGTGGCTCCTGTATCCGGCGCGATGGAACTGGATGGCGATTTGAAAGCGCTACGGCGGAAAACCCATCAGACGATCCGCAAGGTTTCTATTGATATCGAAGACCGATTCCATTTCAACACGGCCATCAGTGCCGTGATGGAACTGGTGAATACCGTTTATCAGGTCAAACGTCCGACGGGCGATGATAAGATTGCTTTGTCTGTGATTCGCGAGGCGCTGGAGGCGGCCATTATCTTGCTGGTTCCGATTGTTCCTCATATGACGGAAGAACTCTGGCAGTTGCTCGGACATCAGAATCTGGCATCCGATATGCCCTGGCCGGAATTTGATCCGGCAATTGCCAGCGAAGATGAAATGACGATTGTCGTGCAGATTAACGGTAAACTCCGCAGCCGGATGACGGTGCCGGTGGATGAGGAACCCGAGAAGATCAAAGCAGACGCGCTGGCAGATGAAAAAATCAAGTCCATGACCGCGGGCATGCAAATCAGGAAAGTGATTTACGTGCCGAAGAAGCTGGTGAATATCGTTGTTGGTTAGTGATGTAGGGACTGTTCCCCGAACAGTCCGGTGCATTCAGAAAATGCGGCTTGCATCTAAAAAGGTTATTGATGAAAAAACATAATCTTCGATTGTTGACTAAACTATCCATTATTTATTTTTTATCAGTTATTTTATTTGCCTGCGGTTATTCCTTTGCTCCGCGGGGCGAGAGCATCGATCAGCGTATTCAAAAAATCTACGTGGATTCATTTGAAAACGGAACATCTCAGGCGGGAATAGAAAATTACGTCCGGACGGCTTTCATTAATCAGCTCATTCAGAGCAGCCGGTTTAAGGTGGCCTCCAGCGCGGAGAGCGCCGACGCAATCATCAGGGGGAAAATTTTGAATCTTCATACATCAACGGTTGCGCATCTTAAAAATGATTTGGCTGCGGAGGAGCGGGCGACCATGATCATGAAAGTTGTTTTTGAAGACAGCGTCAACGGCAAAACGATCTGGAGTCAAAAGGAGATGACGGATTCGGTTGATTACACCTTGAATCAGGACATCAACCTGCTTGCCAATGTCAGAAAACAGGCCCTGATGAAACTGTCCAACGATATGGCGGAAAAAGCTTTTAATCTGATGATGTCCGGGTTTTAGTGAGCCAAGCTGAAAACGAATCCCGACTTGTCGGGACGAAGTTTGAAGCGTAAGGCGAACTATCCCGATGGCGAAGCACATCGGGATAAGGTACAATTCAACATGACATATTCAGTTGCAAAATTCGGCAGGTTCTTTCTTCTACCCTACAATCAGGAAAAAGAAGCGCTTGAATTCTTTTCATCGGATACAAGCGCTGTTCAGGAAATTAAAAATCTTACACCATACCTGAAAAGATTATCAGCCAAATATTTGCTGATTCTGGACAGCTACAGGGAAATTGCTTGTGATAAAATTTCTTTGCGCCAAATGCTGAAAGTCTTTGAAAACAAGAAAGTCGGAATCGTCTATTCGGATTTTATTCTGCGGGAAGGGAATAAACTGATTCAGTATCCTTTGATCGACTATCAGACGGGCAGCATCCGCGACGATTTTAACTTCGGACATCTTTTGATTTATTCCTGTGACGCCGTTCAAAACGCGTTAAAAAAATACGGTTCTCTGCCGTCAGACGCCCATCTGGCCTTCTATGACCTGCGGCTGAAAATTTCTGCGGATTATGATGTGATTCGCGTGCCGAAATTTTTATATAAGGCATCTATTAAGCAACAGAAGAAAATAAAAATATCCGGAAGGAAAACGGAAGCACATTTTTCATACGTTTCGAAAGAGAATTTCATCAGGCAGAAAAAGCTCGAAAAGATAGCAACGGATCATTTGAAGCGCATCGGGGCATATCTTCCCGCACGCACAAAAGTTTTAGACAAGGAAGCAAATGATTGTCAGTGGAAGGCGAGTATAGTCATACCAGTGCTGAACCGGAAAAAAACGATTGGCGATGCGTTGAAAAGCGCACTGGAACAAAAGACAGACTTTCCGTTCAATATTATTGTTGTGGACAATTACTCCACCGACGGCACCACGGATATTTTGAAAAGATTTACGGCCAGATATCCTCATGTTCATCACCTTATACCTCAAAGGCGTGATCTGGGCATCGGCGGCTGCTGGAATGAAGCGATCTACTCGTCGTATTGCGGGCGTTATGTTGTACAGCTTGATTCCGATGACCTTTACAGTTCGTCGCATACGCTTCAGAAAATTGTCCACGCCATGCGCCACGGAAGATATGCAATGTTGGTCGGCTCCTACACGCTTGTTGATGAACATCTGAAGAAAATTCCGCCGGGGCTCATTGACCACCGGGAGTGGACGCCGGCCAACGGCCACAACAATCTGCTGCGTGTCAATGGTATGGGCGCCCCGCGCGCTTTTGATTTATCGGTGATCCGCCGGATGGGTTTTCCCAACGTCAGCTACGGCGAGGATTACGCTGCGGCGCTTCATATCACCCGCGATTACAAAGTCGGCCGGATTTACGAAAATCTTTACTGGTGCCGCCGCTGGAAGGATAACACGGATGCCGGTCTTTCCGTCGGGAAAAAGAACCGCCACGATTTTTATAAAGATCAATTGCGCAGCGGCGAAATAGAAGCCAGAAAAAAGATCAAAGAAACTCGGACATATGAAGATGAAAGGATCTTTGCCGAATTGAACGGGAGCCATGATTTGTCGTTGCCCGTCCTTTGTCAGAGCCTCTGCGATTCGCAAAAACTAAACTGGCCCAAACTTGCCGGTGCCGTCCGCGATTTAAATGCCGTTCAATCACGGAAATTAGCCGGTCCGTATAAAGTTTATTTGCAGTACAATTCCGCACGGGCCGTCAACAGCGGCGCAAGGATTGATGCTGAATCCATCAGCAAAAGACCCTGCTTTCTGTGTCAGGAAAATCTTCCGGCGGAGCAGAAAGGAATTTTATACAGGAATCAATATTTAATCCTGTGCAATCCCATGCCGATTTTTGAAAATCACTATACAATCGTATCGCTGCGGCACGAGCCCCAGGAAATTACGTTATCCATCCCTGGGCTTTTGAGTCTGTCCGCCGAGATGAAAGGATACGCTGTTTTCTACAACGGCCCGGCCTGCGGCGCCTCCGCACCCGATCATCTGCATTTTCAGGCGGTTCCGCGCAATAAACTTCCCTTTTTAAGTGATTTAAAGAAACTATTGCCTTTTGAAGATTTGCCTTCGGTAAAATACGGGTGTTTGGAAGATGATGGTCGTTCTGTGGTTGTGCTGGAATCAAAAAACACGGCCGCGCTGCGGGAACAATTTCTCAACCTGATCAAAGCCGCGGGAAAAATCATGAAGACCGACGGCGAACCGATGGTTAACGTCATCGGTGATTATAACAGCAGGGTCTGGCGTCTGGTCGTGTTCCTGCGCCGGAAGCATCGTCCGGATGTTTATTTCGCAAAAGGTGAAAGTAGAATTTTCATATCGCCGGGTTCCGTGGATATGGCCGGTGTCGTCATTACGCCGAGGCTGGATAATTATAATGGTTTGGATTATAATGCGATCCGTGAAATCTACCGGGAAGTATCGCTGCCGGAAGCCATGATGAATGAAATTTTAAAGGAATTATAAAGGAGTCAAAAAATGTTTTTTGCCGAAGAGACGATTGTGGACAGTGCGATGAGTTTTTCTGAAGCGATCGAGGGATCAACGGCTCCCGATGAAATCATTCTCTCCTTGTCGCTGATTGACGTGCTTTATTATTCCTTTGACGGGAAAAAGCATCAGGGTCAGATTCTGGTCAGCAGGGAACTGGAAGACGACATTTATGATCTGTTCAACTTCATCGAGAAGATTTTATTTCCCGTCGGCAGGGTGATTCCCATTGTCTCCTATCAGTGGAGTGATCATCAATCGATGGCGGACAATAACTCTTCCTCTTTCAATTTCCGGGTCATTGAAGGCACGGCGCAACTGTCCATGCATGGGCTGGGCAAGGCTGTGGATATCAATCCGGTGCAGAATCCGGTGATCTACCCCAATGGCATTACGGCTCCGGAGGGGGCGAAATATCAGCCCGGCGAAAGCGGAACCCTGACCGCGGATCATGCCGTGGTCAAAGAATTCCTCAAACGCGGTTGGCACTGGGGCGGGGATTTCAAACAGCCGAAAGACTATCATCACTTCGAAAAGCCGTGAAATCAATTATCATTGTTTTTATCGATGGTTACGCTTCGCGGCGCGCCTGCTGATGCAGGACATTCATATCCACAACGTTCGGGAAATTATGTAGTATAAAGCAGGGAAGGAGATTGATCAGCTCATGAATACGTATAATGTCCTGATTATCGGATCCGGTCCGGCGGGTCTCTTTGCCGCTCTGGAGCTGGAGCGTGCGGGTGTGGATAAAATTGCGGTTATTGATCGCCTTCCTTATCCCGCCGGAGGGTTGCTCAACGACGGCAAATTAAATTTCGATTATCGAATCGGAATTGATCTGGATGAACTGCAAATCGACAGGGATGAAGCGCAGTGTTTGATGGAAGAAATCAGACAGGTCTTTACCGGTTTTTCCAAATGCAGACAGGTCACGTTTATCGACAGGAATGAAAAAATCAGGGCGCTGGGAGAAATTGCCGGAGAGAATGGCGCTCAATTTATCGCGCCGGAACAATGGCACTGGGGGACGGACAACGGCCGGGCGGCGGTTGATTTTCTGAGAAAGCGCCTGAATAAAACCGAACTTTTGCTCGATACAACGGTCAATTCCATTGTTCGGCATCATGAGGATACCTTTCATGTGATTTGCAGTCATCACAGAAAGAAAATTCGCTATGGCGCGAAATTTATCCTGGCCGCGCCGGGGCGGAGCGGCGCCTACTGGTTTCGCGATCTGGCCACAAAATTGAATATCCATCATAACTTCGGTCCCATTGATGTGGGAATTCGCGTTGAATTAAACAGGAAATTCTACGACGACATAACCGACATCGTTTACGATCCGAAATTTATTTTTCTCACGTCGCGGCACAAGGATAAAGTGCGGACTTTCTGCACCAACCCCGGAGGGAGGGTGCGGCCGGAAGACTATTATGATTTCAAACTCGTCAATGGCGATGCTCTGTCCGGCCGGAAAACGGGAAATACAAACTTTGCCCTGATTAACACCATTTCACTGACCGCACCTTTTTCCGATACGACCGCGTTTGGCCAGATGATTGCCAGACAGTTTTTTCTGCTGGGCGGCGGAAAACCCATTGTTCAGCGGGTGGGAGATTTCCGGGAAGGAAGAAGAAGCGCCAGTGCAACCTTCAACAGCAGAAATCGCCATTTTGAACTCTGCCGGCCGACCTATCAGGCGACCCCCGGCGATATCACGCTGGGCCTGCCCGCCCGCATCATCGACAATCTCTGGGAGTCCTTAAAGAAAATTGACAAAATCGTGCCCGGCATTCTGCACCCTTCCACCCTGCTCTACGCGCCGGAAATTAAGTTTTTTGATACACATTTTATGACGGATAAAGATCTGGAAACAAATGTCGGGGGAATCTTTGTGGCCGGAGACGGGGCAGGAAAGAGCCGCGGCATTGTCGGGGCGGGAATTTCCGGCATCATCGCGGCCAGGGGCATTGCCCGGAAATATTTTTAGCGCGCCGGGTAATGTTTTTTTAACGGGATGGCCGGCAAAGTTTTATTCTTCAATTTCTCTGACCGCTCTCAAGCCCTTAAAGCCGTTATTGGCCCAGCCGTATAAATCCTGCACGGTCACATTGCTGGAACATTCAAACTGCCGGGTGTCCTGCGGTAATTTTTTCAAATCGTGTTTGTTTTTATAAAATTTTAAAGATCCGTCTTTTGACAGAATGATGTAGTATAGCATTATCCGACCTCTTAATGATACAGGCGGGGAACGCCGGAAGCGTTCCCCGCTTTTTTCAGGTTATTTCGGGCATGGACCGATATACTTTCCTTTCATCTTGCTGAGCATCTGCATTTCCGGCTGACCTTTCGTCTTGAATTTGGTATTGGATTGTCCGGTCATCGTATTGCCGGTATAGGTGGTGGTTCCCGATGTCTGCATGACGGTATCTTGACCTTTGCATTCAACCTTATAGTTGACAGTATTGCCGACAAAATTCTGGAGCGTGGTTTTGCATTCATAATTCTTGTCTTTGTTTTTGGGGACCGCGTCGTTTTTCGTGATGCATTGGCGGAAAGTGGTTGGTGGCATGGAAGCAGGTACCCCAGGCATCCCTTTCAATTCCACCTGAGTGGTCATTTCCCACAAGCCTTCTTTCAACTCTGCCCAGGCTAAAGCCGACCAGAGCAGGGACAACAAAACAGCCAAAATAATAAAAGTCTTTTTCATCCTCTATCGTCTCCTTTTTTTATTGGTTTCTTGACGCAATCGATCTGAAAATGAATTGCGCTCCTACGTTTGGGATTGGTTAAATTTCTCAAAAATTCTATAGGACATCCCCTTGGGATTAAGATTTTTATACTGGTTAACGGACATAATGTAGTGGTCGAGCATTTTAATCGATTCCTCGGGAGTGTCCACAAATTCTACGCCGGCTTCATAATATTTGCCTTCATAAACGGCTTTACACCACTTCACTTTTCCCTGAACCGTGATCGTTTGCCTCGTGTTTTTCAAGGTTAAATCGATTTTCAGCAAGGTGTCCTTCGGCAACGGAAAATTGCCCTGGATTCTGGTGCCGGTCATGGAAATATCTTCGCTGTGGCTGTAGATGATCTTTTTCTGCGGCGGGGCGGAGATTTCAGAGAGGATGGTGATGACGATTTCGTTTTCTTCATCGAGTCTCTCCGCTCTGCGCGCTGACTTCATCGCTTGCTCGTCGTCGGCTTCTTTTTCCGCTTCAAGTCGTTTTGATATGATTCTTTCTTTCATAAAAGCGACTCCTTTTTTCCATGACGTGCAGAATATGCTGGTTATCAGCTTATGATTGCAAATCTGTGAATCCGCGCCTTGTGTGATTGTATTTTATAAGAATTTCGTCTTCGTATGTCAATGGAAAAAATAACGGATGGTGTCCGGTCTGGACGGGATGCTACAGCGCGTTAAACAGAGACCCCGAACCGCTCAGCAGCATATAGAGAATAAAGACCACCCCGATGAAGATGCGGTAGTAGCCGAAATATTTGAAGCCGTGGTTTTCGACAATTTTCAGGAATATTTGAACCGCCAGCCAGGCGAAAACAAAGGCAACCACAAAGCCAATGGCCAAAAGCATGAAATCGTTTCTGGAAAAAGTAACCTCTGTCTTCAGTAAGTCATATCCGGTTGCCGCAAACATGGTTGGAACGGCGAGCAGAAATGAAAACTCGGTCGCCTGTTTTTTATTCAAGCCGTTGAAGACGCCGCCGATAATGGTTGCCGCGGCGCGGGACACGCCGGGAATCATGGAAACACACTGCGCCAGTCCGATGAAAAAAGCATGTGGGTATGAGATATTGCCGAGATCAAGGTATTCTGTTTTCCGGGCAACGATATGTTTGTCCAGGATGATCAGCACAACACCGCCCGCAATGAGCGAGACGGACACCACCAGCGGGTTGAAAAGGTGCTGTTTGATGGTGTGATAGGCTAGGAACCCCACGACGACATTAGGCAGAAAGGCCACGCCCAGCTTCATGTAGATGTTGACGTCCTTCAGGAACCGGTTGGCGTAGAGCATCACGATGGCCCCGATCGCTCCGAGCTGAATGGCGATTTCAAAGGTCTTTACAAAAGCATGGTTGTGAATCCTCATGACGGAAGAGGCCAGAATCATATGCCCTGTTGAGGAAACAGGCAGAAACTCCGTGATCCCTTCAATCATTGCGAGAATAATGGTTTGAATGATGTCCATATGGCCGGATACCTTATACTTTCCGATCTTTTTATGTCAATGTAATATTTGCTGAAAAATATATTTTTTATCCTTGACAGAATGCCTCTGTCCCTCTATCTTCAATGAAAATGAAATGATTTCCGGGAATCGATCGGTATCCATTACCCATAGAAAAAGCGATCATAAAATAAATACATGAAACACATTTCCGTGAACAGCGCCGAATCAGACAATCCTCATCGCGACCGGACCCCTGCCAGGAAAGGGAGATTCTATGTCCAGAGATTTATCCTGATTCTGCTGCTGATTCTGCTGTTGCCTCTTTCTTCATCCGTGGCGAAGAATGTTACCTGCAGCCGTTTGCCCCTGCTGATGAAAAGTTTTCTGGCCAATCACTACGCGATGAAAGACCTGACCGGAGAAGTCAAGGATCACGCCGTCGATCAGATGATCAAAATCATCGATCCCACGAAAACACTCCTGTATGAGTCCGATGTGGCAAGCCTGAAGCCTTTTCTGCGGCGGGTCTTTGCCAGCATTCAGGCGGGCGATTGTGCTGCGCTGACCCCCGTTTATGATATCCTGGTCGCGCGGGCCAGAGAGAACGAGGCCATGGTTAGAAAAATTCTGGGATCAGACTTCAAACTGGATGAAAAGGCGGAGCTGCTGATAGACATCAAAAAACGTCCCTACCCGAAGACAAGAAAGGACAAGGAAGAGCTCCTGCGCAAGGTTGTGCAGTTTCAGATCGAGAATAACCTTCTGGCCGGTGTCAGCCTGTCGGAGGCCAAAAAGCAGCAGATTCACCGCTACGAACTGCAGACGATGCGGGTCATCAAGCGCAGTCCGGAGAAACTGATTACCACCGCCGCCGAGGCTTTTGCCCAGGCCCTGGATCCGCACACGGGCTACCTGTCTCCTGAAAACTATGATGACTTCCGGATTCAGATGCAGCTTTCGCTGGAAGGCATCGGCGCCGTTCTCAGCAGCGATAATGGCTTTACCGTCATTGAGGAACTGATTCCCGGAGGGGATGCCGAACGTTCCGGTCTGCTGAAACCGAAAGATAAGATCATTGCCGTCGCTCAGAAAAATGAACGCCCTGTGAATGTCATCGATATGGATCTGCGTGATGTCGTGAAAATGATTCGCGGCAAGAAAGGCACCCAGGTCACGCTGACGATTCTGCGGCAGGCGGAGCGCACCTACCGCTTCCATGTCACGCTTAAACGGGATAAGATTTACCTTAAAGAGCAGGAGGCGAAGATCACTTATGAAACAAGGTCATTTCAGGGGAAACCGTATAAGTTCGGGGTGATCGATCTCCCGTCTTTCTACGGCGACGAAAAGGTCAACAAGTCCTGTTATGAAGATGTCAGGGAACTCGTCGCTGAAGCCCGGCGGCAAAACGTGGATGGGATCATTTTGGATTTGTCGCGCAATGGAGGAGGTCTGCTGGGAGAAGCGGTGCGCATCGCCGGACTTTTTCTGGGCAAGGGAGCTGTTGTGGCAACGAAAGACAATCAGAATCAGTTGACAATATTTGTCAATGGATCGTCGTCAACTCGCCTCCAGGGAGATGATGTGGAAGTTATTTCATTTCCCGCGGACGGTCCCGGCGATGTTTATAGCGGTCCGCTGGTCGTGTTAACCAGCCGCCTGAGCGCGTCAGCCAGCGAGATTGTGACCGGCGCTCTGCAGGATTATAAGCGCGCGGTGATTGTGGGATCCGACCATACCTTCGGCAAGGGATCCGTCCAGACGCTGTCGCGTCTGCCGCGTGATTTGGGCGGAATGAAAGTGACCACGGCGCTCTATTTCCTGCCCCGGGGAAAGTCCACGCAGAAAATCGGCGTGGAAGCGGATGTGCGATTGCCCGGTCTGTTCATTCTCGAAGACATCGGAGAAACGACACTGGAATACCCTTTGCCGGCTCAGGCCATCGCTCCGTTTATAGAGATGCCGGGCAAGGCCGCGCCGCGCTGGAAGCCGGTAGACAAAGCCATGACGGATGAGCTGGCGGCCAAATCCGCCGCCCGTATTTCCAAAGACGAAAAGTTTTTGGAAATTATCAAAAACAACGGCGAGGCGGCCGCGAAGAAGGATGTGATCCGAATCAGCGATTTGCGCAAGGAAATGGAGAAGGAAGGGGGCGGCAAACAGCAGGAGACGCCCACCGAGATGAAGAAGAAAGCCCGTGAACAGCAGACCCCCTACCTCAATGAGAGCGTCAATATTGTTCTGGATATGGTTGTGATGGAGATGAACCGGACAATGCCGCAGGCCTTGCGCGCAGGCTACTAACATCAATGGGGCTGGCTGATCATTTACAGATTTTCTTCATTTTAGCCATATCCAGCAGCATGCAGTTTCTCAATTTACAGGCTTTTTGCGCATCCATACAGCCCAGCTTTTTATTGCCCTGATTTAAATAAAGGACTCCTCTGTTGATGTAGGCTTGCGCTAAACCGGGCTGGAGACGGATGGCCTGATTATAATCTTCAAGGGCGCGTTTCGGCTGGCCGATTTGCATGTAGGCGACGCCCCGGTTGTAATACGCGAGAGCCACACGCGGTTGCAGCTTGATGAAATTGGTTAAATATTCAATCGCTTTTTGCGGTTTGGTATACTTCTTCCCGTCCCATAAAGCATTCGCTTTCTTGATCCAGTCTGCGCTGTTCGCGCTGAACGCCGGCGAACAAAGCAGGGTTAAAACCAAAGAAATGGACAGAATCAATTTTAGCCAAAAAGCTTCTTTTTTCTTCAGGCTCATAAAATTCTTTTTCTGCAAATGAAGCGGCTTTTGATTATAGGAAAGCGTTATCACGAACGGCCGTGCTCAAAACGGATGACATGCGCTTCATACAAGCTGATAATCTTTTTCCCGGAATAATTTCAGACAGGCATCTGCCGCCACATCATCATAAAGGATGCCCTTGTTTTTCTCGATTTCCTCCAGAGCAAAATCAATGCCCAGCGAAGGCCGGTAGGGGCGATGAGAAGCCATGGCCTCGACGACATCGGCAACAGCCAGAATACGGGCCTCCAGAAGAATTTCTTCACCCTTCATGTTTTGGGGATACCCTGTTCCATTCATTCTTTCATGATGCTGATGAATTACCTGCGCCAGCGGCCAGGAAGAGTCAACGCCTTTCATCATCTCGTATCCAATCCTGGAATGTTCTTTGATCAGATTATATTCTAAATGGCTCAGTTTTGAAGGTTTTGTCAATATTTCAGTCGGGATCGCCATCTTTCCGATATCGTGGATGGTGCCGGCCATGCGAATCCCTTCAATCATGTTTTCACTCAGCCCCATCTCCTGTCCGATGGCGCAGGCCAGATTGGCTGACCGCGACTGGTGGCCTGCCGTATAGGGATCTCTGACTTCCAGGGCAGACACCAGGACCTGAACCGTTGTGGACACGGCTTTCTTGAGGCGGGTCAGGGTTTGCTGAAGCGTTTCCTCCGCCTGCTTGCGTTCCGTGATGTCCCGAAGATTGATAATGGCCGCTTCCACGATTTGATTGCGGACTAAATTACTGGCGACCAATTCAAACGTGTGCCAGTTTCCGTCTGCTTTGCGGAGACGGACCTCCGCTTTATAAGTGCGGGGATTGGTGTCAGAAAAAAGAACTCTGAATCCATGGATAATGTCCTGCAGATCATCGGGATGGACATGATCCCGGGAGCTGGCGTTGATTCTGTCCTCATGTCTGTATCCCAAAATGTCATCTACCGCTTTGTTTTCGTAGGTGATGATGCCTTTGCGGTTGACCAGCAGAATGATATCCGAAGACTGATCGGCCAGCGAACGGAAAATCTGTTCCTCGTTCTTCAACTGTTCTTCTATTTTTTTGCGTTCAGTGATGTCGCGCACCAGTCCTCTGAAGCCGACGGGTTTATCGGATAAGTCTTTGGTCAGGGAAACGGATACTTCAATATTTCTTTGGATGCTGTTTTTGCTTTTTACCAAGCAGGGGAAATCTGTGATGGATTCTCCCTGCGATACCCTGCCGCACACCATGGATGCTTCTTGCGCGAAATCGTCATCCAGATATTCCCGGTAATGTCTGCCCAAAAGGCCATCCCTGTCGCATTCCAGAATTCCGCACAATGAATGATTGACAAAGGTGAAGTTGCCGTGCAGATCTGTTTCGCAATAGCCCTGTTCAATATTTTCAAGAATCGTTCGAAATTTTGCTTCGCTGTGACGCAGCTTTTCTTCGGCATGTCGGCGCTTTGTAATATCGCGAACGCTCATCACAAAACCGGCGACATCCGGATTTTTAGTAAGATTTCTTCCCATGCCGTCCAGATAAATGACAGAACCGTTTTTGTGAATAACGCGCAATACTCTGGGGATGAGAGCATCTTGATCGGCCAGAATAGCCTTTCCGTAATCATCGGCGGTCTCACGGCTGTCTTCCGGATGAATAAAAGAAAAGACGCTTTTCCCGATAACTTCCTCAGGTTTATATCCGGTAAAACATTCGATGGATCGACTGCAATATTTGATATCGCCCATCTGATCCGTAACGACAAAAATGTCGGAAAAGTCTTCGTTGATTTGTTGGAAATGTTTCCCGCTTGTCAGCGGCAGCTTATGTTTTGATCGCTTCAAATGAAAGTCTGTTCAAAATCCTTTTTATTTTTACCGCGCAAACCTGTTCTGGACAAAAAGATGCCAATTTATAAATTCTTATTTGACGTCAAGATATATGGAAGATTGAATTCTGTCAATAAGGAAATAAAAACTGACAAAGGGTGCGACTGCCTGAACATCAGGATGCCTCAGTTTGCTGAAAATTCATGGATTGGCTCTTGCCCCGCGCGAGAGCGCTGATTATATTGCTAACAGGTGGTGCAATGATGAAAAACAGATACTTTCCCATATTGATCATCATCCTGATTGCAGGATTAATATGGGCATTTTTACTCGCAAAAGTTTCCAGTGAACGGGAAAAGGGGGGACAGATGGTGGATAAAAAAACAATGGCTGAAGACGCAAGGAAAAAGATGACGCCTCTCCAGTGTGATGTGGCCTTCGGCAATGCCACGGAGACGCCTTTCAAAAATGAATACTGGGATAACCATCAGGAAGGCATCTATGTCGATATCGTGTCGGGAGAGCCGCTTTTCAGTTCAAAGGATAAATTTGATTCGGGTTCGGGATGGCCCAGTTTTACCCGGCCCCTCAACGGAAAATCTGTTCTTGAAAAAACAGACAGCAGTCATTTTATGCGGAGGACAGAAGTACGAAGCGCGAAAGCGGATATTCATCTGGGGCATGTTTTTGAAGACGGACCGCTTCCCACGGGCAGGCGATACTGCATCAATTCCGCATCGATAAAATTCATTCCGAGAGAGAAAATGGAAGAAGCGGGATACGGAGAATATTCGCGGTTGTTTGCCGCGCCATCGACCGAGAAGACAGAAACGGCGATCTTTGCGGCCGGCTGTTTCTGGGGCGTAGAGGAATATTTCAGCCGTGTTAAAGGTGTGATCAAAAGCGAGTCCGGCTATACCGGAGGAATCCGGAAAAATCCGACGTATGAAGAGGTTTGCTCCGGCAAAACCGGTCATGCCGAATCTGTCCGGGTGACGTTTCATCCCGGGGTGGTCAGTTACGAAAAGCTGCTGAAGCATTTCTGGGACATGCACGATCCCACCAGCCTCAATAAGCAGGGCAATGACCGGGGGACTCAATACCGGTCTGCTATTTTTTACACGAATCCGGAACAGAAAAGAATCGCGAGAACTTCTCTGAAGACCCTGGCGACGTCGGGAAAATATTCCGGACCCATCGTTACAGAGATTCAACCGGCCGGAGAATTTTATCCGGCGGAGGAATACCACCAGGACTATCTGAAAAAAAATCCCTACGGATACTGTCATATCGATTTGAGAAAGGCCGCCAGGGAATAAGCAGGGGAAAACGCACAAGTCAGGATCACTTGATGAATGGGGGAGTGAGTGAAATTAAGACACAAACCGTTCGAAATTTTTCGCATTTTCCCATTGATTATTTTAGATATTATCTATAAAACCTATACATGTCTGACGAATAGAAACGTGTGGCAGCCACAAATCAACCCGAAGAATTTATGACGATTGGAGAAGATTATGAAGAAGATTGGATTTTTAGCGTTTATTATAATGCTGATGAGTATGGTCGCATCAGCGCAGGCGGAAGTCAGAGCCAACTCTGTTTCCATTACCCCCTTTGTGGGATTTTATGATTTTGAATCAAATGAAT
>Ga0209310_1000576_pt1 | contig 38832 bp, 31 predicted proteins | sample AD_UKC030_MetaG_FD_184415 | JGI IMG/M metagenome (GOLD analysis project Ga0209310, IMG submission 184415) | Active sludge microbial communities of municipal wastewater-treating anaerobic digesters from USA - AD_UKC030_MetaG (SPAdes) (version 2) | ecosystem: Engineered > Bioreactor > Anaerobic >...
GGCGAAGCGGCGGTTTGTGGAAGAGATGCGGCGGAGGCTGGGGGAGCGGAGGCCGCAGAAGCGGCGGCAAGGGGTGATCCTCAAGGCGCTCCATTAGTAATATGTATGGATCTGACCCCATTGCGCTCTCTTTCTCACTTTCATACTGGCTGCCGTTGGAGATCAGGAAAACAATCCAACGGTGGAAGCTAAGCTCCTCGATCTTAGCGTCCCGGAATCACCGATTACTGTTGGCGATTTGACGCTGATGGGAAATCTTAGTGACACCAGTATTGGTCTTTTCCAGTTCCTTCCTGATGCTCCCATCACGTTGAAGCCCGACAAAACCTATTACTTCGCGCTGGGTGTGAGTTCCGGCGACGGCATGTATTATTGGCAGATTGAGGAGGAGATTGGCTATTCGGAGGGGCCTGGGACGATCCCGGACCAATACGCCATCAACCAGCAGGGCAGTGGATGGAACATTTATGCCGGTTCGCCACAGCTCATCGCCGTGGACGGCAAACCTTATGCCGTGCCGGAGCCGGCGGCGATCCTTTCCGCCAGCCTTATGGCGATAGCCGGCTTGGTTGCGGCCCGGCGGTTCCGCCGGCGATCCTGATCCGGCAATGCCGGAGGACAGTGCGCGGCCCTGATCCCTGCGCTGCATCGCAAGGGCGATTGCGATGCTGCAGGCCATTTTCCGGATTCTTCTGGGCGATTCCTGTCTGCCTGTGTATCAGCTTTGCTGATGAATACCGGGTCCAGGAATCTCCATCGAATTCTTCCAATCAGTGCGGCGCAAACCGGATGAAAATTCTGTCGACGGACAGTTGCCGCTCGATAAGACATTGATACACAGCATGTAAATCTATCAGACAGCAGATTCTATCGATTTGACAGATCATGGGCGTTAATTCTTGATATCAATGGCATAGGCATGAATCCGTCCAAAGGCCATGTCTTATACTTGGTCGGCAATGAGAACGCAAAAATAGAATGGCAAGATCGAATGTCCGTCTCGGAACGTCTTCGCCGTTGACACTGAATTCCTCGATCCAAATTGCCAGTTATTCGGTCATTGATTATCATCGGAGGTTATACTTTACACGCGGATGTTCATTTTTGTTGACTCATTAGCAGAGGTAATTTAACTTGCCTCAATCTGGCAGTAATTTGCATGTTTATCAGATCATGAAGTATCGTCGTATGTTGGATTGTCGGGCGATTCGAGGGGGCATTGGGATCATTCTTTGGCTGACGTTGGCGGTTGGCGGATTCGGCGCCTTGGGAGGCAGGATGCCAAAAGGCGGCGAGGGGGTTCTGGTGAAGTTTCGGCCAGGCGCATCCGCGCTCGATGTGCAGCTCACAGCGCTCGAACAGGATGCGCGTCGGACGCGCATTTACAGCCTGGTTGCCGGCCTCGAGCGTTGGGAGGTGGGTCGCGGCCGGTCGGCAGCGGTGGCGCGCCAACTGCAGGAGCGCGGGGATGTCGAATACGCCGAACCGGATCTGCGCGTGCAATCGACAGCGTTCATTCCGAACGATCCCATGTTTGGCGAGCAGTGGGGATTGCACAGCATCTCGGATGTGGACGTGAACGGGCCGGAGGCATGGGACATTGCCACAGGCGATCCGTCCGTTGTGGTTGCGGTGATCGACACTGGTGTGGAATGGAATCATCCCGACCTCGCTGCGAACATCTATCTCAACGAAAAGGAGTTCGAGGGCATACCGGGGGTGGACGACGACGGGAACGGGTATGTGGATGACATTCGCGGATGGGATTTTGTGGCGAGCGACAACGATCCCATGGACGAGAGCGGCCACGGGACCCACGTGGCTGGGGTGGTGGGGGCGGTGGGAAACAACGGGATCGGAGTGGCGGGGATCCAATGGCAGGGGCGGATCCTGCCGTTGCGGTTTATCGGCGCCAGCGGAGGGTATGTTTCGGATGCCATTGCCGCCATTGAGTATGCGGTGGCGATGGGGGCGCGGATCTCGAACAACAGCTGGGGGGGCACGACCTATTCGAGCGCGCTGTACGATGCCATTCGCAACGCCGGCGCCGCGGGCCATCTGTTCGTCGCCGCGGCGGGCAATAACGGTCAGAACTCCGATGACGCGCCTTTTTATCCGGCGGCTTACGATCTGGACTGCATCGCGAGCGTGGCGGCGGTGGACAGCGCGCTCAACCGGGCGGGCTTTTCGAATTACGGTGCGGAATCGGTGGACCTGGGCGCGCCCGGGGTGGGCATTTGCAGTTTGGCTGCCGGCGGCACCTACGGCTACATGTCGGGCACAACGGTGGCTGCGCCTTACGCAGCCGGCGTGGCGGCTCTGGTCGTCTCGGTGATGCCGGAAGCGGACGCCGCGGCCGTCAGGGATCGTCTCTTTTCCACCGTGCGGCCGCTTCCGTCGCTCCAGGGGATCACGACCACGGGCGGTATGGTGGATGCGGCGGCGGCGGTTGCCAGCCAGGAAGATGCCGCCTCCGGGCTGGAAACGGGCGTGGAATACTCGTTGAACGCCGCCGCAGCGAAGCCGAACGATCCAGCCGAGGAAGCGATCCAGGACGCCGCCGTCTACGAGGCATCTGCGCCTTCCGTCAGCCTGATGTGGGATGACAATTCCGATAACGAAGACGGGTTCATCCTTGAGCGATCGGAAGGCGGCACAGAGTTCTCGGCTGTTGCGGATCTGTCGGCGGATACTGTCAGCCATACCGATACCGGCGTGAGTCCGGGGTGCACCTACACCTATCGCGTCTGCGCCTACAACGGTTACGGGAAATCCGACTACTCGAACCTGGTGACGACCACCATACCGCAGGTGGAGACCGTGCCTCTGGCGCCCAGCGATCTGGCAGCGGTCGCTCAAACAGGGTATCAGATCATACTGACTTGGGCGCTCCATTCGGACAATGCGGACTATCTGGTTCTGGAACGATCGACGCGGAGCAGCTTCGAGCGTGCAGTAACGATCAGGATACCATCGGGATCGGCAACAAGCTATATCGATGCTGGCCTGGTCCCGCGAGTGGTCTATTACTATCGTTTGGCCGCCTGCAACGAGTTGGGCGTCAGCTCCTACTCCAACACTGCCTCCGTCCGGGCCATTCGATAATCTGCTGAGGTTTTGCCCTTGAAGCGCCCCCATGGTTGGGGCATGCTTTTGCGCAACAACCCCATGGATATGCCCACCCGGAAGACTATCTCACGCAGAGCCGCGCTCCGAAGCCTTGGAACGACTGGCGCGGCAATTGCCGTCTTGGGGAACCGTTCCGGAGCGGCGGCCGAGGCGGCGCCATCGAGGGGGCGCCAGACGGCGCCGTCCGGCGCCGACGCCCGGGAGCTTCTCGAGGAGCGCGTTCGGCAAGCGCCGCTGATCGACACTCACGAGCATCTGTTCGAGGAGAAGGAGCGCCTGGATGGCAGCGTGAACCAGCGCATTCCCTGCGACGATTGGTCGCTGCTGTTCAACCATTATCTGAACTCGGACCTGGTGACCTGCGGGATGCCGAAGACCGATATCGATCGGTTCTTCTCGCCCGGGGTGGATCCGGCCGGCAAGTGGCGGCTGCTGGCGCCGCACTGGCCCGCAGTCAAGAACACCGGCTATGCCCAGGCGGTGCGGATCTCGATTCGCGAGCTGTATGGAGTGGATGAGCTCTCCGAGACCAGCGTCGGCAGGGTCCAGTCCGGATACGAGCGGATGCGCCGGCCCGGATTCTACAGGCGCATCCTGCAGGAGCGCGCCGGGATCGAGTCGTGCCAGGTCAACAGCCTGACGGGCGAGCCCTTCAAGAAATCGGACATGCCGGCCTTTCTGATGCAGGACCTGAGCATCGTGGGGATGTTCTCGGGTCCACAGATCCAGAAATACGCCGCCGGCACGGGGATCGAGGTCAGGTCCCTGGGGGATTGGCATCGTGTGATCGAGTGGTGGTTCGAGCAGTACGGCCGCTATGCGGTCGCCGTGAAGTCGCAGCATGCCTACAGCCGGGACATCGATTACGCCCGCGTGCCTGCGGAGGAGGCGGAGCCGGTTTTTCAGAAAGTGCTGCGGAAGGACCGGGTTTCGCGCGAGGAGCGGAAGCTGCTCGAAGACCATTTGTTCTGGTACTCGGTGGACCAGGCGACGGCCCATGGCCTCCCTGTCAAGCTGCATACCGGCTACTACGCGGGCCAGGACGGGATGCCCTTGTCCAGGCTCCGGTTCAACGCGGGGTCGGCTGCTGAGCTGTGCCGGCTGTCGCCGGGCACGAAATTCGTCTTCATGCACATCTGCTATCCCTACTACGAGGAGCTGCTGGCCGTGGCCAAGCACTGGACCAACGCGCACGTGGACATGTGCTGGTCGTGGATCATCAATCCCGTTGCCGCCAAGGAGTACCTGAAAAAGCACATCGTGACGGCGCCGATCAACAAGCTGCTGCCCTTCGGGGCGGACTACATGTTTGTGGAGCCGGTCCTGGGGCACGCGATCATGGCGCGCCGGGGCGTGGCGCAGGCCCTGGCGGAGCTGGTCGAGGAGCGATGGCTCCAGCTGGATGACGCCCTCGATCTGGTCGACAGAATGCTTCACGGCAACGCCCGCGCGATCTTCCAGCTCGACCGGAAGACCGAGGCGCTGCGGCGCGCCAGCTGGGCCCGCGGGTTGCCCGGCGATCGCGGATCCGGCCCCGGGTGACATCCGGGTCCGATGATGGTAGGATGTTCTCCGATGACTGAACGCACCGCCAAGCTGCGCCGGCTGAGCCTCGACACGGCGCCGTCCCTGACCGCCGAGCGCGCGCGATTGCTCACCGAGTTTTACCGGGCCAGCGAGGGCAGGCACTCCGTGCCGGTCTTGCGGGCCCGAGCCTTCCTTCACCTCTGCGAGCACAAGGCCATCTGGATTGGCGAAGACGAGCTGATCGTGGGCGAGCGGGGCCCGGCCCCGAAGGTCGTGCCCACGTTTCCGGAGCTCACCTGCCACAGCCTCGACGACCTCCGGATCCTCGATTCCCGCCCGAAGACCTGGTATCGCGTGGACGACGAATGCCTCCGGGCGTACGAGCAGACGGTGATCCCGTACTGGCGCGGCCGCTCGATGCGGGACCGGATGTTCAACGAGCTGCCGCCGGAATGGCGGGACGCCTATGACGCCGGCGTCTTCACGGAGTTCATGGAGCAGCGCGCGCCCGGGCACACCGTTCTCGACGACAAGATCTACGCCAAAGGGATGCTCGATTTCAAAAAGGACATCGCGGATGCCCGGTCACGGCTGGACTTCCTGCAGGACCCGCATGCGTACGAGAAGGGCCAGGCGCTCGAGTCGTTCGACATCTCGTGCGACGCGCTGATGGTGTTGGCCGAGCGCCATGCGGCGCTGGCGCGCGACCTCGCGGCGCGCCAGCCCGATCCGCGCCGCCAGGCCGAGCTGCGGAAGATCGCCGATGCGTGCTCGCGGGTTCCCGCCCACGCCCCCCGCGATTTCCATGAGGCGCTCCAGTATTACTGGTTCTGCCATCTGGGCGTGATCACCGAGCTGAACGGATGGGATTCGTTCAATCCGGGTCATCTGGATCAGCATCTTCTGCCGTTCTACGAGCGCGGGCTGGCGGACGGGTCGCTGACGCGCGAATCGGCGCGCGAGCTGCTCGAGTGCTTCTTCATCAAGTTCAACAACCATCCGGCGCCGCCCAAGGTCGGCGTGACGGCGGCCGAGAGCGGCACCTACACCGACTTCGCGAACATCAACATCGGCGGCCTCCTGCGGAGCGGTTCGGACGCCTCCAACGAGATCTCGCACATGCTGCTGGACATCGTTGCCGAGATGCACCTGCTCCAGCCCAGCACGAACATCCAGCTCTCGCGCAAGAGCCCCGACGCGCTCCTCGAGCATGCCTTGCGGGTCCTCGCCAAAGGGTATGGATTCCCGTCGATCTTCAACGCCGACTCGGTGGTCGAGGAGCAGGTTCGCCAGGGCAAAACCCTCGAGGACGCGCGGGCGGGCGGGTGCAGCGGCTGCGTCGAGGTGGGCGCGTTCGGCAAGGAGGCCTACATCCTGACCGGCTATTTCAATCTGGTGAAGGTGCTCGAGATCGCGCTCCACGACGGCCGCGATCCGCGCACGGGCAGGCAGCTGGGCCCGCGGACAGGCGCCCCGGACAGCTTCTCGACCTTCGAGGACCTGCTCCGCGCGTTCCGCAGCCAGCTCCGGCACTTCCTCGAGATCAAGATCCGCGGCAGCCGGCTGATCGAGCGGATGTATGCCGATCACATGCCGGCGCCGTTCCTGAGCGTGCTGATCGACGATTGCATCGCGAACGGGCGCGACTACAACGCGGGCGGGGCGCGCTACAACAACACGTTCATCCAGATGGTGGGCCTGGGGAGCATCGCCGACTGCCTGAGCGGGATCCGGCAGCTCTGCTACAAGGACGGCGCCCGCCGCGCGCGGCCGCGGGCCTCGTCGCGCCCCACGGCGGAGGAGCTGGACCGGATCACCGCCGATTACGTGGATGAGCTCCTGGCGCCGCAGGCCTCTCCGGCTTCGCTGCCGCTGTCGCGGCTGGTGGACATCCTCGATGCCAACTTCGAAGGGCAGGAGCCTCTGCGCCAGCGCCTCGTCCACCGCGTCCCCAAATACGGCAATGACGACGACGACGCCGACGCCCTCATGATCGAGGTCTTCAACGCGTGCTTCGAGGAGGTCGATGGACGGCCCGACGCGCGCGGCGGCGCTTACCGGGTCGAGATGCTGCCGACCACGTGCCACGTCTATTTCGGCAGCGTGACCGGCGCGATGCCCGACGGGCGAAAGGCGGGGCTGCCGCTGTCCGAGGGGATCAGCCCCGTGCAAGGCGCCGATCGGCGCGGCCCCACCGCCGTGTTCAAGAGCGCCGCCAAAATGGACCATGTCAAGACCGGCGGCACGCTCCTCAACATGAAATTCACCCCCGCGCTCGTCGCCGGCGACGAGGGGCTCGACAGCTGGGCGCACCTGGTTCGAGGCTATTTCAAGATGGGCGGCCACCACGTGCAATTCAACGTCACCACGGCCGAGACCTTGCGGAAAGCCCAGGCTCATCCCGACGAGCACCGCGATCTCATCGTCCGGGTGGCAGGCTACAGCGACTATTTCTGCGACCTCTCGAGGGAGCTCCAGGAGGAGATCATCGCCCGCACCGAGCATGATGGCTTTGGCGCGCCGGATTGAGCCGAGCGACGCCGGAGGCCTGCTCTGGCGCCGGGCCGCGGGCACGGGATCGGCTTGCGGCGCGCATTGAATTCCGCAAAGGAGTGAGGTATGGATTTTCGCATGAACACCATGTCGAGCACTCGGGCCGGGCGGTCGCGCCATTTCATTTCGAGCGTGGTTTGGGCAGGATCACTCCTCGGAGCGGGGGTCGCATGCATGGCGGCGGCGGGATCGGCCCCGGCGCAGCCAGCCGCCGGCCAATCGCCGGGAGGGCTGCGAGCCGGATTTGCCCGGGCGGACATCACGCCGGGCCAGCCGGTGCTTCTGGCCGGATACGCGAGCCGGAAGGAACTCTCTCAAGGGGTGCACGATCCGCTGTCGGCTCGCGTCGCGGTGTTCGCGGAGGGCGGGCGGAGCGTGGTGCTGGTGTCCACCGATCTGATTGGCTATTATGGGGAGACGAGCGGCTCGATGCGCCAGGCGATACTCGAGGCGTGCGGGCTCGAGCCGGAAGAGCTGTTTCTGACTGCCATTCACACCCACGGCGGACCGCAGCTGGGCCATGACCCATCCCGGCTGCCGCCGAGCAATGTCGAATACACCCGCTGGCTCGAGGGGCGTCTGATCGAGACGGTTGGCGCCGCCCGGAGCCGCCTGGCCCCAGCCCAAGTGGCCTCGGGTTCAGGGGCATGCCCCGTCGGCGTCAACCGCCGGGAACCGGTCCGAGACAAGGATGGCAAACCGAGCATCGTGCTGGGACGAAACCCGCTCGAGCCGGTCGATCGCGAGGTGCAGGTCCTCCGGATCGCGGGCGCGGATGGGAGCGCTCGGGCGGTCCTTTTTGCCTACCCGACCCACAGCACCGCGATGGGCCCGCGGAACCTCCGGATTACCGGGGATGTCCACGGCATCGCCGAGCAGTTTCTGGAAACGTATCTGGGCAATGGGCTGATCGCGGCCGCCTTTGCGGGCGCGTCGGGCAACATCGATCCTTGGTTCCGCGTCCTGCCCGAGTTCCGCGCCGAGCGGGGCTGGGTCCCGGAGGCGGTGCTGCTGGGGACGTTCCTCGGCGAAGAGGCCGCTCGCGTGATCGAGCGGGTGCCGGCCGGCTCCGCGGATGGGCCGGTCCGATCCGTGTTCCGCACCCTCCGGCTGCCGGGCAAGCCCCGAAACGAGGAGGCCGCTCCGGCAGACCATCCGCCGACCGAGCTCAATGTGACCGTGGGGCGGGTGGGCGAGGTTGCCTGGGTGGGCTTGGGCGGCGAGATTTTCAACGAGATCGGTTCGGCGATCAAGGCGGCGTCGCCATTCCGGATGACGGTGGTGGTCACGCATTGCAACGGGGCAGCGGGCTACCTGCCAATCGCGGCTGCGTATCCGCAGGGCGGCTATGAGGTCCGATCGAGCCCGTTTGCGCCGGGCGCGGCCGAGCAGCTGGTGAGCGAGGTGGCGCGGATGCTAAACGAGATCCGCGATGGCCGGTAGGGCAGGGGAGCGCCGGCGGCCTCCGGGGATCCATCGAGCGGGCTTGCCGGCCGGGAGAAAGGCCGCCGATTCCGTCCCGAATCCCGCGCCCGACGACGCAATTCGGAGCGATCGCCTTTCTCGGCGAACCGTTTTGCCCCGAGAACGGTCCGTTGTGTATAGTGGCAGCATGTTTCGACCGTGCATCGATCTTCATGAAGGCCGGGTCAAGCAGATCGTCGGCGGCTCGCTGCGGGACGATGGCGTCGGGCTCCGCACCCATTTCGTGGCGGATCGGCCCGCCTCCTGGTATGCGGAGCGCTATCGCCAGGACGGTCTGGCCGGCGGCCACGTCATCATGCTCGGCCCCGGCAACGAGGTCGCGGCGCGATCGGCCCTGGCGGCCTACCCGGGCGGGCTGCAGGTCGGCGGCGGGATCCGGCCCGACAATGCCGCCGCATGGCTCGATGCCGGGGCCAGCCACGTCATTGTCACCTCGTGGGTGTTCCACGCCGGGCGGATCGATTGGGGCCGGCTCGATGAGCTGGTGCGCGCGGTCGGCAGCCGCCGCTTGGTTCTCGACCTGAGCTGCCGCCGGCGCGAGGATCAGTACCTTGTGGTCACGGACCGATATCAGACACTGACCAACGAGCCGTTGCGGCGCGACCTGTTCGGGCAGCTGGGCTCTTGCTGCGCGGAGTTCCTCGTCCATGCAGTCGACCACGAAGGATTGTGCCAGGGGATCGATGATCGGCTGGTCCGATGGCTGGCGGAATGGTCGCCGCGCCCCGCGACCTATGCCGGCGGGGCCCGGTCCATCGCCGACCTCGACCGGGTCCACCAGATCGGCATGGGTCGGATCGACCTGACGATCGGATCGGCCCTGGACCTGTTCGGGGGGGCCGGCGTCCGCTATGCGGATGCGGTTGCGTGGAACCGGCAGCACGCTCCGGGGTTGTGATGCTGCGGGGGGGGCCGCAGGCGGAGCCTGTGAAGGGATGGCCGGGGCAGGATGGTGCGCGCATGGATGGTGAAGCTCCTCGGGCGCCCGCCCGGCCCAGGGACTATTTCAGCGGCAGGACCATCGAGGCCGCCCACGTCACGAGCATTCCGAGGAAGGAGTTGACTGTCACCACCACCGTCCAGCTCCGGAGCGTCTCTTTCTCCGTGAACCCGCTCAGCCTGCTCACGACCCAGAACCCGCTGTCGTTCATCCAGGACATGATCATCGCGCCGAATCCGATCGCCAGGAAGAGGTAGACCGGGTGATAGGGCAGGCCGGCGCCGCTCTCGACGATGGGCAGCATCATGGCTGCGGTTGTCAGCATCGCCACGGTGGCGGAGCCCTGAGCGATTCGGATCACACAGGCCACAGCATAGGCCAGCCACAGGTAATTGACCTCGCGCCCCTCGGCGATGGTCCGGATCGCGTCTCCCACGCCTGCGTTCTTCAGCATCAGCCCGAAGGCGCCGCCTGCGGCGGTGATCAGGATGATGGTTCCGGCGGTCTCGAAGGAGGGGCCGATGCGCTCGCAGATCCGCGCTACAGAATACCCCCGCTGGCGCGCCAGCAACACCATGGCCAGGGCCGCCCCGACGCACAGCGCCACGTTGCGGTTGCCGGCGAACTCGATCCAGGGGAACAGGCGCGGGTACTGAACCGCCCCGCCCAAGGCCGCCAGGATGGACGCCCCGCCGATCAAGACCACCGGGACGATGATCGGCAGGATGGAAGCGACGAAGGAGGGGAGCATGTCCTCGCGCAGCTCGGCGATCTGGCGGAGCTCATCGAGCGTGCTGCCCGGGACGTCGCGCAGCGGCACCTCGAACCGGCGGTTCAGCCAATGGGCCACCAGCCATGCGCCGCCTACGGGGAGGATCCCCGCAAGGAGGCCGGCCACCAGCGTCAGGCCGAGGTCGAGCTTGAGCGTCTCGGCCATGGCCAGCGGGCCGGGATGCGGCGCGATCATCGAGTGCGTGACCGAGCCCGCGCAGCAGATCGCCATCACATAGAGCAGGTAATCCCGCCCGAGCCGGAGCCGAAGCGCCTTGGCCAGCGGGACGACCAGCATGAAGAACGTGTCGAAGAAGATGGGGATGGAGATGATATAGCTGCTGGCCAGCAGCGCCAGCCCTGCCCGCCTCTGCCCGAAAACCGCCAGAAACCGGCGCACGACCTTGTCGGCCCCGCCGCTCTCCAGCAGGCAGAAGCCGATCACGGAGGCCAGGGCGATCACCACTCCAATCTTGCCGGCCGTGGTGCCGAACTCGGCGGTTGTCAGCTCGATCGCCCGGACCCAGTGGCTTGCAGATCCGCCGGCGGCAGGCGGCAGCGTGCCCGGCCAGGCCAGCAATCCCGCCGTGAATGCGGCCAGGATCAGCGCCAGAAACGCATGCATCCGCAAGACCGTGATCAGGAACACGATCAGCCCCACGCTGATCCCAAGCACCGCCAGCGGCCACCACAGGGGGCCGATGGGCGCGGCTGCCAAAAGGACGTTCATCATCAGACCGCTCCGCTTTCGGAGAGAGATTGCTGCCAGTGCTACCGGCATCCTGCTGAACGGTCAAGCCCGCACTGGCCGGATCGCCGGGATCATGGCGGAGGCGTCCGCCGGTCCGGATCCATCTTCCAGGAAGGAGAAGCGCGGGTTGACATTGATGGGCGAACCCATTAAACGAATCGAGTCCGGCCCGCGCAGCCCCTTGTTCGGCAGGGGGAGCGGCTGGCAGTTGGTCCGGCAGCCGAACTGAACCATTGGCGCACGAAAGTCATTTATGGCCACGGAAACTTTTCGCATCTTTCCGATCGATATCGTCATTTTCCTGGCGTTTGTAGTCAGCGTCGTCACGGTCGGCCTGGTCAAGAGCCGGCAGAAGGCCAGCAGCGAGGATTATTTCCTGGCGGGGCGCGGCCTGAGCTGGTGGCTGATTGGCTTCTCGCTGATTGCCGCCAACATCTCGACCGAGCAATTCGTGGGGATGAGCGGCAACGCGGCCAGCCACGTGGGGCTGGCGATCGCCAGCTACGAGTGGATGGCGGCCATCACGCTGGTTGTGGTGGCCTTCGGATTCCTGCCTTACTTCCTGCGCGCCGGCATCTTCACCATGCCGGAGTTCCTGGAATACCGCTACAACGGCGCGGCGCGCACCATCATGGCGGTCGCGACGATTCTGATCTATTTGCTGCTGCTGGGGTCGGTGACCTACTCGGGGGCGCTGACGATCGGCTCGCTGGCGAGCCAGGCCGGCGTGCCCATGACGTTGTTTACCGGATCGCTGCTGATCGGCGTAATCGCCATGCTCTACGTGACAGCCGGCGGCCTGAAGGCCTGCGCCTGGGCCGACCTGATCCAGGGGAGCGCCCTGGTCCTGGGCGGCGCGGTGATCATGTTCTTCGCCTTTCAGAAGCTGGGGACGGCCACCGAGGCGGCCAGCGTGGTCAGCGCCCAGACAGGCGCCGTCGCCATCCAGACCCTCGATCCGGGCACGGGCGCGCTCGAGCGATTCTGGGCGCTGAACCGCTCGCGGATGAACATGTTCCTCCCCGCCACGGACAGCGTGCTGCCGTGGACCGCGCTGCTGCTGGGCTTGTGGATCCCGAATTTTTACTACTGGGGATTGAACCAGTACATCACCCAGCGGACGCTCGGCTCGGCCTCGCTGGCTCAGGGCCAGAAAGGGATCGTCTTCGCCGCCTTCATGAAGCTGCTCATCCCGTTCGTGATTGTCATCCCGGGCATCATCGCCTTCAACCTCTACTCGAACTCGATGCGGCTGGAGGCGTCCGCAGACACCGCCCGCAGCCTGGCGCGCTACCTCAAGGCCAATCCCGCCACTGAGCATGTCGCGGCGGCTCCGGCGCCTGGGCCGGAGCAGATTGCGCAGTGGCCGTCCGGCAAGTACCTGCTGGCGATCTATCCTGACGAGGAAGCGCTCCGGGCCGTGAAGACGCGCCATCCGTTTGTCCTGCCCATCACCCGGCAGCGGATGGACAGCCCCGAGCTCGCCACCCAGCCGCACACGATCTTCCTTTCGGAGGATCACGCCTGGAGGCACGTGAACCCCGCGCTGGCGGGGGAGATCGAGGCCTTTAACGCGCGGACCCGCCAGGCTGCCGAAGCCGCGGGCCAGGCGCCGGCCGTCGAGAAGCTCATCGCCTACAAATACGACACCGCCCTGGCGCAGCTTCTGGGGAACATTCTTCCCCAGGGCGTCGGGATTGTGGGGTTCGTGCTGGCGGCGCTTCTGGGCGCGGTGGTCAGCTCGCTGGCGGCGATGCTGAATGCGGCCTCGACGATCTTCGCGGTCGATATTTTCAAGAAGCACATCGCTCCCCAGGCAGCCCAGCGAACGATCGTCCTGCTGGGCCGGCTCTCGGTGGTGGTTTTCACGGCGATCGCCGTGCTGCTGGCGCCGCAGCTGGGCAACCCCAAGATCAGCAACAGCATCTTCACCATCATCCAGGAAGGGCAGGGGTTCATCTCCCCCGGCATCCTGGCCGCATTCGTGTTCGGCCTGATCGTGCGCCGCGGGCCGCCGCTCTGCGGCGTCGTGGCGCTTCTGACCAACATGGTTGCCTACGGGGTTTTGAAGGTGGCGGTTCCCAACCTGCAGTTCCTCAACCGGATGGCCGTCTGTTTCGCGCTCTGTCTGGCGATCATGGCCTTGATCACGATGGTGCGGCCCTTGCCTCAGCCGATCGAGTTCAAGCAGCAGACCGCGATCCCCCTGGCCTCCTCCCGTTCCGCCCGGACCATGGGGATCCTGGTTGTGGTCATCACGCTCCTGCTCTACCTTGTCTTCAGCCCGCTGGGCATCGTCCGATGAGCCAGCCCGCCGCCGCGGCAGCCCGTGAATAATTCCCGCGCGGGCCCGTCCAAAACGTTTTGACCCCGCCTCCGGGATGGCTAACATGGGGGCCGGAAGGTGGAATGACACATGGGGCTTGGCATGATGGATTGTTGGGGATGGACGCTGGCGGTGGATCTGCCGGAGTCGGAAATTTTTTACGTCTGGCAGCAGGCTACGCCGGAGGCGAAGGCCATCATCGTGGTGTTGGCGATCTTCTCCATATTCGCCTGGTCGGTGATGGCGACCAAGGCGATCCAGATGCGCCGGGCCAAGCGGCTCAACCACCTGTTTAGCCTCGAGTTCCGCGCCCAGTCGAGCGTCACCAACATCCACGACCGCCACGTGCACGTCGACGGGTGCCCGCTCTTTTCGGTCTACCAGGAGGGATGCAAGGAGCTGGCGGGCCGGCGCCGCCTGCTGGCTGACAACCCCAGCCCCTCGACGCTCCGCCTGTCGCTCAAGTCCATGGAGCACGTCAAGCGGGCCCTCGAGCGGGCCGTCGCCGAACAGTCGCTCCAGCTCGAGTCCGGTCTGATCCTTCTGGCCATCGCGGTCAGCGGGGCGCCCTTCCTGGGATTGCTGGGCACGGTCTGGGGCGTCATGAGCACGTTCAGCTACGTGGGCATGAAGGGGCATGCGGATCTGGCCACCATGGCGCCGGGCGTTGCCGCCGCCCTGATCACCACCGTGGCCGGGCTGCTGGTCGCCATCCCGTCCATGTTTGGCTATAATTATCTGGTGCACCACCTCCGGGTGCTCACGGTCGAGCTGGATAATTTTGCCCAGGAGCTGGTGTCGCGGATGGAGAACGAATTCTTGGCAGGCGATGACTGAACCGAGTCCTCCAACGGAGTCTCCGAGCCAACCGTCGCGCCCGGAAGTGATTTGCGCCAAGTGCCATGCGGCCAACGCTCACGGGGCCAACACCTGCGGCGCATGCGGGGCGCATCTGTATGTGTCCTGCCACCACTGCGGGCACCGCAACGAGCGCCATCAACTGCGCTGCACCAGCTGCGGCCTGCGGCTCCACCGCACCTTCTGGCGCCGGCTCCGCAAGAAGGTCTTTCCCGACGCCAGCATGGTCCGGCCGCAGCACGTCCTGCTGCTGGTTGTGATGGTCCTGGCGGGATTCCTCCTGATCCTGCTGATCGTGGATCGAAAACTGCTCTTCTAGCCAAGCCCATGCGCCGGTTCTCCCAACGGAACTATCTGGTCACGCTCAGCGACATCAACATCACGCCGCTGCTGGATCTGGCTTTTGTTCTCCTGATCATCTTCGTCATCACCACGCCCCTCCTCACGCAAAGCATCGATCTCCGGCTCCCTCCAGGCGGCCGGACCGATCGCAAACAGCTCGATCCCCGCGACGTCCGCACCATCGAGATCAGCCGGGACGGGCAATACCGCCTGGACCGCCGGGTCTTCAATCTGGCCCAGATCGAGGCGGAGCTGGCCGAAACCTACCGCGCCAATCCCAACCTGGTCGTCTACATCCGCGCCGACAAGAGCGGCCCCCTCGAGCACGCGGCTGCCATCCTCGATCTCTGCCAGCGGCACGACATCACCCGGTTCTCGCTTCGGACCGAGCCGGCCCGCGTACCATGAGCGCCGTCCAACACAAATGCCTGCTGGTCTCGGCCGCCTTCCACTCGGCGCTGCTGGGCCTGCTGGTGCTGGGCCCCGCCTACACGGCACCCCGGCCGCCCGTCGATGACCTGCCCTTGCTGGATTTCGTTCCCACGCGGCTAGTGGACGAGGCCTTTTTCGGCGGCGGCTCGCCGGGCCCGCGGACGCCTCCGGCGCCCGCGCCCGCGCAGCCTGCCACGCCGCCGGCCCTGCCGCGCGTGGCCGCCCCTCCCAGCGCTCCGGAATCCCCGCGGCCCGAGCCATCCCGGCCGCCGCGGGAGGAGGGGATCGACCTGAACCCCCCCGCCCCGCCCCAGCCAGCTCCGGCCGCGCGGCGTGTCATCCAGCCGAACCTGAAGCCCGTCACCCAGCGTTCGGCTTCCCAGGCTGGTTCCGAGCGCGCCGAAGACCGCGCAGCCGAGCGCCCGCCGCGATCGTCCGGCCCGGCGCGATGGTCGCAGTCGGTCGGCCGCGCGATGAGCAGCCTGCGCGACGGGCTCTCCTCATCGACTCGAATCGAGGGGGTCGGCCCCGGGTCGGGCGACGGCACGGGCGGCGAGTCCTATGCCAACTATGCTCAGTTCGTCAAGACCTTTTATGACCGATCCTGGATCCGGCCACTGGAGATCCAGGACCGCTCGCTCACGGTCCGGGCGCGCGTGGTCATCGCCCGGGACGGCCGCGTGATCTCGAGCCGGATCGAAAAGCCTTCCGGCCATTCGGTCCTGGACCAGTCGGTCGCCCGCGTTCTCGAACGCGTCACGTTCGTGGCGCCGTTTCCGGAAGGCGCCCGCGAGTCGGAGCGGACCTATCGGATTCACTTTGTGCTCAATGCAGATGCCCTGACTGGATAATCAAACGCCCCATGATGAATCGATATTATTGCCGAGCCTCGATAGCCGCGCTGGCGGCCGCCTTTTCCCTTGTGATGGTTTCCGGATGGCTGCTCCACGCGCGAGCGGCCTCCGACGACCCGATCATTATCGAAGGGACGGCCAGCCTGAAGCGGCTTGTGAAGATCGCCATCACCGGGTTTGCGGCCGAGGTTCAGAATGTCCTCCGATTCGATCTGGAGGTGGCTGGCTTCGAGGTGGTGGCCGCCGACCAGGCCCAGTTCCTCGTCGAATCGACCGGCCAGGGCCAGGTGGGGGGCGCCGTGACCGACCGCATCTCGCGGAACGTGGTGCTCGCCAAGGCGTTTTCCGGGGGAGGGATGCGCTCGCAAGCCCATGCGTTCTCGGATGCGATCGTCGAGAAGCTCACAGGCCAGACCGGCATCGCTCAGACCCGGGTCGCATTCAAGGTGTCGACGGGCGACACGAGCGAGATCTACGTGTCGGATTACGACGGGCATAACCCGCTGGCCATCACCCAGGATCGCACGATCGTGGCCGCTCCCGCCTGGGGGCCCGCCAACCAGTGGCTCTTCTACACCTCCTATCGCCTGGGCAATCCCGATATCTTTTCCCATAACCTCCAGACGGGCGAACGTAAGATTGTGGCCCGGTACACCGGGCTCAACACCAGCGCCGCCGTGTCGCCCGACGGCCGGCGCATCGCCATGGTGCTCAGCAAGGGCGGGAGCCCGGACATCTATGTGGCCGACATCGGCGGCGGCAATCTCCGCCAGTGCACCACCACCAAGCAGGACGAATCCAGCCCCTGCTGGTCGCCGGACAGCCGGACCCTGTGCTTCACGTCCCGCGTCTCCGGCCGCGCGGCCCTCTACACGATGCCGGCCGATGGCGGATCCATGAAGCGCCTCTCCACCACGGGCGTGATCAACACCACCGAGCCCGACTGGTCCCCGGACGGGCAGTCGATCGTGTTCACGTCGATGATGGGCAGCTTCCAGATCTGCGTGCTCAACCTCAAGACCGGCAACACCAGCGTGTTGTGCGCCGGCGAGGATCCGGCTTGGGCCCCGAACTCGCGCACCGTCATGTTCGTGCGCCGGCAGGGCAGCCAGCGAGTCCTCTCTTTGCTTGACGTGCCTACCAAACGTGTCAAGGATATCGCCCGGATTTCGGGTAGCAGCTCGCAGCCTGCGTGGGCACGCTAACCCAAACCCTAAAACGATCGACCGATGAAAAAGCTCAATTTGGCCTTTCTGCTCACCCTGGTGCTGGCGCTCGCCATGGTTGGAACGGGATGCAAACAACGCCCCAAGAACATGACCCCCATTCCGGGGAGCAAGCCTGCCGTTGAAGGCCCCGGTCGCGCCCCGTTTGTCACCCAAGGCCCCGCAACGTCTCCCGGCCAGGGCGCGACGCTGCCCGCGGGCCCCAGCCCGCAAGCCGTCGATGTCACGCCGCCCGCCGTCGGCCCGGAAGGCCAGATCGAACACGCTGGCCTCGATCAGTTCGAAGGCCGCCCCGCCAACCGCGAGGTCTTCCGCGATTTCACCGTCTATTTCGATTATGACCGTTCCGAGGTCAAGGCCAGCGAGCGGAACAAGATCGAGTCGGTCGCCACCCAGATCAAGAATGGGCCGGCCGGCCAGGATCTCCTCATCGAGGGCCACTGCGACGAGCGCGGCACGGAAGAGTACAACCGCGCCCTCGGAGAGCGCCGCGCGCTGGCCGTCCGGGAGTACCTTGTCAACCTGGGGATCGCCGCCTCGCGGATCCGGACGATCAGCTACGGCGAGGACCGCCCCGCCTCGGCCGGACATGACGAGGCCGCCTGGAGCATGAACCGCCGCGGCGAGTTCGTGCTGCTCCTGCCCCGCGAGTGATCGGCGGCCGGATGCCCAGGCTCTGGATGCCTGATTTCCGCCGGGGGGAGGGGCCGCTGCGCCAGGGCTGGAATTAGCGCTTTACTTGGGTACCAACGAGCATTACGTTGCCTGCAATGTGGTTTTCTATGCAAATGAATGTCCTCGGTTTCATGGGCTGGCCGGAGATGGTGGCCATCATGCTCGTGATCCTTCTCCTGTTCGGCGCCAAGAAGCTGCCCGAATTGGCCCGCGGCCTGGGCCACGGCATCAAGGAGTTTAAGAAGGCCACCCGCGAAGTCACCGAGGACCTCCAGCAAGCCATCGAGGATGAGCCGGCACCGCCGCGCCGGACCAACCCGGTGACCTACAGCGATTCTCCGAGCTCAACCTCGCCAGGCGCACCTCCATCGCCGGAATCGTAACGGGGAGGCGGTCAAAGGGCGACTATGGCCAGCGACCCCGAGGAGGTCCATCCCTCGCCAGAGATCGACGAAGAGGATGAAGACGGCGGCGGACCGGTCAAGTCCTTCCTCGAGCATCTCGAAGACCTTCGCTGGACGCTGATCAAGGCGGTGGCCTCGCTCGTGGTTGCCATGGTGGTCTGCCTGGTCGCCGGCAATAAGCTCGTCACGTTCCTGACCTGGCCGCTTCGGCTGGCCCAGGACCGTTGGATGACAGTCGGCCTCGACAAGAACGTCACCGTCCGCATGGGCACCAACACCGCCTGGCGGCTTCCCCTGAACTATTTCGAGCCGCTCGGCTCCTCGATCGCCACGAACCGCTCCTTCCGAATCGAGCCGGTCCTGCTGGGCACCAACCTCGTGCTCACCCTCGAACCGGAACCCGCGGCGGTCTCCGAGAAGATCGTATCCACCATCTCCCTCAAAAACTACAGCCCGCTCAGCGCGTTCATTGTCGCTCTCAAGCTCGCTCTTTATGGCGGGCTGGTCCTGGCTTCGCCCTTCATCATCTATTTCCTGGGCGAGTTCATTCTGCCCGCTCTCAAGATCACGGAGAAGCGGATCCTGTTCCGCATTGCCGGTTTCGGGAGCGGCCTGTTCGTGCTCGGCGTGTTCTTCTGCTATTTCATCATCGCCCAGGTGGCGTTGATGGCCTCGGTCCAGTTTTCCGAGTGGATGGGCTTCGAGGCCAACGAATGGCGCGCCGAGGATTACATCAGCTTCGTCACCAAGTTCATGCTGGGCATGGGCTTGAGCTTTCAGCTGCCGGTCGTGCTCCTGACGCTGGTGAAGATCGAGCTGTTGGATTACCAGAAGCTCTCCGGGTTTCGATCCTACTGGGTGGTGATCAACATGGTGCTCTGCGCTGTCATCACTCCCTCCGGGGACCCGGTGACCATGATGCTCATGGCCCTGCCTCTCCAGGTGCTTTACGAAGTCAGCGTCTTCATCGCCCGGATCTGGGCCCGGCAGGAGCGGGCCGCCTTATCCGCCAACAACTCTCCTCCCCATGCCGACTGAAGAACAAATCCACGCCGCGCTTCGCCAGGTGAAGTATCCCGGGTTCAGCCGGGACATCGTCTCGTTCGGGCTGGTTCGATCGGTCCGCGTCGAGGATGGCCGGGTCGTGATCCAGCTCGAGCTCTCGACGCGGAAGCCGGAGCTGGTGGCTCCACTCGAGGCCGAATGCAAAAGCACCGTCGGCTCGCTTCCGGGCGTCCAATCCGTCCAGGTCGACGTGCGGATGCCGGGCGGCGGCGAAGGGGCTCCGGCCGGGTCCATGCCCGTTCCCCGCCGGATTCCCGGGATCCGGCGCATCGTGGCGGTCGCCAGCGGCAAGGGCGGCGTCGGCAAGTCCACGGTCTCCGTCAACCTGGCCTGCGGGCTGGCCCGGCAAAATGCCCGGGTTGGCCTCTTGGACTGCGATATCTACGGCCCGAGCATCCCTCTCATGATGGGCATCCATCAGCGGCCATCGCTCAATGAGAAGCAGCAGATCGAGCCCCTGGCCAACTACGGCGTCAAGCTGATGAGCATCGGGTTCCTCGTCGACGGCGATGCCCCCGTGATCTGGCGCGGCCCGATGATCGTCAAGACCATTCAGCAGTTCCTCGGCTCGGTCGCCTGGGGCGAGCTCGATTACTTGTTGATCGACCTGCCGCCCGGCACCGGCGACGCGCAGCTCACCCTTTGCCAGACCGTCCCGCTCGATGGCGGCCTGGTGGTCACCACACCCCAGGAGGCATCCCTCGGCGTTGTCCGCAAAGGCATGGGCATGTTCCAAAAACTCAATGTGCCCATCCTCGGCATCATCGAGAACATGAGCTATTTCACCGCGCCCGACGGCCAGCGCATCGAGATCTTCGGCCATGGCGGCGGAAGCCAGGAGGCCCGGCGCCAGAGCGTCCCCTTCCTCGGTGAAATCCCCATCTTCACGGAGATCCGGATCGGCGGCGACCGGGGAACCCCCGTCGTGGTCGACGCCCCGCAAAGCGCGCCCGCCCAGGCGTTCCTGCAGATCGTCGAGCGCATGAAACAAGCCATGCCTGCCGCCAGCCCGCAGCCCCTGTGAGGCAGCATCGCCGGCAGCCAGAAAGTTCGTTGAAAGCCATCAACCGGCAGCGTTGGCTGGCGCCGTGTCGGCCCGCGGGGGCTTCTCCAGCTCATCCAGCCATCGCGTTTCCGGCTCGAACAGGTGAATGCTGTTGGCCGATCGGGCCGAAACCCGAGCCTGGTCCAGGCGCCCCTGCGCCGCCTCGAGCTGCGCTCGCGCGAGATGGTAAGTGGATGCATCCTCGGCTGTCAGCCGCGCGGGATCGATCCGGTTCAAGATCTCCTCCGCCTCCTCGTGCCGCTGGTTCAGGGTCAAGGCGCGCGCGTGGAGGATTTGAAAGGCCAGCGATTCGGGGACCCGATTTCGCACCAGGAAGGCGATCCCCAAGGCTTCATTGACCCGCTGGCCATGGATGACCAGCGCCGCGGCATAGTTGCTGTTCGCGAACACGTCCTCAGGCGCCAGGCGATACAGAGATTCGGCTGCTGCCAGGTAGAGAGCCGCGTCGCGATCCACGCGCGCCATGCGAACCAGCAGCCGCCAGTACTCGGGCTGCCCGGCAAAATCCTGCCGCATCCGTTCGAGCAGGGCGCGGGCGTCGTTTCCATAGCCGGCTTGCCAGACATTTTCGGCCACGAACAGCGCCAGGCCCAAGTGCGATATGCCCATGTCGGGGAGCCGGCGGAAGGCTCGCTCGGCATCCAGCGGCCGTTTCTGTGCCAAGGCGGCGCGGCCCTCGAGGAAATAGCTGTAGCCAGCCATGATCTTGAATTGGCTGGCGACCTGGCGGATCTGGGCTGCCAGGTCGGCGACCCGCTCCCATTCGCCCCGCTCGATCAGCAGCGCCCCTTTCGCCATCCATAGCTCGACCGATTGGGGATACTTGGGGAGCTCGATGTTGACCAGCTCGAGAGCGATGTCGTTCAAGCCGAGCAGCGAGTAGATCCGCAGCAGCCGTTCCGCCTCAGCCTGGTTGGTCGGGGATGGCAGAAACGCCTGAGCCCGCTGCACCGCCTCATCCTTCCGCCCCGCCTTGACCAGGAGCCGCCAGTAGTTGACGTGATCGAGTGTGGTGTCCTCTTTTCGCGCCGCCAGCTGCTCGAGGGAGTTCCCGCAGGCTTCCACCTCTTCGCGCCGCAGGCTGACCGCCATGATCAATCGGTGGGCCAGGATCTCGCGAGCCGGATCGTTCCGCGCCGCCTCGAGCTCGGCCCGGCTGGCCGCCGTCTCCGGCACTGGCCCCCAGCCCACCACATACGCGGCGCGGTAGAGCCGGACTTCCGGATCTTCCCCGACCAACTCCCGGTATTGGCCGTATCGCCGGTCGAATTCCGCCATCTGCCCGCTGGAGAACAAGGCTGCCAGATACGACCGCGCCAGGGCCGGAGTGAGACGGTCGGCCTGGGCACCCAGATAGGCCGCAATGGCGCCGAAAAACCTGTATTGCTCGAACACACGAACGCCGAACTCGAGATCGGCCTGGTTGGTTCGCGTCAGCCGCAACAACCACGGGACTTCCGCGGCGACCAGGGCCGCATAGCGAGACCGCTGCGGGCTCTCGAGCACGCATTCGATCAGCTTCCGGCAGTGTCGGTCGCTGGCCAGATTATTGGCCACGGCCGAGCGCCAGGCGTGGATGGCATCCTCGATGCGGCCGGCTGCATGGTGCTTCCGCGCCGAGCGCGCCAGCGACCAGGACTGGACCAGGTCGAGCACGCTGACCTTGACGGCCGGCTCGAATCCGGCTGGGGTCGTGCGCCAGATTTTCGGCAGACACAGCGCCGTCGCCACCCCTCCCAGCACCAGCAGGATCAGCATCCGCCGAAACGCGGTGCTGTAGAGAAGCAGCCGCAACAACGGATACTCGATCAGCTTCTCCGCCAGATCGTTCTTATCCCATGCCGGCCCCGGCCGGCGTCGTCGGAACAGGCTCATAATCCCAACGCTAGCCGAAATGCTTTCCGAGAGCGAGCCTCTATTCCGGCTCCTCCGCCTCCCGACGCCCCAGTGGCATCCACCCCCTCCGCACCACCATGCGCATCAACGGTGTGCCCGCTGGCAATCGCCCCGGATCCCGCAGGTTTTCGTCGAATCTCCAGCGCCGCTCCGGCGGCGCGCAGATATCGGATGCGGCGGCGCCGGCTGCAGGGGCGAAATGGCTGGCGAACCCGATCGCCAGCGATCCGTTCCAGGTGAACGCTCTGCCCGTCCAATCCTCCAGCAACCGCAGCGCGTCCTCTGCTCCGGAGCCCGCCCCCTCGCGCGCCGGCGCGATGCCCGTGAGAACCGCGGCGTTCACCGTCGTGTCCTCAGCCCGGCGCGCCGCCAGGGAGGAGCCGCTGCTGGCATCCGCCCATGCCGTCGAGAGAACGGTCACCGCATCCGCGATCAGAGCCGCCGGCGCTGCGTCGAGGGTGTTGGTCGTGCCCGCCGAGCCGGGAGCGGCGTTGTAGTGGCCTTTCACATAGAGAGGCTGCGGGGTCACGATCGTCAGCCCGCCTGGCGGCAGCGATTGACCCCGTGCCAGCCGCACAGCTCGCATGACGCCCCAGGTCGCCGGCCGGGCATCCTCGATGTAGATCAGGTTCGGATCCCGCCCCAGCGCCGGGCGCAGCACGGTATTGGTTTGCAGCCAGGATCGGAATCCCGCCAGGTCCAGCTCGACGGCCTCCACCGTGCGCGCCTCGCGTTTGTCAACGAACGCGACATTGGTCAAGAACAGTTCGGATTGGTTCGTCGGGACGGATATGGCATGGCGGTTCCACGAGCCGCTGACGATGATCGGGGGGCCGCTCGTCGCCAGGATGAGCAAGTCGGCGCGGTGGTACCAGCGCAGACGCCCCATCGGGCTCTCCCGCAATTCCTCCAGGGGAGGCCGTCCCAGCAGGCCGCGCAACTGCTTCCCCGCCGCGTTGGTTCCCCCTCCGATGCTCCAGTGCGGCTCGCGTTCCCAGACCGTCGACCGGAAGGCGGCTCCTCCTTCCCACCCCGCGGAACCGTCCTCTTCGGGTCCGGACTCGATCGATCCGGCGGCCGTGACCGGCCCCTCGAAGGTGAGGGTTGCTCCCGCTCTCAGGCGGAGGCGGATATCCGAATTCCCGTGCACGCGGCCCGACCAGACCTGGTTTGCCGACGCGCGCAGCTCGAGGTCCTCGGCGGAGTAGAGGCCGAACTGGAACAGCGGCACCTCGGCCAGCTGAACCTCCTGCCGCACGCCTGCCTGCACGCCGCGCACCCAGGATTTCGGCGGGCGGACGCGCGAGGCCAGCTGGTAGGTGGCGCACCATCCCTGGATCATGCCGCCCGGCAGGTCGACCTCGCCATACCCCCAGGGCGCCGTGTTCGTCGCCCCCGTCCTCCCCTCGTTTTGCTGGCCGTCCTGAAAAACGAAGCCCTTCCAGGCCGGCGCCTCTTCCGGCAACGGGATCATCGCGGCATATCTCTCGAGATTGGTTTCGACCAGCGACGCTCCGCCGGCCTGGAAATCCTCGATCATATGGGCGAGCACTTTTTCCGTGGCGGCCTCGGCGGCAGCCTGGGCTGCCATGAAATCGGTGTACCTCTGGGTCAGATAGACGCTGGTTGAAGTCCAGCTCATCGCCGCCGCCAGAATCATCAGGCTCAGCCCCCCCAGGACCAGCGCCAGAATGATGGCGTAGCCCGCCTCCCGGCCCGATGACTGAGATGATTGCAGCTTCATTAGTCGGCCGGACGCGGCGTCACTCTCAACCGCAACGGCTGCGGCAGAAACCACCCCGTGGAGATCATGCCAGCCCGGCCCGGGTCTCCAGCCTCGAGCTCTCCCTGCAGCGCGATCGCCGCCTGGCGACAGCCATTGCTCAATACGATGCCCGCCGCGCTCTCCAGCCGGAAAACCGGGCTCTGCCTCAAACCGCGCAACACGATCCGGGCATCAGCGCCGCCAGGGGTGGCCCGGATCAATCCCCTCTGATCCGCATCGTAATAATAACGAACGAGCTCCGCCGGATTGGTGCCGGAGCAGAGCTGGACGGCTCGGCCCTCCTGGCGCGATCCCCAGATCGCATTCGTGAAAACCTGCGCATCTCCTTCTCCCACCTGGATCTCCCGGGCTGATCTGAAATCGGATGTCATCATCCCCAGGGCCGCCCGCAGCTCGTCGGTGTCCCCCAGGCCCGCCCGCAGCGCCGCGAACATGCGCATCCCGGCCCAATGCCCCATCAGAATCGCTGCCAGGACCATGGCCAGCAGGGCCATCGTCACCAGCAGCTCGACCAAGGTGAACGCCGCGCGTGTCCGGTTCAATCTCATTGGTCTGGCGCTCGATAGGTGGCCATCGTGCTCGTGTAAACCAGGCGGTTCCGATAGGGCCAGCGGCATTCCACCTGGATCAGCTTGAGCGGCGGATTCGTGCTCACCCAGCGGATCAAGGTCGTTGTGGTTGCCATGAGCAGATGCTCCGGGCGTGACGATAGGTTCATCGGCTCGACTTGATCGGGGAAGTTGGTCGGAGTGATCTCATCGGTCTCGGGGATCGCGCGGGGTTCCCATCGCGCGGAGCGCACCTGCTCAAGTCTTTGCAGCGCAAGCGTATGAGCAGCCAGTGCGTCCGCCGACCACTGCGCTCTCTGCACCGACATCCAATACCCCGTCCAGACCCCTCCAAGGATCAACAGCGCAACCGCCATCCCGATGACGACCTCCACCAGGGTGAATCCGGGTTGCCCGGTCCCGCTTTGGCCAAAGCGATTGCGCATCGTTGCACCGTCGATCCACCAGTAATCTGACGGTTCCCAAGGACATTTGACAAGGCCGAATCGATCGGGGCGAAGCGGAAAGCCCGATTCCCGGCAAGCCCGGGAATTCGCGCCAATCGCCGATTACTGGCTTGACTAACAACATGTTGCGAGGTATACCCCGGGCTAATCACATAGATGTGGCCAACCTGCAACCTGGAGTGTCCTATGACGAAACGCGATCTGGTGGTGCGTATCAGCAACGAAACGGGCTTGGTGCAGCAGAGGGTTTTGGATGTGATCCAGAAAACTTTCGACCACGTGTCCGAGGCTTTGGCAAAAGGCCGAAAGGTCGAGCTGCGCAATTTCGGCGTGTTCGAAGTCAAGGTCCGCAAGGCGCGCGTGGGCCGGAATCCCAACCGGCCTGAAAACGACGTGCGGATTCCTCCCAGCGCCATCGTCAAGTTCAAAGCCGGCAAGGAAATGCGCGAAGCCGTGCTCCGGCTCACTCCTCCCGAAATCTCGAAAGCCGCCACCGGCGACAAGCGCTAGGCTGGCGCTGGAATTTTTTTGTGGGGGGCAAGCGGCCCTCGGACAGTTGGATTCCGAGGGGTGGTGGGGGGGATGTAGCGTAGGAACCGTGCCATGAATCGCCGACAGTTTCTTCGTCGCGCCGCGTTCAGCGGAGCGGGTTTGCTTTGGTACCATTGCGGGCGGTCCGCCCTTGGGGCCCCGGCAAAGGATGCGCTCCGGATCGCCCTGGTCGGGGTGGGCGGACGCGGCCAATGGTTCACGAGCACCATCCCGCGCATGGGGCACAACCTGGTGGCTCTGTGCGACGTCGACGACACTCGGAATCCTGCCGCTTACGAGCAGTTGCCCAGCGCAAAGAAGTATCGCGATTTCCGAAAGATGCTCGATGCCCTGCACGCCGAGATCGACGCGGTCATCGTGGCCACGCCCGACCATACCCATGCCGTCGCCTGCGCGGCGGCGATCCGGGCGGGCAAGCACGTCTTTTGCGAAAAGCCGCTCACACGGACGGTGCACGAGTCGCGCGCCCTGCGCGAGCTGGCGCGCCGGCATCAGGTGGCCACGAGCATGGGCAATCAGGGCACGGCTGCCGGGCCGTTCCGGCGTGCCCTCGAGCTCATCCGCCAGGGGGCGATCGGCCCGATCCGGGAGGTGCACGTCTGGAACAGCGAGGGCGGCGCCAACCGCAAGGAGCCGCCCAGGGACGGCGGGGCCGCGCCCGATTTTCTCGACTGGGACCTGTGGCTGGGCCCGGCCGAGTTTCGTCCCTACCACCGGCAATGGATGCAGCGAAACGCGTGGCGCGACTTCGGCACGTGCCAGCTCGGCAACTGGGGCTCGCACAGCGCCAACCTCGCCTTCCGGGCGCTTCAGGTTGACAAGCTCTGGCTCGATCCTCCGGCTGCGCCCGATCGCCCGCTGATCCGCATTCAGGCCGCACACTCGGGCGTGAACCGGCTGTCGTTCCCTCAATGGGAGACGGTTCAATGGACTCTGCCCGCCCGCGCGGGATCACCGTCCATCCCGTTCACATGGCACAACGGGCGCGCGCCCGGCTCCCGGGAGTTGATCGAGGGCCTCCTGGGAGACGATCTCGATTGGGGAGACAAGAAGGACAAAAAATGGGCCGATCACGGCGGCGCGCTCATCGTGGGCGCCCGAGGCCGGATCCACGCCACCGCCCACAACGCCACCTTCCGCCTTCTGCCGGCTGACCAGTTCCAGGGAGTCCAGGTGCAGCGGCCCGAGAGCATCGAGGAATCCAGAGGCCACGAGCAGGACTGGGTGATCGCCTGCCACGGCGGCAAGCCCGCCTGGGCCAGCTTCGAATACGCCGACGCCCTCAACGAGTTCCTCATGCTCGGCAACTTGGCAACCCAGATCGATCCCGGCACCGTCCTCGAGTTCGATCCCGTTGCGATGAGCATTGTCAACCACCCCGGCGCCGACGCGCTGATCCGATGCCAATATCGGTCCGGATGGACGCTCTGAATCTCGATCCCACCTCGCGCCCCATGATCTGCTTCCGACCGATCCTTCCTCTCCTGATGGCGGCCTGCGCCCTGGCCGGCGCCGAGGACATCCCGGCTCACCGCGCACGGCAGATTGACGCCGCCGCGCCCGATCGGGCGCGGGTTGAGCCCAAGCGGCCCCGGCGGGTTCTGATCTGGAACACCCCGGCCCACCTCATGGGCAAGGATCCACACAAGGGGTATTGCATCCCCTACGGCGCGGCCGCGCTGGTCTCCATTGGCAAGAAAAGCGGCGCATTCGAGCCGGTGGTCAGCGATGACTTGGCGATGTATCTGCCCGAGAATCTATCCCGGTTCGATGCCATTGTGATGAACAACAGCTCCGGCCCGTGGATCACCCCCGCCGATGCCGACATGGCGCGGGCGGCCTTTGCCGAATTCGAGGGCGACAAGACCGCCGCCGAGCACGCCCTCCGCCGCAGCCTCCTCGATCGGATCCGCAGCGGCGGCGGCATCGTGTCGCTCCATTTTGCCATTGCGGCCAACGCGCACTGGCCAGAGTTCGCCCAGATGTTGGGCGCGAAGTTCATCGGTCATCCGTGGAACGAAGAGATCGGCGTCAAGGTCGAGGAGCCGGCGCACCCCCTCGTCGCGGCCTTTGGCGGCAGGGACTTTCGGATCGCGGACGAGATCTACGAATACGGCACCCCTTACGACCGCGCGGGGCTGCGGGTGTTGCTGTCGCTGGATCCCGCCCGATCGAACATGGGAGTGAAGTGGATTCACCGCAACGACAGCGACTTCGCCCTCGCCTGGGTGAAGCCCTTCGGCCAGGGGCGCGTCTTCAACACATCGTTCGGGCATCGCACCGAGCTCTTCTGGGATCCATCGCTTCTCCGGTTCTACCTGGACGCCATCCAGTTCGCGGCTGGCGACCTCGAAGCGTCCATGGCGCCGCGCCCCGATCGCCCTGCGCACCGCGTCCCGGGCGCCGATCCCGCGCCCGGGCTTCCTGGTTTTGTGAGCCTGTTCAACGGCCGCGACCTCGCCGGCTGGGATGGCGATCCCCGCATCTGGTCGGTGCGCGATGGCGCCATCACAGGCCAGACCACCGATCAAATCCGTGTCTCGGAGAACTGCTTTCTGATCTGGAAAGACGAGGTCGAAGATTTCGAGCTCCGCCTGCAGTTCAAGCTCGAGGGCGGCAACTCGGGCATCTACTACCACGCCCGCAAGCGCGGCGCAGGCCAGACCCGGGGGGAGCCCGTTGTGGGGCCCCAGGCCGATCTCTCCGCGGATGGACGCTGGACCGGCGTCATCATGGAATACACGCTGCGCGAAGTGCTTGCCGAACGCGGGCAGCAGACAAGCATCGGCGCCGATGGCGCGCGGCACATCGCCGGCTCCCTCGGCGATCCTGCCCAGCTCCTTCAGGCCGCCAGGGCCAATGGCTGGAACAGCTACACGGTCTTCGCCCAGGGCGGCCGGGTCAAGCTGGCCATCAACGGAACCCCCATGTCGGAGCTGGACGACCGCGATCCGAAGCGATTGGCGCGCGGCTGGCTGGCGTTGCAGGTCCACACGGGCCCGCCCATGCGCGTGCAGTTCAAAGATATCTACTTGCGCCGGCTCTGAATACACCGGGTGCATCTTCCCCGAACGATCCCGCGTTTTCGGCGAGGTTTTCGTTTGCCAGCGTGCGGGTTTGCCGGAATGATCCTGCCTCGGACGGGCCAGTCGGAGCGGCTTCGACTGGCCTCGATTGCCTATGGAACGTTTGCCCGGATTCCGCGATTTTTACCCGGAGCCAGTGCCCCTATCGGACGGATGGAGCATGGAGCTGCGCCAGCATCTGTTCGACGGCTGGCGGGCCGTCGCGCGGCGCTACGGCTTCCGCGAATACGACGGCCCCCCCCTCGAAACGCTCGAGCTCTACACTGCCAAGAGCGGGGACGAAATCGTCCATCAGCTCTATCACTTCGACGACAAAGGCGGGCGTGCCGTCTCGTTGCGGCCGGAGATGACCCCCACGCTTGCGCGGCTCGTCGCGGCCAGCGAACGCCATTACAAGAAGCCGATAAAATGGTACGCCATCCCGCAGCTCTTCCGCTACGAGCGGCAGCAGAAAGGAAGGCTTCGCGAGCATTTCCAGTTCAACGCCGATATCGTCGGGGAGCCGGATCCGGCCGCGGATGCCGAGCTCATCGCGTTGCTGATCGATCTGCTGCGCGGCTGCGGATTGGCCGCCGATGATTTCCGTGTCCGCCTCAGCAGCCGCAATGCCTGGCGCGACTTCTTCCGCCAGCGCGGCGGCCAGCCCGAGCGCGAATACGATTTCTATCAGATCGTCGACAAGCTCGAGCGCACGTCTCCCGAGGAGAGCGCGCGCCAGCTCGACAGCCTGGGCATCTCTTTTGGCGAAATCCAGGACTTCATCCGCAGCGCGCAGCCGACTGATGAGTTGAGCCGCATCCTCGATGGCCTCGAGGCCCACGGTCTTCGCGGCTTTGTCCAGATCGACTACGCCATCGTGCGCGGCCTGGCGTATTACACCGGGCCAGTGTTCGAGGCTTTCGACGGCAAGGGCCGCTTTCGAGCCATCGCCGGCGGCGGACGTTACGATCATCTGCTCCGGCTGATGAGCGGCGGCCGAGCGGATCTGCCCGCCGCCGGGTTCGGCCTGGGCGACGTCGTCCTGACCGAGCTGCTTCGGGAGCGCCAGCTCGTGCCTCCTCTGCGTCCGGCCCTCGACGCGTTCTTCCTGATCGAGGACCAGGCGCTGCGTCCGGCCACGCTGCGGATGGTCCATGACCTGCGGGCCGCGGGATTCTCCGTCGATTATCCGTTGAGCCAGGCCAAGTCCGACAAGCAGTTCAAACGCGCCCTCGAGCTGGGCGCCATCCACACTCTCCGGCTCGAGCCGGGGTCCGCGGGGGCCGTTGTGGCTCGAGTCAAGCACCTGGCCTCCCGCGCCGAGCGAATCGCGCCCGCCGCCGAGATCGCCGCCATCCTGCGCGGTGCGCTCCCGTCCTCGACGGGATAGCATCTCTGTCTCCCTCTATCCGGCGATCCCCAGCAGATCTCTCTGCCACCGCATCAGAACCCGGTCCGCGGCCGACTCGTCCCGCGCGACGGCCACGAGCATGGACCGGCTCGCGATCAGCGACGGATCCAATCCCAGGGCGCGAGCTCGGCGATCCCGCCGCTGTTCCCATTCGTGGTAGCGCAGCTGCTGCGCCCGGGTGAAGCGCTGATGGCGCTGGCGCAGCGGCTCCGGCTGATCTGCGGGCGGCACCGACAGGCCCCGCTCCACGGCGGCGGCCAGCGATCGGTGGCGCATCGATGGCCATCGCCGCGGCAGCCGGTCTGCCACCGCCTCCACCCCTCCCGACCGGGCGATCTCCAGCATCCAGCGGGGATCCAATATGAAAAAGGGCGGGCGATTGGCCGCCCGGGCCTCCTTCTCGCGCCAATAGTACAGCTCCCGGAGCACGGCAAGGCCGGACCGGGACAGCCGCTCGCTGCCCCCCAACCGCCATTCTCGAGCCGGATCGCGCTCGACCGTCTGCGCGCATTCCTTCACCAGCTCCGCGCAACATTCCCGATGCCATTCCAGGCGCCCCTGGCGCTCGAGCTCGGCCCGCAACCGGGCGGCCAGGGGTTCCAGATGCCGCACGTCATTCAAAGCATACGCCCGCATCCGCTCCGTCAGTGGCCGCCGCCCCCAATCCGACTTCTGCGCCCCTTTCTCGAGCCGGATTCCCAGATGACGCAGCACAAGGTGCGTCAGACCGAACTGTGAGTGTCCCGTCAGCCGCGCGGCCAGCATGGTGTCAAAAATCGACCTGGGAACGAACCCGGCCGACCTCCGGAGCATTCGCAGGTCGTAGTCGGCCCCATGCAGAATGAGCTCGTGCCGCCCCAAGGCATTCCAGAGCGGCGCCAGATCCAGTCCCGCCAGGGGATCCACCAGCTCGTATCGGTTGGGGATGGCGATTTGGAGAAGGCAGAGCTTCTCCGGATAGGCATGCAGGCTGTCGGCTTCGGTGTCCAATCCGGCCCAGGGCGCCTCCGCCAGCCGCTCGGCGATCTCTGCCAGCCGATCCGCTTGGGCAATCAGGCCGCCATCGCTCGACATCGCCCCTGAGCCGCCTCTTCCGCCGTCCTTTGCCCCTTCGCCCGAACGCTCATGCTGCGCCTCGTGGACGGCGGCCTTCCGACGGGCCTCATCGCCTGCGACCGCGCGCGAATCGAGGCTTGCTGCTCCAGGATCCATACGCGTCGTCACGGGTAGTCCAGGGCTTCGGGAATCATCACCCGTGTCAGCGCCTCAGCGGCTCGATCCTTCGCGAGTCCAGATCCCGTCAGGCATCCGTCCAGCCTCCTTCGCAAACGCAGGAACTCGTCCTGTCCCTCGACGGCCGCGCAGGGCCCCGCCTTGTCCGGGGGCCGCCCGCTGGGGTCCTGAACATCGGTGCAAGCGGGCGCCGCGCTGGCAATTCCGGAGGCGAGCCCCTCGAGGGCGTCGAGCTCCTCGGCGCTGTAGCAGGCCTCGCACCCGGCCTTGTCCCATGCCGGGTGCCGCTGGTAGCCGAACACCAGCTCGGCGCAGATCCGGCCCACCTCGCCCGCCGCTCGAGCGCATTGGACATGGCACAGATCCATGTAGAATCCCATCCATCCCGCCAGCCCCCCGGCGACCACCGGATGGGACGGCCCCCGGTGTTCGAGCTCGAGCACATCCTCGAGAAATGCCCTGGCCGACAGCAGCCAGCAGAGCGCATCCGCCAGCGGAAAGGTCACCCCCTGCCGCGTGCCATGGAACAGCTTGGCGCCTTCCCCATCCCGCGTCCTTTGGAGAAACCGCAGGGTCCACAGCCAGAGGCGCATGGCCGTGGCCAGTGTGCAGGCGCCCGTCGCCGGGCGATCCCCGGCGATCCTTCGCAGCTCGCCGTGCCACTGCTCCATCCGCGCCAAGAACAGGTCGTCCGCCATGGTCACCGTGAGCTGCCGGCGCTGGACCGCCTCGGGCCCTTCATAGGTCGCCTCGAGCTGGGCGTCCATCCACTTTTGCCCGAGAAACCCCGGACAGTCCTCGGTGACTCCATAGCCGCCCATCAGGCTGACCGCCTCGCGCATCATGTTGGCGCCGTGGCCGGTGTTCCAGAGCTTGCACGCAGGGCAGAGCACGTTCGCCTCGGCATCCAGCAGCACGTATTGGACCAGCGGATCTTCGTGCAGCGCGCGGAAACGCTCCGCATCCCTCTGGCCCTCGCCCTTGGACTCGAGCCGGATGAGCTCGAGGGCGTCCTGCCGCGCCTTGCCGAGTGCCTTCATCCGTGCCCGCGCGCCCTCGATCTTCTCCGCGGCGAACCACTCGTCCTTGCGCCGCTCGAACGGGTCGAGCTGGTCGAACAACCGCGCCGCGGCGAATCCGAGCGATGCGCTTGCCTCGCCGGTGGCCCAGACATCGGCGAGCCGGTGCAGCGCGTCCTGTTTCTGTTGAAGACCCAGGTCGAACCGCGGCGATCCCGCCCCGCCCCCCTCGCCGCCACGGAACCGGCCGCGCTGGTATCGGATCACCGGCTCGACCGCCGACAGCAGCTTCGCCGCGGTCATCAGCCCCACCGTCACCCGCGTTCGCCGAAAGACCGCCTCGATCACCTCACCATGGCTAAACCGGGGGACGATGACCCCCTTCTGGATCGTGTACCCGCCGATGATTCGGCTCGCAGGCACCTCGAGCCGAAAGACCGGATCCCGCGTCGAGGAGAGCTGATGCACCAGCTTCCGCGTCGGCGTCCCCCGATCGAATAATCCCGGATCCCCTTCCTCGAGGATGATCATGCAGGAGCCCTGGATCCGGGGATCGTCCGACTCGACCGCAGCCGTGACGAAATTCGCGAAACCCATGTTGGTGATAAAGCGCCCCCGCTTGTCCACCTCGAGCACCGGCTCCTGCCCCTCTTCCCATCGAGCCACCCGCACCTTGCCGCCCAGGAGCCCGGTCTCGACTCCCACGAACGGCAGCGGCTCGGTCAGCGCAAAGGCGCCGCGCCAGGTGGAGCGGGTCTCCCCCGGGCGCGCCGGGGCGGACCGGCTCATGTAGTGGGCCTTTTGATCGGGGGTTCCTCGCTCATGGATGGGGGCCAGCCCGAGGTTCCCCGCCAGGCTGCATGTCGCCGCACCTGCATCCACCCACGAAAGCTCAAAGGCGATCAACGCCAGCGCCAGGTTCTTCGGCCCCGCAATGAATCCCCCGTGCTCCGGATCCATGAACGCCGCCGTGATGCCCGATTCGTCGAACACCTGGAGCAGGCCGGCCTTGTCGGCCGTCCACTCGTGCGTGTTTCGCGCCCCTCGAGCCACCAGCTCGGCCACCGGCCCCCGCGCCACCGACCGGGCGGCCTGAACCAGCATGGCCAGATCATACCGATCGGCATAGCGCCACATGATTTGACGCACATCATCTCCCGGCAATGTCTCGAGCGTTGCCGAGGCCGGCGTGGGAGTCGGTGTTTCCATAAGCTGTCGATCTCGCATGGGCCGTCCGCCGTTCTCCCGCGGGAAACGCCCCCGCGCTTTGACCTGAACGGCCGTTGCCGCCAAGGATTTAAGAACGCCATCCCGCAGACTGCAAGCTAATCCATGGGCCTGCAAGGAGCGGCCGGAGGATCTGTGCCGCCTCGAATCGGCCCTGTCGAGAGTCCCATTCACTGCGCGCTGGGCGGCGGCCCGCCGGCGTTCACGGCGGCTCGATGCGTTTTCGAGCCCATGGCCTTCCCCCGCTTGCCTGTCGGCCCGATTCTGCCATCTTGGGGATCATGACGGCGCCGCTGATCGAGCCCACGCCACGGGGCCTCTACTGTCGAGCCGGCGATTTCTATCTGGATCCATCCCGGCCTGTGGCGCGGGCGGTCATCACCCATGGCCATAGCGATCACGCCTTTCCCGGGCACGGCGCCTACCTCTGCGCCGAACCCGGCGTTGCGATCTTGCGCCAGCGTCTCGGGGCCCGAGCCAGCATCGCCGGCCTGTCCTATGGAACGTCTCGGGATTGTGGCGGCGTGCGCATCTCTCTGCACCCGGCCGGCCACATCCTCGGCTCCGCCCAGGTCCGCCTCGAGCACCGAGGCGAAGTCTGGGTGTGCAGCGGCGACTACAAGCTCGATTCGGATCCGACTTGCGCCCCATTCGAGCCGGTCCGCTGCCACACCTTCATCACCGAATCGACCTTCGGGCTCCCCGTCTATCGATGGCCCCGCCCGGCCCTTGTTGCGGCTCAAATCAACGGCTGGTGGCGCGGCAACCGGGCGGCCGGTGTCTCGAGCCTGCTGTTCGCCTATTCCCTGGGCAAGGCGCAGCGGATTTTGGCCAGTATCGATCCCAGCCTGGGCCCCATCCTGGCACATCCATCCATTTTGCAGTTCTATCCCGCTTATGAGACTGCGGGCGTGGCTCTGCCCGCCGTTGATCCCGCGACGGCCGATCGCGTTCGCGCCGCCTCCGGCCGCGCGCTGGTCCTCGTCCCGCCCGCGGCGGCGGAGTCCCTTGCGGGCTGGGATCCGGGGCCGGCTGCGCTCGGCTGCGCTTCCGGCTGGATGCTCCTGCGCGCGGCCCGCCGGCGCGGCGGCTTCGACGGCGGCTTTGTCCTCTCCGACCATGCGGACTGGCCCGGGCTGCAGTCGGCCATCGCGGCGACCGGGGCCGAACAGGTCCTGGTGACGCATGGCTGCGCGGCACCCGTTGCCCGGTGGCTCTGCGAAACCGGCCGCCATGCCCGCCTCCTCGAGACCGCTTCGGACTGGCATTCTGCCGATGATGAACCCATCCCGCCAGGGAACGATTGATCCATGCAGCACTTTTGCCGGCTTTGTGAGCAGCTCGATATCGCGGAAGGCGGGCCCGGATCCCGCGCGATCCTACAGCGCTATTTCCGGGATGCGCCCGCCGAGGATGCAGCCTGGGCGCTGTTCTTCCTTCTGGGGCGGCGTCCTTGCCGGGTGATTGGCGCGCGGCGGCTTCGGGCATGGGCGGTGGAGACGGCCGGATGGCCCGGCTGGCTGGTCGAGGAATCGTATCGTTCGGTCGGCGATCCCGGGGAGACTCTGGCGCTGCTCCTGCCCGCTCCTTCCCGGCCCCGCAATTGGGCCTTCGCCGACCTGATCCGCGACCGCTTGCTGCCTCTCGAGGCCGCTTCCCCGGCGCGTCAACGGGAATGGACCCAGCAGACATGGGAGGAGCTCGATGGCGCTCCGCGCTGGCTCTGGAATCGGCTGATCACCGGCGCCTTTCGGCCCCGTGTCTCTTGCCAGCAGATCGTGCTGGCCCTCGCCGATGTCTCCGGCCTGCCTCCCGCGCAGATCGCCTATCGGCTCCTGGAGGCGTGGGCTCCCACTCCAGCCAGCTATCGCCGTCTGCTGGCCGAGCTTTCCACAGATGCCGATCTCTCGCGGCCATATCCGTTCATGCTGGCACGGATGCTGACCGATCCTGTCGAATCCCTCGGCTCCACCGCCGATTGGCGCCTCGAGTGGAAATGGGACGGCATCCGCGCCCAGCTCATCCGCCGGGCGGGTCGATGCCTGCTCTGGCTGCAGAGCGAGGGGCTTTTCACCGACATGTTCCCCGAGTTGGCCGATGCCGCCGCCGCTCTCGAAGATGGAACCGTCTTGGACGGGCAGATCGTTGGGTGGGAGAAGGGGCACCCATTGCCCAGCTCGAAGCTGGTTCGCCGCATGACCGGCCAAACCCGGGCCCGGCGCCTGCCGCTCGATCCGCCTGCGGCGTATATCGCCTTCGACTTGCTCGAGCACCAGGGGCATGACATTCGATGCCAGCCGCTGGCCGCCCGCTGTTCCATTCTCAAATCCCTGCTGCAGCCCCTTGGCGCCGGTCCCGGCCTGCACGATCATGCACGCTGCGTGCCCGCACGCGGCGAGAGTTGTGACGTTACTTCTGGTTCTCCGATCCGTTTCTCGGCCTCCCTGCCGGCACAATCCTGGACGGACGTGCGCGCCTTCATCTCGGGAGCGCGAAAGACAGGCGCCACCGGCGTGACTCTGAGACGTCTCGACTCGGTCTACGATGAGGGCCCATCCGCGTGCGTCTGGTGGGAATGCGCCGTCTCGCTCTTCACGATCGATGTGGTCCTGCTCGCCGCTCGTTCCGTCCGCGACCGCGGGCGGCGCGGATCCGGCCCTTTCACGTTCGCGGTCTGGCATCAAGGCGAGCTCGTGCCCCTGGCCAGGGCGGACCTCGAGCTGGATCGCGAGGAAACCGATGCGCTCGAATCCTACATCCGCCACAACACGATCGAGCGATTCGGACCCCTGCGCATGGTGCGTCCGGAGCTGGTCTTCGAGCTGGCCTTCGACGATCTCCAATCCAACCCTCGGCGCCGCTGCGGCCTGGCGGCCGAGCGGCCCCGTATCGTCCGCTGGCGCAAGAATGCATCGGCCGCCGCGGCGTGCACTCTCGAACAGCTGCGTCAATTCCTGACAGCCCGTTGCCAGGGATCGGCCAATCGCGCCGTCCCGGGCCCCAGGGAGAAGACAATTCAGCACTGACCTCTATTACGCGCGCACGCGGCGGTCAGATCGGCCGGCTGTAAAACTTCTCCGCGGCCGGCACGACCCTCCGATCCTCCGGGATGTCGCACTTCACGTCTTTCAGTTCGACCTTCCCCGAGCTCCACGTCTTGATCAGCGGCGCCTTCCCGGCTCCTCGGACGGTCACGTGGTCCAGCGCGATCCGCTCGTAGTTGCACGCGTGGATGAAGCTGACGGCGTCGAAGCCCTTGCGGAAGGTGAAGTCCATGTTCTTCAGTTCGACGATCACCGGCGTGCTCGTGTTGCCGTACACGTCCAGCGGCATGCTCACGCCCGAAGCAACGACGTTCTCGAAACGGATGTCGCGCAGCGGGCGGTTCTTCTGCCACGTCTCGTTGCCCGAGAAGTTGTAGTGCAGCAGGCGGTCCGTGTTCTCGATCGTGCAGTTGCGGAGAACAATGTTCCCCGGCAGCTCCCGCACGTTCAGGGAGAAGTCCGAGTAGTAGGTGAAGGCGCTGAGCATGTTGTAGCGGTGGCCCGCGCCCGAGGGGGACGCCACGCCCGTGCGCTTCTCCTCCGGGCTCAGGCTGCCGCGGAACAGGTGCTTCGCCGGCCCGAAGAAGCGGCAGTTCTCGACAAGGACGTTCCGGCCGCCGAAGCGCAGGCCGCTGCAAGCGGTGTTCAGCTCGCACTCCCGCACTTCGACGTTGTTGTTGTCGAACCCCGCCACGCAGTCGTCGCCCGTGTGGAAGCGGCAGCGCCGGACCGAAATGTTGTCGCAGGACGAAAGGTGGATGCCGTCGTGGCCGGCGACGACGGCGACGTTCTCGGCGGAGATGTCGCTGCTGAAAAAGATCGCGTGCGCCCAGTTGGCGCTGTTGGTCACCGTGTAGCCCCGCAGGATGATGCCCCGGCAGTTGTGCATGCCGATGGCGTGCGGTCCGCGGTAGTGCTCCTCCCCCTTTTCGTCGAAGCAGTCGCTGCCGTCGATCATCGCGCCCTCCTCGCCGACGATGGCGACGTTCTCGGCGTTGAGGGCGCGGATCAGCGCGTTGTTCCAGCGGTTGCCCGTCTTCCGGATGAACGCGTTGTCGCGCTCGGGGTCGCGCGCCGGCCGCCCAACCGATGCGGTGATCAGCCGGTCGGGATCCAGCGGCTCGACCGTGTCGGTCAGATAGCCGAAGTAGTCCTCGGGATTCCGGCTCCCGCGCAGCACCGCCCCCCGCAGCAAGTGCAGCGTCACGCGCGAGCGGAGCCGGATGCCGCCGGTGCGGAACGTCCCCGCGGGCACCCGCACCTCGCCGCCGCCGCGGAGGAAACAGGCGTCGATGGCCGCCTGGAGCTTCTCGGTCTGGAGCGCGCTGCCGCCGGGCTGCGCGCCGAAATCCGTGACCGAAACAACCTTCGTTTCAGCCGCCTCCGGAACCGGGGCGGCAGGCGGCTTTCCGCTTTCCGCGTCCAGACCCTTCCCCGCGGCCAGCAAGCCGGTGAACGCAAACAGAGTGATGACAGGATGCATCATTTTGCGGATCAGTCCGAAACCGCGCTTGGTTAGCGCCTAACAGTTTCTTCGGCAATGGGTTACACCCATGGTCGCATTCCGATGAATTCGGACACCCATCCCGATAATTGTCATACAGTGATCCGAAGTGCTCGGACAGTTGTCGGAGCGCAGCGACGCTCGGGCATCAGTCTTATAAGGGTGTCCGATTTGGGTCAAGTTTTTCCGGGTGTCCAAGAGATCCGATGCGGAGTCTGGAGATCGACGTTTGAGCGGGCCGATTTGTCTCACCCGGACCAGCGGTCCCACGGGCCCGGCCATCCCTCCAAGGGGGAGCGCCGGTGCGAGTGGAAGGGCAATGGGGGCAATTCCACGGGTTGAGCCCAACGGCGCGCAGGTTGTGTGAATCGCCGCCCGGCAGCGAGGAGAAAATATTGTTCGCTGTCAGGTCTCAAAACTCGGCCTGAAGAAGGCTTGATAGAATGCTCCGCCAAGAAGGCCTCCAAGCAGTGTCGCGAGGACGCACACCGTCAACCAACCGTGGCCGTTAACCGCGGAATGATTGCGATTATTCCGACTCGGAATAATCGCAAAAGGGTATCCGTGTAGGGAAGGCCGTCTAGGCAGAGGGTGTCGGATTCTGTCAGAGTGGGGCCATGGCAAATGCATCGCGCCTTCAAAAACGTCGCACCCCCGCCCAACGCCAAGAGATCCT
>Ga0209310_1000579_pt1 | contig 38572 bp, 32 predicted proteins | sample AD_UKC030_MetaG_FD_184415 | JGI IMG/M metagenome (GOLD analysis project Ga0209310, IMG submission 184415) | Active sludge microbial communities of municipal wastewater-treating anaerobic digesters from USA - AD_UKC030_MetaG (SPAdes) (version 2) | ecosystem: Engineered > Bioreactor > Anaerobic >...
TGGTGACGTAGCTGGTCGCGTAGTTGGCGCCGCCGTTGCCGTCGTTCATCAGCAGACCGCTGGCGGTGAGCGTCTTGCCGGTGCCGACGTTCTTGTTGTCGTAGACCTGCGTGGCCGCGGTGCCCACCGCATCGTAGGTGGTGCCAGTCAATACCGGGGCAACCGCCGAACTGGTGGTGCCGTTGTAGACCCGGTTGTCGGCCTGCGCCGTGACGGTCAGGGGCGCCGGGGTGATCGTGCCGATATTGGCGCTCACGGGATCCGGCGCAAGGGTATAGCCGTATACCGCTGCCGAACCATTGGTCGCAGTTGCGGTGATCGCCGACGCTGTGACCGTCTTTCCATTGCCGGCATTCCGGTTGTCGTAGGCGCCGGTTCCAGCCACGGAAACGATCAGGTCTCCATCGACGGTACTGCCGGAATACGTGAAATTACTTGCGGCGAGCGATGCCGCTGTGGTCCCGTCGTAGACCTTGCTTACCGTACCGCTCAGGCTGACCGTGAGGGTTGGCGCAAGGGAATAGAGAAAGCCGTTGCCGTTGGACTGTGCGGGAGTCGTGGAGCCGAAGGTCGCATTGTATTGCTTGAAGTTATATGCGAGGCCGCCACGATTATCCGGTGTCGCGCCACCGAACGGGTTGGGGTTGCTCGACCAGACCAGCCAGCGGCTCCCAGCCGGCACGGACAACGCGCTCGCGCCCGCCGAATTCACAAAACGACCACCCGACAGAACGATCGCATCACCCGTTCCGGTCGCAGTGAGTTGGCCGGCCAGGGTCACCGTACCCGCGGCCGTTGCGGTCAACGTGCCGAAAGTCGACAAATCGAGCGTCAGGTTATTGATGTCGTTTAACCGGACATTCCTGCCCGACTGAACCGAAACGTTGCCCGCGAAATTGTTGAGGTTGTCGAGCGTGACATCGTTGGCTACGCCTGCGTTGATCGTTGTGGCTCCCGCCACTGAGATTGCGCCCGAATCAGTCACGGCGCCGCCCGAGGTAAGCGTCAGGTTCGCCCCGATGGTCGAGGTGCCAAGATCGATGGCATTGGCGTCTCTCAGGGCGACGTTGGTCGCCGAGGTGACCGAGAGGGTAGCGAAATCGTTGGCCACATTCTGCATGACAATGTTGCCCAGACCGGCAGCGAGTGTCAGCAAATGGCCATTGGCGGCGACGCTGCCGTTCGCGGTAATGCTGCCGTTCGCGGTAGTCGATAGCGTTGTCGGCGTACCCAGAGAAACGTTGTCGCCATAAGTCTGATTGCCTGTCGTCCTGACCGAGCCACCGTTGATGACCGTCGTGCCACCCGCATTCGTCGTCAGGCTGGTCAGCGCCGTCGTGCCACCAACCACGCCGGCAAAGGTGGTCGCACCGGTGGTGTTGACCACCATGGCCGAGCCGCCGTCGACTGTGGTGTTGAAGGCGATGGCAGCGTTGCCGGTAGAGGCAAAGGTACGCGTGCCGCCTCCGGTCAACGTCACCGCATCGTTGTAGGTCTGGGCGCCGGTTGTCGTGACGTTGCCGCCGATACTCGTCGTGCCGCCGGCATTCGTCGTCAGACTGGTCAGCGCCGTCGTGCCGCCAACCGCGCCGGCAAAGGTGGTCGCACCAGTCGTATTCACTATCAGCGCCTGAGCACCATTCACCGTGTTGCCAAGACCGATATTCCCGGCGCCGGTCGATGCCAGCGTCGTCGCGCCGGTCAGCGTCACCGCATCGCTATAGGTCTGCGAGCCGCTGGTCGTGATGACCCCGGTCAATTGCGTCGTGCCACTGTTGCCGGTTGCCAGATTGCGTATGCCGGTGAAGTTCGCACCGTTGACCGTGGTCGTGCCGCTGAAATTGAGCGTCAGATCATTGCCGCCGCCGGCGACCGTCGAGGCGAAGGTCGGCGTCGTACCGGTCAGGATCGCGTTTCCGGTCAACGTCACCGCATCGTTGTAGGTCTGGGCGCCGGTCGTCGTGACGTTGCCGCCGATGCTCGTCGTACCACTGGCATTGGTCGTCAGCGACGTAAGTGCAGAGGCTCCGCCGACGGCGCCACCGAAAATCGTGGCAGCATTGGTGTTGACCGTGAGCGCCCGGGCACCGCCCGTGGAGTTGATCGTTCCGTCAAACCGGACATTGGCTCCCGCTCCCGCGCCGGCGCTTCCCCCTTGCGCGCCGGCGGTGATCGCTGCCGCATTGAGCAGTACGGCGTCCTTGAGCCAGATCTGGCCGCCACTGCCGGCCGCGCCGGTGCCGACCCGATTTCCTCCGGTTGCAGTCAGGTTGCCGCCCAGCGTGATAGTGGGCGTCGTTGCCCCGGCGTCGAGCGTAATCGTCCCGGCGTTGCCACCCGCCAAATTGCCGCCGACACCATTGCCGCCGATGGTGGAAATTGCGCCGACGGTCACAGCGCTTACAGTACCGGTGACCGACACGTTTCCGCCGTTGCCCCCCGCGCCGGCAGTGTTGCCGTTGGTTCCGTTCGCGGTAATGCCGAGGGTCGTAACCGAATCGCCGGAGAGTGTCACCGCGCCGGCATTCTTGCCGGCAGTGTTCGCATTGGCGGTTCCGCCCGACGTCGTGATTACTCCGACGTTAAGAAGGCCGGTGCTGGCCGTTGCCGTAATGCTGCCGCCATCGCCGTTGGCGCCGCCCGTCGTGGTAAGTGCCCCTGCGTTGGTGGTCACCGAAGCGCCGCTCAGGGTGATCGCGCCTGCCGCGCCGCCCGCGCCAATACCGGTGGCAGCACCAGTTCGCGCGGTGATGGCCCGCGCCGAAATCGCGCCCATAGGAGAAGTAAGTGCGACTGTGCCGGCATTACCGCCGGCCTGATTGGTCCCCAGCCCAGCGCTGCCGCTGGCGGTGATGGTCGCTGCTGCAGCAGCGGTGATGCCGCCATTACCTGCCAAGGTGATCGAACCGGCATTTTTTCCCGCCTGCGTCGTGGCTGCTGCATTGGTGCCACCTGAACTGGCAATGGCACCGTTGAGCGTCAGCAGGCCCGTTGCGTTGACATTGATGTTGCCACCGTTGCCATTGGCCTGACCACTGGTGGTCAGTGCTCCAAGCGTGACGTTGCCAGCCGTATTGGTTACCGCGATGCTCCCCACTCCACCACCGGCACCCGAAGTAGAGGCAGCGCCGTTGCGAGCGACGAGCGCACCGGTCTGGACCGTGCCAGCGCCACTATTGGAAAGGTTAATGCTGCCGCTGTTGCCACCGGCGGCAATGCCGGCTACGCCATTGCCGCCGGTGGCATTGATCGTGCCGTTGGCGGTGATGCTGCTGGTGGACGTGATTTGTATTGCCCCACCATTGCCACCTGCCTGATTGGCGCCGTTGCCATTGCTGCCATTGGCAGTGATCGCTCCGGTCGTCACTGCGCCCGCTCCGTTGATCGTCACGTTGCCGGCATTGCGGCCCACGCTGTTCGCCGCCGCTCCGCCGGTGGTCGTGATGGCGCCAGTGAGATTGATACTGCCGGCAGCGCTGGTTCCCGTGATCGCTATATTGCCGCCGTTGCCGTTGGCTGCGCCAGTCGTGTTGATCGTTCCCGTTCCGCTGATGCTTGCCCCGGAAAGGACAATACCGCCAACGTTGCTGGTTAGCGTGGCGTTGTTCATAGCCAAGTTGCCGGCACCGTCGCCATCGGCATCGGCCTTTAGGTTGATGAAGCCCGAGCCCGACGTCGCAATACTTCCACGGGTTGCGGCTGTGGCCCCTGCGACGAGGGTGATGTTGTTGTTGGCCTCAAGGCGGATGTTGTTGTTGGCAGCCATGGTGATACGACCACCGACGGTGATGTCGCGTGTGGCCTGCAGGAATAGTTCCGAGAAGCCGGTGATGTCGGCGATCTGGATGGTCAAGGTGCCGACCGCAGGGGGGTCGCCGAAAGCCACGTCGGGCACGCCGTTCGGGTTATTGGGCGGTGCGGGCTGAGTCGAGGTGTTGAGAACGATGTCCTGTGGATCCAGGAGAACGCGCCCCCCGGTTCCCATGGGCGCGGCGACATCGACGGCGCCCAGAAATTCGAGATCCCGCTTGCCGGAAACCTCGACGAGTCCACCATTGCCACCCTGTGCACCGCCCCTGGCAGAAATCGAGCCGTAATAGCGGGTAATCTCGTCGGCCCAGACGACGACCTTGCCGCCATCGCCGCGCGCGTTGGCATCGGCCTTGATCGTCGCGTCGGCACTCACATAGGTACGCGCCGCATTTTGAATCTCAAGTTTCTTCCCTTGGTAATCACCGCCAATCAGCACCGTACCGCCGCCCGTCGCGCCCGAGGCGTCTACTTGTGCAGCGTTGACGACGCCGACCTGCTGGCCGAGCAACTTGACCGTGCCACCTGTTCCACTGGCACCGCGCGCAGCTATCCGGCCATCAGCCAGAAGCGTGCCGGCCTGGGCCTGCACGGTGATTTCGCCCCCTTTTTTGCCGTCGACCGCAACCATCGATGCGGCGCCGAGGTTGATGTCGTTGCCGGCGGTGAGCACGATGCGCCCGCCGTCTTGAGTGAGGCTGCTGGCTTCCAGCACGCCCGTATTGTTGATCACGCCCCGCGTCACGGACTCCGCACCGGCAGCCGTCAGCAGAATGGCGCCACCTTCGGCGCGAATTGCCTGATTGTTGGTGATCAGCGTGTCGATTGTGTCGGCGCTGACGTCGAGACCAACCAGCCGGTCACCGGCAAAATTGAGCCGGACCCGTTCGCCGGCGCCCATGGCGACCGTCCCCCCCGGGGCGCTGATGCTCCCGTTGTTCGTGATGCTCGGAGAGACGAAGGCGAGATAGCCACCCGGCGCGGCAGTGATCTGCCCTTGGTTGGTGATGCTTCCGCCACTGCCGCTGAAGACGTAATTGCCGGACAGGAAATCGTCGTCCCGGATATTCAGGGTGGAAGCGACCAACCCGCCGACGCTTACGCGCGCACCGCTACCGAACAGGACGCCATTGGGGTTGATGAGGAAAACCTGACCGTTGGCGGTCAACTGGCCTTCGATGCGCGAAACGGTCGGGCCACTGACCCGGTTGAGGGCCACGGCGGAGGCATTGGGTTGCAGGAAGTTGACCTGCGCCTGGCTACCGATGTCGAAATTCTGCCAGTTGATAATGGCGCGCTGGCTGCCCTGGTTGATCTCCATGCGGTTGGCGCTGGTGCTGATCGCAGCCTGTCCGACCGTGACCTGCGCCCCGCCGGGCAGCGCCGTGGCGGCGAGGTCGGCGGCCAGCGTGGCGTGGGTGCCGATGAGTACAGACAGTAGCGCAGCACCGGCGGCGCGTTGAATGCGGCCGCGCTTGCCACGCGCCGAGGCGATTTCGGGGACAACGCTCCAGGTGGCCAGGCGTTCGTTCCAGATCAGTCGATAGGCTTGGTTCATGTTCGTTTCCTGTCTTGCCCTAGTACGCCCAGGTCAGCCCCAGCCAGACGCGGGAACTGTTGTCGCGGCCATCCGCATCATTGCCTTTGGCGGAGGCGCCGGGGTTGTTGCCGAGTTTTGTTGCGGCTTCGAGATTCGCCGTCACTCCCTTGGGCAGGCTCCAGTTGAAACCGAAGCCGATGCCGGAGAGGCTGTAATCGTTGGGAATGCCGAATGTCGCGAGGCCGCCGCGCGTGTCCTTGACCAGCCAGATGCGGCCGCTATCAACGAAGAGCCGGGCCGAGAGACTGCCGGGCAGTTCGGCGACGGGCACGGGAATCAGCCAGTCCACGCGAGCCAGAAGCGCCTGGTCACCGGCGGCTTCGCCTTCCGGGTAGGCGCGCACGCCGTTGACCCCGCCGAGCAGGAACTTCTCGGAGGAATCAAGATTGCGGTTGCTGGCCTGCCCCGACAGACGAATCTGGAGGCGATGGCCGTTGGGAATGAAGTGCAGATACTGGTATTCGCCACGCAGCTTGGCGTAGCGCCCGGCGGTATCGACAGTGGCCTGGTTGGCGAGGATGTAGGCGGGTGGGCCGACCAGGTTGAGGTCGCCGAGCGAGAGGGCCAACTGGTAGCGCTGCTGGCCGCTGCCGGTCGCCGCAAGGCCATCCACCCCAAGGCTGACGACGGTGGCGTCCTTGTCGTCAAGCTCACCGACGATGGCGCGGTCATTCAGGTGTTTCCGCTCAAGACTGAATCCGGCATTCATGATCGCACGCTGGGAGAGAATCAGCGGGTAGCGTGCCTGAACGCCATAGACCGTGGCGTCGCCCTCTTGCTGAAGCGGCGCGAAGTCGCAGCAGAGCTGGTAGTTGAAGCGGGAATAGCTGGCGCCGACCGTGAGCCCCTGATATCCGATTGGCGACTGGTAGGCGGCGAACACGGCATTGGAATCGGCCGAGCGCATCAGCCACAGGCTGGCGATGTCGCCCACGCCGCGCGGGCTGTTGATGTTGAGCAACGCCGTCGCGCGATTCTGGCCGCTGTAGCGGTTGCCGTAGTTGTCGCCCCCCAGTTGTCCGCTGAATAAAGGGCCGCCAGGCGCGTCGATGCGCATGTGCGACGTACCGACCGTGGAGCCGGGTTGCATGGTCGCCTGCACCGGGGCGCCACTGCGTTGCTCAAGAAGAATCAGGCTGCGCTCGAGGCCGGCGCGTTCGATGGGCTGGCTTTCACCAACCAGATGAGTATCGAGGATGCCTTGCGCGTGCTGCGCCTGGAGGCGATCAGAGCCGTCGGCTTCGACGGTGCTGTAGCGGCCTTCGAGGACAGCGATGCGAACGACGCCATCGGCGATGTCTTGCGGCGGCAGGTAGGCGCGGGCGAGGAAATAGCCGTGTTCGCGGTAGAGCATGGTGAGGCGTGCCGCGGCCTGGCGCAGGCCGGCGAAGTCGAGTTCCTGGCCGATCAGGTCGGCGAGTTCGGCTTGTGGTTGGGCAGCCGGCAGCAGGTCGGGGGCATCAATGACGAAGCGGGTGACGCGAACCTTGGGACCGGCCTTGTCGGGCGCTGCGGCGGAGGCATCCGGAAGCACCGGATGGGTGGAGGACGGCAGCGTCGGCTCGACGCTCGGCGGGGTAGTCTGATTGAACAGGCTGCCGGCATCTGGCCGACGCATGACGGGAGATTGCGCGTGGGCAGCAAACCCGAGCAGAACCAGCAACGTCAGAAGAAGCAGCTTGCCCGGCAGAACACCGGGTACCTGACCCGATGCGAAGGTAAGCTCCCGGAACGTGAAAGCGGTTGGGGCCATGGAGAAAATCGCAAAAAATTATTTGCGCGATGGTAACCCACCAACATCCTGCACACCGTGGGAAATCACCGCATCGCCTGCATCGGCGGTCGTTTTTCACGCTGCACCCAACACCTAACCGGCGGGATAAATCAGGCATAATTGGCGCCGCGCCAAACGCGCGACTGCGCTTCGACAGGCAACAAAAAAGCGCCCCGCAAGGCGCTTGATTGTTGGGTGCTTGGCGGAGAGGGTGGGATTCGAACCCACGGTACCTTGCAGTACGCCTGATTTCGAGTCAGGTACATTCGACCACTCTGCCACCTCTCCGAAGCGGGCAGGATATTAGCACAACAAGGGATGCGCTGTTTAAAAATCCTACTTACTGGCATGTTCGCGCTTTTGTCCGCAGCTTGCGGAGAGCAGATCGCGCACCGGCCACTGCCCTTCCCCACCCCCGCGCAACATGATCTGGTCGTCCTCGTCGGCAGCGGTCCGCTGACCTACATTGCCGATGACAAGGGGGCGGTTCAGGGGCTGGAGCACGACCTGATCGAGGCCTTTGCTCAGGAACTGGGGGTCGGCGTCAAATACCTTCCGGTCGCGCCGCAGGAAATCGAACCTGCGCTGGCGGCCGGCAAGGCCCACCTCGCCGCGGCGTGGCTGCCGGCACCCGGCGAAGGGCAGCAGAAAGCCACGCCGCCCATCCTGCAAAGCAGCGATGTAGTCATTCAGCATGAAGCCTCGCTGCCGCTCGATGAGCGGGACGAGTTGCGCGGACGAACGGTGCATGCCCTGGCCGGCTCGCGGCAACTGGGGACCTTGCGCAGGTTGCAGCAGGAAATCCCTGACCTGCAGGTTGTCGAATACGCCGATGGCGACATCTTCAGCCTGCTCGAATCCCTCGGCAAACCCGCGGTCGACCTGGTGGCCATTGACTCGATGCTGATTCCGATTGCAGCACAGTTCATCCCGACCCTGCAGGCGACACTCGAGCTCGGCGAGGCTCATCCGGTGGTTTGGTGGCTGGGACCCAATCCCAACCCGGAGTTGCTGGCGCGCGCCAGCGCCTTCGTCGAACGGGTGCAGCGCGACGGCACCCTGCTCCGGCTGGAGGATCGCTACTTCGGCCATGTGCAGCGGCTGAAGCAGGCGGATATCGTGACTTTTCTGGGGCGCATCGAAAGCGTGCTGCCCAAGCTCAAGAAACATTTTCTCGCGGCGCAGACGATCACCGGCATCGACTGGCGCCTGATCGCCGCGGTGGCCTACCATGAGTCGCACTGGGATGCGGAGGCGACCAGCCCGACCGGTGTGCGCGGCATCATGATGCTGACCGAGGAAACCGCCGACCGGCTCGGCGTGGGCAACCGTCTCGACGTGCGCGAGAGCGTCCTCGGTGGCGCCCGCTACCTCAACATCCTGAAGGAAATGCAGCCGGATGACGTCGGCGAGCCGGACCGTACCTGGCTGGCACTGGCCGCCTACAACATCGGCCCCGGTCATTTCAATGCGGCGCGGCGCCTCGCCGGGCAGCTCGGCGCCGACCCGACCGCATGGGTCGAGATGAAACGCATCCTGCCGCTACTGGCCCAGCCCAAATATTACGAGCGGCTGAAATCCGGCCGCGCGCGCGGCGGCGAGGCAGTCATCCTGGTCGAGAACATTCGCAGTTACTACGACATCCTTGTCCGCAACCAGCCGGTCTCGCCTCGCGTCGAACAGATGACCGGCATGCAGGGCAGCGAGCCCGGCTTGAAACTCAAGCGCTGAGCTTCTCCAGCCCACCCATGTAGGGGCGCAACGCGGCCGGGATGGTCACGCTGCCATCCGCCTGCTGGTTGTTTTCCAGAATCGCCACCAGCGTGCGCCCGACGGCGAGCCCGGAACCGTTCAGCGTGTGCACCAGCTCCGGCTTGTTCTTGTCATTGCGGAAGCGCGCCTGCATGCGGCGTGCCTGGAAGGCGCCGAAGTTGGAGCAGGAGGAAATCTCGCGGTAGGTGTTCTGCGCCGGCAGCCAGACTTCGAGGTCGTAGGTCTTGGCGGCAGAAAAACCCATATCGCCTGAACACAGCACCATGCGGCGGTAGGGCAACTCCAGTCGTTCGAGGATGACCTCGGCGTGACGGGTCAATTCCTCGTGGGCCGCGGCAGACTGGTCGGGATGGACGATTTGCACGAGTTCCACCTTGTCGAACTGGTGCTGGCGAATCATGCCGCGCACGTCGCGCCCGCCCGAACCGGCCTCGGAACGGAAGCATGGTGTATGGCAGACGAATCTGAGCGGCAGCGCTTCGCCAGCGAGGATCTCGTCGCGCACGATGTTGGTCACCGGCACTTCGGCCGTCGGGATCAGATAGAGCGGATCCTGCTCGCCGCGTAGCACCTTGAACAGGTCTTCCTCAAATTTCGGCAGCTGGCCGGTGCCATGCAGGCTGGCGGCATTGACCAGATAAGGCGCATAAACTTCGGTGTAGCCGTGCTCTGCCGTGTGCGTGTCGAGCATGAACTGGGCAAGCGCCCGGTGCAGGCGGGCCAGGCCGCCTTTAAGCAGCGAAAAACGCGAACCCGAGATTTTGGCGGCGGTGGCGAAATCGAGCTGGCCGAGCGCTTCGCCGATATCGGTATGATCCTTGACCGGAAAATCGAAAACGCGCGGCGCCCCCCAGCGCTTGATCTCGACATTGGCGATTTCATCATCGCCGACCGGCACTGACTCATCAGGAATGTTGGGCAGGCCGGCCAGGATGGCGTTGAATTTTTCCAGCAACTCGCCGAGACGCGCTTCGGAAGCCTTCAGTTCCTCTCCCAGCGCGCTCACCTGGGCCATGACTTCGGCCGCATCCTTGCCCTGCCCTTTGAGCATGCCGATCTGCTTCGACAGGCTGTTGCGCTGCGCCTGCAGATCCTGGGTGCGCGTTTGCAGCGTCTTGCGTTCGGCTTCGAGCGCCGTGAATCCGGAAAAGTCGATCGGCTTGCCGCGCTTGGCGAGGCCTGCCGCCACGGCGTCGAGGTTGGAGCGGAGCTGTTGGATGTCGAGCATGGTTTTTCCTGGATTTTCGGGGTCGACCGTAAAAATTGGCCAAAAACGGGATTATACGCGACGGAACAAGCGCCCCCCGAGACGCCAGAGCTTGACCAGCACGAAACCGGCAACGATCAGAAAGACCGCCAGCAGGCCGAGAAACACCAGCGGCGAGGCGAGCATCGCCCACAAGCCGCCGAGCACCATACCCTCCTCGCCGAACGAGGCGATCCAGTTGGAGAACGGCTCGGGCGAGGTGTTGATCGCCAGCCGGCTGCCGGCCTTGGCGAAATGCGTGCCGGCGGTGATCGTGCCGCCGATCAGCCCGGCGGCGACCATCCATGCCGGATCGACCTCGCCCAGCGCGAACGCGGCGAGCAGTGCTCCGGCCGGAATGCGGATGAAGGTCTGAAAGCCGTCCCACACCGAGTCGAAGGCCGGCACCTTGTCGGCGATCAGTTCGGCAAACGCCATGATGCCGGCGACGCCGATCACCAGCGGGTTCTGCAGTACCGCCAGCGTGGACGGCAGCTGCAGGTAGCCAAAATGCGCCAACGCCCCAGCCAGAAAGACCACCAGATAGAGGCGCAAGCCGCTGGCCCAGGCGAGGCCCGCGGACAGGGCGATGGTTTGAGCAAAGTCCATTATTTCTTGCCAACCTTGCGATCCAGTTCGCGCAAATGCGCCAGTTTCTGGCCGATCTGGCCCTCCAGTCCGCGCGGCGTCGGTTCATACCAGCCCGGTTCGGGCATGCCGTCCGGCAGGTAGGTTTCGCCGGCGGCGTAGGCTTCCGGCTCGTCGTGGGCGTAGCGGTAGGCATGGCCGTGGCCGAGCTCCTTCATCAGCTTGGTCGGCGCGTTGCGCAGGTGGTTGGGCACCGGGCGCGAGCCGTCCTGCTTCACGTAGGCACGGGCGGCGTTGTAGGCCATGTAGCCGGCGTTCGACTTGGCCGCGACAGCCAGATAGATCACCGCCTGGCCAAGCGCCAGCTCGCCCTCCGGCGAGCCGAGGCGTTCGTAGGTTTCGGCTGCATCGTTGGCCAGTTGCATGGCGCGCGGATCGGCCAGGCCGATGTCTTCCCAGGCCATGCGGATGATGCGCCGGGCGAGGTAGCGCGGGTCAGCGCCGCCGTCGAGCATGCGCGTCAGCCAGTAGAGGGCGCCGTCCGGGTTCGAGCCGCGCACCGATTTATGCAGGGCCGAGATCTGGTCGTAGAAGGCGTCGCCCCCCTTGTCGAAACGGCGCAGGCTTTGCGCCATCGTTTTTTCGATGAATTCGCCGTCGACCGTGGGAATGCCCGCCGTGCGCGCTGCGGTACGAACCTGCTCAAGCAGATTGAGCAAACGCCGCGCATCGCCGTCGGCCAGGCCGATCAGGCGTTCGCGGGCGGCTGGCTCGAAGCGCAGGTCGGCCAGCGCCTGAGCGCAGGCACGGTCGAAAAGCTGGCCCATCTCGGCTTCATCGAGCGACTTGAGGACATAGACCGAAGCGCGCGACAGCAAGGCCGAGTTGAGCTCGAACGACGGGTTTTCAGTGGTGGCGCCGATGAAGGTCAGCAGGCCGGATTCGACAAAGGGCAGGAAACCGTCCTGCTGCGCCTTGTTGAAGCGGTGGATTTCATCAACAAACAGGATGGTGCGCCGCCCCTGCGTGCGCCACATCTCGGCCTGCGCCACCGCTTCGCGCACTTCCTTGATCCCCGAAAACACGGCTGACAGCGCAATGAACTCGCATTTGAACTGCGTTGCCATCATACGCGCCAGCGTCGTCTTGCCCACCCCCGGCGGCCCCCAGAGGATCATCGAATGCGGCTGGCCGGATTCGAACGCGAGGCGCAGTGGCTTGCCAGCGCCGAGCAGATGCTGCTGGCCGATCACGTCGCCCGGCGTTTGCGGGCGCAGCTGCTCGGCGAGCGGGGCACTTGCGTCAGATCCGGCTTGGGAAAACAAATCGCTCATTCTTAGCCCCAGGCCCGGGAAAATACTTCGTCGAGCGCCGCCACCACGCTGTCGCCCTCTTCCGCCAGCGAGGCGACCTTTGGCCCAAGCGCCTCGAGCGATACCGAAACGATATCGAGCGGGTTGAGCACGACCCGCCGCCCTTCGACCGTAAAAGTAGGATTGACCGGCGAGGCCGGCAATTCAACCTCGCGCGCCAGCAGCAGATCGCCGGCCACCAGCGGCACGACGGCCCGCTGCCGCCGCGCATCGAACACCGCCGGCTGCACGACCAGGACGTGAGGCACCTGCGCCGCCTGCCGCCCGATATTGCGATGCACATCGAACTGGATCATAGCGTCGAATGCTCGTCGGCGAACGAACCATGCGCCTCTTCAAAGCGGTTCCAGGCCCCGGACACCTCGGCGTAACGCTGCTGCTGATCCTGCCGCAATTGCCGCTCACGTGCGACGTACTCGGCCAGCAAGCCATCCACGGTCAACGACAAATTTCGGGTAAAAACCCGCGCCTGCTGGACGGTAGCTTCATTGAGCAGCAAATTCACCGGGCGCTTGGCCGGCTGGGTTGGGTTGACGGGTTTCATGGCAAGACCTCCTCTGCGCATGGTATGCGCAGCGATACCAAAAGACCAGTTGGCGCACTGCATCGACCGGCGACACCTCGCGCGCCCCCATGTCCCGCGGATGGCGCAATCCATGAAAGCGGATGTAAGCCTTGACTCAATGGACATAAGCCTCCTCGCTACGTATGCTGTAATGCCGGATGCGTACCGCATCCACAACTTGCACCAGCAACTTTGGTGCGCGCTCGGAGGGATATATGGAAGTGTCCGGTTTCAAGGCGACTAAATACTGTAATTATGAACAGTTATATGCCAGAACCCCCCTCTGCGCAAGCGAAAATTCATGTCCTGTTCGCCAGCTTATTGGACAGGTTTCCGGATTAGGCGACAGTTTTGTCGTCTACTAATAGTTAGGCTTTTAAGGAGATCATCTTGGCAACACGAGAAGACCTACAAGACTGGGTTGTTGAAGCAATTAATGCGAAGGGGGGCTCAGCATCAATTGTTCAAGCAGCAGAGCACATCTGGAAAAACCACGAGAAAGATTTTCGCGCCTCTGGCGATCTTTTCTTTACATGGCAGTACGACATGCGCTGGGCTTGTACTCGCCTTCGTGAGCGCAAAATTGTGCAGTCTGCGGAGCTGTCAAAACGTGGCGAGTGGCGTCTTGCCTAACATCCAGCTCCAGCCGACCGTCAGCCAGCTACGCTGTCTGCCGTCGGCTGAGCTAACACGTTAGGAGAGGTGCCGATCCACCGTTCACTTCATCGGCGGGCCCCCACCATGAAACGCATTTCCCTGAACTCCCAGATCATGGCCGGCTGCCTGATCGGCATCGCCGGCGGCTTCTGGCTGGCCGCGGCGGGGTTGACGCCGCTGGCGCAGAACACGCTCTATGGCGCAAAACTGGCCGGCAACCTGTTCCTCGACCTGCTGCGCATGGTGCTGGTGCCACTGGTTTTTTCCTCGATCGTCGTCGGCGTCGCCAACCTGCGCGCCCACGACCAGATGCATCGCGTGTGGACGACGACGCTGGCCTTCTTCTTCGGGACCATGGGGCTGGCGATCCTGATCGGCTTTGGCGCGGCGCATGTCTTCCGGCCCGGTGAGGGCCTGCAGCTGGAGATGTTCGCCGATGCCACCAAGAACTTCCAGGCGCGCCAGATGCCGCTGCCCGACTACATCGCCCAGTTCATGCGCGGCCTGTTCCAGAATCCGTTCAAGGCGCTGGCCCAGGGAGAGATTCTCGCCATCGTGATCATTGCGCTGTTTCTCGGCATCGCGCTGGTCGTCGGCGGCGAGCGCTTCCGCAATGTGCGGACGCTGGTCGAGGAATTGCAGGAACTCTGCCTGCGCATTGTCGGCTGGATCATGCACCTGGCACCGCTCGGCATCGCCGCCCTGCTGCTGCAACTGGTGGCCAGCCAGCAAGGTGGGCTGTTGCTCAGCCTCGGGCATTTCATCGTCGTCGTCACCGGCACCACGCTGTTCCACGGCCTGATCGTGCTGCCGGCCATCCTCTGGCTGTTCACCCGGATGTCGCCGCTGCACTTTTTCAAGGGCGCGCGCGAGGCGTTGATCACCGCTTTCGCCACCAGTTCGAGCGCCGCCACGCTGCCGGTGACGCTGCGCTGTGCCGAGCAGCACCTGCATGTGAAGAAGGACATCGCCAGTTTTGTCGTGCCGCTCGGCGCCACGGTCAACATGGACGGCACGGCGCTCTACGAGGCGGCGGCGGCACTTTTCGTCGCCCGGCTGGCCGGGATCGAACTCGACATCGCCAGCCAGATGATCATCTTCTTCGTCGCCATGCTGGGTGCCATTGGCGCGCCGGGAATCCCCAGCGTCGGCATGCTGAGCATGGTGCTGATTCTGGAGTCGGTCGGCCTGCCCACCGAGGCCATCGCCATCCTGTTGCCGATCGACCGCATCCTCGACACGACGCGCACGGCGGTCAATGTCGAGGGTGACATGATCGGCGCCCTGATCGTTCAGAAACTGGCCAACAAGCCGGCTTAGCCGGCAAGCCCGGCTACTTGTCAGGCACCGCGATGTGCTTGCGGCGCAGCCAGTCGCGGTCCAGTTCCCAGCGAATGTCGGTAATGCCGGGCTGGGCGAGGACGATGTCCTTGGCCTCGTCCTGCACCTTGCCCAGCGTCTTTTCGAGGGCGATGAACGCCGGGTTGTTGTGGTCCTTGACGTTGACCTCCGGGTAGAGCGCGCCGAGGAAACGGAAGGCCGGCATGTCGAAGTTGCGCGGCGTGCCCATGACCGCGGTGCCGCCCTCGACACGCAGCACATGGAAGGGGTACGGATAGCTCTTCAACAACGGGCTGCCCTGCGCCTGGATGGCGTTGTTGAGCGCCTGGGTGCGGCCGTCGGGCCGACGGATCGCCCAGTCGAGCGCCACCAGCAGCGCTATGGCCAGCAGCACCCATTGCCATGACTTGATTTGCCGGAGTTTCATGGCGCCTCCCTGACCCTGCGTAACGATTTCACCTTCGCCTGCCGGTCGCGCTTACTTGCCCCGGACATACGACTTGCCGTTCCAGCGGTAGACCGGAAATTTCCCGAATCCCGGGCCGCCGACTTCGATATCAGGCCAGCCGCCGCGTTTCGTTTTCAGCACGTTGGGGATGCCGACCGCATCGAGCAACACGCGCCAGCCACCGGCGTCCTTCGTCAGCAGCACGAACGCCTCGCCGGTATTGCCGTAGCAGAAGAGGCTGCCCTCGCTGACCCATGCCTCGGGCTGGCCGTCACCGTTCAGGTCGGCCGTTTCGATGCGGCCGGGCTGGTACGACGCCGTCGGCGGGTCTTCCTTGCAGCGCACATATTTTCCGCCCCGTTCCTTCTTGAAGCCCGCCGCCTTGAAGATGGCGGCCTGGTCGGCCGGCGTGACATCGGCTTGTGCCGCCTTTGCCGAAAGCAGCGCGGCAAAGGCGCCGGCCGCGAGGGCGATGCCCTGGGTGGTTGATTTCATCTGATCGCCTATCCTTTCTTCGCTATCCCCAATAACCGAGAACCTGAAAATGACGTTCAAACGGGTAATATTGGCAGCCGGTTACGGTCAACGCCGAAAATTGGCCAATTTTCACAACGCTTGAAGGAGTGAGCATGTCCCTCTTCCGCCTCGGTGACAAGCAGCCACAACTTGGCGACCACGCCTGGGTCGCCCCCAACGCCACGGTGATCGGCGACGTCCGCCTCGCCGCCAACGCCTCGATCTGGTGGAACGCCACGCTGCGCGGCGACAACGATCCGATCCACATCGGCGCCAATACCAACATCCAGGACGGCTCGGTGCTGCACACCGACGAAGGCATCCCGATGCATATCGGCGCCAACGTCACCGTCGGCCACCTGGTCATGCTGCACGGGTGCACGGTCGGCGACGGCAGCCTGATCGGCATCGGCTCGGTGATCCTCAACCACGCCGTGATCGGCAAGGGCTGCATCGTCGGCGCCAACACGCTGATCCCGGAAGGCAAGGTCTTTCCCGACCGCGTTCTGATCGTCGGCTCGCCGGGCAAAGTGGTGCGCGAACTGAGCGACGACGACGTCGCCAATCTGCTCAAATCGGCCGCGCATTATGTCGAGAATGCCAAGCGTTACCGGGATTCGCTGGAACCGATCTAGCCGCCAACTGGCGAGGTGAACGGCAGGCGCATCAGGCGCGCCCGATTTCGTCGTCGAGTTGCTTGATCTGGCGGATGATGGCGACCAGCCGGCGCCCGGCTCCGGTCAGCGAGTACTCGGTGCGTGGCGGCGATTCGGCGAATACCTGCTTGCTGATCAGGCCATAGTCCCCCAGCTTGCGCAGCCGCTCGCTCAGCACCTTGGTCGAAATGCCCTCGATGCTGCGCTCCAAAGCGCCGGGGCGATGAACGCCGTCCGCGATTTCGCTCAGGACGGAAACCGACCACTTGCAGCCGACAACGTCCTCGAGCTTCTGGTAGCTATCCGGCCGTGCTGCCGTCGAAATTTTCTTTCGCTCCATAATCAGCAAGTTACCCCAAAAAGTGAGCCGGGCACCAAAAAGTGCCCGCTATCAATCCACGGTGCCGCCACCTACGATGGGTTCACGTGCAATTGCACGAACGCAGCATCGACCCACAGAGTAAAGGAGAAAATCATGAAAGCCAAAGCCGTTTTCTATCATGCCGGATGCCCGGTCTGTGTCGAAGCCGAGCAGAGCGTCGCCAGCGCCCTGGACGCTCAGCGTTTCGACGTCGAAATCGTCCATCTGGGCACCGACCGCGCGCGCCTCGGCGAAGCTGAAGCAGCCGGGGTCAAGTCGGTACCCGCGCTGGTCATCGCTGGAACTCCCTTCCACATCAATTTCGGCGCACCGCTCGACGCGCTCAAATAAGCGCATGCCGGCCCGCCCAGGGGCGGGCCAATCTCCATGTCGCGAGCGGCGATGGCTTGCAGTACGTATCGGGCGCCAGTGCGGTTGTTTTTTCCGGCCAGATTACGCATCATGCGAGCCCCTTTTGCTGCACTGCCCTACCCATGCTCGCACCCATTGAACACCGCATCGCTATCGAACTCGGCGTCCGTCCGGCCCAGGTCAACGCCGCCATCGCCCTGCTCGACGAAGGCGCCACCGTGCCCTTCATTTCTCGCTACCGCAAGGAAGCGACCGATGGTCTGGACGACACCCAGCTGCGCAATCTCGAAGAGCGCCTGGGTTACCTGCGCGACCTCGAAGATCGCCGGACAGCCATCCTCGCCAGCATCGAGGAACAGGGCAAGCTGACGCCCGAGCTCAAGGCCGAGATCAGCAATGCCGAAACCAAGCAGCGCCTCGAAGACCTCTACCTGCCCTACAAGCAGAAGCGCCGCACCAAGGCGCAAATCGCCCGTGAAGCCGGCATCGAGCCGCTGGCCCTGGCCCTGCTCGAGAATCCGGACCTGACGCCGGACGACGAAGCGGAAAAATACCTCAACGCCGAGGCCGGCTTTGCCGACGCCAAGGCCGTACTCGACGGCGCCCGCCAGATCCTGATGGAAAAGTTCGCCGAAGACGCCGGCCTGCTGCACAGCCTGCGCGAATACCTCAACGAACACGGCCACCTCCGCTCGACCGTCGTCGAAGGCAAGGAAACCGAGGGTGCCAAGTTCCGCGACTGGTTCGACTTCGCCGAGCCGATTGCCACCATGCCCTCGCACCGCGCCCTGGCGCTCCTGCGCGGGCGCAACGAAGGCATGCTGTCGGTGACGCTGGTCCTCGACTCGGAACTCAACGAAGAGGCTGCCAAGCCGGGCAGCCAGAACCCCTGCGAGCAGCGTATCGCGGCCCGCTTCGGCATCCGCCCGCAGGGTCGCCCAGCCGACAAATGGCTAGGCGACACCGTGCGCTGGACCTGGAAGATCAAGATCTTCACCCACCTCGAACTTGAGCTCATGAACGCGCTGCGCGAGCGAGCTGAGGAAGAAGCCATCCGCGTCTTCGGGCGCAACCTGAAAGACCTGCTGCTCGCTGCCCCGGCCGGACAGCACGTCACCATGGGCATCGACCCGGGCATCCGCACTGGCTGCAAGATCGCCATCGTCGACGCCACCGGCAAGCTGCTCGACACCGCCACCATCTACCCGCACGAGCCACGCTGCGACTGGGATGGCAGCATGTCGACCATCGCCCGCCTTGCCTCGAAGCACCAGGTCAGCCTCGTCGCCATTGGCAACGGCACGGCCAGCCGCGAGACCGACAAGCTCGTGCAGGATGTCATGAAGCGCTACCCGGAAGCCCGGTTGCAGAAGATCGTCGTCTCCGAAGCCGGCGCCTCGGTCTATTCCGCCTCCGAATTCGCCGCCAAGGAATTCCCCGACCTCGACGTCTCGATCCGCGGCGCCGTGTCGATTGCCCGCCGCCTGCAGGACCCGCTGGCCGAACTGGTCAAGATCGACCCCAAATCCATCGGCGTCGGCCAGTACCAGCACGACGTCTCGCAGACCAAGCTGGCGAAGAATCTCGACGCCGTCGTCGAGGACTGCGTCAATGCCGTCGGCGTCGACCTCAACACCGCCTCGGTGCCGCTGCTGACGCGCATTTCCGGCCTCAACGCCGGCCTTGCCGCCAACATCGTGAGCTACCGCGACGCCCACGGCGCCTTCCGCTCGCGCGACGAACTCAAGAAAGTGCCGCGCCTCGGCGACAAGACCTTCGAGCAGGCTGCTGGCTTCCTGCGCGTACCGAACGGCGACAATCCGCTCGACGCCTCGTCGGTGCACCCGGAAGCCTACCCGGTGGTCGAGAAGATCATTGTCGATCTCGGCAAGTCGATCAAGGACATCCTCGGCGACAGCCGTGCGCTCAAGGGCCTGAATCCGTCGAAGTACACCGACGACCGCTTCGGCCTGCCCACCGTCCAGGACATTTTCAAGGAACTGGAAAAACCCGGCCGCGACCCGCGTCCCGAGTTCAAGACGGCCACCTTCGCCGACGGTGTCGAGAAGGTTTCCGACCTGCGCCCGGGGATGATTCTCGAAGGCGTCGTCACCAACGTCGCCGCCTTCGGTGCCTTCGTCGACATCGGCGTGCATCAGGACGGCCTCGTGCACGTCTCGGCGCTGTCCAACACCTTCGTCAAGGACCCGCATACCGTCGTCAAGGCCGGCCAGATCGTCAAGGTCAAGGTCCTCGAAGTCGACCTGCAGCGTCAGCGCATCGCGCTGACCATGCGCATGGGCGACGAGTCGAGCCAGGTCAAGCGCCACGACAGCGCCCCGAGCGGACGCGGCAATGCACCGAGCCGACCCCAGCGCTCCGGAGGAAGTCCCCTAGGGGGACAGCGCAGCACTGGCCCGGCGCCGGCCGGCAACGCCATGGCCTCGGCTTTTGCCAAGCTGAAGCGCTGACACGCGGCAGCGGCCGGTCAGACCCTGTGCCGCTAAATGGCGCTTTTCACACTTCCCGGAAGCCGCTACGCTGGCGCCCATGAACTCACCACGCCGCCGTGACCGCATGACCCCGGATGCCGCCACCCGTGCCCGGCTGCACGCCCTGCTCGAAAAAAGTCCCACGGAAGCGCTGCCGCGTGACCAGTTGATCGAGTTCCTGCACCGGATTCAGGATGCCTGCGCCCACCTGCCCACCAGCCTGCTGACCGCCCTCGCCGCTGAAATGAAACTGCCGCTCGCCGAAGTGGTCGAGGTCGCCAGTTTTTATCACCACTTCGACCTCGTGCCGGGCGCCGATGCGGCGCCCCCCCCTACGACACTTCGCGTCTGCACCTCCCTGGCCTGCGCCATGCATGGCGCGGAAGAGCTGGCTGAACGACTGGCCGGCCAGTTCGGCCCGGAAGTCCGGGTGCAGCGGGTGCCCTGCGTCGGTCGCTGTGCCGGTGCACCGGTCGCCGTGTCCGGCCAGAAACCGCTTGAGCGGGCCAGCCCGGCCAGCATCCTGGCGGTCCTGGCGTCAGGCCAAACGACCGACCCCGCACCGCCGGCGCGCCGCCTGGCCGACTACCGGGCAGCCGGCGGTTACGACCTTTATAAAGCCTGTTTGCGCGGCGAACGAAGCCGCAGCGAGGTCATCGACAGCCTCGACCATGCCAGCCTGCGCGGGCTCGGCGGCGCCGGTTTTCCGACGGGGCGCAAATGGCGACTGGTGGCGGCCCAGCCCGCACCGCGCCATCTCGCCATCAATATCGACGAGGGCGAGCCGGGAACCTTCAAGGATCGCCACTATCTCGAGCGCGAGCCACACGCCTTTCTCGAAGGCGCCCTGATTGCCGCCTGGGCCGTCGGCCTGGAAAATATCTGGATCTATCTGCGCGACGAATACGCGGCCTGCCGCCGCCTGTTGACCGAGGAACTGGCGGCGCTGGCCGCTGCCTTTCCCGCCGCCCCGACCATCGAATTGCGGCGCGGCGCCGGTGCCTACATTTGCGGCGACGAGTCGGCGATGATCGAGTCGATCGAAGGCAAGCGCGGAATGCCGCGCCTGCGCCCGCCCTACATCGCCGAGGTCGGTCTGTTCGGCCGGCCGACCCTCGCCCACAACATGGAAACCCTGCACTGGGTGCCGGAAATCCTGCGCCGTGGCCCGGAGTGGTTCGCCGGCCAGGGGCGCCACGGTCGCCAGGGTCTGCGCTCGTTTTCGGTCAGCGGCCGGGTCGCCCGGCCCGGCGTTCATCTCGCGCCGGCCGGCATTACGCTCAACGAGCTGATCGCCGAATACTGCGGCGGAATGGCACACGGACACACCTTGTACGGCTATTTCCCCGGCGGCGCCTCGGGCGGCATCCTGCCCGCCAGCCTGGCCGACCTGCCGCTCGATTTCGATACCCTCCAGGCCCACGGCTGCTTCATTGGTTCGGCGGCCATCGTGGTGTTCTCTCAGCACGATTCGGCGCGCCGCCTGGCACAGAACGCCATGGAATTCTTCGCCCACGAATCCTGCGGCCAGTGCACGCCCTGCCGGGTCGGCACCCGGGTATCGGCAGCCCTCATGCAGGCGCCGGTCTGGGACGCCGAACGGCTCGACGCGCTGGCCCGGGTCATGCACGATGCCTCGATCTGCGGCCTCGGCCAGGCGGCGCCCAATCCGACCCGCTCCGTGCTGCGTCATTTCCCGCAGGAGGTCGAATGACACGCTTTTTCCTCGACCAGCGCGAAGTCGACGCGCAGCCCGGCGAATCGATCCTGCAGGCGGCGCAACGGCACGGTGTCGAGCTTCCCCATCTGTGTCACAAGGACGGCCTGCAACCCGAAGGCAACTGCCGCGCCTGTGTCGTCGAAATAGAAGGCGAGCGGGTGCTGGCCCCCGCCTGTTGCCGCACCCCGCACGCAGGCATGGTGGTAAACGCGCAGGGCGAGCGTGCGCAAAGCGCCCGCCGCAGCGTGCTTGAACTGTTGCTGGCGGAAGCGCCCGCGGCGGGCGGCGAGCTGGCACGCTGGGCGCGGGCTGCCGATGCCCGGGTGGCGCATTTTGCCTTGTCGCCTGCGCCAGTTGATCCCGACGCGATGCCTGACCGTTCGCACCCCGCCATCGTCTTCAATGCCGCAGCCTGCATCCTGTGTACGCGTTGCCTGCGGGCCTGCCGCGACGAACAGGCCAACGATGTGATCGGGCTCGGCGGACGCGGCCGGATCATTTTCGATGCCGGCGTGGCGCTCGGCGCCAGCAGTTGCGTTGCCTGCGGCGAATGTGTCGCCGCCTGCCCGACCGGCGCCCTGACGGAAAAATCGGGGGCGACGCTGGCCCCGGCGGCGGACATCGAGCGCATCGCGTCCCTGTGCCCCTACTGCGGGGTCGGCTGCCAGCTCACCTACCGGGTCGCCGCCAACGCGATTGTCGGCGTCGATGGCCGCAACGGACCGGCCAATGCCGGCCGGCTCTGCGTCAAGGGCCGCTTTGGCTACGATTATGCACGCCACCCCGGGCGCCTGACGACGCCCTTGATCCGCCGTGCCGGCGTGGCCAAGGACGCCACGCTGGCCGGAACGGTCGACGACTGGCGGCAGCAGTTTCGCGAGGCAAGTTGGGACGAGGCGCTGGATTTTGCGGTCTGCGGCTGGCAGGCCGTCCGCCGCGACTTCGGTGATCAGGCGCTGGCTGGCTTTGGCTCGGCCAAGGGCAGCAACGAGGAAGCCTATCTGTTCCAGAAGCTGATCCGCCTCGGCTTCGGCAATCACAACGTCGACCACTGCACGCGCCTCTGTCACGCGTCGTCAGTCGCCGCACTGCTCGAAGGGCTGGGTAGCGGTGCGGTATCCAACCCGGTACGCGACGTCGACCACGCCGATGTAATTATCGTGATCGGCGCCAACCCGACGGTGAACCATCCGGTCGCTGCGAGCTTCATGAAGAACGCCGCGCGGCGCGGTGCCCGGCTGATCGTCATCGACCCGCGCATGACCGACCTCGCCCGCGATGCCAGCCACATCCTGCAATTCACGCCGGATACCGACGTACTGCTGCTCAACGCCTTGCTCCACGTCATCGTTTTCGACAAGCTGACCAACGAGACTTTCGTGAAGGAGCGGGTGGACGGTTTCGACGCCGCCTTTATCGACAACCTGCGGGCGTATGCCCCGGAGGCGGTGGCCGCGACGGTTGGCGTTCCGGCGCAGACCCTGCGCACGGTGGCGCATCTTTACGCAAGCGCCGGATCGGCCATCATCTTCTGGGGCATGGGTGTCTCGCAGCATACCCACGGCACCGACAACGTGCGCTGCCTGATCGCCCTGGCCCTGCTCACCGGACAGATCGGCCGGCCGGGGACCGGGCTCCACCCCCTGCGCGGCCAGAACAATGTCCAGGGCGCCTCCGACGCCGGCCTGATCCCGATGATGCTGCCCGACTATCAGCGGGTCGCCGATGCCGCAGTCCGCGCCCGCTTTGCCGGGCACTGGGGCGCCCCGCTTGCGGATGTGCCGGGGCTGACAGTGACCGAAATCCTCGATGCCGCCGCAGCCGGTACGCTGCGCGGCATGTACGTGCTGGGCGAAAATCCGGCGATGTCGGACCCCGACCTCAACCATGCCCGGATGGCGCTGGCCCGCCTCGACCATCTGGTGGTGCAGGACATTTTCCTCACCGAGACCGCAGCGCTGGCCGACGTGATCCTGCCTGCCTCCAGCTTCGCCGAAAAGGATGGCAGCTTTACCAACACCGACCGCACGGTGCAGCTTGGGCGCGCCGCCTTGGCGCCGCCGGGAGAAGCGCGCCAGGACCTGCAGATCATCGAGGCGCTGGCCCGCCGACTCGGACTGGACTGGCACTACGGCAGCCCGGCAGCCGTCTTCACCGAAATGCGCCAGGTCATGTCCAGCCTCGCCGGCATCAGCTGGCAGCGCCTGCAGCAGGAAGGCGCCGTGACCTATCCCTGCCGGCATGACGACGATCCAGGCGAGCCGGTGATCTTCCGCGAAAACTTTCCCACGGCCAATGGCCGCGGGCGCATTTTCCCGGTCGCCTTCCGGCCGGCTGCCGAAATACCCGACGCCGACTATCCCTGGGTGCTGATTACCGGGCGCCTGCTCGAACACTGGCACACCGGCAGCATGACGCGACGGGCGCGCGTGCTGGACGCGCTTGAGCCGGAACCCTACGTCAACCTGCACCCGGATGATCTGGCCGAACTGGGCCTCGGCGAGCGGGGGATGCTGCGCCTGAGCACGCGGCGTGGCGAACTGACCGCCGCCGCCCGTGCCGACGCCGGCCTGCCCCGGCGCACGGCGTTCATGCCATTTTGCTATGGCGAGGCGGCCGCCAATCTGCTGACCAACCCGGCGCTCGACCCGCAGGGCAAGATTCCCGAATTCAAATACTGCGCCGTGCGCGTCGCGGCCGCCGGTTAAAATCCGGGTTCGCCAACTTACCCTCGGTAACTGCCATGCCCGCTTCCCCTGCCTGCCGGATTTTCGGCATCAAGAACTGCGACACCATGAAGAAAGCCATGAACTGGCTGACCGAAAACGGCGTCGCCTACGAATTCATCGATTACAAGAAGGCCGGAGTCGCCGAGGCGAACCTTCCCGACTGGACCACCCGCGCCGGCTGGGAAAAGCTGCTCAATACGCGCGGCCTGATGTGGAAAAAGCTTTCCGACGAAGAGCGTACCGCGGTCGACGAGAAAAAAGCCCTGAAATTGATGGCGCAGTATCCGGCGCTGATCAAGCGCCCGGTGCTCGATACCGGCACGCAACTGCTGGTCGGATTCAGTCCGGAAAGCTACACGGAACAACTCAAATGAGCCCCAGCTTCGTCCAGCGCTTTCTTTTCGAAGGCCTCGACATTCGCGGTGCCATTGTGCACCTCGGCGATTCCTGGCAACAAATGCAGGTCGACCGCAACTATCAGCCGACCGTCGCCCAGCTGCTCGGTGAAACCGCTGCCGTCACTGCGCTGATCGCTGCCCAGCTCAAGCAGCCCGGGCGCCTGACCCTGCAATTGCGCGGCAACGGCCCGATCCAGCTGCTGGTGATGGACTGCAACGAACAACTGCAACTGCGCGGCATGGCACGCAGCAACCCGGTCGTCCTGCCGGCGCCGGTGCCCCATTTGCTCGGCGCCGATCAGGGTGGTCAGCTGATGATGAGCCTCGACATGCCAAACGCCCGCCACCCCTACCAGAGCTTCGTACCGCTGGTCGGCGACAGCATCGCGGCGATCTTCGAGCATTATCTGGAACAGTCCGAGCAACAGCCATCGCGCCTGTTCGTCAGCGCCGGCCCGCAGGCCGCCGCCTGCCTGTTCCTGCAGAAAATGCCGGAAGCCGACACCCGCGACATCGACGGCTGGCATCGCATCACGCAACTGGCGGCCACCGTCAAGCCAACCGAATTGCCTGAACTCGACGCCGAATCCCTGCTCACCCGCCTCTTCCACGAAGACATGGCGACCCACGGCGTGCGCGTGTTCGACCCGTTGCCGGTGGTCTATCACTGCCCGGAAGACTGGACCAAGGTGCGCGACATGATCCGCAGCCTCGGCCGCGCCGATGCCGAAACCATCCTCGCCGAACATGGCGAGATCCTGATCCGCGACGACATCTGCAACCACAGCTACCGCTTCAGCGCGGAAGACGTCGCCGAGCTGTTTGCCGCCGGCCCGACGCTTCACTAAGCGGTTGTCTGATCGAGGAAAAGCGCATGCGTTCGACCCGAGCGACAGCGGCCGTCGCCCGCCTGAACCGGCGGAGCGAGGGACGTCACTACCTGATGGTGATGACCGGTAGCGGCCTGTTCCAGTTGCGCGAACGGGTCGGGGGTGGCGAAAAAGAGCTCTCGGAAGCGCTGCCGCTCGACGACTTCGTGCGCTTCGTCGATGCCCAGGGACCGCAGCAAGCCCCCCGCATCACCAAGAACGATGCCGCGTTCGCCAGGCAACTGGTCAGGAAACCCTGACCCGCCACGACTCCCGCGCCTTCAGCCATCCCAGGCCGTTCGCTCAAACGGCAGTCGCATTGCCCGCAGCCAGCCACGCCTCGTAGCCGCCCTTCAGCGGGCGCACCGACAGATAGCCCGCGGCGAGCAAGCGGCGGGCCGCCTGAACGGCGCCGGCATCCTCGGGGCAGGCGCACAGGGTCACGATGGGCTGGCTCGTCGGCCAGTCGCCGACCGCATCCAGAAGACGGTCGTGTTCGGCGACGGTGGCGCCGACGATGGGGCCGGTTTCAGCCACCATGCTGGCCCCGCGCAGATCGAGGAGCAGCAGCGGCTGCCTGGCTTCCATGGCCGCGAGGAGTTCGACAGGCGTGATGTGCGGCACCGCCGACCATTGGCGGAAGCGATACTTCTGCCACAGCTTCCAGCCCAACCAGATGGCGGCGATGCCGACGACCACCACGAAGACGCTTCCCGCCTGCTCGTCGAGTGCGCTGATGACTGTCTGGACCTCTCTGCGCAAGATCCAGCCGGCACCGAGCGCGAGGCCCGCCCACAGGGCCGCTCCTGCGGCGGCGGCAAGCAGGAAACCGGGCAGCGCCATGCGCAGCGAGCCGGCAATCGGCGGCGCAACGGTGGAAAAGCCGGGGATGAACTTGGCAACCACCAGCGAACCGAGCCCCCAGCGGACAAACCGGGCTTCGGTCTGGCTGACGCAGGAGCCGGGGTTGATCGACAGCTTGCACAACCCCGACAGCACCCGATAGCCGAAGGCGCGCCCCGCCAGATACCACATCCAGTCGGCGATCACCGAGGCGACGATGGCCGCCGCCAGGATGTTGGCCAGTTGGCTGGAGGAAACCGCCAGGCTGCCGGCCAGCAACAGGGTCGGGACGGCGGGCACCGGCAGCCCCGCCTGCTGCAGCAGCACGTTCAGAAAAACAACCCAGACAGCGTCGCGCTGGAGTGATTCGCTGATCTGGGAAAGTTCCATCACTTCGCCTTTCGCTGGTTTTCAGGGGCCGTTTTCGCGTCTTCGGATGCAGTTCCCCGATACGACTAGGCGTTGCCGGCTTGGTTCACAGCGATTGAACCACGGCTGCCTCGAATTTGCCCGCCTCGTAATCGCGTATGGCCTGGTGAATCTGCTCCGTTGTGTTCATCACAAACGGGCCGTACTGCGCAATCGGCTCTTTCAGCGGCTGGCCGGCGATGATCAGCACGCGGGCATCCTCGCTGGCTTCAATGCAGACTTCACCCGCGCCGTTGTTGGCGAGAATCGCCATGTGGCGGTCGTTCACGGTCGTGCCGGCAATGTTGACGCTGCCGCGATAGGTGTAGGTGAAGGCATTGTGCCCGGCGGGAATCGGCTGCACGAAACGGCGCCCGACCGGCAGATGCACGTCGAGATACAGCGGTTCGGTATCCGGGCGCTGCACCGCACCGGCGATCCCGTGGCTGGCGCCGGCGATGACGCGCACCCGGACGCCGTCCCCGGTGGTGAATTCCGGAATCGCCGCCGGCGGAATATCGCGATAGCTTGGCGCGACCATCTTGTTTTTGGCCGGCAGATTGAGCCAGAGCTGGAAACCCTCCATCAGGCCTTCTTCCTGTTCCGGCAATTCGGAATGGATCAGCCCGCTGCCGGTCGTCATCCACTGCGCGCCGCCCGGCCCGAGTAGCCCCGAGTTGCCGACGCTGTCATGGTGGCGCATCCGTCCCGCGATCATGTAGGTGACCGTTTCAAAGCCGCGATGCGGGTGATCGGGAAAGCCGCCGATATAGTCCTCCGGGTTCTCGTTGCGGAAAGCATCGAGCATCAGGAACGGATCCAGACGCCGCTGCAAGGGCTGGGTCAGCACGCGGGTCAGGCGAACGCCGGCGCCATCGGACGTGGCAATCCCTTGCACCAACCGCTCGACGGTTCTGAACTTAACAACGGTTGCGGTCGACTGCGAATTCATGGTCAAAATCTCCTGACAGAATGTTTGAAGCGAGAAAGCCCGCGCTGCGACGCGCTTCCTCAAGCACTTCGCTGATTAGGCAATCAGTTCGCCGATCCGTGCCTCGGCTTCGGCAAATGCCTTGCTTGCCGAATCCGCACCCATCGCCAGACCTTCGGCGTAGATGAATTCGACGTCGGTCATGCCGAGGAAGGCCAGAACACTCTTCAGATACGGCACCTGGGAATCGGCCGGCGTGTCGCGGTAGAGACCGCCACGGGCCAGGGCCACATAGACCTTCTTGCCCTTGACCAGCCCTTCCGGACCGTTCGCGGTGTAGCGGAAAGTCACCCCGGCCCGGGCGATGGCGTCGATCCAGGTCTTCAGTTGCACCGGCACGCCGAAGTTGTACATCGGCACGCCGAGCACGATGGCATCGACCGACTGGAGCTGGGCGATCAGCGCGTCGTCGAGGGCGACGCGCGCCGCTTGTTCCGGGGTGCGCTGCTCGGCGGGCGTGAACAGCGCCGCCAGTGCCGGCTCATCGAGTACCGGATGCGGGTCGCTGGCGAGGTCGCGCAGTTCGACGCTGGCATTCGGGTACTGCGCTTTCAGGCGAGCGGTGACGGTGTCGGCCAGACGGGTCGAGTTGGCACCGGCGGAACGGGCGCTGGCGTTGATTTGCAGAATTTTCATGATCGTTTTCTCCAGGGTTGGGGGGAATGCGAGGTCAGCCTTTGCTGAAACCATGGAGTGCATTCTATTGCTAACAATGTTGAGCCGGAAGCCGTCGAAATGGGTATCATTATTCCATAACTGAAACAATAAGGAATCCCATGAGCCTGGATGCCAACGACCTGATCCTCTTCGCCCAAGTGATGGAGACCGGCAGCTTTTCGCGCGCGGCCGAGCGGACCGGCTTGCCGAAATCGACGCTATCGCGGCGCATCACCACGCTGGAGACGAAGCTGGGCGAGCGTCTGCTGACGCGCAGCACCCGCCGTCTGGCGATCACCGAGTTCGGCGAACGGATCCTGGAACACGCGCGGCGCCTGCTCGAGGAAACCGAAGCCGCATCGGCCATGGCCCTGCATCGGCAGGGCGTGCCGCGCGGTGTGTTGCGGGTTTCCATGCCGCCCGATTTCGTCGAGCTGGATTTGACGCCGTTCCTGCTCCAGTTTGCCGCCAGCTATCCGGAAGTCCGCCTTGAACTCGACCTCTCGCCGCGCCGGGTCGACCTGCTGGCAGAACGTTTCGACCTCGCCGTGCGGGTGGCCAGCCGCCTGCCCGACGACAGTACGCTGGTCGCGAGAAAGCTCTGCGAATTGGAGAACGGACTCTACGCCAGCCCGGCCTACCTTGCGCGCTATGGCGTTCCGGAGAAGCCGCAGGACCTGCTCGAACACGTCGGCCTGCGCCTGATTGGCGGCAATGGCGACGCCCTGCCCTGGCGTCTCTCGCGCGGTGCCGAGCAATGGGAAGGCGTTCCTGACGGACCCTTGGCCGCGAACTCGCCACGCTTGCAGCGCGACCTCGCCCGGCACGGCATGGGGATCGTCGGCATCGACGACCGCTTTGCGCAAAACTGGGTGGAACAAGGCCTGCTCAAACGCGTGCTGCCTGAATGGGCGCTACCCACCGTGACGATCTGGTGCGTCACGCCCGGCCGACGCTTGCTGCCGGCGCGCACCACCGCTTTCATCGAGATGCTGCGGGCGGCGCTGGCGAAGGGAAGTTAGGCTAGGACGCTGGCTTAGGTAACAACTTCCGTTTTCCAAGCCGTGGCCACAATTTCCAGACTCGGCCAGTTGCGGTCATCTGAAAAAATCAGCGTTGGGATGATTAGAGCGTCCGCTATGGTGCGGAAAGCCGTAATTGCCTCTCGGCTAATGAAGCTCGAGAATTAGGCGCATTCAATTATGCGACCGCTAACCACAATGACAATGTTCTGGCTGCGGCACAAGTAAGTGCAGCGGCTGCAAGAAACAACGTCTTCTAAAAGGATAAGCCTCGTGTCGATACAAGCCCTGTTTGAAATAGAACTCCCCATCATCCAAGCTCCTCTAGCTGGGGTTCAAAATAGCGCGTTGACCATTGCTGTTTCGAATGCCGGTGGGCTGGGTTCCCTCCCGTGCGCGATGCTCAGCGCGGAAACATTGCAACAAGAGCTTGAGGTCATTCGGGCCAGAACTGAACGTCCTTTCAATCTCAACTTCTTCAGCCATCCAATGCCTGTGCCAGATGAAGCCAAGGCCAAGGCATGGAATGCCTTGTTCGCCGACTACTATGCTGAGTTTGGCATCGACCTCGCGACGGCTCCTTTGGGTCCTGCTCGAATGCCATTCAATGAGGAAACAGCCGATTTGGTCTGTGAGTACAAACCTGCCGTGGTGAGTTTCCACTTTGGATTGCCGTCGCCAGAGTTAATGAAACAGGTTCGCAACTCGGGGGCGAAAATAATCTCCTCGGCAACCACCGTTGAAGAAGCGCTCTGGTTGGAAGCTCAGGGAGTCGATGCCATCATCGCTCAGGGCTATGAGGCCGGTGGGCATCGCGGCATGTTTCTCACTGACGACATCAGCACGCAGGTAGGAACCTTTGCGCTCCTTCCGCAGGTTGTGCGTGCAGTGAAGGTGCCCGTCATTGCCACGGGGGGAATCGCGGATGCGACGGGCGTACGTGCTGCCTTGGAGCTGGGGGCCGCCGGGGTGCAGGTGGGCACTGCTTACATGCTCTGTCCTGAGGCGACAACGAGCGCTGTACATCGCGCAGCGCTGAAGAGCAATCATGCGCGGGTGACTGCACTGACCAATGTTTTTTCTGGGAGACCTGCTCGTGGTATTGCGAATCGATTAGTGAAGGAACTCGGGCCGATGAACCCCTCGGCCCCTCAGTTCCCGCTCGCCGCCGCGGCCTCGGCACCGTTGCGAGCCAAGGCCGAAAGTCTGGGCAGCGGTGATTTTTCTCCCTTGTGGGCTGGGCAAAATGTAAGCGGCTGCAAGGAGGTTCCTGCAGGTGTTCTTACACGGGAACTTGCGAGTCAGATACTCGAATATTGATGAACTTAGGCCGTGGGGTCCGCTTCTGTTTTTTAAGCGGACGAAATGGTCAAAGCTAACCTAATGGCTGCAATGGGCACGAAGCAGCCCGACGGCTTACAGTTGGCATCTGACTGCAATGCTTAAAGTTTCGCACCCTAGGGATATAAAAACAGTTCAGGAAAATTCAGTTATATAGGTCATAGCTTTTTTCCCTGAGCATCTTCAGCACAGCATCAATCAATAGCCAGACCATGGCATGGCCGGTGCCGCCAGGCGTTTTCCCGCATGCCCTGCGACATCGCCAAAACGCGGGGCGCCGCTTTCCCAGTCGCGCTGCGCCCTGGCGATTTCTTCCTTGCTGAAACCGACGAAATTCCACCACATCACGATTTGCTCGCCGAAGGGTTCGCCGCCGAGCAGAAGAATCCGGGTGCCGGCGGCCAGTTCCAGACTGAGCGTGTCGGCCCCGTCGCCGAGATAGACGAACTCGTCCGTGGCGAAGCGTTCGGTGCCGATCCGGATGCTCCCTTCGAGCGGCAGGATTCCGTATTCGAACCGTGGATTCAGCTGCAACTCGACCGCGCCGCCCTGCTCGATGCTCACATCGACGCCGACCAGCGGCGAATAGAGTTTGACCGGTGACGTATTTCCGCCATATGTACCGGCCAACAGAGTGAAGGTACAGCCGCCTTCGGCCCAGCGGGGAAGATCCGGGTAATGATCGAAGGCAGGTTCACAATCGGCCACGCTCGAAGGCAAGGCGATCCACAGTTGTGCCGCATGCAGCCGCCGTTCTTCGGGCAGTGATTCCTCGGTATGGACGATGCCGCGCCCGGCGGTCATCAGGTTGACCTGTCCGGGACGGATGATCTGGACGTTGCCGAGGCTGTCGCGGTGCAGCACGTCGCCCTCGATCAGCCAGGTGAAGGTTTGCAGGGCGGTGTGCGGGTGGGCGCCAACGTTCATCCCGTGGCCGGGCGCAAAATCAATCGGCCCGGCATGGTCGAGAAAGCACCAGGCGCCGACCATGCGCCGCTGCCGGCTGGGCAAGGCGCGGCGGATGACCATGCCGTTGCCTAGATCGGCAACCCGCGCTGCAATTTTTTCGATGTTCTTCATGGGGTTTCCTTTGCTTCCATCAGGCGCACCGCCAAGCCGGTTCGGTTTGCTTGCTTGATTGCTTGATTGCTTGATTGCTTGATTGCTTGCTTGCTTGATTGCTTGCTTGCTTGCTTGCTTATTCGCAATTGGAACGCCGGCAAGGCAAATGGTGCGAGCAAAATTTGTGCAGCGCTGCGCATCGGCCTTCGCCGGTGTGATGAATTCTCCCCTGCACTCCTGATCCCGCATGCGGGAATCCACTCGGCCCGCAAGGCCGGAAAAATTGACCACCTGTTGCGGTCGACGCTGAAACCACGGCAAAAATGGTGGCCGCCCATTGGGCGGGGAAAATCGAAGTCAGAAAGCATGTTTCCATGGCTTTCTGACCCCGCTCAATCCCGGCCTTGTTCGCTTCCCGAGGATTTCGCCGGACTAGCTCAGTCGCTTGCCCTGCATGAACGGATCAATACTCAGCGCACGACCTTGAGCAACTCGACTTCGAAGGTCAGCGTGGCATTCGGCGGCACGGCGGTACCCGCCCCCTGCGCGCCATAAGCGATATTCGGCGGGCAGGTCAGCCTGGCCTTGCCGCCCTCCTTCATCTTGCTGACGCCTTCTGTCCAGCAGGGAATGACGCGACTGAGCGAGAAGGTGGCCGGCTGGCCGCGCTTGTAGGAGCTGTCGAACTCGGTGCCGTTGGTCAGCGTGCCACGGTAATGAACCTGCACGGTGGCTTCCGACGAAGCCTGGGCGCCGGTGCCGTCTTTCAATGATTCGTAGACCAGGCCGGAAGCGGTCTTTTCCGGGGTGCCCGCCTGGGTGGCGGTGGCGGCCAGCGCCATCAAACCGATCATTACAAATTTCCTGCAGGACATGTTTGCGTGCTCCATTTTTGTCAAAAGCAGGAAACGTACAGGGAAGCGGAATCCCGGGCAAGCCCGGGATTAAACTCGCCATCGGGTGAATATTCTGGAACCATGTCAGTCAACGACGCCGCCGCAATGCGGGCAGGTGCGCGATCGCACCCGCCTGGGAACGGGACGGCCGCGCCAGGAATGTTGGTCGCTTCATGGATTACGAATCTTCAACGACAGGAATCAGTTCAGTGCGTCTCGATAAATGGCTGTGGGCTGCGCGTTTATTCAAGACACGCAGCCTGGCGACCGATGCGGTGGATGGCGGCAAGGTCAAGTTGAACGGCGCTGCCGCCAAACCGGCGAAGGACGTCAAAACGGGAGACCGTCTCCAGATCCGCGCCGGCGATCAGGATTGGGAAGTGATCGTGAAAGGCGAAAACGAGCAACGCCGTCCGGCAAGCGAGGCGCAGTTGCTCTACCAGGAAACGCCGGAGAGCCAGCAGCGGCGCACCGAGGCGGCCGAACTGCGCAAACTGGCGCCGATACCCACCCCGGAACATAAAGGCCGCCCGACCAAACGCGACCGGCGGCAACTGGGCCGGTTTCGCCAAAGCGAGTAGCTGGCGAATGTTGCGGGTCTGCGCCCCCGACATTTTGCTATGCTGCCATTTTTTCACTGGCCAGCGTCGCTGCCTTGGCCAGCAGACCCAATTTTCGGAGTGGCACCGATGGCCTCTTTGCAGGAACAGTTTTTGAAAGCCGGCTTGATCGACAAAAAGAAGGTCAATAAAGCCAACCAGGAAAAGAGCCAGCAGAAGAAGGTCGAACGCCGGACCGGCGCGCAAACCGTCGATGAAGTGCGCCTGGCCGCACTTGAAACACAACGCAAGAACGCCGAGCGGGCGCGCGAACTCAATGCCCAGCGCGATGCCGCCGCCAAGCAGAAGGCGATCATGGCGCAGATTGTCCAGATGGTGCAGCAGAGTCGCCAGAGCAAGGGCAAAGGCGACATCGCCTACAACTTCACCCACGCCAACAAGATCAAACGGATTTATGTCTCGGCGGCGGTCCAGGCGGATTTGATCGCCGGACGGCTGGTGATTGTTTGCCAAGTCGAGAACATCGAACTGGTGCCGAAAGTCATCGCCAACAAGATCGCCGAGCGAGATGCCTCGCTGGTCGTGCGGGTGAACAAGACCAGCGCCGAGGTCGATGCGGACGATCCGTATGCGGCCTATCAGATTCCGGATGACTTGATGTGGTAGCTTGAGAGCCTGCCGGGAAACAGGAAAAATAACCTGATGACTGTTGCAACCCCCGCCCTAGCCGCACTGCTTTTCGCCAGCCTGCCGGCGCTGGCGGATGCGCCTCCGATCGTCACCTCCCGCGGCCCATGCGACGCCTCGGCGGCGGTTGCGCTCGACGCCAGCCATTTCGTCGTCGGCAACGACGAAAACAACACGCTACAGGTCTATCGGCAGGGACAGCCGTCGCCGGTCGCTTCGCTGAACCTGGCGAATTTCCTCGCCACCGCTGCCGGTGAAGAATCGGATATCGAAGCTGCGGCGGCGGTCGGCGCGCGAATTTACTGGATCACCTCGCATGGCCGCAACAGCAAAGGGAAGGCACAGCCGGGCCGGCACCGCTTCTTTGCCACCGAGATCGTTGCCGGCCAGCCGCCGACGCTCAAGCCGGTCGGCCAGCCCTACGTCGATCTGCTGCGCGACATGAGCGAGGCCGACGCGCTCAAACCCTACCGGCTCGACGCCGCGGCAAGACTCGCGGCCGAGGCCGATGGCGGGCTCAACATTGAAGGGCTGGCGGCAACGCCCGAGGGCACGCTGCTGATCGGGCTGCGCAACCCGTTGCCGGGGCAGCGCGCGCTGGTCATCCCGCTGCTCAATCCGGATGAAGTGATCGCCGGCAGCCGCGCCCGCTTCGGCGCCCCGGTCGAACTCGACCTCGGCCGGCGCGGCATCCGCAGCATCGAGCGCGTCGGTTCCGCCTACCTGATCGTCGCCGGGCCGACCGCCGATCGCGGCAGTTTTGCGCTGTACCGCTGGTCGGGCCAGGCGAGCGATGGCGCAACGCCGGTGTCCGGCATCGAGCTCAAGAACCTGCGCCCCGAGGCCCTGTTCGCGCTTCCTGGGAGCGGGCTGGTGCAACTGCTGAGCGACGATGGCGGGATCCGGATCGCCGGCGTCGAGTGCAAGAAACTGCCTTTAGCCGATCAGACGTTCCGCAGCCTGACCATCACCCCGCCCGACCAAGGCGACTAAACGACCTTGCCCGGATTCATCAGCCCCTGCGGGTCGAGCGCCTGCTTGAGCGTGCGCATCAGGGCGATCTCGACCGTGCTCTTGTAGCGCAGCAGTTCGTCGCGCTTCAACTGGCCGATGCCGTGCTCGGCGGAAATTGAACCGTTCAGGGCATTGACCAGGTCATGGACGATACGGTTGACCGCGGGCTGGCTGGCGATGAACGCAGCATTGGCCTGGGCATCAGGCTTCGACAGGTTGTAGTGCAGGTTACCGTCGCCGACATGGCCGAAGGCGACGACGCGGATGCCGGGGAAAGCCTGTTCGAGCGCCGCGTCGGCGCGCGCCAGGAACTCGGGGATGCAGGACACCGGCACGGCGATGTCATGCTTGATGCTGATTCCCTCGACCTTCTGCGCTTCGGAAATATTCTCGCGCAAGGCCCAGAGTTTCTCGGCCTGCGCCGTTGATTGCGCGAGCACGGCATCGGCGACCTCGCCCGCAGCCAGCCGGGCAGCGAGCCAGGATTCGACCGCAGCCGGCCCGGCATCGGAGAACTCGGCCAGGACGTACCACGGGCCGAGCACCGTCGGCCGTTGCGCAGCGGGAATGTGCTGCAGCACCAGGGCGAGCGCCGGCTCGGAAATCAGCTCGAAGGCCGTCAGCCGGGCGTCGAATACCGATTTTGCCGCATTCAGCAGGTCGACCGCAGCCGCCGGCGAGGCGACGTTGAGCCAGCAGGTGGTCTGCGTTCCGGGCAGCGGGAAAAGCTTGAGCACGGCCGCGGTGATCACCCCGAGCGTCCCCTCGGCGCCGATGAACAATTGCTTCAGGTCGTAGCCGGTATTGTCCTTGCGCAGGCCGCGCAAGCCATTCCAGATTTCGCCGTCGGGAAGCACGACTTCCAGGCCGAGGGTCAATTCGCGCGTATTGCCGTAACGCAACACCTGCACGCCGCCGGCATTGGTCGACAGGTTACCGCCGATCTGGCAGCTCCCTTCGGCGGCAAGTGCCAGCGGAAACAGACGGTCGGCAGCGCGCGCCGCAGCCTGGACGGCGGCCAGTGTGCAGCCGGCCTCGACGGAAATCGTGTTGTTTCTGGCGTCGACCGCGACAACGCGGTTCAGGCGACCCAGGCCAAGCACCACGGCCCTGCCCGTACCATCCGGCGTTGCCGCGCCGCACAGGCTGGTGTTACCGCCCTGCGGCACGATGGGGACGCGGGCCGCCGCGCATGCCTTGACCACCGCGGCCACCTCGGCCCGATTGGCGGGGCGGACGACGCATTGCGCGGCGCCCCGGTAGCGCCCGCGCCAGTCGGTCAGGTAAGGCGACAGATCGGCAGCGGTGCTCAGCACATGCTGCGGACCGACAATGCCGGCCAGCGTTGTGATCAGGGAAGCGGTCGTCATGGGCGCGGATCAATCCAGCAGGGAATGGAGCAGCGGCAGCATGTGCTCGGTCGCCCTGCGCCCGGCAGCAATCGCGTCGATGCCGCGGTGATAGTCGAGCAGCCCGAGTTGCCCGAGGCGCGGAGCGATCAGCACGTCGGCCGGCTCACCTGCCAGGCGCGAACGCGAGATGCGCCCCTGCATGATGGCGACGCTGTTGGTCAGCACATCGGTCAGCGATGGCCGGGGGGGTGTCGTGCCATTGCCATTGGCCCCGAGCAGGCGTCCGACGCGTTGCCGCCAGCCACCCTCGTCGCTCGGCGTTACGCTCTTGCGCACGCTGAGCGTGTCCATGCCCAGATCGACAGCCACCACCACGTCAGCATCGAAGGCACGGCACAGGGAGACCGGCACCGGATTGACCAGACCGCCATCGACCAGGAAGCGCCCAGCCACCGGGTGCGGCGCAAAGAGTCCGGGCACCGCGATCGAGGCGCGCACCGCGTCAGCGAGCGGGCCTTCCTTGAGCCACACCTCGCGCCCGTTGGCGAGATCGGTGGCCACGCAGGCAAACGGCCGTTCGAGTTCGGCGAAGCTGCCGGCGAGAAAACGCTGGGTGGTGAAGTCGAGCAGCCTTTCGCCCTTGATCAGTCCACCGCCGAGGCCGACATCGAAAAAACCCAGTACGTCGCGCCGTGTCAGGCCGCTGACCCAAGCCTCCAGTTCGTCGAGTTTGCCCGAGGCATAGGCGGCACCGACGAACGCACCGATCGACGTTCCGCACACCAGATCCGGTTCGATGCCAGCCTGCTGCATGGCGCGCAGCACGCCGATATGCGCCCAGCCCCGCGCCGAGCCGGAGCCGAAAGCGACGCCCAGACGCGGCCGGCCCATGCTGCGTCAGTCCTGGCCGAGCGGCTTGGCGTAAAGGTCATGGTGATCGGCGTCGATAACCTTGACCTGGAGAAAATCGCCCGGCGCAGCATCGAAGAAGCCGTCGAGATAAACCAGCCCGTCGATTTCCGGCGCATCCGCCTTGGAGCGTGCGATTGTCCCTTCCTCGTCGACGGCATCAACGAGCACTTCGATGACGCTGTCGATCCTGGCTTCGAGTTTCTCGGCGCTGATGTCTTCCTGAACCTGCATCAGCCAGCGGCGCCGATCCTCGCGCACGTCCTCGGGTGGCAGGCCGGGGATTTCATTGGCCCTGGCGCCGTCGACCGGCGAGTAGGCGAAGGCCCCGACCCGATCCAGTTTGGCGTCTTCGAGGAACTGGATCAGTTGGTCGAAATCCTCCTCGGTCTCGCCGGGAAAGCCGGTGATGAAGGTCGAGCGGATGACGATTTCCGGACAGATGTCGCGCCACTTGCGGATGCGCTCCAGCGTATTCTCAGCCGAGGCCGGGCGCTTCATCGCCTTGAGAATCTTCGGGCTGGCGTGCTGGAATGGGACGTCGAGGTAAGGGAGGATCTTGCCCTCGGCCATCAGCGGGATCACGTCATCGACCGACGGGTAAGGATAAACGTAGTGCAGGCGAACCCAGATGCCGAACTGGGCCAGCGCCTCGCACAACTCCTTCAGACGCGTCTTGACCGGCTTGCCGCCCCAGAAACCGGTGCGATACTTGAGGTCGACCCCGTAAGCGCTGGTGTCTTGGGAAATGACCAGGATCTCCTTGACGCCGGCGCGCGCCAGACTTTCCGCCTCGGCCAGCACGTCGCCGACCGGGCGCGAAACCAGCGGGCCGCGCAGCGACGGGATGATGCAGAACGTGCAGCTGTGGTTGCAGCCTTCGGAAATCTTCAGGTAGGCGAAGTGATCCGGCGTCAGGCGAATGCCCTGTTCGGGAATCAGCGAGGTATAGGGATCGTGCGGCTGCGGCAGGTGGCTATGCACGATACCCATCACCTCGTCCGCCGCATGCGGGCCGGTGACCGCCAGCACCGAAGGGTGTGTATTCCTGACGATATCGCCCTTTGCACCCAGGCACCCGGTGACGATCACCCGGCCATTCTCGTTCAAGGCCTCGCCGATTGCGTCGAGCGACTCCTCCACTGCGGCATCGATGAAGCCACAGGTGTTGACGATGACCAGATCGGCGTCGTCATAAGTCGGCGAGACCACGTAGCCCTCGGCGCGCAGCTTGGTCAGGATATGTTCGGAGTCAACGGTGGCCTTCGGGCAACCCAGCGACACGAAGCCGACGGTCGGCATTTTTGCGTTCAAGTTCTTCACCTTGCCTGGTACAAAACAAAAAAAGCCCGGATTCGGGATCTGGGCTTTGCGAATCGTGGCCGAAGTCGCCAGATTCCAACATTTCCGGCGAAACTGATTCTCCAGCCGCCGACATTATAGTCAATCTATTCAGGCCGGCCGCAAGCTGCGTTAACATCGCGGAAAGCGAGAGAAAATGACCATGGCGCTACCGGTACTCATCGAGCATATTGCCCGCAC
>Ga0209310_1000581_pt1 | contig 38547 bp, 22 predicted proteins | sample AD_UKC030_MetaG_FD_184415 | JGI IMG/M metagenome (GOLD analysis project Ga0209310, IMG submission 184415) | Active sludge microbial communities of municipal wastewater-treating anaerobic digesters from USA - AD_UKC030_MetaG (SPAdes) (version 2) | ecosystem: Engineered > Bioreactor > Anaerobic >...
CCCTGGTCCAGGTAGTTCAACCCCGTCTCCAGTTGCGTGTAAGTCGAAACCCGCGGAGCCCACGCGCCCTCCGCATCCAAAGCCCATCGCGTGGATTGAATCACCTGATGGTGCGGACCCCGCTCGAGGATTGCCTCCTGAGGCGGCGGCATGGGTTGACCCCAGAGCCTCGGCACGAGGAAAACGGCGGCTAGAAATCCGATCCGACGACACATGGGTACTCTGTTGAGGTTGAGGGTCCTTGCCAGCGCATCCTCCGGTCAGCCCGGAACCGCCGGGCTTCCGGCCGGCAGAAACCACACTGCCACGCCACTCGCGCCGACGATCCTGCCGAAAATGATTGCATGTTCAGCCTCGCATCCGATCCGGGGCTGTCAAGGGAGAACCCAAATCCACGCCCTTCGTGCTGATGGACAACCATTACCACCTGCTGGTGCGGTGCCGGTGCGCGGACCTGAGCCAGACCATGCGCTGGCTCGAGACCGCCCACGCCATCCGGTTCCACTGGGCGCACCGGCGGGGGGGCACGCGTTATAGTGCGGGGATTGGGGCTGGGAAAGGGCGATGGCGGTGGCGGCGCGGCACCTGGGCTGGAGACTGGTGGAGGTGGTGCGGGAGGCGCGGGATTGGAGCTGCGCAGCGGTGGCGCAAGGGATTCGTCGTTTCTGGGGCCGGGCGGCAGAGCGGCCGCAGTGGGCGCAGTTTGCCCGCCGCCTCCGCACCACACTGTCAATAGTGAATGGCTGAACCTATTGCATTTACTGAGCCAGAGGGTGCGAGGGCAGGACAGGGCATACGCGCTGGCTCTGGACGTTCCGCAATCCGCAGCGAAGACGCAGCGTCCAGGGCTGTGCGGCAGGCGCCTGCCTGTGCCGGGCACCGCAGACAGGCGGGTGGACGACTCACTCCGGCGCGGCCTGCCTGCCCGCCGAAGCCACAGCGAAAGTGGGAGCGCCGCACAATTCCTCAAACCTTTTGGCGGGACACCGTGAGGGGCATCACTCCTTCGTCTCAAAGATTCTCGTGATGACGCCGTGCGTGTAGATGTTATCCATGCAGGACAACTCGAACTTCGCCCCTTCCTGAATGAGTTCGTGCGGCGCGTTCTCCGCCATGAAGTAAACCGTTGCAGCTACCGTGCCAGCTTTCGGGTCTGGCGCACGGTCGAGGTCAACATTGAAGGTCCAGACTTTCTGCTTCCAAGTCGGGTCGTTCTCGAAGTGAACATGCGCCCAATAGCGGTTTGGCTTTCCTGAACCGAACGTCGGCAGCAGCCAGCCTTTCTCTGGATCAATCGCAATCTCCGCCAGTGCCTTCCGGTCTTTCATGGCTCACCTCACCAGATTGGCGGGGGGATGACGGTGATTGGCCCGTTCAGGTTCTCCAAGCGGTAGAACAACGCTTGATTCTGGATGCCATCCACCCACGGCTTCGACGCGCAAAGTCTCAACACCATTCCTGCTATCAAACTCATCCGTCGGCGCGCCGTGCTCATGCACGGCGCAGTTGAAGTCGGTCGAGAAACGAGTGAAGCTCTGGCTGGAGTTGATCAATCTCCTTGCTTCCTCGATTCCAAAATTCAGGTCCGCCGATGGCCGAGCTTCAGGCGCAGCGTTTTGCGGTCGATGCCGAGGATTTCGGCGGCCTTGGACTTGTTGCCACCGACGCTCTCGAGGACATTCCAGATATACTCATGTTCGACTTCGGCCAGGGGGCGGGTGAGGCTGGTTTTCCGAAGGGCGGAAAACCGCATGAGCTGGGGCAGGTCGGGCGCATCGACGAGGTCGCCGTCGTTCATGACCGCGAGCCTCTGGATGACGTTTTCCAGCTCGCGAACATTGCCGGGCCAGTTGTAGTTCTGGAGGATCCGGAGGGCGCGTTCGGAGAAGCGCAAGGGCGGACGGCTCGCCTCGGCGGAATACCGCTCCACAAAATGCCGGATCAGCAGGAGGATATCGTCCCCTCGATCGCGGATAGGCGGGAGATGGATGGTGATCACGTTGAGCCGGTAAAAGAGGTCTTCGCGGAAAGTGCCTTTGGCGACCAATTCGGGCAAGTTCTTGTTGGTGGCCGCCAACAGCCGGACATCGAGTTTGCGGGTGCGGGCCGACCCCACCATGGTGACCTCTTTCTCCTGAATGACCCGCAGGAGCTTGACCTGCATGGCCAGGCTCATCTCGCTGACTTCATCGAGGAAGATGGTTCCGCCATCGGCGGCATGGAACAGGCCGGCTCGTGACTCGATGGCGCCGGTGAACGCGCCTTTGACATGCCCGAAGAGCTCGCTCTCGAGGAGGCCTTCGGGGATGCCGCCGCAGTTGACGGGCACGAAGGGGGCGGCGGCGTGGGGGCTGCCGTAGTGGATTGCGCGGGCCACCAGCTCCTTGCCCGTGCCGCTCTCGCCGGTGATCAGGACCGTGGCGGCGCTCGAGGCGGCCCTTCGGATGGCGGCGAGCACCGAGCGCATGCTGGCCGAGGCGCCGATCAACCCGCTGGGGTCCGGCGCGGCCGGCGGCGGGCTCGGGACTTGCGCGCGGCAGTGCCTTTGCCGGTCGATGGTCTTGCGGACGGCCAGGGCCAGCTCCTCGTCCGTAAACGGCTTGGGCAGGAACTCCTCCGCGCCCGTCTGGATGGCATCGACGGCCCCCCGGATCGAGGGGTAGCCGGTGATCATCATGACGCCGGTGCCTTTGCAGTTTTCGCGGACATGCTGGACGAGATCGAGGCCGCTGGCCTTGGGCATTTTGAGATCGGTGATGACGAGCTGGACGGGCGCGGACTCGAGCAGGGCGATCGCCTCGGGCACGCCGGGGGCCGTGAGCACTTGGTAGCCCAGCGCCGCGAGCTGGCGCTGGATGACCTCGAGCGTGTTGGGCGAGTCATCGACCACGAGGATTCGCTCCTTGACCTTGGCCGAACCCATATCAGCGGCTCCTGGCAGGCAGGGCATGCCGGCTCGCGGGCAGCGCAATCTCGAACCGGGTGCCGCGTCCGACCTGGCTGTCGACTCGGATGGTACCCCCATGGGAGCTGACGATGCCATGAACGACGGGCAGGCCAAGGCCCGTTCCTTGGCCGACGTCTTTGGTGGTGAAGAAGGGCATGAACGCCTGGGCGATGACGCCCTCGGTCATGCCGCAGCCCGTGTCCTCCACGGCGAGCAGGATCGCCTTGCCTCGACATTGGGTTTGCACCGTGATGCGGCCGGGGCCGCCGATCGCCTGCAGGGCGTTCAGCACCAGGTTGACCAGGACCTGGTTGAGCTGGGCGGGGTCGGCCTTGATCTCGGGCAGGCGGGGCGAGAGCCGGCGCACCAGCTCGATCCCTTGCCGGGCGCAGCGCGCCTCCAGAAACAGAAGGCTCTCCATGACGATCCGGTTCAGGTCCACCCGCGTTTTGGCGGGCGTCGTTTGCCGCGCGAAGACCAGGAGATTCCGGATAATGTCGCGGGCCTGGAGGGAGGCCGACTCGATCTTCTGGAGATCGCGCACGGCGGATGGGGGGAGCCCCGGGCATTTCTGGACGAGCTGGACGAAGCCGAGGATGTTCCCGATCGGCTCGTTCAGCTCGTGGGCGGCGCCGGCTGCGAGCATGCCGATGCTGGCGAGGCGGTCGGCATGGAGGAGCTGATGGTTGAGCCTGGACTTGTCTTCCTGGGCCTGCCTTTGCTCGACAACAAGGGCCACCTGCCGCGCCACCGCATCGATCAGGTCCTGCTCTTCCTTCAGAAAAGGACGCTTGCCCGGCGCGGGCGAGCTCGGGGCATAGAACATCTCGACCGATCCGCGCCTAGCGCCGAAGACGACAATGGGCGCGGCCTGCCTCCATCGGCTCTCCTGGAAGCCCGGGGTCTCGTGCGCATGCCCGTCCAGCCGGATCCGGGCAAAGGCGAAGCGCGGGTATTGCCATGCCGGGGGGAGCATCCGAACGACCTGCTGGAGAATGGAGGGCAGCGGCACATTCGGTTTCACCGCTATGCGAGCGATTCTCTGAAGGCAGGAGAGCTCTTTGACCCGCTCGTTTAAGGCTTTGTCCGAGTAGCGCAATCGCCCGCCAGTATGCATCCGGCCTTGGTCTTGCCAAGCAGGATCGGATAGGTACCATGCCGGCGATGCGCCAGGATGTTCCAGGAGCCCAGCCGCCGGGGCCGCCGGGATGGGATGCGGAGCCGGGCACGGCCCGGATGGACGGCGGCTTGGGTTATCGGACGATTACGGGAGAAGCGGCCGCCAGGACCGAGCTGCTGGACATCATCGCCGAGCGGGTTCGGGTGGCGGCGGATCGCCTCAAGCTGAGCCGCGAGGACCTGCGCCGGATTTTCGAGCCGCACAGCGTGTTCGAGGCCGAGGTGGCGGCTCGGGCCAACGGCCGCGACTGGCGCTTCATCCTGGTCGAAACCCATCATCTCATCCAGGGCAAAGTGGGCAAAGGCGCCCTCAAGATCGTCTTTCCGGAGGAGATGCTGGGCAAGAGCCCCCAGATGGTCCCGGCGCAGCACGGGGCGATCGAGGTGCTGCCGCCCGAAGGCCAGGCGCGCTGGGCCCGCGCCGAGGACGCCGAGGAGGTGGTGAAGAGCGTCATGCGCGAGTTCATGACCGGCGAGAGCCTGAGCATGAGCCTCAAGTGCCAGGCGACGGGAGCGCCGTTCGCAGGGAGCGAAGGCCTGGTCCTGTGCGCCGCACGGGAGCTGGATGCCGCGACCGGCCGCTACTTTCTCCGGCCCGCCCTGCATGGTGGCGAGGATCGCGCCGCCCAAGACCGGGAGCTCATCCATGCGATGATGAACGCGACGTCGGAGGTCCTGACGCGCGCAGGCCGGATCGCCTATGACACCATCGTCCACGCCGCCGAGACCAGCAGCACGCTGACCGCGCGGCTGGGCTTGGATCTGCCGAGCAACGTGGTCGAAGGCCATCTGCGGGCGCTGTTCCGCCAGCATCCCGACATCATCGTCGGAGACGAAGACATGACGTCGCGGCTGAGGGAGATCCTGGGGCGGGGCGATTATGCGCCGACGGCCTGCGCGCTGGCCCGGGCGGCGGCCCGGATGCAGATCGAGCACTCGATCCTGGTCCAGGGATCGCGCGAGAAGCTCCGGGTCCTCCTGTCGGATCTCCCGCCTCGCGGCTGCCCATCCTCATCCCAGTACCGCCAGATCACCGGGATCTTCTTCGGGACCGGCGAGATCCAGCAGAATGAAGACCAGCTGTATCAGCACCGCGAGCGGATCCTCAAGCCGCTGGCCGTGGCGCTTTCGGCGCCGGTGCTGGACGAGTGCGGGGATCCGGCCGTCCTGGAGCTATACCTGAAGACGTTGCTGGACAACCTGCACGTGATCATGGAAGAGGCCCTGGCATCCCGGCTGGGGCTGGGCCAGGCCTTGACGCCCGATTGGATGGATCGGGCCGCGCCGCTCTCGGCCGGGGCGCTGGATCGGCTGCGGGCGCTGATGCCCGCTGCGCACGCCTCCGGCGAAACGGTCAAGGCGAGCTTCTGGCAGGCGGCCAGCATCCTGGCCGAAAGCCGGGCGGCCATCGCGCCGGGCGTGGCGGATCCGTTCGCAGCGGCGAAGGCCGAGGTGCTCGAGCGATCGATCCGAGCCATCGCCTCCGCGGGCGATCTGGTGCCCAGCGTGGATCGCATCGTGTTCTTCACCCTGCCCTACGCGACCGAGTGCGTGACTCCGAAGCTGGGGGTGGTGACCCGCAAGCCGATCGAGGTCTGCGGTTCGGCGCTTCGCCCGGAGGCGATGGCCGTCGGCGCGATCATGGCCATCGAGCTGCTACTGGCCAGGCTCGGCCGCAAGGAGGAGCTGGTCCAAGGGATGACCGTCGCGGTCGAAGGGCTCGGCAACGCGGGCAAGAATGCTGCGCAGTGGCTCTCGCGCAAGGGCGCGCTCATCGTCTGCGTCAGCGATTCGTCCGGCGCGCTGTTCAAGCCCACGGGCTTCAGCCCGGCGGAGCTGTCTGCCATCATCGCCCACAAGGATCGCGGGCGCCGGCTCGACTCGATCGAATCGCCCGAGGTGCCGTCCGCCTCCTTCGATTCCAACCCGGAAAGCCTGAAGAAGGTGAGGGCCGACATCCTGGTCCTGGCGGCCATTCCGGGCTCGGTTCACAAGGACAACGCGCCGCACCTGCAGGCGGGCATCGTCTGCGAGCTGTCCGGCGCCGCTGTGACCGGCGCCGCCAAACAGATCCTGCACCGGCGCCGGATCCACGTGATCCCGGACAACCTGGCCAGCTCGGGCGGGCTGCTGGTCTCCCTGTCGGAGATGCTGCAGAACAGCGCCGGCCAGAACTGGGATCGGGCTCTCGAGGAATTCAACCTGCACGGCCAGCTCTCGAGGAGCTTCGATCGAATCGCCGCGCTGTCGGCGGAGCTGGATGTGGATCTGCCGACGGCATCGGATGTCCTGGCCTTGAGCCGCATGCACGACCTGGCGATCTACCGCGAGCGGCTCCAGGCCTGCTCCCGAGGCCTCGAGGAGCACATCCGCTCGATCCGGGATCACGAACAGACAGCGATCCTCTCCGACAATGACGAGGACGGCGTGGCCTCGGCGGCGATCCTGCAGGTCTTGATCGAGCATCTCAATCCCGCCGCTGCCGCGGGCGCGGTTCATCTCAACGAATCCTTGCGGTCCAGCGCGGTGGTCGATCTGGTCGCGCAGATGGAGAAATCGGACATGCCGATCCGGCACGTGTTCGTTCTGGATCGGGCCTTTCCCATCCGGGAGCCCGGGCAGGCCCATATCAGGGAGCTCGCGCGGGCGTGCCGGGTGACGCTGGTGAACAACCATGACCTGCCGGCTGCCCTGGCCGAGCGCCAGCGCCGCCCGGAGACCGCCGGTGCACCCGAGGCCGTCCGCGTTCCCGCCGACCTGGGGATCCTGTTCATCTCGCCGCAGACGCTCGAGTCGGTGATCCCTTCCAGGGAGTTCCTGACGGCGCTGGTCCTGCGGGAGATCGCGCATCAGCTGGTCACGGACGAACAGGTTCTGGCGCGGATCGACTGGCAGGCTGCGGTCGGGAGCTTTCTCGAGCTGCCCGAAGAAAAACCGAGCCAGTGGCTGCTGTTCTTCAGCCGGTTCAACCCGGACAAGATCCTCGAGGCCAGCCGCGCTGTGCGGATGGTGACGCGGGCGGGCGGGTTTCGGGGCGCTGTCGAGGCGATGGCCGGGGTGACCCGGCCGGACCAGCTCCACACCAACGAAGCATGGGAGCGGTTCATGGCCGAATACAACAATCTCAACGAGCGCATCCAGGTGCTGGTGGACAAGATCGTTCTCGAGAACCGGGGCCGGCCTTTCACGGCGCATTTCTTCGCTCCGGATGAGCTGGCGTCGCCCACGCCGCTGGCCGGGGACCGAAAGCAGAACCTCGATTTCTACCACTGGATCTCGGAGCTGCTGACGCGCCATGGCGATCTGGCGGAGAGACCGATCATCGTGGGCCAGGTGGTTCGGGATTCGCGGGGCCGGGAGGCGCTCGGCGTCCGCATCCGGAGCCCGCGCGGGATCGATCTAATGGAGGCGGGCCTGCCGGCCGATTTTTCGTCGGGCGGCCTTCCCAACACCGCCATCGCCCGAATGGAGCTGCACCCGGAGATCAATCCCGAGAAGCAGTTTCATTCTCTGGTGGATCAGATCTGGTCCCGGACGACCAGCCCGCTCTACATCGGGGCGGCCCAAGCCGCGGCCTCCAGGCACGAGGAAGCCGCATCCTCGATCCGCTCGCCGCGCCCGGGCAGGGGGGGCGGCCGTTTTCCCTGAATCACCCGGAAGAAATCACGCGGCGGGGGCCGAGGCCAGCGGGTCCGTGGCCATCATCTTGATGATCCGGTCTTTCTCGGCTTTCTTCCGCTGGTTCTCGTCGAGGATTCGCTTCCGAAGCCGAAGGTGCTGGGGGGTGGCCTCGACGTATTCATCGGAGCCGATGTATTCGAGGGCGCGTTCGAGCGACATGCGCAGGGGAGGCTCGAGCTGGATGCCCGCCCCCTCGCCTTTGGAGCGCATGTTGGTGAGGTGCTTGGTCTTGCAGGGATTGACGGGGATGTCGGTGTCGCGGGCGTTTTCGCCGACGATCATGCCGCGGTAGACCTTCTCACCGGGCCCGATGAACAGCCGTCCGCGCTCCTGGATGTTGTCGAGGGCATAGGAGGTGGCGATGCCGTCTTCGAGGCTCACGAGCGATCCGTTGCGGCGGGCGGGGATCTCGCCGCGGTCCGCGCCGTATTCGTGGAACAGGTGGCTGAGCACGCCCAGGCCGCGCGTGAGATTGACCAGGTCGGTCTCGAACCCGATCAGGCCGCGCATCGGGATCAGGGCCTCGATGCTGACCTGGTCGGCGTGGTGGTGCATGGCGATGATCTCGGCCCTGCGCCACGAGAGATTCTCCATCACGGATCCGAGATAATCCTGGGGGATCTCGAGGAACAGGCGCTCGATCGGCTCGAGGAGGGCGCCCTCGGCGCTCCGCTTCCAGAGAACCTCCGGCCGGGAGACCAGCACCTCGTAACCCTCGCGCCGCATCTGCTCGACCAGGATGGCGATCTGCATCTCGCCCCGCCCGCTCACGGCGAAGACCTTCGGATCGTCGGTGGGCTCGACCCGGAGGGCGACATTCGTCCGGGTCTCCCTCTGAAGACGCTCGCCGATGTGCCGCGCGGTCACCAGCTTGCCGTCCATGCCTCCCAGCGGGCCGTCGTTGATGGCAAACTCCATCTGGATCGTGGGCGGATCGATCGGTTTGGAGGGCAGGGCCGCTCGATCCGGCCCGTCGACCAGCGTCTCTCCGATGAACACGTCCTCGAATCCGGTGATGCCGACAATGTCGCCGGCGTGCGCCTCCGGCACCTCGATGCGCTTGAGACCCTCGAACTGGTAGATGCAGGTGATCTTGCCGGGCAAACGCACCCCGTTCGAGTGGATGCAGACGGCCTCCTCGCCAAGCCGGATCCGGCCCGTATAGATCTTGCCAAAGGCGATCCGGCCCAGGTAATCGCTGTAATCCAGGTTGGCCACCAGCAGCTGGAATCCTTCGCCGGCATGCGCGTGAGGCGGAGGCACATGCTTGACGATGGCATCAAACAGCGGCTCCATCGAGCTGCTGGCATGGTGGAGATCGAGCTTGGCAAAGCCCAGCTTCGCGCTGGCGTAGACGAACGGGAAGTCCAGTTGCTCATCGGTCGCGTGGAGCTGGAGGAACAGATCGAATACCTGATCGAGCACCTTCTTGGGATCGGCATGCTCGCGATCGATCTTGTTGATGACCACGATGGGCTTCGCGCCGGCCTCGAGCGCTTTCCGCAGCACGAAACGCGTCTGAGCTTGGGGCCCCTCCGCCGCATCGACCACCAGCAGCACCCCGTCGATCATGCTCATCGCCCGCTCGACCTCCCCCCCGAAATCGGCGTGGCCGGGCGTGTCCACGATGTTCACGTGATAATCCTTGTACTGAAACGCCGCGTTCTTGGCCCGGATCGTGATGCCTTTCTCGCGCTCGAGGTCCATCGAGTCCATGATCCGCTCCTCGTGGGCGATGGCCTGGTTCGCGCGGAATGTCCCCGACTGTTTCAGGAGGCAGTCCACCAGCGTGGTCTTGCCGTGATCGACATGGGCGATGATCGCAATATTCCTAATATGCTGCATAATCTGCTCGTTCCACCAAAACCACACAGTATCACCTCGAATGGGAAAAACGCAACTACGCCGAGCGCGCCCTCCCAGGCAGGGGTGGAGGAGAGAGTTCTTCGGGGCAAAATGCAAGCCCGCTCATCGGCCTGTTCGGGCGCCCCCGTTGGTTCCCAATGGCGCCCAGGGGAGAAGACAAACTGCGGACGATCACCCCACTGCGACCGGAGGCAATTCCCTCCCCCCGCGAGGGACGAGCGGGGGGAGGGCGGAGGGAGAGGGGATTGTTCCAACGCCCGCCTTTCCCCGACCCTCCCCTCCACTGCCGCGGAGGGGAGAAGACAATCGGCTAACGGGGTGCAAGTGACCCAGCATGCCGTGTGGGCAGCGATTGCCCAGCGGGCCGCCTGGAAAGCGATTGCCGAGCGTGCGGCCCGGAAGCGGCTGCCCGGCGCGCCGCCGCCTTGTCTCTCGAAAGCTCGCTCTTCTCATCGAGGCTGCGCCGCGGCGATTTCGGGCTTGGGTGATCCGGGCCGATTGTGGCTAAATCCCGGTCGTGCGTCGCAAGCGAAAAGCGCCTCCTGTTCGCAGGAAGCGGGGGGGATGGGGATCATTGTGGGTCCTTCTGGCTATCCTGCTGGTTCTGGCGTGCATGGGTGCGACGGGGTGGATCGTGTGGCAGGTGATGCATCGGCCCGAGCCGGCCGCGCCCGAGCCGGCCCCGGCGCCGAGCCGGCTGCCGGAGCGGGTCCAGCCTCCGCGGCTGCCGCTCCCGAGCGCCCCCCAGCCGGTAATCCCCACCCCGCCAAACCCGGCAACGCCCAGCGCACCCAAACCGGCCGTGGTCCGCACCTCGGCTCCGATCGCCCAGGTCCAGTCATCGAATGCCCGGCCCGCCGATGTCCGCCCGCCTCCTCGACCCAAGCCGAGCACGTGGGAGCTGCAGATGGCGCTTGCGCACCAAGGGATATCGGTCGGCTGCATCGATGGCCGGATCGGTTCGCAGACGCGCCAGGCGATCCGCGTCTATCAGCGGCGCGAGAGCCTGCCGGTGACCGGCGAGTTCGATGAGCGAACGGTCGATCGCCTGGGCCTGGACGGACCCGCCGTGGATCGCTACACGGTCACCGCCGCCGATCTGGACCGGCTCAAGCCGGTGCCCTCGACCTGGCTGGGAAAATCCCAGCAGGACCGGCTCGATTATGAGACAATCCTCGAGCTGGTTTCCGAGCGGTCGCATGCCCATCCTGACCTGTTGCGGCAGCTCAATCCCGATGTCGATTGGGGCTCGATCCAGGCGGGCCAGGCGATCGCGATGCCGCGCGTTCACGACCCGCCGCTGGCCGCCCCTGCCTCCTGGGTTTCGATCCGGCTGGCCCAGCGCGTCCTCCAGGTCTATGACACGAGCAGCAACCTCGTGGCGCATTTCCCCTGCAGCATCGCCCTGCGCCTCGACAAGCGTCCGATCGGCGAGTTCCATGTCACCGGCGTCGTGCGCAATCCGGATTACCTGTTCCATCCCGAGGTCTTTCCCGAATCCGCCGAGGGGCGCCGGCTCCAGCGCAAATTGCGGATCCCGCCCGGCCCGAACAACCCCGTGGGCGTCGTTTGGATCGGCCTGAGCCGGCCGGGCTATGGCATCCATGGCACGCCCCATCCCGAATCCGTCGGCCGGACCGAGTCGCACGGCTGCTTTCGCCTGGCGAATTGGAACGTCGATCACCTCGCGAAGATGGTCTCGCCGGGCACGCGGGTGCTCATCGAGCCGTGAAGGAATCGATCGACCGCCAGACATCGGCCAGGTGCCTTGGATGGACAAGGTGCGCCTCGGCGTCCTCGCCGGCATAGCCCCAGATGTGGAGATTTCGGGCGTCCAATCGGGTTCGCAACGGGTAGCGAGGATCGGCGGCCGCGGGGCAGGAGGCGTGCGCTGCCGGCGCGCTCTTCACGCCGAGCGCGTCCGCCAGCGCCGCCGCGCACTCGAAGGTGCTGGCATAGGATTGGGTGGGGATCGCCGAATGCGTGAGGACAAACACCTTCTCGCCCCGCATGGCCGCTCGCGCAAACCATTCCCAGGATCGGATGTGGTCCGGCTCAACCCGGCGCGCGTTCGGCCTCTCCGGATCCTGCGCCAGCCCTCCATACAGCGAGTCGGATAGCACGATCCGGCGGATCTTCTCGCGGGCGGCCGGCTGCTGGACCAGCTCGCGCACGGCTCCGTACCCGGCGCTGAAGCTGGACACGTCGATCCACGTGATGGCGGGCCAATCCGCATCCCGTTTCTTCAGCTCGGCTTCGATGCGGGCGATCAGCCGAGTCCAGGTCCCCGGATCTTCGAATGGCGCGCGATACCGGGATGAGCCTGCACCCAGGTAGATTGCCGCCAGGGGGAAGGTGTAGCCGGCCCGCGAATGCTCCTCGATCGCCAGCCAGTCGGCAGTGTGGAAATGAACCGCTAATCGGCCATGGTTTTGGGGCGCGTCGCATCCGGCGGGCAACCACAAAATGACCGGCACACCCGATTCCTCGAGGGCCAGCCGGTCGCCCGGCCGGGGGGCCTGGGGCGGGGCCACCTGTCTTGGCGACATCGCCGGCGGCTCGATGGCCGCCGGCGCGTTCGCCGCGAAGCCGCCCGGCTGGGCCGCACCGGGAACCAGGAGCAGGAGGCCCGCCAGCCAGGCTGAAATCCACCCGTCCGCAGCCCCATGTTGGCCGGGCGTATCGCGCTTTTCAGGCGGTGTGCATCGGATTCTCATGGATCGCGATCGATCGAGGCGTCAGGCGGCGCCGCGGATCAGTTCCGGGCGGGCAGGACCTGGACACAATCGGCGTGGACCAATCCATCGGCGCCCTCCGTGGCCAGCACCACGGCATGTGGCCCGCCGGCGGCGAACTCGAACACGCCGATCGACTCGAACCCGTAGGGATCGGTCGATTCCCGGCGCTGGTTGAGGCGGAGCGTGACAGGGGTGTGTCCTGTTCTTTCGAGGGTGCATGCCGTTCGAGTGGATCGGTTCTCGTGAGGCTGCGATGCCACTCGCACCTCGTAACGTCCCGCCGCCGGGACCGCGAACTCGAAGCGCGCCTCGCCATTGGCTCCCGCGCGATGGTAGCGATAGCCGTCGCCGACGTAGCGTGCCAGCCCTTCGCCGAAGGTCCAGTCGCCCTTGAACCGCGCCTTGGTTTCGTCGACGACGATCCCGGGCAATGCCGATGCCTCGACGTATTCGGCCTTGCCTGGATTGCCGGCCGTTTTCGGCCCGAAAGGGGCCACGGGCGGGATGGCCGGATCGGGATAGAGCGGGCCGTCGATTCGATCGCGCCGCATGGCGCCCGGCTGTTCGAGCAGTTCCGCCATCTGCGTCCAATAGAGGGTGTAAACCTGGCGCGGATCGACGCCTTCCTTCACGCAGACGTAAGCGGCCTTGCCGACCACTTCTCCCATCATGCCGCCGGTGCGCATGACCCGGATCGTGCCCAGCGCCTCGTGGGTCACGCTGGCGCATCGGCCCGCCATGAAAAGGTTGGGCACGTTCGTCGAGTAAAAGCAGCGATAGGGCACGGGATATCCGTTGAGCCGGTCCACGCCTGCCCCGAACTCCGCCCGCGAGATGAACGGGTTCTCCGGGTACCTCTTCGCGTATTGCTCCTTGGGGTAATGGAGGTCGATGCTCCAGGTGGTGGGGACGCAGCCGTCGGGGAACTCGCGTCGGCTGACGACGTCCTCCTGGTTCAACAGGACGTCGCCCACCAGGCGGCGCGACTCGCGCGGCCCTCCGAACGACGCAACCCACTTGAGAGCGGCGCGCGCGTATTTCTCCTTGTCCGCCCCCTGTTTCAGGGCGGAGAACGCACCGTAAACCGCCCGCAGATTCCAGTCCCGGATCCGCTCGAGGTCGTCGATGGCATGCTGGTCGAACCCGGATTCCCAGAACCACTCGCCCTTGAAGAACGGGCGCTCGTCGAGGAGCGATCGGCTCTTGGCCGGGTAGGGGAAATCGCCGGGCTCGAGCGCCAGCGCCCAGGGCGTCGGCGGCCAGGGGGGAGGGGCCTCCTCGTCCTGGATATACCACATGTTCGACATCCCCATCCGGCCCCGAGGAGACATTTCATACAGGGCGCCGGCCATGTGCCCGACCGCCGCATGCCCCGTGCAATCGCTGAAAAGCCGGCCCCGGAACCTCCGCTCCCGCCCGGACCGCACATCCAGGCCAATCACCGCCAGGATCCGATGCGTGGCGGGATCGACCTCGACGCGGTGAACGTAATGCCCCAGGAACAGGGTTAGATTCTTCTCGCGGCGGGCAATCGCCTCCTTTTTCGCGTCGCCGAACTGCTCGGCCACGCCGGGCGAATCCTGCGCATGGTCGCCAAACTCCTCGACGATCTCCCCGATGCGCGGGTATTTGCCGCGCATGGTGTTGCCTTGAGCCCAGACGCGGACCTCGCTGCTCCCGTTGCCGCCGAGCACGAAACGGTCCTGGACCAGGGCCACCCGCAGGGACTGCCGCGCCGCCGAGATGGCGGCCGCCAGGCCTGCGTAACCCCCGCCCACCACCACCAGATCGTAATCGCCGGCTTCCTCGGGGCCGCCATCGTTCCCGAGCCATTTCGGACGGGCGCTGGCCAGGGCCTCGCCATCCGGCGGGCTAAATGCCGGATCGTCGCTCAGCAGGATCGCGTCGCATCGGCCGTCAAAGCCCGTCAGGTCATGCAGCGCCACCAGGGCCGGCCCGTCGTCCAAGCTCACCGTGCCCGCCTCCTGCCAATGCCAGTCGGCTCCCTCGCTGCCCAGTGCGCGGCTAGCAGATCGCCCGTTGATCCGCAGCTCGAATCGGCCGGGTGCGCCCGGGGCATTCCAATGACCCACCCAGTCCTTGGTGCGAACCCAAACTCGATACTGGCCTGCCCGGGGAATGGAAACGGTCGTTCGGGCGTCGCCCACCGGACGCCCCAGGCCATGGGCCAGCAAATACGGCGATCCGACCAGATGCACGAACTGGGTGTCCAATGTCCATCCGCCCACGTCGGTGAAGGACTCCGCCTCGATAAAAACAGGGTCCGCCGCCGCCAGGGTCGAGGCGGCCGCCATCGCCAGCGCTGTGAGGATGAAATCCGGTTTCATGGTTGAATCCTACATCGATCGGTGAAATTCGACAACGCCGGTCTTGGGTGGCTGGCCGAAATGGGCGGGACCGACCGCCCCCGCGCGGCGGCCGATGGAACATCACGCGGCGCCGCGGTTGAAGTACTGCTGGATGATCCCGAGCACCTCGACCAGCCGATCCACCTCCGAAAGCCGGTTGTAGAAATAAAAGCTGGCCCGGACGGTCGAGTCCAACCCCAGCTTCCGCATCAGAGGCTGGTTGCAGTGGTGTCCGCCCCGCAAGGCCAGGCCGTAATGATCGGCCATGGTCACCACGTCATGCGCATGCACGTCGCGCAGGTGGAAGCTGACGAGGCCGGCCCGCCCCCGCGGCGGGCCCAGGATCCGGATGCCGGGCAGGGTCGAGAGCCGCTCGCGCGCATATTCCCCCAGCGCCTGGTCATGCTCGAAGATCCGCCCCCGCCCCAGCCGATCCAGGTAATCCATGGCCGCATGCAGGCCGATCGCACCCGCGATGTTCGGGGTGCCCGCCTCGAACATGTGCGGCGGTTCTTTCCACGTGCTTGCCTCGTAGCCCACGCTCAGGATCATCTCGCCCCCTCCCTGGTAGGGATCCATCTCTGCCCATCGCTCCGGTCTTCCGAACAGCACGCCGATGCCCGTCGGCCCGCAGATCTTGTGCCCGGAAAACGCCAGGAAATCGCAGCCCAGCGATTGCACATCCACCGGCATGTGCCCGGCGCTTTGCGCAGCATCCACCAGGGTCGGAATCCCGCGCCTTCGAGCCTCGCGGCACAGCTCCGCAGCCGGGTTGACCGTCCCGAGCGTGTTCGACACGTGGGTGAAGGCGAACAGGCGCACCCGCGAGGAGAGGCAGGCATCAAGCCGGTCGAGATCCAGCAGCCCTTCGTCGCCCGTCACGGGGACGAACTCGAGCCGCGCCCCCGTCTGCCGGGCGACCAGCTGCCATGGCACCAGGTTGCTGTGGTGCTCCATCTCGGTCAGCAAGATGACGTCTCCGGCGCCCAGGCGCCGCCGGCCCCAGGCCTGCGCTGCCAGGTTGATCCCCTCCGTCGTCCCGCGCGTGAACACGATATCCTCGGCCCGGCCCGCGTTGATGAATCGGGCGGCCCGCTCGCGCGCGCCCTCGTAGCCGGTGGTCGCCCGGTTGCTCAGCTCGTGAATGCCGCGGTGGACGTTGCTGTTATCGCGCTCGTAATACCGCTGCATGGCCTCGAGCACCGCGCGGGGCTTCTGGCTCGTCGCGGCGTTGTCGAGGTAGATGAGCGGGTGCCCATGGACCTGCTGATCGAGCGCGGGGAAGTCGCCCCGGACGCTTTCGAGATCGAGGTCCTGGCTCGCTGCGCTCGCGTTGCACATGTTCGCTGTCATGCACGGGAAGGAATACACCTTGCCGGGCCGCCGCTGCTACATCAAACCCAGCTCCAGCCGCGCCGCTTCGGTCATCATCGCCTGGGTCCATGGCGGATCCCAGACGAGGTCGACCTGGGTCTCCGTCACGCCGGGCATGGCCCGAATCCGGCTCTCGACGTCGTCCCGCAGCACATCCGCCATGCTGCAGCCGGGCGTGGTGAGCGTCATCTTGACCTCGACACGGCGGCCGCCATCCGGGAGCGGCTTCAGGACGCAGCTGTAAACCAGGCCCAGATCCACGATGTTCACCGGGATCTCCGGATCATACACCTTGCGGATCTCGTCCCAGATGGCCTGCTCGGTCAGTTCCCCGGGATTCATCGGTTGCTCACTCGGTCGAGACAGGGGCAGCCGGCGGGTCGTCGCCCAAGGCATTCACGACCGCCCGCCACGGCAGGACCGCGCACTTGACCCGCGCCGGAAACTGGTGCACGCCCGCAAACGCGATCAGCTTCTGCGACATGTCCGGATCGACTTTGCCCGTGGTCACCATCCGCAAGTACTCCTCGAAGAGATGCCGGGCTTCGGCGCGCGTCTTGCCCTTGAGATTGGCGGTCATGAGGGATGCGGCGGCCTTCGAGATGGCGCAGCCCGATCCCTGGAACGTAACGTCCGCGATCCGGTCCCCGTCCATCTTGATGTAGACCGTCACCTGGTCGCCGCACAGCGGGTTGTTCCCCTCGATGACGCGCGTGGCGCCCTCGAGCTTGTGATAGTTCCGGGGGTTCCTGCTGTGATCGAGGATGACCTCCTGATAGAGCTCGTCGAGATGGCTGCTCATGAAAGCTCCTTGGCGGCCGCAGACGATCCGGCGGCCGGCGCCTCGAGGGACTCGAACCACGCCGTCACCTCCCGGTCCAGCCGCTCGCGCCACGCCTCAATCGATACCCGATCGAGTATGCCCCCCGCAAACGCGCGCATCAACAGCCGCCGCGCGCCCAGCTCGTCCATCCCGCGCGCCCGGAGGAAGAAGAGGGCGTCGGCATCCATCTGCCCCACCGTCGCCCCATGCGTGCACCGGACATCGTCCGCAAAAATCTCCAGCTGCGGCTTGGTGTGCACCATGGCGTCCCTGGAAAGGAGCAGGTTGCGGTTGGTCTGTTTGGCGTCGGTCTTCTGGGCGCCGGGGCGCACCATGATCTTGCCGTTGAAGACACCCCGCGCCCGGCCATCGAGGATGCCGTGGTACTGCTGATGGCTTCCGCAACGGGCGGCGCCGTGATCGATGGTGGTGTGGTGATCCACAATCTGCTCGCCCATTCCCAAATAGAGCCCGTTGAACATGGTCTCCCCGCCTTCCCCTTCCATCCGGGATCGGAAATCGTGGCGGGCCAGGCGCGCGCCCGCCGAAATCGAGTGGGACACGAGCCGCGCCCGGGGCCCCAGCCGGGCCTGGACGGACGCCACGTGGACCGCCTCGAGGCCTTCCGCCTGCCATCGGCCATGCTCGACGATCGCTCCCTCGCCTGCCGCCAGTTCGGTCATCACGTTGGTCACATACGCACCGGCCTGGGCCGATTCATAATGCTCGACGATCTTAATGCGGCTTCCGGGGCCCGCAATCCACAAATGGTGGAGGTGAAACGTCGCCTGGAGCGCGCGGCCGCTCGCCAGGTGGATCACATGAATGGGCTCGGGTACGGCCACGCCAGCGCCCACCTCCACCACGGCGCCGTCCTCGAAGAAGGCCATGTTCAGCGCGGCCAGCCCATGGTCCACAACCTCCGCACAGCCGAACAGATGCGGCTCCAATCCAGGTTCCGGCAGCTTCATCACCTCCGCCAAGGACCGAACTCGCACGCCGTCCGGCAGCCCCTCGAGGCGTGACCATCCCGGCGCAAAAAATCCGTCCACGAACACCAGCCGCGGACCCGTCTCCGCAGCGGCCTGCGGCGGCAGGAGATCGCCTGGCCGCTGGCCTTCGGCCGGCTCGAGCGCCGGCTGAAACGGCAGACGCGCCAGCGCCGCCACGCTCGTGAAGCGCCACTCCTCCTGATCCGGCCGGGGCATCCCATGCTCCTCGAACAGGGACCAGCCTCGGCGGCGCAGCCCGGCCAGCCACCCGGGGGCGGCCGCCGACTCCCGCCGCTGCAGCTCCTCGAAGGACGCGCGCCATGCGTTCAGGTCGACGCTTGTGCCGGGTATCGCGGCCGAAATTGCGGGTGTCATAGCTGGTTTCCAGGATTCAGGATCGGGCCGGCGCGGCCGTTTCCTCGATCAACCAATCGTATCCCCGCTCCTCGAGCTGGAGGGCCAGATCGGGCGGGCCCGATTTCACGATGCGCCCCCCCAGCAGCACATGAACCACGTCCGGCACAATGTAGTTCAGCAGCCGCTGGTAGTGCGTGATCACCACCTGGGCTGCGTCCGGACGCCGCAGCCGGTTCACGCCGGCTGCCACGATCCGCAGGGCGTCGATGTCCAGCCCTGAGTCCGTCTCGTCCAGGATCGCCAGGGCCGGCTCCAGGATCGCCATCTGAAACACCTCGTGCCGCTTCTTCTCGCCCCCCGAAAAACCTTCGTTGACGGACCGGCTCAAAAACTTCTCGTCGAACTCGAGCAGCTTCATCCGATCCCGCGCCAGCGCCAGGAAATCCATGGCGTCGAGCGGCTCCTGTCCCCGGTGCTTGCGGATCGCGTTCAGAGCCGACTTCAGGAAGTAGGCCGTGTTCACGCCCGGGATTTCGACGGGGTATTGAAAGGCCAGGAACACGCCGGCGCGCGCCCGCTCCTCGGGTTTCAATGCCAGGAGGTCCATGCCCAGGAAGCGGACCTCGCCGCCGAGCACCTGGTATTCGGGGCGCCCGGCCAGCACCTGGGCCAGCGTGCTCTTGCCGCTCCCGTTGGGCCCCATGATGGCATGCACCTCCCCCGGCCGAACCGTTAGATCCAGGCCTTGCAGGATCGTCTTGCCCTCGACCGCCGCTGACAGGTTCTTGATCTCTAGCATAAAAGTCGCATGACAATGGTTGACCGCCTTCAGCCCACGCTGCCCTCGAGGCTCACCCCCAGCAGCTTCTGCGCCTCGACCGCAAACTCCATCGGCAGCTGCTTGAACACCTCTTTGCAGTAGCCGTTCACGATCATGTTCACCGCGTCCTGGGTCTCGAGCCCGCGCTGGTTGCAGTAAAAGATCTGGTCCTCCCCGATCTTCGACGTCGACGCCTCATGCTCGACCCGGGCGGTCGGATTGCGGACCTCGATGTACGGGAACGTGTGCGCCCCGCACCGGTCGCCGATCAGAAGTGAGTCGCACTGGGAGTAGTTGCGGGCATGGGCCGCCGTCGGCGCCACCCGCACCAGGCCGCGGTAGCTGTTCTGGCCGTGCCCGGCCGAGATGCCTTTCGAGACGATGGTGCTGCGCGTGTTGGCGCCGATGTGGATCATCTTGGTGCCCGTGTCCGCCTGCTGGTAGTTGTTGGTCAGCGCCACCGAGTAGAACTCCCCGACGGATCCCTCGCCCTGCAGCACCACGCCCGGATATTTCCACGTGATGGCCGATCCCGTCTCGACCTGCGTCCACGAGATCTTCGAGCGCCGTCCGCGGGCCGCTCCGCGCTTGGTGACGAAGTTGTAAATGCCCCCGCGCCCTTCGGCGTCGCCCGGATACCAATTCTGCACGGTCGAGTACTTGATCTCCGCTCCGTCCAGAGCCAGCAGCTCCACCACCGCCGCGTGCAGCTGGTTGGTGTCCCGGATCGGGGCCGTGCACCCCTCAAGATAGCTCACGTAGCTCCCCGGCTCCGCCACGATCAGCGTCCGCTCGAACTGGCCCGTCTCCGCCGCGTTGATCCGAAAATAGGTCGAGAGCTCCATCGGGCATCGCACGCCCTCCGGGATGTAGCAGAAGGATCCATCGCTGAACACCGCCGAGTTCAGCGCCGCATAGAAATTGTCGGTGTAGGGCACCACCGTCCCCAGGTATTTCCTCACCAGGTCCGGATGCTCCCGCGCCGCTTCGGAGAAGGACCCGAACAGGACCCCCATCTCCCGCAGCTTCTCCTTGAAGGTGGTGGCCACCGACACGCTGTCGAACACGGCGTCCACCGCAACCCCCGCCAGCCGCTCCTGCTCGTGCAGCGGGATCCCCAGCTTCTGGTACGTCCGCAGCAGCTCGGGATCGACCTCCGCCAGGCTCTTCGGCCGGCTCGCCGCCTGTTTGGGCGCCGAGTAGTAGACGATCTTCTGGAAATCCACCGGCGGGTAGCGCAGGTTCGGCCACGTCGGCGGCTTCATGGTCAGCCAGTGCCGATAGGCCTTCAGCCGCCACTCGAGGAGGAAATCCGGCTCGCCCTTCTTTTGCGAGATCCAGCGAACAATGTCCTCGCCCAGGCCCGGCGGTGCGGCGTCCGCATCCAGCGCCGTGACGAACCCATACCGGTATTCGCTCCGGACCAACTGCTCGATCGTCTTGTCGCCGTCGCTCATAGGCCTTTCCTTTTCGCCCGCCCCCACGCCGCGCGCGCCTTCGCCCGCCCCTTGCGCCCGCAGGCGGCGCATCGCCCGCGCACCGACAGCTCCCGATGGGTCGCGTGAAACCCCGCCGGCAGCACCACCGCCGGCCCCGGCCGCGCCTTCTCATATTCCACATCGAACACCCGGCCGCAAGCCTCGCAATAAAAATGGGCGTGATCGACCGGGTTGGCACAGAACCGGGTGGCGTCCCGGGCGATATGCACCTGGCGGACCAGGCCATTCCGGGCGAGGGCCTCGAGGCAGTTGTACACCGTCGCCATCGACACCCCCGCGCAAGCCTCTCGGGCCCGGACAAATAGCTCGCTGGCCGTCGGATGATCCGCCGCCGCCATCAGGATCTCCAGGACCTGACGCCGCCGCGAGGTCATCCGCGGGCTCTCCGCCGCCGGAGCCGGACGCTCTGCATCGGGCCGTCGCTGTCGATTGCGGGCTCGCGCCATGGCCCACCATCGCCCCGTGTGTGCCGTATGTCAATATTTAGAATAATTCTAAGAATATGTGGGAGTGCGCGCACGCCCGCACGCCCAGAATCTTCGATCAGCTCAGGATCGCCCCTTCCGCCCCCTCCAGCCCGTTTCAACTTGCGGAGCGATGAGCCGCATGCCATCGTTTGTTCCTGCGGACCGCCGATGGTCTTGCCCTATGAGGAACCGGCCCAACTTCGAACGAGCGTTCACCCTGATCGAATTGCTTGTTGTCATCGCCATCATCGCCATCCTCGCCGGCATGCTCCTGCCCGCCTTGACGCGGGCCAAGGAAGCCGGACGCGCCGCTCTCTGCCGCAACAACATGCGGCAGATCACTCTGGGTCTCGTCCTCTACGCCGATGACAACCGGGACTACTTTCCCTGGCCTGGCGGCGTGAACCGCAACCTGGATCCGGACTGGGTGTGGGGCGGACAAGGCGACGCGGCGCCCGAGGATCCCTCGAGGTGGTCCCGTCCCAGTTATGGGTTTCATCCCGAAGCCGGGTCGGTCTACCCCTACGTCTCACGTCAGCCGCGTGTCTCGCGCGCCGAGTATTACCGCGGAGGCTCGGTGGACGCGTATGAGCGAACGCACACGAATCTGATCGCCCCGATTTATCTCTGCCCAAGCAGCGGCAAGCAGGGCCGGGCCTTGCGCGTGAATTTTAGCATGAACCAGCGGATGGATTTCGACGAGCAGTTGGCCAGCGGACGCCGGACGAGCGAGCGCGGCGTCGCGCAAGCGACGATCGTGAATCCGTCGCGGAAATTGCTGCTGATCAACGAGGACCCGGGGACCATGCACAATGCCTCCTTCTACCCCGCCGGCAGCGCTGCCGAAGGAGTGTTTACCCTCCACAATGGGCGCGTCAACATGGGGTTTGTCGACGGACACATCGAGGCCATGAAACACCGGAAGGTCCTCGAGATCCAACAACGAAACCAGATCCCGCTCTGGTTCGATCCGTTCTGATGAGCCCGGCGAGCCGCGCGCCGCTCGAACTCTGGCCAATCGCCGGCTCTTTCTCGCCATGACGTCAATCCAGCCGGGCGCGGTAAAAGCGCCGGTCGGCCGCCAGGATTCCATCGTCCTCGACCGTTTGCGGGTTTTCGGCGAGCGGGACGCTTCGCAGATCCTGCCATCCGGCCGGATCGGTGAGAGAGCGGCAATATTGAATGGTATAGGTGCGGCCGATCCTTCCGCGGATCCGGAGGGTGGGCCGGCCGTTGGCGATCTCAAGGTCCAGGACCGGTTCGAGAGGGGGCAGCACTCCGTGCACCTCGAGGGCGGCAATGGCGCTGGTGGCGGATCCGTAAAGACTGGCAACCACGACCCAATAATTGCCCGCTTGCTCGGGCGCCACCGACGTCAGGACCAGCTCCGGCCCGCTCGCGCCCGCGATGATGTTGCCCGCGTGATGCCATTCGTAGCTCAACGGCGGATCGCCCGTCGCGCTGACGCTGAATCGGACCGTATCCCCCGCGTTCGCGGCGGCGCTTTGAGGATCGACGGCGATGGCTGGCGGCTGCGCCACGGCGACCGTGGCGGGCGGAGTGAGCGCCGAGCCGATCCCGTTGCTGACTCGGACCTGGTAAGCGCCGGCCTGAGCCGCGCTCGTGTTGGCCAGGATCAGGAATGAATTCGTGGCGCCTGGGATCTCGATCCCGTTACAAAGCCATTGGTAATCGGGTCGCCGGAAATTGCCGGCAAGGACGCTCAGAACCAGCCGGTCTCCCGCCCGGATGGTTTGGCTCGAGGAAGACGCCAGGATGTCGGGCGGGCCGTCGGCCACGAGAGCAAGGCAATTGTTGCCCTTTGCGTCGATGGCCGCCACGTTGGCTAGGTTGGTCGGATAATGAAAATAGCCCCACGAGACCACGGTTCCATCGGCCCTGAGCGCATAGCTGGACGCTTGGCCTGCAGCGATCGCTATCACATTTGTGGCAGCGGAGGGAGGGGCGCACTGTTGGTAATCGTTTCTTCCCCACGCCACCAACCGGTTCTCTGCGGTCAAAGCCAGAGCGTGAAAAGCGCCAGCCGCAATCGCAACCACATTCGTTGCGTTCGCCGGTATTTGGTCTCTCTGTCCATAATCGTTGTCTCCCCATGCCGCCAAGGTTCCATTGCGTTTTCGGGCGAGAACGAAATGCTGGCCGGCGGCGATCTCCACAATGTCACGCAGACCCGACGGCACATTGGTCTGTCCTTTGTTATTGTATCCCCAAGCCTTGACCGTGCCGTCGGATTTCAGGGTGGCATTGTAACAATAATGAGCGTCGATCGCGGTGACATCGGAAAGTTCCGGGGGCGCATTGGTCTCGCCATAACTGCTGGGGCCCCATCCAACGACTCGTCCGTCGGCCCGCAAGGCCAGGCTGTGGAGCGCGCCGCCGGCGATGGCAACGATGTTGGACAATCCATTGGGTGGCGGCGCGTAGGGGGACTGGGTCCAGCCCGCGACGGTTCCATCGGATTTGAGCGCGAGGTTGTGTCGGCCGCCTGCGGCAATCGCGACAGCGTTTGTCAGGCCCGACGGAACCTTGTTTTCCTGATAGGAGTTTTCGCCGTACGCCAGCACGCGTGTTTGCGTCCACATCCGTCGATACATTCCCAGGCAGGCCGGTTCGCTGGTTGTCATCCCGACCGCATTACTGGCAACCAGGGAATAGAGGCCCATCTGTTCGGGCTGCGCATTGGTCAGAACCAAGGTTAAGTCTGTGGCGCCTGAGATTGCTTCTCCATTGAACTGCCACTGGAGAGCGGGCCGTGGATTTCCATAGACCTCGGATGTTAGGATGGCGGTGCTTCCGACGGCGATCGTCTGGCTGACGGGCGGCATGCGAAACGCGGGCGCCATCGGCAGGGCGTGCTCGAAGCACCCAATGTCGTAACCGGTTCCATACGGACGCGGCGTGCCGATCAAGTCATCGATCGCTTTGGGGATCCAGAGGCCGGCGTCGATGGCCGCCGAACTGCTTGCCAGGCGATAATCCGGATTGGCTGGATCCAGCCAGCCGGGATCGGCCACGAGGTTGCCCGGGTTGGGCGTGTCCACGAGAACGTCGTCCCAGAAAACGGTCCCGCTGCGATCGAATCCGGCGGCGCCCAGAACGAGGCGTTCGGCCACTGGGTGGTGCTCGAAAAAAGGCACTCGCGAAGCGATCATTGTCGGGCCGACCAGGACGCTATACACACCCTGCTGGCAATCGACGTCGAGGAAAACGGGATCAGCCTGGTTCGACACGACCGGGATGCCCGAATCGACATAGCCGCCGCTGCGGCCATAGATCCATCGGTTGTTCTCGATGCGGAGGATCGCCAGGATCCGATCGCCCCCCTCGATCCGGATCCACGGTTCGGGATGGTTGTCTCCAGGCGCCAGCGTCACCGTCATGCTCGACCACAGCCGGTTCGTGGGTAACAGACCGTGTCGGAGCTGCGGGTCCAATGCGTTATCCTTGTCATCCAACCGCAGCCGATTGCTCTGAATGGTGAATGTTCCCGACGCTGGATTTACGGCCTCCCAGTTATTGCCGACGGGACCGTTGGCTCGATCGAACCGATCGCTGAAAGCCCCCCCATTGAGTGCGGGCGCCCATCCAAACAGACAGCCCCACGTATTGGTGATCGGCACGGCACTGGTTGTTCGCAGAAGGCAATTCGTCAGGTATCCATATACCTTGCCGATCGTCGTCTGCTCGATCGTGGTGTGGAGGCTGTCACCCAAGTTCACATGCCCGCGGAAAATCCAACTGTTTTGCGCCGCGAGCGCCCCGTTGGTGCATGTCGAGCCGAGGAACACGCACCGGTCCGCAACGAACGAAAATGGCTTTTCGAATTCAAGGACATAAAAGGCTAAAACACCCTGGTTCATGTCGTCCCAATGATATCTAGCCCCGTTGTTGATACAAATGCAGTCGCCCGAATTGTCATAAGAATGGGATGGCGCCTCATAGGTGAACGGTTCGCCTGTCACCCAGCTCCTGGTGGGACGGAGAACGCCCCCGACGACATAATATCCGGGCTGAACCGTCTGTTGGAGTGTCCAAATCCGGTCGCCGATAAAGCGGTTTTCCGCGTCGGAGGTAATGGTGGCCATGTGGCCGCCCAGGCGGAAACACTCGTCCCGCCCATTGAACCAACTCATCTTGGTGGTTGAGGCGAAGTAGGAATGGTTTTGAAACTCTCCCAGATATGTATGACCTGGCAGGTAGGCTGCCGCTCCGGTCAAAGCGGCGTTGCTGAAACGAATGCGGTCCGCGTAGGCACAGTTGGAAAAGGCGCCGCTGAGGACGCTGCTGGGGAATTCGGGATTTCGATCGGCAGCGGTTCGCTCGGTTCCGGCGAACGAGCCCAGCAGTTGAACGCCGCTGACAAGGGTCAAGTTCTGGTTGAAATAGGAGCCGCTGGCCAGCCAGACCTGGCCGGTGAAAGATCCGGCGGCGTTCGCGCCTGCCTCGAGGGTGGAGAATGCCGTCGGCCAACTCAGCCCGTCTTGCGTGCCGCTGCTGTTCCGCGGATCCACGAGGACCGCTCGAGGGTCGGCCAAGGTTACCACGCGCCGGGCCTCGGCCGTCGCGGTGTCCATGGAAACTCGGAGCCGGTAGGTATAGATGCCGGCTGCCGGGGGCCGCTGGTACTCGCCGAACAGGCCGTTCAACACCGGCTGGCTGCCGCTGGCGATCTCCGACCAGTTGCCCGACGGGTTTTCCCCGGGCGCCACCTGGAGATACCACCGGAGCTGGTTGGTGAGGCTGGAATAGGCTGTGCCCCGAACCGCCACCATCGGATACGCGCCGAGCGGGCCGTCCACGGGCGAATCCAGCGCCGCGATGGGGAACCCGGTCGTGGTGAACGACCAGACCGGCGAGGCGTTGGCGCCCATTCCGTTTCGGGCGATCACCTGCCAATCGTACTCGGTTGCCACGACCAGGCTGGATGGCACGGTGAATTGGCTATCCGAAATGGTGGCGGCAGGTGCGGCCGGCCGGGCGCCCGTTGCCGGCCATAGGAAGACATCATACACGCCCGCATGAGTCGACTCGCTCCAATCGAGCGTCAACTCGATCGGCGTCCCCGCCGCTCCCGGCGCAGGATTCAAAGCGGTGAAGACCGACGGCGCTTCGAGCCGGTTGGTCAGCGAGCGTTCGGAGAAGACGGATCCGATGGTGTTGGTGCAGGTCAGCCGGAGGGTGACCGTGCCATTGGGTATCTCGTAATTGTGGTTCCAATCGGCGAGGAGACCGTTGGCGACCGACTGGCGGCTGGCGGCGATCGGCGTCCATTGAGTGCGGTCGCGCGAAAACTCGAGGCGCCAACCGAACCCGGGCTGGATCCCCGCGTCGCCCGCCGATCCGATCACCGAGAGGTGTTTCGACTCCGCCAGGTCGAAGCCGTCGGGCGGCAGGGCGAGATTGCAGGTGAACCAGTCGAGCACGTAATTGACATGGACGGGCGCCGTGGTCCGCGTGAGTCCCAACCGGTCGGTGGCCCGGGCGATGATCTCATAGAGACCCTCGAAATCCAGGTTGAGCGAGACTGTCCAGTTGCCGTTGGTCCATCCCGCGACGGGCTCGAACGTCCACCCGCCGTCGGTGCTGAGCTCGATGTGGGCCACTCCCGATCCGGCGTCGAAGTATTGCCCCTGGATGACGATGGGCAGGGAAGCGAAATAGGCGTTTTCAGCCAGGCCCTCGAGCCCGATCCACGGCGGATTGTTATCGACCGTCAACGGATTGGAGACGCCCGCGAGGGATGGGTTGCCGGCGGGATCGGCGATCACGATCTCGAGCCGGCCGGAGGCGGCATCAGCCCATTGGCTGTTCGTCACGGCGCCGCTGATTGCACCTTCGGGCGAAATCACCACCGATAAACCGGCATTGGTCAGGACGATTCCCGTTTCGCTCATTAACCGCGCGGAGACGACCACGGCGTTGCTCTCGCACTGGCCAGCGATGGCGATCGTATTGCCATTGCGCACAAAATGATCCTGGCCGGCCGGCGCCGCGATTTGGACCGCCGGCGCCGCGGGCGGGGTGGTGTCGATCTGGAACGACGAGTAAGAAAGCGATGTGACCCGGGCGGCGGTATCGCTCACGACCAGCCGCACTGTGTGAATGCCGTCCGGCCAGGTCGAAATGTCCAGGCCGGGATGCAGAACCCCATTGGTGACCGCGGTGGGCGAATAAGTATCCAGTTTCCAGGCGCTATCGCTGATCCCATCTGGCGTTCCCGGGGCATGGAAAACTCTGAAGGAAGAGCTGGCGGTCCCGCGCACCTCGAGCGTGCCGCGCTGGAAGCTGCCGGGCGCCGGATGCGAGATGATCGCCACGGGCGCATTGGCTTTGAGCTGGATGGGGATTTCGGAGCTGGCCGAGTTCCCGGCCCGGTCGCGCATGGCGCAGTTGACCCGGTAATCGTTGGTCGCCACCTCGCCGGTGGTCGCCCAGAGAAACTCGAAAATGCCGCTGGCGCCCGCGGGGATCATCGGCTGACCGTTGACCGGTTTCAGCAGGGGAATGCCATTGGTGCGAGTGATGGTGACGATGGCAGCGAGGTTGGCTTCTCCATTCGCATCGACAGCCCGGATGCGAATGGTCTGGCCCGGGGAATAGACGCCGTCGTTGTCGGTGGGGTATTGGCTGTTGGCGGAGGTCAACTGGACGACCGGCCCCTGGCTGTCCAGCACGATGACCAGATCCGGCCCAAAATCGTTGGCGCCGTTGTCGTCCCAATGGTTGCCCGCGTCTCCGAGCCGCGTCTCGACGAAATAGTTCGTTGCATCCGGTTGGCCGGCGGTGTCCCAAAGGAAAAAGTAGGCGCCGGGGCTGGTGGTATCTTCGCTCATTGGAGCGTCGAAGATCGGCGGCGATATGGTCTGGCTGCCCCGCGTGATTGTGATGCGCCCGATCAATCCGGTTGCAAGGTTGCGATCCTGGATCGTAATTCGGACCTGGGTGCCTGGACGATATGCTTCGTCGTGATCGCTGGGGTCCACCAAGTTGACCGAATGGCACGAGTCGATGATGGGCGGGACGTTCATGAGGCTGAGGCGGACAATGGTCTCGGCCGTGTTTCCCGCCAGATCCGCGGCTCGAAGACGCAGCAGATGATTGCCATTGCGGCCCCCGGTATCCCAGGACAACAACACCGTGTTGGCCATTACGTTCGAGCCTGTCTGCAGCGGCACGAATGGTCCGGCTGGCGACCAGTCCGAGCCTGCTGCCGCAAAATCCAGAGTCCAGTTGAATAGATGCGAATCGCGGACTTCTCCCTGGACCGACAAGACGCCCGCCGCCACGGTCAGGTCTTCCGGATGGGAAATGGCGATGACCGGTCGGGTCAGATCGATAGTTGTTTGGGTGTCTCCGGCATCGGCATAATCGGTTTCCCATGCGCCACTTGCTGTCCGGCCTTTCGATCGAAAGCGATAGCGGTGTCCGTCCTGGCCGGCAAATACTCCGTTGGTCAGCGTGGTGTCCATCAATCCGGGTATGTCGGTCCAAACTCGAGTGGCGGCCTGTTCGTCGTAGACCTGGATCGTGTAGGCGGCGATGGGAGGGTCCGGAAAATCGGGAGCCCATGACAGCGCCACCTGGCTCGAGTTGTGAAACAGGGGCAGCGTGTTCATGCGGCTGTGCGGCTGGCTCGCGCTCCGTTCGATCGTCAGCCGCAATTGCCGGGTGGTTTCTCCGCGAAAATCCGGGGCGCCCGTGTTGTATTCGTATGAAGCGGCTGCGCGCAGATCGATTCCCGAGCCGCCGCCAGTTACATCCTCGAACCGGATGCTATAGTCGGGGGGAACACCTTCCAGTTGGGCCCAACTGATCACCGCGGTTTTCTGGCCCAATGCCGATCCCCGGGTCGTGACGTAGATATCCCAGACCGCCCGTGTGGCGGCCCCGGCCGGCGCCAGCGGCGCCCGGATGTCGCGAGTGTAAAAATCCGGATACACGGCCCAGTCCATGTGGGGAATGAACATCGCGACGGACGGCGCCGGCGCCGCTGGAGGTTCAGCCGCGTCCATCGGGTCATAGGTGTCCGAGGACGAGGGGCTGACTCCGAAATAGTTTGGATGATCGTTGTAGGCGCCGACGTCGACTTTGAGCTGGAGCTGCCAGTCGGAGACCGAAGCGGCGCTTGCCGCTGCGGCAGTTCCCAGGATCCAGTGGATCAAAACGGCAATCGAGAAGGTGGTTTTCATACGCTATTCGGCGGCGAGGGTGGGGGCCAGGAGGAGTTCGCACTCGCGCTCGGCTCGAACCCAATACCCCAGCCAGGGTTTCAGGATGCCTTCCGGCGCCGTCGCCATCTGCTGTCCACCCTTCTCATACCAATACAAATAATTCCGAGCGATCTGCCGCTGGTGCGCCTCCTGGATGCCGATCGTCTCGAGTGTGCCGCCGGATCGATACCGGATGCGCGCCTCTTTCCATGCCAGCGGGAAATCGAACGGATTGCCAATCTGGTTCCAGCCCGCTTCCAGAGGAATGACTGCGTCCTCGAGGAGCGACGGGCTCCGCCCATGGACCGAAATCGTCTGCCCTTCCGGCAGCCAGAGCCAATAGCCGATCCCCCCCTTCAGCGGAACCCGTTCGGGCTCGGAAGGACCGTATGACTGATATCCTCCGTTGAGGTAATGGTATAGCTGAAGCGATCCGGGAACCTGGCCGCCCAATGCCTTGCCCGCGTCTTCCTCGTATGGCTGGCATGGAACAGCGGTGAAGCTCCATCCAGCGCTGAGCGTTTGTTGGTGCAGGTTGGGACGATTCTCGATCAACAAACGGTGGCTCGCACCGGAACCGCCGGCCGCCTGCACAAAAATCTTGGCTGGCACAAACAGATTGCTGGTGACCAGCGGCATCCTTGCCCGCCACTGGAACAATTTCTCCTCCCGCTCGCCAAACACGCCCATGAAAGCCTCCGGCGGATCGACTTGAATGTCGGATTCCGCGACCAAAACGACCGCGACCTGCTGGCCATTGGTTCCAGCGGTGTGCCGAACAACTGCCCGGATTTCGCAGTCCCACTCGGCAAGCGCTGCAGGTCGCACCTCGACCGAATGGATGGAATAAGCGCTTATCGCAGGAAGGTCGGCGGTGAGAGACAGGAACTCGTTGGCGGTGGCCAATGCAATCCGATTTCTTCGCTTCACCTCTTCCACCCACACGGACAGCCTGGCGCCCATGGACGGGTCTCCGGAGCTGGCAAAATACATGCCGGCCGCCAAGTGAAGCTCCGCCTGTCCGTGACTGGCCTGGCGAAGATTTCCCCAAAAGATTTCCAGGTAACGATCGCGGAATTCGGGGATGCTGAGGATGGCCGTTGCGTAGCGCGACGCGACTTGGCCGATCGCCCATGTGAAGGCTTGGTCGAGGAGATCTTCAGCCTGGTCGATTCGTTGGAAGTCCGCCTGCATGGACTGCTGATCACCCGCCAACAGATCGAGTTTCAGAGCATTCAGCTCTTCCTCATAGAGGATGGATTCTGGCAAGAAAAAGGCGCTGGCCGAGCGAATGGTCGACGGCATCGTCATGGAATTTGGTCGAGCAAGAAATCGGGCGGCGCCGCAGTTCGCGGATAAGATCATGTTGGGATCCGGAACATAATTGGCCAGCGCCGAGGATTCGATCATTGTCTCCGTCAGTCGAGAGGTGTAGATGATTTTGTCGACGACTTCAATGACCGTGAACGCATCGCTCGCCAGGGCCTTGGTGAACTTCGATGCCACATTCACATTATCGGCCACTAAGAAGGACAGGTCCTGCCAACCGCCCCGAATAGTGGCCCAGTCCGGAGCGTAGAGATCTGTCAGCGTGCTCTTGAGGGTGGTGACGGTAAACTCCAATTCACTCAAAGAACTGGAGAGGCAACGGCGGTTGTCGCAGTAGGTGGCAGGAGGATCGCTCGCAGACAAAGCGGCCGCCAATCGGTCGATCATATCTTGCGAATGAGGTTTGAGCGCGTCGGCGCCGGGCCTCCATTGAGCGGCCGGACGCGAGTGAGGGTAGTCGCCTTTCGTCGCGTAAAAGGCCGCGGAAAAGTGCCGATCCTGGCGCCCGATCGCCCGGATGTAGCCTTTCCATCGAGCGCGGCTTGTCGGGTCACCCCATAAGCCCATCGTCAGGCTGGCGCCCATTTTAGCGAGAGAAAAATAAGGAATGACCAATTCCGCCAGATTGAATCCGATATCCGATGCGAAAGAAGCCCGCATATCCTCCAACTGCAGCAGGTATTCCGAAGCCATGAACAATCGCCGGGCCATATCTCGATCGCTATTGAACAACGCCTCCAAACCGCTGGTGTCGTAACCGATGTTCTTCAGCATGTCCAAACGCTCCCTGGCCTCCGCTTCGATCGCCGCCGCGGAATCCTGGGGAAACGCAGATGTCATCGAGACATCCCCCGGTCCGTTAAAGACCTTTGTGATTACGCGCCCCTCTTCGGGAGAGGCGACGCTGTCCTCGAATCCCGTTGCCGGAGACCAACCTGCCACGATCGGCTTGATGTTCACCGTGGAAAATCCGTCGCTAACCACCGCCTCGTAGACGGCCAACTCGAACACTTCAAATTGGGCGGACTGGCCCGCGGTCAGAACTCCGCTCGAGTCTACCCGGACGCCGTCCTTGAACAAATAGGCCTCCCGCGAGGAACCGCATCCGGTCGTGTCCGAGATGTCGAGAACGATGGTGGATTGAACCCGCTCAAATTTGAGGTGCACCGGATCCCCGCACGTTTTGCAGACCTGAAAGTGCTTTTCCCCCTTCAATTCCGTGGCATGGAAATGGTAGTTCGCCGGCGTGAAATCCTGCCAAGCCTGATACCGGGCGTCCGGTAAGAGTTGGTCCTTCGCATTCACCGGTCGAATCCGTATGGTCACAAAATCTGGCTCGTAACTTGTGTAGGAATATGTTTCTTCTCCAAGGTACGTCTCTCGCTCCCAATGGCGAATCCCGGCATATAGAATATATTTTCCTTCCTGATACCCCAAATGCTCAAGACACCATTCCGGGCTGTCACCCGGGCAACCCACGTTTTTCCATCTCTCCAAATACGTCGGGCGGGTGCCCACGCGCGTGACCGAATGGTGCGCCTCCGCTTCCCTGGTCAATGCACACAAGATCAGGGCCAAAGGCAAAAGGCTGCCCTGTTTTCGAAACACTTGGATCAAGCTCATGGGAAATCCTGCGCCGAGGAAGCAGAAAAGCTCCTTTCCAAAGGACAGCAATGGCAATGAAGTTGAGCTGCTTTTCAATCTCTGGCGGCGCATTGGATCAGCCGGCCAAATTCCTGTCAACGCGTTAATGTGGTCCCCCCGAGGCGTGCGCGCAGCGGTTCCATTTTCCGCTTGCATCGCGAATGCTCCCCGCTAGGATCGCGCGCACTGTGGCAACGCGCATGGCTTTGATCCAGCGGTCTTGTGACTTTTGGATAAGGCTGATCGGGGCAAACCGTCCCCATCCGGCGGCCACATCCATTCTGAAAAACTCACTCGGGATAATGCATCATGCAAACGATCACGTCTCCAGCCCGTTCTCCACGGCTCCAGCAGGTGATGTTCAAGGCGGCCATCGATCCCGAGTTCCGCCGGGATCTGTCCGACCATCCGGAAACGATGCTCGATTCGGAGGAGTTGAGCCTGCTCCGTGCCATGGGCGCGGCGCTGCCGGAGGCGGTTCAGGTCGGCGATCTCGAGATCGCGGACCAGCTCGATTCGGTCGATCTGTTCGGCGCCAACTCGACCCACTGTCGTTGCACCTGCATTTCCGGGTTCACCATCAAGTGCGACGGACGGTCGCTGTAAGGCGCTGGTCGGTCTCCTTGCGTCGGCAGCCGCGGAGGGCGTTTCGGGCGAAGTCACGTTGATCCATGGTGAGCCGCGCCGCGGATGCCCGCGTCCGCCAGTCCTATGAGTTGCCGCGCGTCCTCCGGCGGCCCGATTCGCGATGCGTGCTTGGCGCATGGGGCTCGGCTGTTGCTGTCCAGCCTGACCAGCCGGGAACTGGCCGGCTTGCGGCGGTCCGTTGCCGATGCAATTCCGGATGCCGGCGGCGACTGTCTCAGCGATCTTCTCTCCCAATACGAGACGCGACGCCTGGTGCGAAAGTGGCGGCAGATCCGAAGCCGGCACGGGGCCTGCGCCGGATCGGATTGGCTTTCGGAATCGGAACTGGAGAAGCTGCTGTGCTGGCGGCAGGAAATGCTCCGCCGGCTGGATCCCGGCCCGCATGGCTGCCTCCAGATCGCCGCATCGTTCCAGGATCATTTCCCCTCCTGGCTCGGATTCTACCTGGCGTTGCTTTCGGATCCATCCTGGACTTCCCGATCCTCGATCCTGGACGGCCGGCGGTTCGATCGCTCGGAGGATGCTCAGGCGTTTCTCTATGATCGGATGGGATTGGCCTATCTGCCGTTCCTCCATGCTCTGCGCGAATTCGTTTCGAATCTGGGTCATACGCATCGGAACGGCGCGCAACCCCTGAGCGTGGACGTTGATGCCGTGGCCCGCGACCTGGGGTTGGCGCTTGCCAACCGTTTCGAGTTGGCGACCGCCCGGGCGCTCGAGGCCGAGCTGAACCTGTCGCGCGCCAGTGGCACGTTGATCGGACAAACCGCCACGGAGCGTTACCGCGCGTTCCTGGACCGCCGGTTTGGCTCGGTGGAATCGTATCAGGAATTTGCCGAACGCTATCCCCTGTTGATCCGATGGTATGCGACTGTCACCGGTCAGTGGATGCGCCAAACCGAGCGCTGTTTGGACTGCCTGTCGCGCGAGCGATCGGAGATCCGGCGGGTGTTTGGGATCGATTTGGACTCGCTCGATGTGGCGCGTCTCGAGGTGGGACGCGGCGATTTTCATGCCGGCGGCCAATCGGTGTCGATCATTCATTTCCGACCGATGCCGCCGGCGGAAGGGGCGGCGCCGGCGCGCCTGGTGTTCAAGCCGAGGTCCGTCAGCGCCGAGCGCGGCCTGCAGCAGTTGCTGGAGGGGATTGCCGCGGAGGCGGGGATCGAGTTCCCCTCGCACGCGGTGTTGGATGGCGGCGACCACGGCTTTGTTGAGCACGTGGATTACGGGGGACGTGCGGCGTCGCGCGGCCTGTTGAAGACCTATGCCGAATGCATGGGCGGGTACGCGGCGTTGGCCTTGGCCCTGGGATCCACCGATTTGCATCTCGAGAATATCATCGTTGCGGCCGATGGCCCCCACATCGTCGATGCGGAGACCATTCTGGACTGTTGCCCGGCGATCGCCGGATCGGAATCGGCGCCGATTTTCGAGTCGGTGTTGCGGAGCGGCCTGCTCGAGTGGCCGCGCGAATCCGTGGCGGGCGAGGTCCACCTGTCGGCGCTGCAAGGCGATGGCGCCTATCGAAATCCTTTGCCGGCGCCGGTGGTCGTCGATCCAGGCACCGATCGTCTTCGAGTCGAGTTGCGGCGGAATGAACCGGTCCAGCTCGGTGCTGGCAACCGAATCGTCCCCAAGGGGGATCCGGAGGGGCTGGCCGGTCTGCTGCCCGATTTGCAGCGGGGCTTCGACCGCGTGTTCGGGCACATCGCAAGCGATCCGGAGCGATTTCATGCGCAAGTTCGAGAAGCGATGCAGGACGCCACGCTGCGGTTCATCCACCGCGGCACTCAGATGTACGCGCTGGTGATGGATGCGATTCGCCACGCGGGATGCCTAGCGGAACCGATCCTGGCCGAGCTCAAGTGTTGCGCATTGTATGAGTACCTGCCTCCCTGGACCGGGGCTGCCCGATTGGTGCCCTTCGAAATCGAGGATCTGTTCCGTTGCGACATCCCCTGCTTCCGGGCGCGCGCCGATGAGATTTGCGTTGAGACGAGCAATGGGACGCGCATCGATGGATTTCTCCTGCGATCTCCGCTGGAGGAGGTGAAGCGCCGGGTGACCGGTTTTGGGCCCGCGCTGCGGGAGCAGCAGCACGTCTACATCCAAGCCAGCCTCGACGACGCGGATCGGCAGCGCCATGCGATGGCCGAAATCGCTCGGAGCCATGCCCTGCGGATCGGGAGCCAGATCGCCGAGGCCTTGCAGGACATTCCTTCGTCGTCGTGGTTCCAGAGCCGCGCGGGTCCATCGGGGCATTCGACGTTCAACGCCGCGTTGTATGACGGGGCGCTGGGCGTGTCTTTGTTCCTCGCGGGCGTGAGCCGCTGGCTGGACGGCGATTACGGTTCGCTGGCGCGCCGCCTGTTCGAGATGGCGGCCGAATCGAGGCTCGCGGACGTCGGAGTGTTTACCGGCGAGGGCGGCTTGGTGTTTGCCGCCGTCCATCTGGCCGCGCTCCTGGACGACCGCAGCTATCTCGATGCCGCCGTCCGCCGGTTGGACGGCCTGATCCCGCTGATTTCCGAAGATCGCGCGCTGGACCTGATGTCCGGGGCCGCGGGCCTGATTTTGGCCTGTGCGCCCTTGATCGAGGCGGGCATCGAGACCGCACGGCGGGCGGCCATGGCGGCCGGAGTCCACCTCAAAAAGCTGGCGCGCGTGGATGAACGCGGCGCCCATTGGCCCCACGATCCCGAGTTGGCCGAGGATTGCCTGGCGGGGATATCCCATGGATTGAGCGGCATTGGGCTTGCGCTGGTCGAGTTGGGCTGCGCTGTTCAGACCGCGGAATTCACGGATCTGGGCCGCCAGGCGTTTCGCTTCGAGATGACCCGGTTCGATCCGGTCCGAAACGCCTGGCGCGATTTGCGACGCTCGACCCGGAGTCAGCACGGACCGGCATCGCGGTTCGCGAACTCGTGGTGCAATGGCGCACCGGGGATCGGGCTGGCCCGCCTGCGAGCGCGCGAGGTCACCGGCGACGATGCATGGCTGGCGGAACTCGAAACGGCAATCCGAATCACCATGTCGGGATTGTCCGACCTGGACAATTGGTGCCTCTGCCACGGTCTCTGCGGCCACCTCGATCTGCTGTATCAGGCCGGTCTTTCGCTGCGCCGTCCCTACCTGGTCACCGAGGTGTTTGCTTTCCTCCGGACCCTGTGGACTCAATACGAGGCGACTCGAATCTGGAGAGGGACTGGGGACGGATTCCCATTCGGGCAACCCCTTGGACTCATGAACGGGATGGCCGGCATGGGTTGGTTCTTCCTACGCGTGGCAACCGAAGGACGCGCGCCATCGCCGCTGATCCTCGGGCGGCCGACCCCTCCCGATCAATCGTGCATATGCACGATTTAACGGGCGTCGGGCGGGACGGATTTCGAGGGCCCGCGCGCTGGGCAGCAAGCGACGGCGCGGTTCGGCGGGTGAATCGGCGGCGCTCGATATCGCTCGCAAACCGGGCGTGACAATCCGCGCGGGCGGATCCAACATTCGTTCATGAAACCATGGAACATACGATACGTCTTGAGCGCGGTCCTGAGCTGTCTGGCGCTGTCACAGGCGCAGATCCCGGCGGGCGATCCGGCGCCGGCAGCCGCGATGCCCGACGTCGCGCAAACGGCGGCTGCCATTATTGCGCCGGGGGCCAAGGTGGAGCTGCTGGCCGATGGATTCGAGTTCACCGAGGGCCCGGCCGCGGACCGGGAAGGCAACGTCTATTTCACTGATCAACCCAACGATCGGATCCTGAAATGGTCCCTGGACGGCAAGCTGACGACATTCCTGCAGCCCTGCGGGCGGGCCAATGGGCTGGATTTCGACGCGAAAGGCAACCTGCTCGCCTGCGCCGACGAGAAGAACCAGCTCTGGTCGATCGCGCCCGACGGCCGGATTCAGGTGTTGATCGAGAGATTCGAGGGCAAACTGCTCAATGGTCCCAACGATCTCTGGGTGCATCCCAAAGGCGGCATCTATTTCACCGATCCGTTCTACCGTCGGAACTACTGGAAACGAGGCGAGAAAGAGCAGGACGGCGAGCATGTGTATCTGTTCGATCCGGCCCGTTCGACGCTGGCGCGCGTGGCGACGGATCTCGTGCGTCCTAATGGGATTGTCGGGGACGCGGACGGCCTCAAGTTGTATGTGGCGGATATCGGGGCGGGGAAAACCTACCGGTACGCGATCCTCGAGGATGGCCGTCTGGCGGAGAAGACGCTGTTCACGAATCTCGGATCCGATGGGATGGCGCTGGACGCGGAGGGGAATCTTTATCTGACTGGCAAGGGGGTGTCGGTGTTCAATGCGGTGGGAGAGAAGATCGCCCACATTCCCATCAACGAAAGCTGGACGGCCAACGTCGCGTTTGGGGGCCGGGATCGCCAGACCCTCTTCATCACCGCCCGCGATTCGCTGTATGCGGTTCGGACTCGAGTTCGCGGGCTGTAAGAGACGATGCATTCGGCAGCGTTTGTGCGCATTATGACGGCCATCCTGATTGCGGCCTCAGAACGATGTCCAAGATTCTGGTTCACAATTTCGCATACAAGGCCCGTAGAACCTCCAAGGCTTGGCTGCAGGAAGTCGTGGAGAAGAAGAAGGACCGAAGCCACCGGATGAATTCCACGCTGCACTGGGTGCAACGCTGGAGGGCCTCCACCAACCAAGGCAGCTTCTGCCCTTTGTCCTGGAGTTGCGCCTTCACTTGGCCCAGCCGCTTTTGCCGCCGACGATCCTCGGCTGCGTTCTGCACTTCCAAGGCAACCAACACCGCCGCATCGAACAACCGCAGCAGGTTGTGCATCAGACAGAGCAACTGCGCCTGAATCGTTTTGGCTGTCGCCCCGGTGGCCCAGGCCTTTTTTTCGGCCAGCTTGTTCTTAAATTCATCAAACACCTTCTCGATGTCCCACCGCAGCCGATACAGATGGGCGATGATCCCTGGAGGCAGCGTCAGTTCATTGGTGAGAAATCCGAATATCTCCCCGCCCACCGGATCACGATAGGTCACTGGCCGCACCATCACCCCCTGAGAGGTGCTGACCAGTTCATCGGCCAGGCCCCCTTGGTTGCCCGGGGCCTGGGGATCGAAAGGCTCAACGCCAATCACTCCCAGCTTCATGTTCTCCTTGGCGTAGCTCAAACAGTAAATGCCCGCCCCCTGTTTCCACCGGTGCCATCGCTGGAAGTCGATTCCGGCCTTGTCGCAAATCCAGAGCACCTTGCGGGCCTTGGGGGCGTCTTGGTAAATAGAGTGACAGGTTCACAGTTGATATGGCCTGTGAGCTGCGGCCCGTTCGGTCGGCTTTCGCCAGGATCTGGACCGTCGTCCAAGAGTCAATAGGGTGACAGGTTCATAGTTGACAGGGTTGGCAGGGTTGGGGTAGAACTGGTTTCAAAGAACCGAAACGGGGGAAGGGAAAGGCTGAGCATGCGAATGGCGCGGATCAAGGTAAGGGGCCGGGGGGCGGTGTATCACTGCATCTCGCGGGTGGTGGGGGGAGAGATGCTGCTGGGAGCGCTGGAGAAGGAGAAGCTGCGGGAGATGATGTGGCAGCAGGCCAGGTTCTGCGG
>Ga0209310_1000587_pt1 | contig 38167 bp, 26 predicted proteins | sample AD_UKC030_MetaG_FD_184415 | JGI IMG/M metagenome (GOLD analysis project Ga0209310, IMG submission 184415) | Active sludge microbial communities of municipal wastewater-treating anaerobic digesters from USA - AD_UKC030_MetaG (SPAdes) (version 2) | ecosystem: Engineered > Bioreactor > Anaerobic >...
TCACGCGGCGTTGCTGCGTCAGGGTTGCCCCCATTGCGCAATATTCCTCACTGCTGCCTCCCGTAGGAGTCTGGACCGTGTCTCAGTTCCAGTGTGGCTGATCATCCTCTCAGACCAGCTAACCATCATAACCTTGGTAGGCCATTACCCTACCAACTAGCTAATGGTACGCGGACTCATCCTTCAGCAAAAGCTTGCAAGCAGAGGCCTTCTTTGATCCCGGTTTCCGGAGAACCCGGGATGTTATCCGGTATTAGTTCACCTTTCGGCAAGTTATTCCAGACTAAAGGGTAGATTATCCACGCGTTACTCACCCGTGCGCCACTTTACTCATCGGCCGAAGCCAACTTTCTCGTACGACTTGCATGTGTTAGGCACGCCGCCAGCGTTTGTTCTGAGCCAGGATCAAACTCTCCAGTTTTAATCCTAGAAGAAAGATTTCTCTTTCTTTTTTCTCGCGTTATCTCAAATAAAATTTGTTTGGACCCACAAATTCATTTTCCCACTATTCAATTTCCAAAGAGCCATATCTAAAAAGAACTTATGCTTTAATCTAAGCATTCAAATTCTTCTGTCAACAATCATTTCAAAAAGCTCTGATGTTCAACCAGTTACAATTGGAAGCATTCGACAACAACGAGTGAAACTCTCGGTTAACTTATTGAAGCTTTCAACTCCATCCCAGCGCTTTCCTGCTGAACAGAAAACGCTATCTACTCTCTCTTCGTGATTGTGTCAAGAAAAAAATTAAATTATTTTTAAATTTATCGATCATAATTTTTTTCTTTTTTGATACAACAACTTACTGGAGTATACCTTTTTCAAAGGACAGTGCTCTCTAAAAAAAATCGCAATTGATTCATCACAGGCATTGCTTTTTTGATTTTTATCTAGCACATTGTCAGCCGCAATTCAACATCAACTTTTTATCAACTTTTTTATTTGCAAAAACATAGCTTTATGCAATACTAAGGCTTCGATGATAAGCATCTTGTCCACCAAATATAAGGCAATATCAGGAGAGTGAGAATGAAAAAATCCTACATTTTATCACTGGACCAGGGCACCACGAGCTCGCGCGCCATCCTTTATGATGCCAAGGGAACCGTCGCAGGAACAGCACAAAAAGAATTCACGCAAATCTATCCCAAAGCGGGCTGGGTGGAGCATGATCCGATGGAAATATGGGGATCGCAAAGCGGCGTGGTCAGTGAACTTCTCGCGACGACAGCCATTGCGCCGGAAGAAATCGCGGCGATCGGGATCACCAATCAACGTGAAACAACCGTGGTCTGGGAGAAAAAAACAGGGAAGCCGGTTTACAACGCGATCGTCTGGCAGTGCCGCCGCACCGCCAGCATCTGTGATGAACTTAAAGCAAGGGGCATGGAAAAATATATCCGGGAAAATACAGGACTGGTTCTGGACGCTTATTTTTCAGGAACAAAAGTGAAATGGATTCTCGACAATGTTGAGGGAGCCAGAGAAAAAGCCGATAACGGCGAGCTGCTCTTCGGCACCGTTGACACCTGGCTCATCTGGAATCTGACCCGCGGCAAACTGCATGTGACCGATTACAGCAACGCTTCCCGAACGATGCTTTACAATATTAAAAAACTGGTTTGGGATAAAAAGATTCTCAAAGAGCTGGGCATTCCCGAATCGATGCTCCCTGAAGTCAAACCGTCCAGCGGCGTTTACGGCCACACGGACGCGAGAATATTCGGAGCGCAGATCCCGATTGCCGGCGACGCGGGCGATCAGCAGGCGGCTCTTTTCGGACAGGCGTGCTACACGCCAGGGATGGCCAAAAATACCTACGGCACCGGATGCTTCATGCTGATGCTCACCGGCGAAAAACTGGTTCATTCGAAAAACGGCCTTCTGACCACAATTGCCTGGGGCATCGACAACAAAGTGGAGTACGCTCTGGAAGGAAGCATCTTTGTCGCTGGAGCGGCCGTGCAATGGCTGCGCGACAATCTGAAGGTCATCTACGATTCCAAAGACAGTGAATATTTTGCCGCGAAAGTTGAAGATTCGCTGGGCGTTTACGTTGTTCCCGCCTTTGTCGGTCTGGGCGCTCCCTACTGGGATATGTACGCGCGCGGCGCCATTCTGGGACTGACCCGCGGTACAACCAGAAACCACATCATCCGCGCCACGCTGGAATCGATCGCTTATCAGACGCGGGATGTTCTGGAGCTGATGCGCAGCGAATGCGGTCTGGAACTTTGCGAGCTGCGCGTGGACGGCGGTGCCTGTGCCAATGATTTTTTAATGCAGTTCCAGTCGGATATTCTCGGTGTCCCTGTGCAACGGCCGGAGAATATCGAAACCACGGCCCTCGGCGCGGCGTATCTGGCCGGACTGGCTGTCGGATTCTGGAAGGATCAATCCGTCATCGCGCAAAGAAGGAAGATTAATCGCCGCTTCATTCCGATGATGAGTGATGATCAGCGCAAAAAACTTTACGATAACTGGAAGAAAGCGGTCCGGCGCGCGATGAAATGGGAAGAAGAATAAAAAATGTTCAACGTTCTACGTTCAATGTTCAAGGTTGAAAGGTAAATTGACAGTTAATGATTAAAACGAATGTGATCATTATCGGCGGGGGGGCGACGGGATGCGGAATTGCCAGAGATCTGGCGCTGCGCGGCATCCCCCACTGTCTGGTGGAAAAAGGAGACTTCGCGGCCGGAGCCACCGGCGCCTGTCACGGCCTCTTGCACAGCGGAGGCAGATACGCGGTCACCGATCCGGTCGCGGCGCGGGAATGTTACGAGGAAAATCTCATTCTGAGAAAGATCGGTGAAAAATGCGTCGAGCAAACCGGCGGATTGTTTGTCCGCCTGCCCGGCGACTCCAAACGTTTCCGGGAAGTCTTTCTGCGCGGCTGCGAACAGGTCGGCCTTCCCGCGGAAGTGATTTCAGCCAGTAAAGCGCTGGAGCTTGTCCCCAGCCTCAATCCGAAACTTGAAGAAGCCATCCGGGTTCCCGACTGCTCCATCGACCCGTTTCGTCTGTGTATGCTCAACATCCGGACGTCCGAGCTGCGCGGAGGAATCATTTATACGCGTCATAAAGTCACGGAAATCATCCAATCGCATGGCCGCTGCACGGGCATCAAGGCAACGGATCAGTCAACGGGTGAGATCCGTGAGATTCACGGCAGTATCATCGTCAACGCGACCGGCGCCTGGGCCGATATGGTCGCGTCGCTGGCCGGCAGCGAGGTGCCGATGACACTGGTGAAAGGAGCTCTGGTCATCACCAATCACCGTCTGACCGATATGGTCATCAACCGATTAAGACACCCGTCCGACGGCGATATTATTGTCCCCAACGAAGCCGTCTGCCTCGCCGGAACGACGTCGCTCGCAATTGAAGATCCCGACAATCTCGTCATTCAATCTCCGGAAGTCGATACCATCATCGGTGAGGCGGGGCGGATGATTCCGCATTTCAACAACACGCGCATCATCCGGGCTTTTTCCGGCGTCCGGCCTCTTTTGAAATCAAAAAAGGCGGACAGCCATGAGATTTCGCGCGGCTTCCAGATCATCGATCATCAAAACGGTATGTTCAGCATCGTGGGGGGGAAGCTCTCCACATTCCGACTGATGGCGGAGAAAATGGTGGATTGCATCATGCATTCATTCAATCTGAAGAAGCCCTGCGAAACGGCCGACATTCCGCTGGATGGTCAGGAAGAATTGAGCGGCTACCCGCTGGCCAAGCGGCTGGTCGATATGAAGAATGTCGTGTGCGAATGTGAGCTGGTTCACCGGCAGGATGTGGAGCGCATCATCAAACAGATGGCAACCAGAAACGTCGGCGATATTCAGCATCGGACACGTCTGGGCATGGGGCCCTGTCAGGGCGGCTTCTGCACGTTTCGGGCACTCGGCATCATGAACGACATGAATGTCTTGTCGCCGGAGCAATCCATGGACATGCTGCGCGGATTTCTGCAGCGCCGGTTCCGGGGAATCCGCTACGCCCTCTGGGGCGATCAGCTTCGTGAAGAGCAGCTCGTGGAGTATATCTATCTGGGGATCCTGGCGATGGAGGAAAAACCGTGAGCGTGACGGAATACGATGTCGTAATCATCGGCGCGGGAGTCGCCGGACTGACGGCGGGAGCGTTGCTGGCCGGTCGCGGTCTGAAAGTCGCCCTGGTCACGAAGGGGGAGCCGACCGCATGCCTTTCCACCGGCGGCATTGACGTTTGCTCCCGTCATGAAAATCCACTGCCGGGCATCCAAGGGCTTCCTCCGGAGCATCCCTACCATCTCGTTTCGGAAGAAGTCATCAGACAATCTCTGCATGATTTTCAGGCAGCGATGGCGGATGCCCATCTGCCCTATTGCGGCGGCGTCGAAAAAAACCGATCCATTCTTTCCGCGCTGGGAACATCCAAAATTTCCTGTCTGGTGCCGTCCACCATGGCAGCCGCTCCCCGGAATACCACAGAAAGCATCCACATCATTACCTTCAAAGGATTAAAGGATTTTTATCCGGGCTATATCGTCTCCCGGCGACGGAATACAAAATTTTCAGTGTATGATGCCGGCGTTTCCACGACGATGAGTCTCGCTTCACGTTTCGAAGAAAAAGAATTTCTGGAAACATTTCTTCCCTGGATGGAAAATCTCAACATCAAAGAAGACCGGATCGCCTTCCCTGCCGTTCTCGGACTGGAATCGGCAGCGGAAATCGTCCGCACCATTTCCATGCGCGCGGGAAAGCCTGTTTTTGAAATACCCACGATTCCGCCTTCCATGCCCGGCCGACGACTGTTCAACGCTTTGAAGAAAAACTTCCGGCAAAAAGGTGGCACAATTTACTGGGCCTGGCCCGTCGTCAGTACGGAAAAAACCGGATCCGTCGTTGAAGCGGTGACCACCGTTTCCGCGGGAAGGCCGAACAGCATCAATGCCCGCGCGTTCATTCTCTCCACCGGTTCTTTCGTCGGCGGCGGCCTGACCGCGACGCGGCAAACGATTCTGGAAAATGTTTTTCACCTGCCCGTGCACATTCCCGGCGCGCGTGAAACCTGGTTTGACAATGACTATTTTTCTTTAAATCACGGCATTGGCAAAGCAGGCATCCTCGCGGATCAATCCATGCGCCCCACCGGTGCCGACTGGAAGAATGTATTTGTCTGCGGCAGTATTCTGGCCAATACGGAAATCCTGAAAAACGGTTGCGGCCACGGCCTGGCGCTGGCCACAGCAAATGCGGCGGCGCAATCCTGTGCGGAGTATCTGTCTGATGAATTATGAGCACTGCATCCGCTGCACGATCTGCGTGGAAAACTGCCCCGTGTTCCGGGTCAATCCGGATTTTCCCGGTCCGAAGCAGGCCGGCCCGGACGCCCAGCGCTTCCGGTCAGCAAGAGAAAAAGCTCAGGATGAATGGGTTCTTCTGTGCAGCCAGTGCAAACGCTGCGAAATGGCCTGCCCGTGCGGCGTGGAGCCGGCTCAGATCATTTTGCGGGAGCAGCAGCGATACGGGAAGGAGCATCAGCAGACGCCGGCTCATCTGCTTTTTGCCAACAATTATTATCTCAGCGCGCTGGGCTCTCTGACCGCGCCTCTCGCCAATTTCATCGCGGAAACCCGAACCGGCAAATTTATTTTCCGGAAAATGGGCATCTCCACCCACCTCCCCTTTCCGGAATTCCGTTTCCGGAAAATGAGCCGGGAGAAAAAAAGGTTGAGCCGGAACGCCAGAAAGGCCGCTTTCTTCTATGGATGCTTCATTAATTTCTACCGGCCGGACATCGGCAGAAAAATCATCCAGCTTCTTTCCACCCTGAACGTGGATGTCGTGCTTCCTCCCCAGTGGTGCTGCGGATTGCCGGCGCTGGGCAACGGGAATCTCGCCCTGGCCAAATATTTCGCACAGAAAAATGCTTCTTCCTTATCGGACTACATCGATGCCGGCTACGACATCATTTATTCCTGCACATCCTGCGGGCTTTGCCTCACGCGTGATTATCCAGGCATTTTAGATATACCACAGGGCAGAAAAATCGCGGAAAGCAGCTATGATCTGCACGAATACATTCTCAAACTCATCAACGAGGGATACGCCAAACCGCAATTCGGGACGGTTCGCCGCCATATCGCCTATCACATCCCCTGCCATCTGCGGGCGCTGGGCATCGGCTATCCCCTGGAAAGAATCATGGCCGGGATTCCCGGCCTGAAATTTGAAATCCTTGACGATGCCTGCTGCGGGCTTTCCGGCAGTTATGGCTTTAAAAAAGAAAACGCAACGGCGGCCATTCAGATCGGCAGCCGGGCCGTCTCCTTCATCCAAAAAACGGGTGCGGAAAGCATCGTTGCCGATTGCGGATCCTGCCGGATGCAGTTGGGAGGACTTTCCGGAATGCCCGCCTTCGACCCCGCGGAAATCCTCTGTGAATCCCTGGGCATCACCCTTGAAAAATAAGTTCCGATCATCCGGCCGCGATGAACGATGAAATGCCGCGTTCCATTTTTTCCAAATCCGGTCTTGAAATTTCAGGTTTAATGGTAGTATAAGGAATACACAAAAGATCGTCATTGCCTGGCAGGAGCAAAAGACCGCCGTGAAGAACAGGGACATCATGAAGCAAATGATTGAATTTCATAAACAATCACTGGAAAACTGCTTTTCCATGATGGTGATGCTGCAGCTTCAAGCCGAAAATATATTCAATTTTTTTCACTATCTTCCTCTTACAAACGAGGAAAGCAAAAAGCTTATGGAGCAGCGCACCGATGCCTATAAGAAGTGGATTGATGATCTGAAAAAAATTCTGGATGACGGATACGCCAGACTGGAACAATTCTGCAACAGCGAAACCGTGATGAAGCTCAATGACCATACGGACAAAATGTATCATTATTACTTAAATCAAGCGCCGTGGATGCCTGACGACTGGAAGAAAACGATGGGCAATCTGGAGGGCTTTTATAAAAAAGGCTGCGACGAATTTAAGAAATACGTCGATGATTATATTCATGGTCTGAAAAACTATTACAGCGCGGCCCAAACAGAGAAGACGAAAGATAAACAGCATTGAAGAAGATCTTGTGTCGAGATTCAAAAAGTTCACGGCGCCTGGAATAGAGAAATGGCGTCATTAAATTAATGTTCAAGGGGTTCAGGGTACATAAGGACATTGCACGGGAATGATCCGGAGGAGAAGATGAAAGCGAAGTTTGCCGCAGGCATGATTGTTTTGGCTGTTTTATGCATCTTGGCGCATCAGGCGCGGGCGGAAGACTGGGAATTCAGAGGCTTTCTTCCCCGGGGCACCGGGTTTTATGATCAAAGCAGCATCAAAAAAATAAACGACAAGATTTATCAAGTCTGGACGGTGACCATCTACAACGAAAAAGGGAAAGCGGATGCTTTCTCCATTCTTCAGCGTCACAATAAGGCGCCCGAAGACCGGAAAATCCTGACGCACGAATTGGTGCTGCTGGAATTTGACTGCGCGAATCAGAAATATCGAATCGCTTCTCTGAACATTGTTGATGAAATAGGTTCGGTCCTTCTCTCGGCGCCGGACATTGATGACAAATGGCGGGAGATTGTTCCCAATTCCATTAACGAAACGCTGAAAAATAAAATTTGTCCCGCCGCAACAAAGACCGGAATACCCTCCGGCCCGTCTGCCGATCCGGACAAAAAATAGCATTTCGCGGGATCAGACGATCGAAATCTCATTTCCTTTTAAGGTGAATTTCAACATGGATATCAATCATCAGACAGAACAAAATCCGCAGGAGCCGGACAACGCTCTGCCGGAAATTTCAGTGGAAGACCTCTCTCCGGAAATGCGCGACGCTTGTGATCGCGCCGGATGGAAAACCCTGGTGCCCGTGCAGGCCAAATCCATTCCTTATTTTTTGGCGGGCCGCGATATGATGGTGCAATCACGCACCGGCAGCGGAAAAACCGGCGCCTATATTCTGCCTATTATCCAAAAAATTAACGCACAGCAAAATTTTGCGCAGGCTCTCATCCTTGTTCCGACGCGCGAACTGGCTCTTCAGGTATCGAGAGAAGCCGAAATGCTGACCCAGGGAACAAGTATAAGAATAGCCGTGGTTTATGGCGGCGTAGGCTACAATGCACAACTGGATGCTTTTCGCGCCGGCGCGCAGATTGTTGTCGGCACGCCAGGACGGATTCTGGATCACCTGCTCAAAAATACGCTTTCGCTCGACCGCCTGAAAATTGTGATTTTCGACGAGGCCGACCGGATGCTGTCGATGGGCTTTTATCCCGACATGGTCAGAATCCGCAAATATATTCCGTCCAGCAAAATACTCAGCTCGATGTTTTCCGCGACTTTCCCGCCGCAGGTCGTCCGGCTGGCCGATCAATTCCTCCATCAGGCGGAACTGTTGAGTCTGAGCGGCAACCAGATCCACATCGCTGAAATCGAGCACCTCTATTACGTTGTCCCCGGCATGCGCAAAGAGAGGTCTCTGGTGCGTATCATTGAAATTGAAAATCCTTCCTCGGCCATTATTTTCTGCAACACCCGGGATACCGTGCACTACCTTTCCGTTGTTTTAAAGCGATTCGGCTACGATGCCGACGAACTCAGTTCCGATTTATCCCAGAGCATGCGAGAAAGGGTGATGTCGCACGTCAGGCGTGGCGCTCTGCGTTTTTTAGTCGCCACGGACGTGGCGGCGCGCGGCATTGATATCCCGGATCTTTCACACGTCATCCAGTATGAGCCGCCGGAAGACCCGGAAGCCTACATTCACCGAGCCGGCCGCACCGGACGCATGGGATCCAGCGGGGTGGCGATTTCTCTGGTCGCGGAAATGGAAAGATTCAAGCTGCAGAGTATTGCCCGCTATTACAATATTAATATGGAAGAACGGCCTCTCCCCGATGATGAAGAACTGGAGCGGATTGTCGGGGAAAGGATCACAGCCCTGCTGGAAGCGAAACTGCGCGCGCGCGATAATCTGCAAATCGAACGCATGCAGCGCTTTCTGACGCTGGCGCGCAACCTGTCGCAGTCGGAAGATGAACTCGCGCTAATCGCCATGCTGCTCGATGATTATTATCAGCTTTCCCTGCACGCCCCGCCCGCGCCTACCGCGGACACAGCTTCGGAAAACGCTCCCGCGCCGCAGAAAACAGGCAAAAAACCGCGCCCCAGAAATAAAAACAGGACGAGAAGCAAAGAAAAACAGCCGGAATCCTAGACCCTGTAAAATATTTTTTACCGTCGGTCATTCTTTGTCCATCAGTCATTTTGAAATTATTTCATATATTATTTCATATATTTGCGTTGTTACAGCAAATCACACGGCAAGGATTCCCCGCGCAAAAAATAAGCTAAAATTCCTTGAGTAAAGGCGGCAATGCTGATATGAACAATCAGCTTTAAAAATCTATTTGGAAGGATGTTAAATATGCAAAACCCAAATTTTAGTTCCGGTCCCTGCAGCAAGAGACCAGCGTGGAGTATCGACGCGCTGAAGAGCGCGCCGGTCGGCCGCTCACACCGTTCCGCACTGGGCAAAGAAAGAATCGTTAAAGCCATTAACGATACGCGAAAAATATTAAATATTCCGTCAGATTATCTTGTGGGCATTCTGCCGGCTTCCGATACGGGCGCTTTTGAATGCGCCATGTGGGCGCTTCTGGGTCCCAAACCGGTTACCGTTTTAGTATGGGAAAGCTTCTCCGAAGGCTGGGCTACCGACGTCAACAAACAGCTCAAACTCAATCCGACCATCATCAAGGCCGACTACGGCAAAATTCCGGATCTTTCCAAAGTGGATTGGAAAACAGACGTAGTCTTCGTCGCCAACGGCACGACCAGCGGCGTGCGCATTCCCAATTGGGACTGGATTCCCGCCGACCGCGAAGGCCTGTCTCTCTGCGATGCCACCAGTTACACCTTTGCCAATGAAGTGGACTGGAGCAAAATCGACGTTTTGACATATTCCTGGCAGAAATGTCTGGGCGGTGAGGCTGCACACGGCATGATGATTTTGAGCCCCAAAGCAGTGGCGCGCCTGGAATCCTACACACCGGCCTGGCCAATGCCCAAGATTTTCCGCCTGAAAAAAGGCGATAAAATCAATAAGGCCATTTTCGACGGCGATGTTATCAACACGCCCTCCATGCTGTGCGTGGAAGATTACCTGGACGCTCTGGATTGGGCAGGCAAGTTCGGTCTCGACGGCCTGGTTAAAAAGAGCAAAGGCAATCTAAAGGTTGTGGAAGACTGGGTCGCCAAAACTGACTGGGTTGAATTTCTGGCTGATGATCCCAAAGTGCGTTCCAACACATCCGTCTGTCTGTCGGTCACCCATCCGAAAGTCACGGCTATGGATGCGGATGCAAAAAGCAAGTTCCTCAAGAGCATCGCTTCGGATCTGAGCAAGAAAAATGTTGCTCATGATATCAACTCCTACAAAGACGCGCCCGCCGGTTACCGTTTCTGGTGCGGTCCGACGATCGAGGAGGCTGATCTCAAGTTGGCTCTTGCCGAACTGGAAAAAGTTTTTAACGAGAAAGTAAAGACTCTTTAATCATCATTGAAGAGATTTTCATTCAACCATACGGCAGCGGACATCCATCGAACGCTGCCGTATGCTACGTTCAATACATAAAATTGCAGGAAATTCGTCATGGCAAATGTTGCGGTAGTAGGGACTCAGTGGGGTGATGAAGGCAAGGGAAAAATTGTTGACCTTTACACCGAAAAAGCCGATGTGATCGCCCGTTTTCAGGGCGGAAACAACGCGGGGCACACGCTGGTGGTCAAGGGCAGAAAAACCATTCTCCATCTGATCCCATCCGGCGTTCTTCACGACAATAAGATTTGTATTATCGGCAACGGCGTCGTATTTGATCCCGTCGTGTTTCTGCAGGAAATTGACGAATTACAGCAGGGGAAGATATTACCCCCCAACACGAAGCTGTTTATCAGCGAAAAAGCGCATGTCATCATGCCCTATCATCGCAGCATTGATCAGGCGAGAGAAGCGCACGCGACCGGCAAGAAAATCGGCACGACCGGCCGCGGCATCGGTCCGGCCTATGAAGACAAGGTCGCCCGCACAGGCATCCGCGTGGGCGATCTCTACGAAGAAGATTGGTTCCGGGAAAAACTGCGGCACAGCCTCGAAGAAAAGAATTTTCTTCTGATCAATTTCTACAGGCAAAAACCGCTGGACGTAGAAGAAATCGCCGCGCAGTACCTGGCTTATGCGGAAAAAATAAAATCTTATGTTGCAGACACATCACTGATTCTGGATCGTGAAGTCCGACAGGGGAAAAAGATTCTCTTTGAAGGAGCACAGGGTTCTCATCTGGATATCGATCACGGAACCTATCCTTATGTCACCTCTTCCAACACCGTCTCCGCCAACGCCTCCTGCGGCACAGGCATCGGACCCGGTACGATCAACAAAGTGGTCGGCATCTGCAAAGCTTACACCACCCGGGTCGGTGAAGGTCCCTTCCCGACAGAGCTGAATGATCAAATCGGCGAGCATATGCAGCAGGTGGGCCAGGAATTCGGCGCCACCACCGGCAGAAAACGCCGCTGCGGATGGCTGGACATGGTGCTGGTGCGGCAGGCTGTCCGCGTCTCCGGCATCAGCGCGCTGGCCGTCACCAAACTCGATGTTCTGACGGGTCTGGACAAATTGAAAATCTGCGTCGGTTATAAATCGCCATCCGGAGATTACACGCACGCCGCGCCCGCCAGTTTAAAAGCGCTGGCCGGATGTGAACCGGTTTACGAAGAATTTGACGGCTGGAAGGAAGAGATTCTTTACGCCAAGGAAATGAATGAGCTGCCCGTTAATGCCCGAAAATATTTAAAGAGAATGGAAGAATTGGCGGAGGCGAAAATTATTCTGGCATCCGTCGGACCGGGACGGGAAGATACGATTATTCTGGAAGATCCTTTCCTGAACAGGATTTGACAGTTTTTTCTTGACACCGTGCCAACTAGTTGCTAATAGGGCACGCCTTGAAAAGTAAAAAAGGGCTGTTAGCTCAGCGGTAGAGCAGTGGACTTTTAATCCATTGGCCGTGGGTTCAATCCCCACACAGCCCACCAAGATAATTAAGGGTTTTCAGCATTGACGCTGAAAACCCTTTTTTGTTTTTCTAGAATGGATGTGTCCGGGAATGGATCAACAAGATTGCCGGATCTGTTCCTCTTGAAATATTTCAGCGCAGGTTGACCAGTTTGGGAAAAAGCTCACTGCGGTTGCGGACGCCGACGACGTCAAAGATTTCTTTGATATGATCTTTCACCGTGTATTCGCTGATGTTGAGTTTCATGGCAATTTCTCGGTTGGAATGTCCGGTGCAGGATAAAAGAGCGATTTCTCTCCGTCTGGCCGACAGGTCGTATTCTTTGAGCTTTTCTTTAATGAGAAGGGTATCGAGAAAACGCTCAATAACAATCAGTTTCAAAGGAGCGCCATTATGTCCGGGAACAACTCTTACATGATAATGTTTGGACGACGCTTTTACAAAGACCGATCCTTTTTCCTTCAAATCAGGCAGCAGATTATTGAGCGGGTGCTTTTCAAAAAACTTGTTTGCCTCGCCATTCATATAATAAACGGATGGCTTTTTCTTTTCAAAACCTCTGATTAAGGCGATGCCCGATCCCGCGATCGCATCGAATGTCCTGGCCAGCAGATCCGCCCGGAAAGATTTTTTCTTGAGATGAGACACAGGAACATCGGCCCCAACCCCCAGGCGCAGGATATGATTCCCGCTTCGGATGATTCTGATGCTGACCAACAAACAGCGGACTTCATGATTGATTGCTGAAACCATGACCGGAAAGTTTTGGACGTACTTTTTTTCTTCGAACTTATTATACAAATCCAATGTGTTTTCAGGCGTCACAATTCCCATTTCCAGCACGCTTTTGCCGATGATGTACCGTCGATGTTTTCCGAAATACTGTGTGAACGCTTCGTTGACATCCAGACAAACTCCGTCGTGTCTGGCCACCGTCATAGGATTCGGCGACTGGTAGAATAATTTTTTAAAGAGATTGTTTTGAGAGGCGATGCCGGTAATGTTGTTCATTAAAATTTAACTTCCAAAGTTCCTTCAGAAATGATTAGCGATGAGGCGTGCTGCCCTCAAACAGAGTATCAACAGGCAGGGAACGGATGCTTTTTTTGCTTTGAAGCCACTCGCGGGCGGCATCGATATTCGTGAAACACTTCAGCTCCAGAGGGGTGTGTTTGGTTAAATTCTCGCAAAGAGATTTTAACTGCTCATACTCCGCGCAGGCGACAACGGCTGTCTTGCCGATCGCTCTCGCCGGACATCGGACATGATAGACAAGATAGACATAATTTTCATCAAGGGCGCGGATATCAATCAGCAGGCTGTAATGCCCCGCTTCCCGGTGTGCGTTAATCTCCCGCTGAAGGACCGGAACGTCCAGCTCGGTGAGCTTGCCGGTGACGGCCATTTCAACAACGCTGTCGCTTATGGATGATAAAATTTTAAAGTCTTTCTCCTCTGTCATTAACGAACCTTTTTACAATATCGCTCTATTTAAAAATCCCGCGGGAATTTCTCTTTCCCCTTCCCGCTAAGAAAAATTCCCGCAGGATTAAAAATTCTTTTTAACGCTATCGCCAAAAAGTGCTGGAATTTAAACAAAAAATAGTAGAATTTCAACAACAATCATTGCTGAAATAATACGGAAATAATATGTATTTTATCTAGGTATTACAAAGAAAGTATATGGGATCGTAGATTGACTTTGGCATTCACCAGATTCATTTTCTTCCTGATGTTGTTGCGGTGAGTTTCTACAGTTTTAACCGACGCGTTAAGTATCTCAGCAATTTCTTTTGTCTTTTTCCCCTGCTTGATCAGATCGACAATCTGAATTTCCTGAGGGGTCAGGTTCTTGTGTGAGGAGCGGAAGTTCTTCACGAAGGGCGACAGCACGTCACGGAGATGGTTTTCCAGAATATTCAGAAAATTCTTCTGGCGGTCATCAAGATTCGATTTCCTGAGCTTCTGCACATACGGAATCACCAGGTCATTGACGTTGGCCTGCAATTTTTCCTCCAATCCCTGCCGATCGGTATTTTTCTGATTCATCAACACCCGCAGCGCAATGTTGGCATCTTCCAGATTCTCGGCATAATACTGCATCTCTTTTTCAATCTGTTTCTGTTCGGTAATATCCATGCCGGTGCCCACGATACAGTTTTTATTCTGATATAGAAATCTCCGCGAGCTGAAGAAAAATGTTCTGGCGGTTCCGTCTTTCATCACGACAGTCGCCTCCGACTTGTTTTCTCCCAGTCGAAACGACTTGATGGTATCTTCAACCACTTTCATCCGCTCCTCTTCAGGATGGAAATCCATAATCGTCATCCGCCGCATCTGCTCTGCCGAATAGCCGGTCGTTTTTATAAGGTTCTCATTCCAGCGCAGAAATCTCAATTCTTCATCAAGGATGTAAAAAAAGCCCGGCAGACTATTGATGATGGTATCATTCAGGTCCCGTTCCGTGATGAGAGATTCTTTCGTATTGGTCATCTCAGTGATGTCTGTCGTGATCAGGATAATGTAGTGTTCCTTCCCGATGGTGACCAGTTCAACGGATTCCAGACAGGTAATGATGCTTCCGTCTCTCAAACGATGCTTGACCTCCTTTTTCCGGTATCCTCCTTCTTTTAAAACCAGACGGATAAATTCTTCACGATTCGTATCCAGCCATAATTTTAACTCATGACCGGTCTTGCCGACGGCTTCTTCCCGGGAATAGCCGGATTTTATGCAAAAGGTATCGCTGACATCATAAATCCTGCCATCTTCCAGCCCTGAAACAACAATGGTAAAGGGAGACATACGGAATAATGTGCGGTAAATATAGTCGGAAGAAAACGGGATCGGACCATTTTTTTTTGCCGATGGAAGCCTTTCCCGTTCTTTGATTTGTTTTTTGTGGGACTTGTTTTCTTTCAGAAGTTCGTCGGCATCTTCATTTTTCATAAGCAGCTTTCCTGTTCATCCTGTTTGCAGCGATGTTTTGATTAGGTTACACCTAAAAAAAATAATTATCAATCCCTCTGGAGAGGGGGGTATTTTCTGGCGTTGATGATAAAAAAATCACCAAGATTTCCTCTAAGATCCTCCAAGATTTCCTTGACACTCCCGCATACCCACTTTATACTTCACCGCGCCGGACGAACGTTCCCTCAAAACAAACCGTAGGGACCATGAGACCGGGCATAAGTAAAACAAAAGAGAGGCTCCGCGGCGTGGAGGGCTCTCAAATAAAAAGATATAGAAAGGAACAGGAGGTATTTATGTATCGGATTGATCTGTTGAACAAAATTTCGGAAAAAGGTCTCAGCCTCTTTACCGAGAAATACGAGTATCGCGCTGACATTCCGGATCCGGACGGCATTCTGGTCAGAAGCAAAGAAATGAAAGAGATGACGCTGCCGTCGTCGCTGAAAGCCATTGCCCGCGCCGGCGCCGGCGTCAATAATATACCCATAGACAAATGTTCAGATCAGGGCATCGTCGTTTTCAATACGCCCGGTGCGAACGCCAACGGCGTCAAGGAACTGGTCATCTTGGGCATGCTGCTGGCTTGCCGCAATGTCGTCGGAGGAATCGCCTGGGCCAAGGGTCTGGTCGGTGAAGGCGACAAGGTTCCCGATCTGATTGAAAAGGGCAAATCCAAATTCGGCGGAACAGAAATCATGGGAAAGAAACTCGGGGTCGTCGGTCTGGGAGCCATCGGTACAATGGTCGCCAACACGGCCGAAAGTCTGGGTATGGAAGTCTGGGGATACGATCCTTTCCTGTCCATCGAGGCAGCCTGGAGGCTCTCCCGCAATACCAAGAAAGCGCCCAGCCTGGACAAACTCCTTTCCGAGTGCGATTTCATCACCCTGCATGTCCCTCAGAACAAGGATACCAAGGGATTCATCAATGCCGACAAATTCGCCGTGATGAAAAAAGGCGTAGTGATTTTGAATTTTGCCCGCGGCGGGCTGGTGGACACGCCCTCGCTGAAAAAGGCCGTTGCCGACGGCATCGTGGGCTGCTACGTCACGGACTTCCCGGATGAAGAAGTCATCAAGACGGACAAGGTCATCGCCATCCCGCACCTGGGGGCTTCCACGGACGAATCTGAAGAAAACTGCGCTATCATGGCCACCATGCAGCTGATGGACTTTCTGGAAAACGGCAACATCAAGAATTCGGTCAACTTCCCCGAATGCGCTCTCGAAAGGTCGGGCAAAGTGAGACTCACTATTTCCAACAAGAACGAGCCCGGGATGATTGAAAAGATCACCCACATGCTGGCGGACAACAAGCTCAACATCGCCGACATGATCAATAAGAGCAAAGGCAATCTGGCCTACAATATTATCGACGTGGACGGCGAAGCCGGTAATGATCTGATCGGTAAAATCAAATCCATCCCGGGAGTCGTCGGCGTCCGGGTGATTTAAAAAACAGAAAAACATTTGATCACATCAAAGTGTCCGGTTGACGTTTGCCGGACACTTTTTTTATGCCCTCGAAGACGGTTTATTTCCATCAGTCTATTTCATTCACCCGCTTTTAAAAACAAATTGAAATATGAAACGCAAAGATTTAAAATGCTAGCCAGAAATCAGGAAAGGAGAATCGTATGAATAGAAAAATCCATTATATTGTTATTCTGGTTGTAGCCGTTTTTCTGTCGGCTTATCCGTTGACATCAGCACGAGCCCAGTATGAAGGATCCCCCTATCAGGTGGGGGGCTATTTCGGCATATGGGGAGCCTATACCATTGATCCTGATTTAAGCGAGGATTTTTGTGATGATTGGGATTGCTCCTCTCACGATCTTCATCTGGACATTGATGAATCCGCCGTCCTGGGGGCAAAGATCGGTTACAATCACCCGCTTATGAGAGCGCTGGGTCTGGAACTGGAATACGGATACATGAAACCGGACGTGACGTATCGCAACACCACCGTGGGCGACGTAACCTTTAACAATTTCATGTTTAATGTTTACGCGAAAATTCCTGTGGGCATCATTCATCCCTATTGGGGAGGCGGCATCGGTTTCTGCAATTACGAATTCTCCTTCAAAAATTCAGAAGGCATCGGCGACAAAGACGAAACCGCTTATGCCTGGCAGTTTCTGACCGGCTTCGAAATTGATCTGGCTCCCAATCTGTCGATTGACCTCGGCTATCGCTATTTTGCCACGGAACTGGAATTTGAAAATGAGACGGGAGATGAAGAGGAAGACATCGATTTTACCACCAGCATGGTCAGTCTGGGACTGAAATTCCGCTTCTAGAAATTCATTGAGTCACGATTCATTTTTTCGCTGATGGAAATTTGCATACCGGCGAAAGAGAAATGCTTCCCGCAAGAATTTCTCTTTCGCTTTTTTATTTTTTTCACCTGCTGCGGGTCAATCGGAACTGCGACATATCAATCTTTTTAAGTTGACATCCCCTCTGTTTGTCTCTATAGGGGTACTTCATTTTATTGGAGAAAGGTCCTCGAATTAATCTTTATGGAATTCATTCTTTATTGCGTAGATTTCTTTATCCATCTGGATAAACATCTGCCGGTGATTATCCAGAGCTTCGGCATCTGGGCTTATGTGATTATGTTCCTGGTGATCTTCTGTGAGACGGGACTGGTGGTAACACCCATTTTGCCGGGCGACTCCCTTTTATTCGCTTTAGGAGCCATTGCCGCCCAGGGAGCGTTGAATATCGAAGTTCTTCTCGTTTCACTGTGTATTGCCGCGGTAGCCGGCGATTCCGTCAATTATGCCATTGGAAATTTTCTCGGCCCTAAAGTTTTTCATTATCAGGACAGCCGTTTTTTTAAAAGGGAGCACCTGATCAGAACGCATCAGTTCTACGAAAAACACGGCGGCAAAACCATCATTATCGCCCGCTTTATTCCCATCATCCGCACCTTCGCCCCTTTTGTCGCCGGCATCGGGACCATGAAATACACGCGGTTCATCACCTACAATATTGTCGGCGGCATCGCCTGGATTTGTCTTTTTCTGCTTTCGGGTTTTTTCTTCGGCGGCATTCCGGCGGTCAAAAAGAATTTCACGCTGGTCATTATCGCGATTATCATTATTTCCGTGATGCCGGGCGTATTTGAATACTGGCGCCACAAACGGAATGCCATGGCAGACCAAAATGCAGGCTGAGGACACGCGAATATCTTTTCCGGATAAGACAAAAAATCGGCAATAAAAAAGGCGGGCTCCTGATGGCCCGCCTTTTTGCTGGAGGTTTTCAATTTTGTTAACCCCGGCAACCGCTTCTTCCGGCGTTTGCTCTGTTATGTTCAATCTTTGGGTGACGCGCCAACTCTTTCTATTAGAAGCGGCTCTTCTCTTACCTCAAACCATCTTTGCCACGGGAAACGACATTTTTCATTTAAAGCAACCGTGCCCCTGTGGCCCATCTAACCGAAACTTCGACTTTTCAACCAAAAGAACTTTTAAAGTTGAAAATAATCTACAATAAAAAATCACAAAAATCAAGAAAAAAAATCAATATGTGGTGGCTAAAATAATTTATACCACTATCAGTAGTATGAGGCGTTTGTGCAAGTATCCGGTCAGAACAGTTACACTTATGATCTGCATATGCTCTTCTCATTCTTTTTTTTGACGGCAACCGCAGCGATAATGTATAAGCCATTCCATTCACAGATATCGCAGGAGAGACGATGATGAATGAAAAAATCAGAGACGCCATCCGCAGAAAAGTTCAGGAGGAGCCCTTCGCAAAAAAATTCAATCTGCGCCTGGTTGACCTTGAAGAAGGCTACGCCAGAGTGGAAATGGCTTTTACCGACGATCTGGAAAATATATTCGGCATGGCCCATGGCGGAGCGATTTTTTCGCTGATGGATGCCGCTTTTGAAATCGCCTCCAACTCGCACGGCACGATGGCCGTCGCTTTAAATATGAATATCAACTATCTGGCTTCGCCTGACAAAGGCGCCCTGCTGACCGCAGAAGCCAGAGAAATCAACAGAACGAAGAAGACGGCCGCCTACGATATTCGCGCCACTGACGACGCGGGAAAGCTGCTCGCCTCCTGCCAGTCGCTGGTTTACCGGCTGGAGAAGCCGCTGCCGTTTCTGTAATCCGCGATCCGCTACGGGAGAGGTTTTTTCGCGTTTTCAGGAATATCCGAGATCATACGTGGTCAAGTTAAAGATCAGACAGAAGATCATGGGACGATGCCGACTCAACCGACAGGAAGCGTCTATCGAGATTTCGGTTCATTAAATTTCTCAAAAACATAAACCGGCGCGCACGCGTGAAGACCGGTGTAATTTTGTCTACACAAAATATACTGCTCCAACTTCCGCATCATATCGCCTGGAATGGCCGTAATTTCCACGCCTGCTTCATACCATTTATCTTCAAAAATGCTTTGAATCCATTTGACTTTTGCCAGCGCTGTAATTTTCTGTTTCAGAGTAGTTAAGGTGATATCAATCTTCAGAACGGTATCCACTGGCAGAAAAGTATTCCCGCGAATTCTGGCGCCGGACACGGAAATATCCTCGCTCAGATTATAGAAAACCCTGTCTTTGGAAAGATGGCTGTCGCCGGAAATCACCGTTGTGGTGATTTCATTCATTTCTTTCAGTCGTATCGCTTTTCTTCTTTCCGGCATCAAAAAAAAATCCTTTTCCAAGCCGATATCCAGTGGGAATCAGTCAATGACAGCCCCGCCATCGGCTCACAAGATAGGATAGCACGATTTGTGCCAACCGCAATAATAGCTACAAGTATTCGAAATATAAAAGAATTAAAGAATAATCCCGAAAAAGCCTTGCCGCCCCACCAAGGGACAAATATTCTCGACAATTCCCATATTGAACAATAGTCGTTTATTATTAGATAATTATTAAAGATAGGGCTTGCCCCGTAGTGGGGATGCAAATATTTCTAGGAGTTAAGGAGACCGAATTTTTTCATCTTCCTGAAAAGCGTCTTGCGGTTGACTCCCAGAGCCTCGGCCGCTTTGTCACGACGCCAGTTATGCTCAGATAAGATCTTCAATATATGATCTTTTTCAGAAATGTCTTTGATCACCGGATATTCCTGCATCCGTACCGTGCTATCATGAATGGGCTGGACGGCCGGGCCACCCGCAAAATCGAGCCTCTTAAGCGTCAGATAACGGTGCAGGACATTTTGCAGCTCCCGGATATTTCCCGGCCATTCGTAATTAAGGAGGGCTTCCATGATATTTCCGGGCAGCGGGGGATGGCTTTTGTCGTAAAGATTGAGGAAGTGATCCACCAGCAAGGGAAGATCCTCTTTCCTTTCCCGCAGCGGGGGAAGATAAATAGGCAGGATGTGAATCCTGTAAAAGAAGTCCTCGCGCATGATTCCGCGCTTCACCATATCCCTCAGATTGCGGTTTGTGGCCGCGATAATCCTGACGTCCGCCTGCCTGATCGCGCTGCTGCCGACAGGCGTGTATCCATCGCCGGCAATGGTCCGTAGCAGCTTAACCTGCATGTTCAAACCAACTTCTCCCACCTCGTCCAGAAACAGGGTTCCGCCATCGGCCTCATCGAGATAGCCGCGTTTATCGACATTAGCTCCGGTAAATGCTCCTTTTTTATAGCCGAAAAATTCACTTTCCATCAGCATCTCCGGTATCGCCCCGCAATGCACCGTTACAAAACTCTTTCGGCCTCTGTCGCCCGTCTCGTGAATCGCCTTGGCTACCAGTTCTTTGCCCGTTCCCGACTCTCCATAAATGATGACGTGAGCCTGTGTGGTCGCCGCTTGGAGAATGAATTCGTAAACCTCCTGCATGCCGCGGCTCTTCCCGATAATGTCGCAGAATCGATAGCGCTCCCCGATGGACGAACGAAGCCTGATATTCTCTTTCTGGAGGTGTTTCTGGTTTTCCAGCAGAGCAAACTCCGCTTTTTTGCGCTCCGTGATATCGCGGAGATTAGCGATGACCGATTCAACGATATCGCCCTGCGACAGAACACTGGCCATGACTTCGAATATTCGCCAGCTTCCGTCCTGGTGACGAATACGCACCTCCGATCGAAAAATGGGCGAATTTATGTCCTTAAATAATTTAGTAAACTCATCTTTAACAGACTTCAAATCGTCCGGATGAATATTATCAAGAGAGCTTGCGCCAATCCTTTCCCTGGCATTAATTCCCAGAATACGGGATGCCGGATTCTCGTAAGTAATAACGCCTTTTCTGTTCACCATAACGATGATATCCGATGACTGCTCCGCGAGAGCCCGGAAGCGTTTCTGCTCATCCCGTAATTCTTTTGCTATCTTTATGCGCTCGGTGATGTCCCTGCCCTCGCCTAAAATGGAGACGGGTTTTCCGCCACCATCCCTGATCAAACTGAATTTAATCTCCCCCCATACGGTCTGGCCGTTTTTACAGAGGAATTCCATTTCCAGTGTACGGATTAAATTCTCAGGCAACGGAGCAACCATTGCCGCGGGCATTTCAACGGAAAGGAAATCCGTTGCTATTTTTAATGATCCCGTTGTGAGCAGTTTATCCAGTTCGAGTTTTTTTATTTCATCCAGCGTGTATCCCAGCAGGCGCTCGACCGAGGGGCTGATATAGGTGACCATTAAATTCAAATCCATCAGCCAGATCTGATCTTTCATATGATCCGCCAGCAAACGATACTGGGCTTCGCTTTCCTTGAGCGTCTTTTCCACGGCTTTGCGTTCAGTAATGTCATGGAGATTGACCAACCCGCCCTGAATAAATTCATCTTGAACAATATTGTTCGCCGTCACCTCGATGATGCGCCAGCTTCCATCCTGATGACGGACACGCACCTCCGCATGAAGCGTGTCAGCCTGCTTATCTTTAGCCAACATCTGTGAAGCGTCGGTGATCAATATCAAATCATCCGGGTGGACATGATCAAACAAATGGGAGCCGACCCTTTCCTCGGCTGTATACCCCAGAACTTTTTCAATTGCCGGATTTTCATAAGTGATCATCATTTCCCGATTGACGAGAATAATAACATCGGAAGACTGTTCGGCCAGCGTTCGGAACAGATGCTCCTCATAGCGCAATTTGTCCTCCGCCTTCTTGCGCTCGGTAATGTCTCTGGCGATCGCATAAAATCCGCTGACCACACCGTGATCGACGATGATCTGAACCTGCTGACCGATCCAGACCTCTTCGTTGTTTTTGTTCAGGAGAGGAAACTCAAAATAAGTAAGGGGCGTGTTCTTGACAAACTGAATGCCGTAAAACCGCTCCGCCGCGCCGCGATAGTCGGGCCGGATGAGCGCCGTATAATGCTTGCCGATAAGATCGGATTGGGCGTAGCCGGTGAATTTCAGGGCGGCGGGATTGAAAAAGATAAAACATCCTGAAGCGTCGGTCCGGAAGATAATATCAGCGGCGTTCTCCACCAGGACGCGATATTTTTCTTCGCTTTCCCGCAGCGCCGCCTGCAGCCGCCCCGCTTCGACGGCGGATTCCTCCAGCTCCTTGATTTTTTGCTTCAGCTCTTCATAAGAGAGGATTTTGTCCATAGACACCGATATGCACCGGCAGGTGGGAACTTTTCAGCTCCCGCCTGCCGGCCATGGATCAATTAATAAGCAAAATTTTCTAGTTCCTCACACTTTTCTTGTCTTTACACCCGCATGCAATGTACGCTCTCCCTACATGAAGCTTTCTTCGGGAATATCGATCGCACTGCGGTCGCCGAACTTCATCGATTTGAGATAGCCGAAGATATCGGGAACATGATTCATAACGTAAAACCGGGCCGTGGCAATTTTGCCCTTGTAGAAATCGGCGTCGATTGCGCCCTTCTCTTTCATCCTGGCCGACGCCAGAAGCGCCTGGTCTAAGAGCAGCATGCCGCAGTAAACTCTGGCGCCTGCGTGCAGGGTCCGGGTGGCGAAAAGTTGTTTCATCTGCTTGTCGCCCTTCGTCCAGGCGTCATTCATGCTGATGATCTCTTTGAAAGCCGCCATGGCTTCCGCCATCATCGCAAATTCCGCCGCGAATTCGTCGGTTTTCTTATTGGCGACGAAATCGTCGATTTCGGCTACCCATTTTTTGAACGGCGCGCCGTCCTTCATGGTGAACTTGCGCCCCGTATAATCCTGAGCCTGGATGAAGTTGGTGCCTTCCCAGATTCCATAAATTACAACGTCACGGTACAGTTCCGCCGGGGCATACTCTTCCGTGAAGCCGTAGCCGCCGTGGCACTGAATGGAATCGCCGGTGGCCAGCCTTGCCATATCGGATGTATAGGCCTTGCACATGGGGTTGTTGATCGCAAACATGTCGTCATAATATTCCCGCTCTTCCGGCGTAGCGGCATCTACGGCCAGGTCGCGGTAGAGATAGGACTTGTAAATGAGCGCCCGACAGGCCTCCAGAATGGACTTCTGGGACAAAAGCATGCGGCGGACATCTTCGTGTTCAATGATCCGGACGCTGGGCCCCTTGGGGTTGGTGGAATGTTTGCTCTGCACGCGCAGCTTGGTATAATCCAGAGCGGCGTAGTAGGCGGCGCCGATGCATCCCAGAGAGAACAGGCCCGTGTTCAGGCGTTCCTCGTTCATATACGCAAACATCTGCTTCATGCCGATGCCGCGTCCGTCTTTCACTTCCGCTTCGCCCACCATCCAGCCGTAGCAGTTGTCGTTTTCACCCATGGAGAGGGTAGCGGTCGTCGAGCCGTGAATGCCCAGCTTGTGCTCGATGCCCATGGTAGTGACGTCATTCCAAGCACCCAGCGAGCCGTCCTCGTTGACCCAGAACTTGGGCACGATGAAAAGTGATATACCCGCGGTGCCTTCCTTGGCGCCCGGCGTCTTGGCCAGCATCAGATGGATGATGTTTTCGGCCAGGTCATGATCGCCTGACGAGATGAAGCATTTCGTTCCGGTGAGCTTATACTTGCCGGGCGTATCGGTGGGAAACGCCTTGCTCTGCACCGCGCCGACTTCGGAGCCTGCGCCCGGTTCGGTCAACCCCATGGTGCCACCCCATTCGCCGGTCCGCAGTTTGGGAATGAACAGGTCCTGCTGTTTTTGTGTGGCAAATTCATGAAGCACGGTGATCGCGCCCTGTGTCAGGCACCAGAACATGACGATCGACGGCGACGCGGCGGACTGCATCTCCAGAATCGGCGCATACCAGCACAGGGGTATTTTGCCTTCGCCGCGGTAACCGAACTGAGGTCCCAGTTCCGCATCCATCACGGTTTTATAAACATTCTTGAACGAATCCGGGGTCACCACCGCATGCTCATTGCCGCCCACAAATTTCGCGCCGGGTTCGTCCGCGTCTTTGTTGGCCGGACACATCACATCGCGGCAAACTTTATAGTTGACATCGAGGAAGCTGTTGATGTCGTCCATCCCATAGTAATCCTTATAAGCGTCAAGGGCCAGGAGCTTTTCCACCCCGAGCCATTCTTTGATCTGGAACATGATGTCCCGCGTCTGATACAACCAATTACTATGTGCCATACTGAACTCCTCTTCTCATATTTTTTTGCAGAATCTCTGCGTTTTTCAAAATTGGTCGCCTGTTTTATTAACAAAGCCTATTTTCTGACTATTGGTCTTTATCCAAATCCGGCATAACTGTCAAACATTTGTTCATGATCATTATTTTTTCTTGACAATAGAACGTTCGTTCTACTAAGTCTTATTGCTTCGGAATGCATTTATCCGTTTCATGGAAGAGGATTATATGACATTGTCCGTAGCCGCGTACCACCCCCGCCGACCGCAGGATTCGGATTATTATCACTGCGTCGAGGACTATTTTGAAACCTTCGTTCAATCCTATGATGAACACTTCTCCAGGCAGTACGGCTTCTGGCGGCCCTATATCGAGCAGGTGATATATCGCTATCTTGATTGCGGAGATCTACGCCACGGATTTGCCCGCGTCAAATGCAAAGACTGCGGCCATGAATACCTGCTGGCGTTCTCGTGTAAGCGCCGTCACTTCTGCCCATCATGCCATCAGAAGCGCGTGGTGGAGTTCGGAGAGTGGCTCTGCAGGGATGTTCTCAAGAAGGTTCCCCACCGTCATTTCATCTTCAGCCTCCCCAAAATCCTGCGCCGGTATTTTCTTTATGATCGGAAACTTCTTGCCAGTCTGAGCCGTTGCGCCTGGGAATCTCTGAAAATTTTCATGCAGTCCCGACCTGTCGGGATGCCGGAAAATGCGCCTCTGCCGGGCGCGGTCATCGCCATCCAGACCTTTGGTGATTATTTGGGATTTAATCCCCACTGCCACATTATCCTGACGGACGGATGTTTTTATGGCAACAAGGGCATATTTCGTGTCGCCCCGCCGCTGGAACTCAAAAAGCTGGAAGCCATTTTCCGGCACAAGGTTTTCAAAATGCTTCTGAAAAAAGGCAAGATCACGAAAGAGATGATTGCCATGCTCTCTACATGGCGGCATTCCGGTTTCAATGTTTTCTGCGGCAACCGAATTGCGCCGAAAGATGAAACCGCTATGGAGAATCTGGCACGTTACATCATCCGGGCATCCTTCTCGCAGGAACGCATGCGTTATCTGGAACAGGAAGGCACAGTCGTCTATAAAGCCAAAGCCTGCCCCAAAGGCCGATCCGGGAACGGCAAGGATCAAAAGACATTCCCCGCTTTGGAATGGCTGGCGGCCATGTGCTCGCATATCCCCAATCGAGGCGAGCAGATGGTCCGATATTACGGCTATTACAGCAACGTCGCCCGGGGTAAACGGAAAGAAACGGGGACAGATGATGTCATCCCCTGCATGACTGAACCGGTCGCAAACAATAAAGCTCTCCGGAAAAGCTGGGCACGGTTGATTCAGAAAATATATGAGGTTGATCCGTTGATTTGCCCCAAATGCAAGGGAACCATGCGCATCATCAGCTTCATCGAAGACGCGCAGGTCATCCGGGAAATTCTTACCCATCTGGGAATCTGGATTATTCGTTCGAGACCGCCGCCAAAAATTTGTGCCGCCATAACATTATCCGAATCCAGAGCCTCCGATTCCTACGCGCATCCTCCACATCAACAAGCCGACTGTTACGCTGACCCTGAATACTCATGGGATGATTACATTCAGTCATAACGTTTTGTGATTTTTTCAAAAATCATTTAAGGCGCGCCGGAGATGTCTGCCTGAATTCCGGTGGAAATACCTGTTTTGCGGGTAACACAACCAAAAGGTGAAAATTTTTCTTCAAAAAAATGATGTCGGAATTTTCCTTCCGTGTGGTCATTGGTGCTATACACTACATCTTGTGGCAAAATATTCTTGACACACAAGTGAACGTTTCTTATACTGCCGACAAATAAAAGCAAGTTCTTATCAATGCAACGCGATCATCGCGCAGTTCAGCGGCACGACAGAAACGTTCATAGTAAGGAAGAATTCCGGTGGCGTTTTGTGATATGGAATAAAACGTTTTTAAATAAAACTGGTAAACCGGCTTAAATGAATTGAATAACAGGCGCAAGACGTTGTTTTCGGCGAGATCCATGAGCAAAGAATGAATTTTATAATCAATTTCCGCCAATTGCTCCGGTTTATTTTTCTGCTCCATCATGCCGTGAATCATGTCCCTCAACACGGCGCGGTCCGTATCTGTCATTCGCATCACAGCACGGCCGGCACTGTAGGTTTCAAACACCCTTCTCAGTTCCAGAAGTTCAATGAGGATGGATTTGTCGACCTCCTCTTTGCTGGATATGATATCCACGAGTAATTCCAGAGATGCCTCTTTTTTAAAATCGGCGATAAACGTGCCGCTTTGCGGCAAGGTCTGCAAAAAGCCCAGATAGACCAGCCTGGAAATGGCGTTGCGGATAGTTATTCTGCTGACTTTGTAGTGTTCAGCCAGTTCCCGCTCCGCGGGCAGACGATCGCCGGTGCGCAGCTTACCCGATAATATTTTCTGTTTGATATCCCGGATGATCTTATTAGAAAGTTTCTTATCCATATCTAATTATCCTCATAATTTAATTTTTGTTTTCTGCAATTTGGTATTACCAATATCACATTTTTCATATATTTTCAAAATAAATGTTGACAAAATACTGTTTTTTAGTGTTATTGGTATTACCAATTAAAAAGCGTCTTTTTTATGGAGCGTGGTCATGCAGGAAGCAGCGGTTAAAAAAATTAACAGCAACGACCGGATAAATCGTCTGAAACGGCAGGTACAGGAATATAAAAGAGGCATTTGCACCGAGCGGGCGCTTTTATGGACGGCGTATTTCAAAGACCGAAAAAACCGCAAGAAAGCAGTCATCGTACAAATAGCTGAGGCACTACGCCATGTTTTAATGAACAAGAGCATTACAATTTATCCGGACGAATTGATTGTCGGGAATTATACGTCGCTACGCGTTGGTGGAATTATCTATCCTGAACTGCACGGCGTTCCGGTAATGCTGGACTTGCTGAAATACCCGAAACGCGCCGTTAATCCCCTGAAAATTTCCCGTAAACAACAGTTCAAACTGGCTATGATCTTGCCCTTCTGGCAAAACCGCTTTCTCGTAGCCAAAGCGTTTCCCGATTTGTTTAAGAGAGCGCGTTATTCCATTGAGCAGCTACAGGCAAAAGATTACTACATTTACGAAGCAGGTGGCATAGCGCATCTGGCCCCCGATCATGAAAAGCTTGTCCGACTGGGGATAGATAAAATAAAAAAAGAGATAGAACAATTCAAGACCGGAAATAGCAATCACGATCATGATGCTTTTTACGAGGCAGCCCTGATCTCGGCAGAGTCTCTGGCGCTTTTTGGCGAGCGTTATGGAGAATGTGCCCAGGCGCTGGTCGTAAGAGAAAATGATCCGACCAGGCGTACCGAATTGCTGGATATTGCCAGGGTGTGCAGCAATGTCCCCCGTCACGGCGCAAAAACATTTCACGAAGCTCTGCAGAGTATCTTCTTTCTCCACATTGCAATTTTTCAGGAAAGCATGGGCGAAACCATCTGCCCCGGGCGAATAGATCAGATACTTTATCCCTATTATCAGAGCGATCTGAAGGCCGGACGCATCACGCCCGAGCGGGCGTGGGAATTGCTCGCGTTGTTCTGTATCAAACTTTGCGAAACCATCCCCGTTTTTTCGCAGGCGATCACAAATCTGGCCGGCGGGATGCCGAGTTGGCAGGTCATCACGATGGGTGGAACCGATCGAGATGGGAACGATGCCACCAATGAACTGAGTTATATGCTGTTGGATATCGCATCTGAACTGCGCATGCGCCAGCCGAATTTTCACGCACGAATCTACAACAAATCTCCTGAAGATTTTAAAAAGGCTATCTACGCTGTGCTAGCGGATGGCAGCAATTCGCCGGCCTTATTCAATGATGACGTCATAGTACCCGCGATGACCAGCGTCGGTTATGATATTCGCGACGCACGTGATTATGTGGCCATCGGTTGCGTGGAACCGACTGCTCCGGGGAAAACGCTCGGTTCGACCGATGCGGCCATTTTAAACATACCGCGGGCCATGGAATTGGCGCTTAATGAGGGACGGCGCTTCGATTCGCATTTACGCTCAGGCGCAAAAACAATGCCGGTATCTCAAATGCAGACCATGGACGATGTTGCCGCAGCCTTTGTTACCCAGTTGGAATTTCTGATCGGCCGCCTGATCAGCGATTTAAAAAACATTGAGCACGCTCATGCCGAATATCATCCAACGCCGTTGACCAGTCTTTTCATCGAAGGGTGCCTGGATTCCGGTACCTGCTCGACACAAGGAGGCGCCCGCTATAACTTTTCCGGAATACAAGGGGTGGGTATTTCTACAGCCGGCGATTCGCTTTGTGCGATAGATCGCCTTGTGTTTCAGGGGAAAAAAATATCGCTCATCCGTCTGCGGAATATTCTGGCCGCGCGTAAAGTCGACGCCTACTGGTTTACGCTAATGCGCAAAGCTCCGAAGTTCGGTAACAATGACGATCGGGCGGACTTCTGGACAAAATTCGTAGTGGACGAGTACGCGCGCATCCTGAACCAGTCGGGAATAAATACCCGCGGCGGTCAATATCTAGCGGGTATTTACTCCAATACAGCGCACATGCATTTCGGCATGAACACGGACGCTCTGCCCTGCGGGAGACTCCGCGGCGAATCGTTTCCTTCGGGTATGGCTCCGCAAAACGGCATGGACAGGAGCGGACCGACGGCTCTGATTAATTCCATGAACAGCATTGACTATACGCCGATCGCCAACGGCATTAACTTTAATCTGAAACTTGACGCCAATAGTGTGCGCGATGAAAAAGGGCGCCATATGCTGGCCTCGCTGCTTGACGTCTATTTCCGGCGCGGCGGAATGCAGGCTCAACTGAATGTATTGGATAGCAAAGTGCTGCGCAAAGCCAAGGAACATCCAGACCAATATCCTTTTCTACTGGTCAGGATATCCGGCTACTCCGTTTATTTCAGCGATTTGTCACCGGAATTACAGGATGAAATAATAGCCCGTACCAGTAACACGGCTTGCTGATAATCAGAATAGTTATTAATCGGTATCAGTCTATCTTTGGAGGATTTCATGAAACTACATAACATACTGACAGCTATAGGCGTTATAGGCGCGGCCGCATGGTTCACGCTGTGCGATAAATTCTTTCATATCGACAACGACATCCTTATCTACTACTGGCAACCGTTGAGTCTCCTGTTTCAAGGTCAGTCCGTATGGACATTTCCTATATTTCTCTGCGCCACAACGGGATTTTATTTCGCAACCCGTCCGTTCGCGACAGCGTGGAAGGAAAATCCGAGTTATCTCGTTACGGTGATCAATATCGCCGTGTGCACTCTCGTTTACTTCGGTTCGGGGATGGTGGGCAATGCTCATCCTATGATCTATTTTTGGATTGTACTTGTTTTCTGGATTGTACGCATTATCTTTGAAAGCGAACACCGGGCAACGGCTGTTAAGGCATGCCTCCTAATGGGTTTTTTGGGCTGTTTCTGGGAGGGCGCCATGAAAAGAACCCTTCGGTAAAAAATTCGGATTAAAACTGATTGAGGTGCAGGAAGGCTATGCCCGGGTGGAAATGCATTTTACGAAAGATCTGGAAAACATGTTCGGCATGGCGCACGGCGGCGCGATTTTTTCGCTGATTGACGCGGCTTTTGAAATTGCCTCCAATTCGCACGGTACGATGGCGGTCGCTTTAAGCATGAATATCAATTACCTGGCCTCACCCGAAAAAGGAGCCATCATTACCGCCGAAGCCCGGGAAATAAACAGAACGAAGAAGACTGCCGCTTACGATATTCGCGCAACCGACGATTCCGGTAAACTTCTGGCTTCCTGCCAGGCACTGGTTTACAGGCTGGAAAAACCGCTGCCTTTCTTGTAATGAGACTCGTTGATAATGAGACCCAAACTTCAGAAACGTAGTGCACTGAAGTTTGCTGGTCGTAATGAGACTTAAATTTTAAAAGCGAAGCGTATTAAAATTGGTAAGCGACGCGTGACTTCATACAAATACCGTATGACGCAAATGCCAAAGAGGCAGGGTCGTTTCCGACCCTGCCTCTTCAGTGTTACAAACTTCTTCTGCACTGCATCAGTTTGTTGTTCTTTTCAGTCATTCGATGATTGATCGATGTTACCCGATCTCATCGCTGACTGTTATTATCTCATACCCATTTCCCTGTCTCTACGCTTTTCAGCAGGGACCGTTCGCCCTACATGAAGCTTTCTTCGGGGATATCGATCGCGCTGCGGTCGCCGAACTTCATCGATTTGAGATATCCGAAGATATCGGCAACATGATTCATGACATAGAACCGGGCCGTGGCAATTTTGCCCTTGTAGAAATCGGCGTCGATTGCGCCCTTCTCTTTCATCCTGGCCGACGCCAGAAGCGCCTGGTCCAGGAGCAGCATGCCGCAGTAAACTCTGGCGCCTGCATGCAGGGTCCGGGTGGCGAAAAGTTGTTTCATCTGCTTGTCGCCCTTCGTCCAAGCATCATTCATGTTGACGATCTCTTTGAAAGCCGCCATGGCTTCCGCCATCATCACGAATTCCGCCGCGAATTCGTCCGTCTTCTTGCCGGCGACAAAATCGTCGATTTCCGCCACCCACTTTTTGAACGGCGCGCCGTCCTTCATGGTGAACTTGCGCCCCGTATAATCCTGAGCCTGGATGAAGTTGGTGCCTTCCCAGATTCCATAAATTACAACGTCACGGTACAGTTCCGCCGGGGCATACTCTTCCGTGAAGCCGTAGCCGCCGTGGCACTGAATGGAATCGCCGGTGGCCAGCCTTGCCATATCGGATGTATAGGCCTTGCACATGGGGTTGTTGATCGCAAACATGTCGTCATAATATTCCCGCTCTTCCGGCGTAGCGGCATCTACGGCCAGGTCGCGGTAGAGATAGGACTTGTAAATGAGCGCCCGACAGGCCTCCAGAATGGACTTCTGGGACAAAAGCATGCGGCGGACATCTTCGTGTTCAATGATCCGGACGCTGGGCCCCTTGGGGTTGGTGGAATGTTTGCTCTGCACGCGCAGCTTGGTATAATCCAGAGCGGCGTAGTAGGCGGCGCCGATGCATCCCAGAGAGAACAGGCCCGTGTTCAGGCGTTCCTCGTTCATATACGCAAACATCTGCTTCATGCCGATGCCGCGTCCGTCTTTCACTTCCGCTTCGCCCACCATCCAGCCGTAGCAGTTGTCGTTTTCACCCATGGAGAGGGTAGCGGTCGTCGAGCCGTGAATGCCCAGCTTGTGCTCGATGCCCATGGTAGTGACGTCATTCCAAGCACCCAGCGAGCCGTCCTCGTTGACCCAGAACTTGGGCACGATGAAAAGTGATATACCCGCGGTGCCTTCCTTGGCGCCCGGCGTCTTGGCCAGCATCAGATGGATGATGTTTTCGGCCAGGTCATGATCGCCTGACGAGATGAAGCATTTCGTTCCGGTGAGCTTATACTTGCCGGGCGTATCGGTGGGAAACGCCTTGCTCTGCACCGCGCCGACTTCGGAGCCTGCGCCCGGTTCGGTCAACCCCATGGTGCCACCCCATTCGCCGGTCCGCAGTTTGGGAATGAACAGGTCCTGCTGTTTTTGTGTGGCAAATTCATGAAGCACGGTGATCGCGCCCTGTGTCAGGCACCAGAACATGACGATCGACGGCGACGCGGCGGACTGCATCTCCAGAATCGGCGCATACCAGCACAGGGGTATTTTGCCTTCGCCGCGGTAACCGAACTGAGGTCCCAGTTCCGCATCCATCACGGTTTTATAAACATTCTTGAACGAATCCGGGGTCACCACCGCATGCTCATTGCCGCCCACAAATTTCGCGCCGGGTTCGTCCGCGTCTTTGTTGGCCGGACACATCACATCGCGGCAAACTTTATAGTTGACATCGAGGAAGCTGTTGATGTCGTCCATCCCATAGTAATCCTTATAAGCGTCAAGGGCCAGGAGCTTTTCCACCCCGAGCCATTCTTTGATCTGGAACATGATGTCCCGCGTCTGATACAACCAATTACTATGTGCCATACTGAACTCCTCTTCTCATATTTTTTTGCAGAATCTCTGCGTTTTTCAAAATTGGTCGCCTGTTTTATTAACAAAGCCTATTTTCTGACTATTGGTCTTTATCCAAATCCGGCATAACTGTCAAACATTTGTTCATGATCATTATTTTTTCTTGACAATAGAACGTTCGTTCTACTAAGTCTTATTGCTTCGGAATGCATTTATCCGTTTCATGGAAGAGGATTATATGACATTGTCCGTAGCCGCGTACCACCCCCGCCGACCGCAGGATTCGGATTATTATCACTGCGTCGAGGACTATTTTGAAACCTTCGTTCAATCCTATGATGAACACTTCTCCAGGCAGTACGGCTTCTGGCGGCCCTATATCGAGCAGGTGATATATCGCTATCTTGATTGCGGAGATCTACGCCACGGATTTGCCCGCGTCAAATGCAAAGACTGCGGCCATGAATACCTGCTGGCGTTCTCGTGTAAGCGCCGTCACTTCTGCCCATCATGCCATCAGAAGCGCGTGGTGGAGTTCGGAGAGTGGCTCTGCAGGGATGTTCTCAAGAAGGTTCCCCACCGTCATTTCATCTTCAGCCTCCCCAAAATCCTGCGCCGGTATTTTCTTTATGATCGGAAACTTCTTGCCAGTCTGAGCCGTTGCGCCTGGGAATCTCTGAAAATTTTCATGCAGTCCCGACCTGTCGGGATGCCGGAAAATGCGCCTCTGCCGGGCGCGGTCATCGCCATCCAGACCTTTGGTGATTATTTGGGATTTAATCCCCACTGCCACATTATCCTGACGGACGGATGTTTTTATGGCAACAAGGGCATATTTCGTGTCGCCCCGCCGCTGGAACTCAAAAAGCTGGAAGCCATTTTCCGGCACAAGGTTTTCAAAATGCTTCTGAAAAAAGGCAAGATCACGAAAGAGATGATTGCCATGCTCTCTACATGGCGGCATTCCGGTTTCAATGTTTTCTGCGGCAACCGAATTGCGCCGAAAGATGAAACCGCTATGGAGAATCTGGCACGTTACATCATCCGGGCATCCTTCTCGCAGGAACGCATGCGTTATCTGGAACAGGAAGGCACAGTCGTCTATAAAGCCAAAGCCTGCCCCAAAGGCCGATCCGGGAACGGCAAGGATCAAAAGACATTCCCCGCTTTGGAATGGCTGGCGGCCATGTGCTCGCATATCCCCAATCGAGGCGAGCAGATGGTCCGATATTACGGCTATTACAGCAACGTCGCCCGGGGTAAACGGAAAGAAACGGGGACAGATGATGTCATCCCCTGCATGACTGAACCGGTCGCAAACAATAAAGCTCTCCGGAAAAGCTGGGCACGGTTGATTCAGAAAATATATGAGGTTGATCCGTTGATTTGCCCCAAATGCAAGGGAACCATGCGCATCATCAGCTTCATCGAAGACGCGCAGGTCATCCGGGAAATTCTTACCCATCTGGGAATCTGGATTATTCGTTCGAGACCGCCGCCAAAAATTTGTGCCGCCATAACATTATCCGAATCCAGAGCCTCCGATTCCTACGCGCATCCTCCACATCAACAAGCCGACTGTTACGCTGACCCTGAATACTCATGGGATGATTACATTCAGTCATAACGTTTTGTGATTTTTTCAAAAATCATTTAAGGCGCGCCGGAGATGTCTGCCTGAATTCCGGTGGAAATACCTGTTTTGCGGGTAACACAACCAAAAGGTGAAAATTTTTCTTCAAAAAAATGATGTCGGAATTTTCCTTCCGTGTGGTCATTGGTGCTATACACTACATCTTGTGGCAAAATATTCTTGACACACAAGTGAACGTTTCTTATACTGCCGACAAATAAAAGCAAGTTCTTATCAATTCGCCAGAATCATGCCGGCCATAACGATGAATCCAACCGGTGTGTTATTCTGCCAGTAGGTCTGTTCGCGACGAATCAGCTCGTCACGGGTCAAAACTTCCACATCTTCGGGCAAAACCTTTTGCAGACGGCGAGCGGCTTCCTCTGCATTCGCGCCTCTCGCCAGACGGATCAGGCCAAGATTAATGGTTCCGGAAGGCAGTCCGGTCAGACGCTGATACGTTTCCATCCCTACAACCGCGTGACCATAGGCCGCCAGTGTCTGGCCCATGCTGAAAATACCGTCCACGCGGATACGCTGGCCGTTGATTTCCGTTTCAACTTTTCCCTCCCGGGTAAATAACCTTCCGATATCACCGCAATCCGGCGTGGAGCCGGTATCAAATAAGACATTTTCAGCATTTGCCAAAGCATCCGGGCGGGAAGCCACTTCCGGAAGGAGAAAGGGATTTTTAGAAGCTTGTACACCGACCAGGGCAATGTCGGTTTTTAAACCGCTTTCCGGATTGCGCCACTTGGCATAGATAATGTTATAAGGATAGATCGCTTCCACCTCCGGATCCGACAGAACCTGGTAAAGACGCCTTTCGGGAAATCCACCCGGAGAAAGCAAATACTGAAATTAGTTCTTCAGATTGAATTAAGGCCAGAGCAGGGGCAAAATGGATTACGGAAAACCCCTTGTTCGCAAAGCACATCATTAAAAGAAACCTTTTTTAAGTTTGCAGGAATGCTGATTGCCGGTCGCCGGAAATGATCGGGCCCGATGTTCTACCAGAGGTATGCCCTGAGCAAAGGAAGAACATCCGCTGATCTTGAAGGGAGCCTTCTCATGGATACCCAGTTCGCCAGGTGATTCGCATGCGGTGAACGGCTGGGAAAGCCATCCACCACACGTCACGGAACGGTATCACAATTACGGTGTTACAATTGAAAACATGGCCGGCGGTTTGTCAAACAGAGTAAGAAATCTGACCAGATCAATTCTGCTGCCGGTGATCTTGAAATCGTCGCTCAGCAGGGTATCTTTGATGTCGGCGGAGTCGGTCAGCAGCTTGATGAAAACATTCCTTTTCAGGGTAATCGTCACATGGGCATCAGGCGCCGGGGCTGCTTTCCGGTGGTGGAGCACCGCATTCTCTATCCAGAGTACGAAGGATTCATTTGCATCCGGAATTACCAGATTGACTTTGAAATCCTTCCCCTCGGCGGCCGGTCCGTTAAGTGCGGCCGCCATGGCATCGAGAAAACTTTCGGTTGGCGTTTGCAGGAGCATGTCGATTGCGTAATTGCGATCAATCGCTTTCTTTGGCGGAGGATCGCGTAATTCCTTAGCGGCTGTCAGATAGATGTTGCGCCAGACGGCTGATTCAGACATGTAGCCCATCTGGTCGTAGGTTCGGGCCATCAAATCGACAGCCTTCCTGTTGTCCGGTTGCGCAAACACCACTTGATTCAACAATTCAACCGACCAGCGATAATCCCCCTTGTCAAATGCCGCCTGAGCCGCATCGACAACTTTATCGGCGCCGCCGGCCAGATCGAGGTAGCGTCTGCCCGCTTCCGACGGCGGCAGCGGATTCAGATTGGCCGGATTGCCGTCATAAAATCCCAGATAGAATTGATACACCGCCTTGACGTTGTGACGCAGGTCACCGTAGTAACCGCGGCAGCCGAAATAGGATTCCAGTGACGGAGGCAATTTGATCATATCGGCAATTTCTTTTGGTGTATATCCGGCATTCATGAGGCGCACGGTCTGGTCGTGCGTGTAGCGGTAGACATCACGATTCTTGGTAATGTACTCGCTGATGCGCGCCCGACCCCATACCGGATGGGTGTGCGTACTGAAGCACACTTCGGCGTCAACTGTCTGTTCCAGGGCTTGATCAAGATAGTTCGACCAGCGCAAAGCATTCCGCACCTTGGCTCCGCGCGGCGTTAAAATATTATGCATGCTCTGGACAAGGATTTCGGCCCCGCAATAGGCCTTTTGATCAGGAAGCACAAAAGTCATTTCGGCGGGTGCCTCTGAACCCGGCACATTATAAAAAACGAAGCGTACGCCATCAATAACCATCTCCTGTTTGGCCCGGGTGACAATCCGGTTTGGCGCCAGGATCCCGTAGGTACCGTACGCCATGGTTTCACCAATGCCTGCATTCACCAATCCTTTGGCGGATCGTTCCAGATTCTTTCCGAACTGGTACATGGACCGGCGTTCCATGACGGGTCCGACCATAATATTTTCACTGGTCGCTTCCTCAAGAAAGCCATCCGGAGCGACAACGGGAATTTTTCGTTCAGCCGCATCCTGAATCGACGTCACACCGAATACACCTCCAAAATGATCGATATGACTGTGCGTAAATACGATTGCCGAAACCGGTTTGTTACCCAGGTGCTTGCGGGCAAAAGCGATAGCCGCTTCCGCCGTTTCCTTGCAAGACAGCGGATCGACAACAATCCATCCGCTGCTTCCTTCGATCAGAGTCATATTGGCGATATCAAAGCCGCGTACCTGATAGATACCATCCGTTACCTTGAACAAACCGATCCGGGCATTGAGAAGCGCATGCCTCCAGAGGCTGGGGTTGACCGTTTGCGGGGCCTTTCCGTCTATAAACTGCAGGGTATCGAAATCGAGGACCACGCCACCCATCGCGTTGATGATTTTCCCGGTGGGCCTGACAATAAAACCCCGCCCGGCATCTTCGAAATCCTGTGGATCGTCCAGATTCAACATTCGGGCGAAGCGCTCGTTTTCCTGCTGTGTCGCAGGTGTTACCTCACTGGCAGTGGCAACCATACCGGAATATCTTGCGGCACAACCGGTAACAATTCCCGTCAGCAGGAAAACGATGGTTACGATGGATAATGTCTTTAATGCAACGCTCATCCGGCACGGAATTTTATGAACATCACGGCCTGTCTTCATGATACCTCCTGATTATTATGATGATGAATTTGAAATATTTTCTTCGGGCAATACCGGGAAAACCGTTGAAATCATTTTTGTGCACGGCTCACCTCCCCTCACGATTCAAGTATGGCCAGCACTGTATACAAATGTATACACTTTGTCAAGCAGCAACTTCTCACGACAAGACGTGCAGAAACGTCCCGGACGGTGCGCAAATTCTGATTCAATGATCGGCGGAGCATTATTCCCGGCGGGGCTGTACGAGTGCGGCGGCAATCTTGACAATACGTGCCTTCACCTCTTCCGGATCGAGATTATCCAATCCGGTGGCCTTGACAATGAATGGTTCGAAGAGTTTAAAGCCGAGCGCGAAGGCATACATGGCGGCGACCAGAAGGCGCGGATCAATATCCCTGGTCAACGTGCCCTCATCAATGGCTTGTTGCGCGAGTTCCAGCAAATGATCCGCTACGGGATAGTGAGTGTGGAGGTCTTCAGGTTGCGCGCCGTCCAGCAGGCTGCGCGCCATGATACGCCAGAACCCGGTATGCCGGTCGAGCGAGCTGAAAGCGTGCTCAACCACTTCGAAAAGCGTCGCCCCTTCCCGGATTTCACCAAAGTTCTGTAAAACATCCTGAAGCGTCGGTCCGGAAGATAATATCAGCGGCGTTCTCCACCAGGACGCGATATTTTTCTTCGCTTTCCCGCAGCGCCGCCTGCAGCCGCCCCGCTTCGACGGCGGATTCCTCCA